>Ga0210403_10000031_pt1 | contig 154996 bp, 128 predicted proteins | sample IncBWC19MmetaG_FD_150863 | JGI IMG/M metagenome (GOLD analysis project Ga0210403, IMG submission 150863) | Forest soil microbial communities from Barre Woods Harvard Forest LTER site, Petersham, Massachusetts, United States - Inc-BW-C-19-M | ecosystem: Environmental > Terrestrial > Soil >... | reverse complement strand
CACCGCAATTTTGTCGAGCAACGCGGGATTTTGCGCCGCGCGCAGGCGCAAACGGTGGAAAAACATCTCTGAGTGAGTCTCAATTAACGTGGATCGTCCCGAGAGCGCTAGCGAACAGAAAAAGTCTGCAATGGCGGCTTGTGGACGCGGGTGCAGATGGGCTTCGGGCAAGTCCACGATTAACATGCCCTCCGCGGGTTGCAACAGTCCCGCCACCAACACAGGGACGACCTGACTCACACCAAATCCAATCTCTGTGATGTCGCGTTCGCGATTGCCGTCGAGCGTAACGCGCAACCGTAGCGGCGTGTCGGGAGGGGTGGGCGCCATTGCCTCAACGCCCTCTGCCAGCGCGCAATGTTGCAACCAGAAATCCACCGCTTCGACCAGCGTTTTTTCGGTCGCAATCCACTCGCGCGCGGCAGTGGCCGTGGCTGCCCCAGCGGGATCCGATAGGATGGGCGGCTCAAGCAATGCGACGCTCTCCGCCTGGCGCCGATACAACACCGACGTCGTGTATTCCCCGCTGTAGCCCAACGCCTGGGGTTTGCCGAGTTCATCGATATAGTACCGGGAAGGACGCTTTCGATTGGCGCGCAGATACACCACGGATTCTAAAAACGCCTGCAGCTCCTCGCGAGCTACACCGCTCAAGAGGCGCGCGGTCCCGGTGACATGTGTTACGGCCTTAACGACGAGGCCGTCCACCATGACAGACACGTCCTTGTCCTCTTTATCGGCCTCCTTCCATTGTCGTTCATTGACACGTCGCACACGAACAGCGGTCTCCGTTGCCGAAATGGTTCCCTCGACTGGCACCACGCTGCTGACTACAGGCGACGGCGCTAGGACCGTATTCGCCGCTGACCTGTCGGCCGGGGCGGCGGCCAAGCTGTCGGCGCCGCTAGGATGCGAGACGTAAGTGAGAAGCAGCTCGGGTGTCTGCGTGAGGCCGCCGAATCCAAGTACAATAGTCCCGCCCTGCGTTGTCAGTTCAATCTCGACGGGGCCGCGGGACCCCGTCGTGCGCAGGTCGTTCGTGTCGCCCAAGTCGACGGGCCACTCCTCGGCGTCTTTTTTTCGGGGCGTCAGTGAGGGATCAGAAGTTGCGGCTCGGTGCGCGTGCGCCATAGCCGCCAAGGCGTGACCGAATGAGGACTTGCCGGCACTATTGGGGCCGAGCAGGACGGTCAAGGGTTTGACTTCGATTCCAGCGTCCTTGAACCCCCGGAACTTTCGGAGACGAATCTCGCTTATGCCCATGTGCCGTCGCGCACCAGAAATAGCGATCGAACTTTCGCTTTGCTTAATTCAAGCCAACGCCTTTGCTCTAACTGATACACGGCCCAGCAAGCCGGGTCCGGCGGCGCATCACCGAAGTTCGGAACCACAAGCGAAAAACCGCCATTAGCGGTGATGATGGCGTAACGGTCATCCGCCTCGGAATGGAACGCCTCCTTCGGATGGCTATGCACCTGAGCAATCAAGCGAAGGCCGGTTTCCGACAGTGCACGGTTCATGAGGAATAGGGTTTCGCCACCGACAAAGTAGCCGACCCCGTCCTCGCTTTTAATGGGTTTCTGCTTCGGGATAAATGCCTGCAGAACCCTCGCCTCCCCTAACTCAGCATCAATTTCGCCGAGCCAGAGCACCAAGAGCTCGCAGCCCTGAGACCCACTGGCCCGCATGGCTTCGAGCATGTCGTCGACGATTCCACGCTCGACGCGGATCTGACGGACGGGGAGATGGTGAGTAGTCACAGTGGTCGAAAAGGTAACATAGTTGATTGGATTTGGTGGCGCGCGCTGGACCCGAATCAGCGGCGATTTTCGGCCCTAGCGAAGTCGTTCTAACAGCCATTTTCCCGAGTATTCGGTCACTTTGGGGGCCTCGTCTTTCGGCTATCTCAAAAGGGCCCCAAAAAGGCCCCCAAAACCGTTCGACTGTAAGCGAATTGCCCCGGACGCTGCCGGACGCCGAAACGCCACCTTTCTGTGAGTTTTCCAGAGGTTCGGCGATTTTCTTCGAGTTTCCCGGACGTCTGTGGGAGCTAAGTACTTGATTTATAAGTGGGACGGCTGGGACTCGAACCCAGGACCAAAGCCTTAAAAGGGCCTTGCTCTACCAACTGAGCTACCGTCCCATTTGCAGGCGCGCATCATAGCCGAACTTCGCCGCCAGTTCACCGCCAAGCTCCGCAGGGAGGCTAACGATATCGCGTGGGATCGGCGGTATTTGCCGCGGCAAAGCCTGCCGCACGCAGCCTGCAGGAATCGCACTTGGCGCAGGCCCTGCCATCGGCATCTGCCTGGTAGCAGGAAACCGTCGTGCTGAAATCGACTCCCAGCCCTAATCCCGCCCGGATGGTGTCGGCCTTGCGCATCTCGATCAGCGGCGCGTGAATCTTGAATCGCGCGCCCTCGATGCCGGCCTTGGTGGCAACTTGGGCCAGCTTTTCGAATTCTTGAATGAAAGCGGGACGGCAATCCGGGTATCCCGAATAATCGACAGCGCTGACGCCCACGAATATATCGTTTGCGCCGAGCGTCTCGGCCCATCCCAGCGCCAACGATAAAAACAACGTGTTCCGCGCGGGAACGTAAGTGGCCGGAATTCCCGGCTGCAGGGACTCCGGTACCGCGATAGCGGCATCGGTGAGCGCCGAGCCGCCGATCCCCGCCAAATCGACCCGCATGATCCGGTGTTCATGGGCCCCGAGTGCCGCCGCCACTCGCCCGGCAGCATGCAATTCGGCGCGATGACGTTGGCCATAGTCAACGCTCAGCGCGTAACTTTGGTAATGTTTCGAGCGTGCCATGGCGAGCACGGTGGCCGAGTCGAGGCCTCCGGACAACAAAACGACCGCGCGCTTAAGCTCGCTCATGCATCACTTGCCGGGCACATCGCCCCACAAAATCTTGTGAAGCTGCAGTTGAAAACGCACGGGTAGACGATCCGCCAGGATCCAATCCGCCAGCATCGTGGGCGACTGTTGGGTGTAGCTCGGAGAAAAAAGAATTCGGCAGCGCTCCGTCAGCCGGTGCGACTGCAAAAAGTCCTTGCTCCAGTCGTAGTCGGCGCGCGAACAGATCACGAATTTGAGCTGATCGCGCGGGGTCAGGTGCGCGAAATTTTCAATGCGGTTGCGCGATTCTTCGTTGGACCCCGGCGTTTTTACATCGATCACGCGCGAGACGCGTGAGTCCACCGCGGACACATCCAGGGCGCCGCTGGTTTCCAGCGAGACGTTGAAGCCCGCGTCGCACAGGCGCTCGAGCAATGTCAGGCAATTCGGCTGTGCCAGCGGCTCGCCGCCGGTCACGCAGACATGGGCGGCCCCGAATTCTCGAACCTTGGCGAGAACCGCTTCGAGATCGAGCCACTCCCCGGAATGAAAGGCGTACTCGGTGTCGCAGTACCGGCAACGCAGCGGACATCCCGTCAGCCGCACGAACACCGTGGGAAAACCGACACAATCGGCCTCCCCTTGCAACGAATGAAATATTTCATTGATGCGCAGCCGCTCCGCTTTGACTGCTTGCTCACTCAATGCTTCTCGGCCGACATTTTATCCAGTCGCTGTTGGGCGAGCCGCGCCGCGGGCGTATCGGTGAATCGGGCAACCACCTGGCCCAGCGCCTCCCGGGCCGACTCCCATTGCTTCATCTCATAGCGGCAATAGCCGATCTTGAGCAGCGCATCGCTAAGCTTGCGAGATTGCGGATACTTGTCGACCGTGCGCTGAAACGCCGCCTGCGCTTCCGGAAACGCCCGGTTCACGTAGTAGGCCTCGCCCAGCCAGTACTGGGCGTTATCCGCCAAGGAGCTGTCGGGATAAGTTGCCAGGAATTTTTGAAAGGCCACGATGGCCCGGTCGTATTGACCGTCCTTCAGCAGATTGAACGCCGCCTGGTAGCCGGCCTTGTCCTCACCGCCCGAGGAGTCGGCCACAGCCCCTGCGGCCGCCGCGGCGTCGGTCGCGGCCGCGCTGTTGCCCGCAACCGGTGCCGCACCGGCGGAAGAAACCGCGCCGCCCCGCGACTCCAGTTTCTTCAAGCGCTGGTCCAGATCGGCGTACAGGTCCCGCTGTTGTCTACGGCCCGATTCCAAGGCGTTGCTCAATTGGTCCACATCGTTATGCATGGCCCGGACATCGCTGCGCAGCGCCTCGAGCTGATTGGAGACCTCGAGCAGGCTCTGATTCGCCATCACCCGCTCGATGCGCACCAGACGAGTATCGAGATCCTTCAGCTTGATTTGCACCGGATCTTCCTCCGGGGGCGTCGATGCACAACCGCTCAGTCCCCAGGCGAGGAGGCAAGCTGCGCTCAGGCGGAAAATCGCGCGGTCACTCACGGCAGAAAGACCACTTCCACGCGCCGGTTTTTCGCCCAGGCCGCCTCATCATCGCCTTCGGCAGCCGGACGCTCGGCGCCAAAGCTGACGGTTGACACCTGGGACTCCGCAACGCCTTGCAGCATCAAGGCGCGCCGCACCGCCTGAGCCCGACGCTCGCCCAAACCGATGTTGTACTCGCGCGTACCCCGCTCATCGGTGTTGCCCTCGAGTTTCAGCTTTATGTGCGTATTGGCGGTCAGAGCGTGGGCGGTAAAGGTCACGATCTCCGCGTACTCCGGCTTGATTTCCGACTTGTCGAAATCGAAATAAATGATCTTGCGAGAAAGCGCTCCGGTGCCCTCGCCGCTATAACCGCGCGAGGCGTTACTGGCGTCGCCCGCCAGCGCGCTAGTCGAGGTCGAGGCGCCTTCCGCGGCGTTCGCGCCTGCATCCGGAACCTGCGTGCCCGCGGCGGGTGCGTCGTGCACAGTGTGCTTCTTGGGGCAACCTGCCAACAGCGCCGCTCCAGCGATGAGCAAGGCGATCGATAACATACGTTTCATTTGTTTCTCCGTCCGAGGTCCGAGTTGTTCCGATAGCTTCTAAGGGTACCGACGATGGATCTATTTGTGTATCGTTTGTTGAGTCAAAAGGGAGCCCACGCCGGCTCTTGCAGTTCTCCTTCGCTCGAGACCAGGCGCTGCTGCACGCGGCCGTCGGCGCTGACCAGCGCCAGGACGCCTCGGCCCTTGTCCCGGCTCGCGTAAATCAGCACGGCCCCGTTGGGGGCATAGCTCGGTGAGACATCAAAATGCCCCTTGGTCAGCACTTGGACATCGCCGCGGCCGCGAAGATCCATCGTGGCGATTCGATAGGACCCCTCTTCTTGGGTTACGAATGCCAGCTGCGATTCATCCGGCGAGATGCGCGCCCGCGCATTGTAGCTGCCCTGGAAGGTCAGACGCCGCGGCTTATCGCCCGGCTTGACGCCGACCTTGTAAATCTGCGGCCCCCCTGCCCGATCGGAAGTGAAGTAGATGCTTTGACCGTCCCTCGACCACTGCGGTTCGGTATCGATGCCCGGATCTTCGGTAACTCTAAAGAGCTGCTGGGTCGTCAGATCCAGGGTGTAAATGTCCAAATTTCCGTCCCGCGTGGACAAAACCAGCGCCAGCTTCTTGCCGTCAGGCGACCACGCCGGTGCCTGATTCACGCCGGCATGCGCCGACACAATGCGCCGGTCGCCGGTCCTGAGCGTCTGTACATACACGGACGGCAGGCGCTGCTCGAAGGACACGTAGGCCAGGCTCGAACCATCGGGCGACCACGACGGCGACATCAGAGGCTCGCGGGACTGCATGACGACGCGCGGATTCTCGCCGTCGGCATCCGCGACGATCAGCTGGTAGGTCTTGTCGGGCAGGTGACCGAGTACGGAAACATAGGCAATTCGAGTGGAGAACGCACCGCGGATCCCGAGGATTTTTTCGAATACGGCGTCGGCGATTTGATGGCCGGCCGAGCGCAAGCCCGGCCGATTGGCACTGATCTGAAAGCCCAGCAGACGCTGCTTGGTCAGCACGTTATAGAGTTCGTACGTGATGCTGTAACGATCCGTGCCGAGGGCTTGCATGGATCCAACGACGATGTAATCGTTATTGAGCCGGCGCCAGTCATCGAAACCGATATTTGCGCCGGCGTGCGGTTGCTCGATCATGTCCTTGCGATCCATGCTCTTGAACCGCCCGCTGCGCTCCAGATCATCGCTGACCAAGTGTGCAACGTCGAACGAGGCCGCGGTCAATTCAGCGGAAGCAAACGGCACGACCGCCAGCGGAATCGCCTCCGTCTGTCCCTTCGTCACCTCGACGACGAACTCGGCGTGCGCCCAAGGACACGCCACGGTCAAGGCGATGAGGGCCACTCGCGGCAGCTGTTTATGCATGAGTCGACTCTACTCCTCGGGATGAAAGTGAATGACCAGATTACGCTCGAACAAGGCCGGATCCGGCGGCGCAGGCAGTGGCGAGGCCCGATACACGGCATTCTCGATCGACTGGCGCGCCGCCGCGTCGCCGTTGCACTGGCTGACGTGCGCGCTCGTCACCTCGCCGCCGGCAATCTGGGTAATGTTGACGATGCAGTCGAGCCCGGCACGCGCCGAAGGCGGTTTGATCCAGGCATTCTGAATTCTGGCGGCAAGTCTCGCAATATATTGCGCGCGGGCGGGGCTGGCCTCCACGGCGCTCACGTGTTCCTCCTCGGCCAATTGCCGGCGCAGCTCCGCCTCGCGCTCGGCCTTCGCCTTGAGTTCCGCCGCGTGCTTGGCGTCGTCCGCCTGCTTGGCCTGCGCGGCGCGGCGCGCGTCATCGGTGCGCTTCGCATCCTCCGCCCGCCTCGCATCCGCGGCACGTTTGAGCTCCTCGGCATGTTTCGCGGCAGCAGCTTGCTGCGCTTCCGCCGCACGCGCCGCCTCGGCTTGCTGGGTGCGCGCCACCTGCGCTGCTGCCGCCTTGGCCTGCTCCGCCGCCCGCTGCTGTTCCGCGACCAGTTGCGCATCCGCGGCGGCCTTCGCGGCGGCAGCTGCCGCCGCCGCTCGGTCCTCGGCTTCCGCACGCACGCGCGCCGCGGCTTGTTCGGCCCGCTGCGCCAATTCACGCTGCGCGGCGTGCAGCACCTGCGAGTCGATCACCACGGCATCGACGGGAATCGGCTGCAGCTTGGGCAGCGACTTGTTGATGGAAATCAATGTAGCCGCCACCAGCGCCGCCGCCAGCAAGCCGTGCAGCGCCGCGGACAGAACGATCGGCCCCGAGTGTTCACGCAGAAATCCCGGCATGCTACAGGCCGCTCCTAGCGCGCCCCGCTGGGCGCCTCGGTCGCCGCGCGCGGGGCGGGCAAGCGTACCGGATCGGTGAGAAACCCGACTTTCGAAGCGCCAGCCTTCTGCAGCACTACCATGGCCCGCACCACCGTACCGTACGGCACGGTGGTGTCAGCCTTGACCAGCACCGGTGTCTGCGGATCGCGGCGCAGGAGCGCGGCCGTGCGCGAGCTGACGGTTGTCTCCGGCACGGGTTGATCCTGATTTTGGCCGAAATTGATGAATAGACGCCCGCGCGAATCGATGGTCAAGATGAGCGGCTCGTGCTTCGCCAGGAAGTCCGCATCGATGGGCCTCGCGCCGGCATCCGGCAGGTCGACCTTGACGCCTTCCTTGAGCAGGGGCGCCGTGATCATGAAAATGATCAGCAGTACCAGCATGACGTCGATGTAAGGCACGACGTTTATTTCGCCCATCAGCCGTCGACGACGATGCGGCGCCGGCATCGCTTATGCCGGCGCCCGCGTTGAGCCGTGGCGCTGCAAAATGGTGGAAAACTCCTCGACGAAGGTATCGAAGCGCAATTCCAAGCGGCTGACCTGATCGGCGAGGCGGTTGTAGGCGATCACGGCGGGTATCGCCGCAAACAGTCCGACAGCGGTGGTAATCAGGGCCTCGGCGATGCCGGGCGCAACCGCCGCGAGCGTTGCCTGTTGCACGTTGCCGAGGGCGTGAAATGCACTCATGATGCCCCAGACCGTGCCGAACAAGCCTACGTAGGGGCTGGTGGAGCCGACCGTGGCCAGCATGGCGAGGTTGCGCTCCAAGCGGTCCAGTTCGCGCAGTTGCGCGACGCGCATCGCACGCCGCGCGCCGTCCAGCAGTTGCTCCGCGGGTATCCCCTGTTGACGCAGCCGGCTGAACTCGCCGAATCCAGACTCGAAAATGCTCTGCAATCCGGTGCCGGAGCGGCCCTTGGTTTCAATGGTGCGATACAAAGTCGCGAGATCTCCCCCGGACCAAAACGCCGTTTCAAACTTCTCTGCTTGGCGCCGCGAGCGGCCGATTACCTGGCTTTTGCGCAGGATGACCGCCCAAGAGGTCACCGATGCGATGAGCAGCAACGCCACCACCACCTGCACGATGGGGCTCGCGTCCAGCACCATGCTCCACACCGACAAGTCATTGGGCATTGCGCCACTCCGTGAAAAGATCCTTGGGGATGGCACGCGGCTTCAAGGTGCCGGAATCGAGGCAGGCAACCCGCACGTCGGCATCGATCAGCTGCTCAGCGCCCCGCATTATCGTTTGCCTGAAATGTATTGTGGCACCCGCCAGACGCTTAAGTGCCGCTGTGACGAGAATTTCATCATGCAGCACCGCGGGCCGCAGAAAATCGACCGTAATAGTGACCACGACAAACTGCAGTTTGCGTTGCGCGCGTAATTGCTGCTGGTCCACCCCCAGCGCCCGCAACCAATCGGTCCGGCAGCGCTCCAGGAACTTGAGGTAGTTGGCGTAGTACACGACGCCTCCCGCATCGGTATCTTCCCAGTAAACATTGAACGCTGCGGCGAAGCTCGGCGCAGAGGACATTTACTGGCTGTCCCGGAACAACGGCAGATTCAAATCACGCTCCAGCACCGGGGCGGTGAGGCCAAAATGCGCATAGGCGGCCCGCGTAGCGACGCGGCCGCGGGCGGTGCGCATCAGAAACCCCTGTTGAATGAGAAACGGTTCGATGACATCTTCAATGGTGCCGCGCTCCTCGCTCATCGCGGCCGCCAAGCTGTCCACACCAACCGGACCGCCCTCAAACTTCTCGATGACCGTCAGCAGCAATTTGCGATCGAGCATGTCGAAACCCTCCGGATCGACCTCCAGCATCGTGAGCGCGGCCAAGGCAACTGCTCCGCTGATGACCCCTTCCGCCTTGACTTCGGCAAAATCGCGCACCCGTCGCAGCAGCCGATTCGCAATGCGCGGGGTGCCGCGCGATCTCTCCGCGATGCGATCGGCCCCGTCGGCCTGCAAGTGCAGCTTGAGGATCGATGCGCTGCGGGTCACGATCTTGGTCAAATCCTCGGTGCTGTAGAACTCGAGCCGCTGCACGATCCCGAAGCGATCGCGCAGCGGCGATGTCAACAAGCCGGCCCGGGTGGTTGCGCCCACCAGCGTGAACGGCGGCAGATCCAGCTTGATCGAACGCGCCCCGGGGCCTTCGCCGATCATCAGGTCGAGCTGCGAGTCCTCCATCGCGGGGTACAATACCTCCTCGACCACCGGACTTAAGCGGTGTATCTCATCGATGAAGAGCACATCGCGAGGCTCGAGATTGGTGAGCAGTGCCGCCAAATCGCCGGCGCGCTCGAGCACCGGACCCGAGGTCTGGCGCAGATTCACCTTCAGCTCGTTGGCGATGATGTGCGCCAGCGTCGTCTTGCCGAGGCCGGGCGGTCCGAATATCAGCACGTGATCCAGGGCTTCACCGCGCTTGCGCGCCGCCTGAATGAAAATATCCATTTGCGTCTTGACGTTCGGCTGCCCGACATAGTCGGCGAGGGTCTTCGGCCGCACCGCCCGATCGGCCATCTCGTCGTCGCGGCCGCCCGCGCCAGCCATGATCCGGTCCTGTTCGATGCCCATGCGCGACCTTAAGCTTTCACCGCGGATTTGAGGGCGCGCCGGATGATCTCGGTGGTCGACAAGCCCGGCTCATCGGCCGACTTCAAGAGCCGCGTGACCTCCGGCGGCTTGTACCCCAAGGCGATCAGCGCGCTGAACGCCTCGCCCTGCGCCGATGGTGCGCCGCCGGGATTCAATGGGTTGCCCGCCGGCGAGGGCAAGGCGAGCTTTTGCACGCTGTCGCGCATCTCGATGATGATTCGCTCCGCGGTCTTCCTGCCGATGCCGGGAATTCGCGTCAGCATGGCCACATCCTCGGCCTCGATGATGCGCAGAAAGTCCTCCACGCTGGCGCCGGACAGTACGCCCAGCGCGATCCTCGGACCGACCCCCGATACTTTCAGCAGTCCGCGAAACAAGCGCCGCTCGCCGTCGGTACCGAATCCAAACAGAATATGCGCATCTTCGCGCACCACCAGGTGCGTGAACAGCGCCACGGGCTCGCCCGTGGATGGCAGTGCGTAAAAAGTCGACATCGGGGCTTCCAGCTCGTAGCCCACGCCGTTGACATCCAGCATCAGCGTCGGCGGCTGTTTCATCGCCAGCCGCCCCTTGAGGAAGCCGATCATGCGCCGAATCCTGCCTGCAGCAGAACCGCCCGCGCGCGCAGCGCGTGGCAGACGGCCGCGGCCAGCGCATCGGCGGCATCCACCGCCACCGGGCCGTCGAGTTTGAGCAGGGTTCGCATCATCAGCTGCACTTGAGCCTTGTCGGCGTTGCCCGAACCCACCACCGCCTGCTTGATCTGGCGCGTCGCGTATTCGAACACTTCCGCATTGGCATCCGCCGTGCCGCAAATGGCCGCACCGCGCGCCTGGCCCAATTTCAAGGCGCTGTCGGGATTGCGGTTCACAAAGACCTTTTCGATGGCAATCTGTTGCGGCCGATACTGTGCGACGACGGTTTGCATGCAACGGAAAATCTCGCACAACCGGGCCGCAAAATCGGCCTGGCTGGTGCGTATGACCCCGCTGGCCACATATTGCAAGCGCGACCCGGTGGCATCCAAGACGCCGAATCCGGTGCGCTGCGAGCCCGGATCGATGCCGAGCACGCGGATGGTCGCGACCTCAGGCTCGCGCAATTTGATTCGTCGTGGGGACTGGCATGGCCCTAGTATGATACCGGCAATAGGCGCCTAAACCCACCCAAAGCATGGAAACCACGGCAGCCACTCGGACGGCCAGCAGCCGATTGCAGGCCGCCATCGCTGCCTTGCGCGAGATCGATTTGCCGGCTGACGGCGCGGCGCTGCGCAGCGCCGCGTTGGAGGTGGCCGAAATCGTGCGCACCCTGGACGCGGACGACGAGGTCGTCATTGCCGCAATGACTCAGCCGCTGCTCGACGCCGGCTACATCGAGCGGGAGGGCGCCGTGCGCATCGAGGCAAGGCCCAAACACATCTTCAGCATCTGGCGAAAAATGCAGGCGAAGCAGCTCGCCTTCGAGCAGCTCATGGACATACGCGCCGCGCGCGTGCTGGTGAACAGCGTTGCCGACTGCTACGCAGCGCTGGGGGTGGTGCACTCGCTGTGGCCGTTCATCCCGGGCGAATTCGACGACTACATCGCGACGCCGAAGGACAAGCGCGACAACGTGGCTCACATGCGCATCGGCATTTCGATCTCAGGATTGGCGCAGCTGTCGAAAGTCCTGTCGCGCATCGCGCAGCTGCCGAACATGATCAGCGCACGGCGCAAGAAATAACCGCACCCCAAGGCCGGCGGCGTCGCGGCTGCCGGAGCGACGGGAGGTGTGGACCGGAAACGCTAACGATTGATTGCGTCGATGGCCTTTTTGTCGACGGCCAGCGCCGCCTCATGGATCGCTTCGGACAAGGTCGGATGCGCATGAATGGTGCGCTGAATGTCTTCGGTGCTCGCGGAGTATTCCATCGCGAGCACGGCTGCGGAGATCAATTCACCGGCCATCGGCCCTATGACGTGAACACCGAGAACTTCATCGTCATCCACGGCTGAAACAATCTTTGCCATGCCGGCGCCGGCTTCCATCGCGCGCGCGCGGCCGCTGGCGGCGAAAGGAAACGTGCCGGTTTTGTACGGCCGCCCGCCTGCCTTGACCTGCTCTTCGGTCTGTCCCACCCAGGCAATTTCCGGCGCCGTATAGATCACGTTGGGGATGACCTTGTAATTCACCTCGCCATAGCCGCCGGCAATCAGATCGGCAACCATCACGCCCTCTTCCTTGCCTTTGTGCGCGAGCATGGGACCGCGCACCACATCGCCGACCGCCCATACATTGGGTACGCTCGTGCGGCAATGCTCGTCGACTTCGATGAAACCTCGTTCATCGACCCGCACGCCGGTGCCTTCGGCCAGCAGGGCGTCGGTAAAGGGCCGGCGCCCCACCGCGACAATCAGCTTGTCGACCTGCATGGCGTGCTCACCCTGTGCGTCGCTGTAGACTACGTCCACGGCACGGCCCGATACCGCAGCGCTCTGGACCTTCGCGCCCAGCTTGATCTCCAATCCTTGCTTTTTGAAGTGCCGCTGCGCTTCCTTCGCGATCGCTTGGTCCACCATCGGCAGGAACTGTTTCAGCGCTTCGAGCACCACGACTTCGCTGCCGAGCCGGCGCCACACGCTGCCGAGTTCCAGGCCGATGACACCGGCGCCGATGACGCCGAGGCGTGGCGGCACCGCATCGAATTCCAATGCATTCCAGGAATCGACGATGTACTTGCCGTCATGCGGCACGGAGTTCAAGCGAATGGGTGTGGACCCGGATGCAAGGATCACGTTCCTGGCCGCGAGGGTTTTCTCACTGCCATCCGCCGACCGGACCGCCACCTTGTTTCCCGGCAGCAGCCGGCCGTGTCCTTGGATGCCGACCACGGCATTGGCCTTGAACAAGGCATTGATGCCGTTGGTCATGGTCTTGACCACGGAGGCCCTGCGCTTTTGCATTGCGCCCAGGTCGAGGTTCAGCGCGCCAAAATTGATGCCGTGCGTGGCAAATTCATCTTTCGCGCGCTGCAACAACTCGGAGGACTCCAGCAGTGCCTTGGACGGAATGCAGCCCGCATTGAGGCAGGTGCCGCCAAAGGCGTAGCTGCCATCGGTATTACGCCACTCATCCACGCAGGCCACTCGCAATTTGTTTTGCCCGGCCCGGATCGCGGCAGGATAACCCGCGGGTCCGGCGCCGATGACAACCACATCGTAATCGTCACTCATATATGCAACACCATGCGCGCCGGATCCTCCAGACACTGCTTCACCGTCACCAAGAACTGCACTGCTTCACGGCCGTCGATGATGCGATGGTCATAGGTCAGGGCGATGTACATCATCGGCCGAACCACGACCTGACCCTCGATCACCACCGGCCGATCCTGAATCTTGTGCATTCCCAATATGGCGCTCTGCGGCGCATTCACGATGGGCGTCGACAAAAGGGAGCCGAAGACTCCGCCATTGGTGATCGTGAAGGTGCCGCCGGTGAGCTCTTCGATGGTGATGGTACCGGCGCGTGCGCGCGCGGCGAAGTTCGCAATCGACTTTTCGATATCCGCAAAGCTCAGCTGATCGGCGTCGCGCAGCACCGGCACGATCAAGCCGCGGTCGGTCGAGACGGCCACCCCGACGTCGAAGAAATCGTGATAAACGATGTCATTGCCGTCGACGGAAGCATTCACCGACGGAAATTTTTTCAGCGCTTCCACGCAAGCCTTCGCGAAGAACGACATGAAGCCGAGCTTCGCGGAGTATTGTTTCTCGAATTGATCCTTGTAGCGCGCACGCAATTCGTTGACGGCTCTCAGGTCGACTTCGTTGAACGAGGTCAGCAGCGCCTGGGTCGCCTGCGCCTGCACCATGCGCTCCGCGATGCGCGCGCGCAGCCGGGTCATCGGCACGCGTTGCCCGACCCGGGTGCCGCGGCCGCTCGGCGCGGGCACGAATTGCGCCGGCGCTCTAGGTTCTGGGCCAGGTACCGCGGCTGCGGGACCCGGCGCGGCGGAGGGGCGTGCCGCCGCCGCAGGACGGCTCGGCGCGGCGGCTTCCTTCGACAGGTAGTTGACGACATCGGATTTCGAAACGCGGCCGTCGCGGCCCGATCCGGCGACCGTTTTCGGGTCCACTTTGTTCTCTTCCGCCACCCGTTTGGCAGCGGGGCTCAATTTGCCGGCTGCCTCCTCGATGATGGCCAAAATTTGGCCGCTGGTGACCGTGGTGCCGGCGGCCAACCTGATTTCCTTGAGCACCCCGGCCACCGGCGCAGGTACTTCGAGCACGACCTTGTCGGTTTCCAGATCGACAAGGTTTTCATCCCGCGCGACGGCATCGCCGGGCTTCTTGTGCCACGTGACAAGCGTAGCGTCAGCCACCGACTCAGGCAGCTGCGGCACGCGAACTTCGATTGTCATTACCCTGTCCTTTGAGCGGCCGGAACGCGCATGGTTTGTCGGGAAGTCTCTTCCGGCGGCACGCCGTGCAGCGCCGCGGTGACCAAGTTCTTCTGCTGCTGCTCGTGCAGCGCCGTGATGCCCGTCGCCGGCGCGGCGGCTCCGGCTCGCCCCGCATACAGCAGCTCGTGGGTCGCATCGAGCTTCGACTGCAGGCGGTGCCGGATTTGATACCAGCTACCCTGATTCTGCGGCTCTTCCTGGCACCAGACGATCTCGCGTGCGTTCGAGTACCTGTGCAAAATCGCCTGGTATTCCTCTGACGGGAATGGATACAGCTGCTCGATTCGCACGATCGCCACGGCCCCGGACTGCGACTCGCGCCGCGATTTCAGCAAGTCGAAATAAACCTTGCCGCTGCAGAAAACGATGCGGGCTACCTCGGAGGGCCGCACGTCGTCGATCTCATCGATCACCGTTTGGAAGCCGTTGCCCGACAATTCTTCCAAACGCGACACGGACAGCGGATGGCGCAACAGGCTCTTGGGCGTCATGATGATGAGCGGCTTGCGCAGCGGGCGCAGCATCTGCCTGCGCAGCATGTGGAACATCTGCGCCGGCGTCGAGGGAACGCAAACCTGCATGTTGAACTCGGCGCATAGCTGCAAGAACCGTTCGAGGCGCGCTGAGGAGTGTTCCGGACCCTGGCCTTCATAGCCATGCGGCAGGAACAGCGTGATGCCGGACACGCGGCCCCACTTGGCTTCCCCCGAACTGATGAACTGATCGATGATGACCTGGGCACCGTTGCTGAAATCGCCGAACTGGCCTTCCCAGATGGTCAGGCAGCGAGGCTCGGCGGTCGAGAATCCGTATTCGAATCCCATGACCGCCTCCTCGGACAGCACCGAATCGGTCACCGTGAATTTGGGCTGATTCGTGGCGATGTGCTGCAAGGGCACGTGCGCGCGCCCCGTGGTCTGGTCGTGCAATACGGCATGGCGATGAAAAAATGTGCCTCTGCCGCTGTCTTGTCCGGTGAGGCGGATCGGATAGCCTTCCTGCAGCAGGCTTGCGTAGGCAAGGTTCTCGGCGCAGCCCCAATCCAAGGCCAGATCCCCGTTCACCATCTTCTCGCGGGCCTGCATGATGGCAAGCACTCGGGGATGTAAATTCCAATCCGTGGGGTATGTCGTGATCGCCTTCCCCAACACCCGCAGCCGCGCCAACTCCACGCCGGTTTTCACCGGTTCCCAATCGGCGCCCAGGTACTCGCTCCAATCCACGGTGTAGCGATTACCGATCAATCCCAAGGCGGCGCGCGCCTGGGGCTTGCCCTCGTCCAAACCGCTGCGGTACTGCTCCATCACGCCGGCGGCTTCCGCCGCGCTCAAGATGCCCTCCGCTGCGAGCTTGTCGGCATACAGCTGACGCGCGGTCGGTTGCTTGCGGATGATTTGGTACATGCGCGGCTGCGTCGCAGCAGGCTCGTCGGCTTCGTTGTGTCCATGCCGCCGATAACAGACCAAGTCGATGACCACATCCTTGTGGAATTTCATGCGGTAGTCGAGCGCGAAGCGCGCAACGAAGCACACCGCCTCCGGATCATCGGCATTCACGTGCAGTATCGGAGCCTCGATCATCTTCGCGACATCGGAGCAATACAAAGTCGACCGCGCATCGCGGGGGTCGCTGGTCGTGAAGCCGATCTGATTGTTGATGATCAGATGAACCGTGCCGCCCGTATAAAAGCCGCGCGCCTGCGACAGCTGCAAGGTCTCCATGATCACGCCCTGCCCCGCGAATGCCGCGTCGCCGTGAATCTGCACCGGCAGTACCTTATCGCCCAGTGCATCGCCGCGCCGCTCCTGGCGTGCGCGCGCCGATCCTTCCACGACCGGGTTCACCACCTCCAAATGCGACGGATTGAAGGCCAGCGCCACGTGCACATTGCCCGAGCCGGTTTTCAGGTCGGCGGAAAATCCCTTGTGATACTTGACATCGCCGGAGCCGCGCAGCTTCGCAGGGTCGTACTGACCTTCGAATTCGCTGAAAAGGTCTTTCGGCGACTTGCCCAGCAAGTTCACCAGCACATTGAGCCGGCCGCGATGCGCCATACCGATGATGGTCTCCTCGACGCCGCCCTTGCCGCCTTGCTGCACCAGATCGTCCAGCAAGGGAATCAAACTGTCGCCGCCCTCGAGCGAGAAGCGCTTCTGTCCGACGTACTTGGTGTGCAGATAGCGCTCCAAGCCCTCCGCCGCGGTCAATTGCCACAGAATGTTTTTCTTTTCATCGGGGCTGAAGCGATGGCGCATCCTGCCGACCTGAAAACTGTCTTGCAGCCACAGGCGCTCTTCGGTATCCGACACGTGGGCAAATTCCGCGCCGATGGTGTCCGTGTAGATGAACTTCAAGTCGCGCAGAATACTTTTGAGCGTGGTGCGCTCCGGGATCGCCTGATTGCGGCTGCCTGTAAAAAACTCCGTGTCGAGATCCGCGTCCGACAGGCCAAAATATTGCAAGTCGAGGACATAGGGCTTAGCCCGCTGCTGCAACCCCAGGGGATCCAATTTGGCGATCAGATGACCGCGGTTGGCATAGACCTGAATGAGGCGCGACACGGCGCCCTGCTTGGCACTGGCCCCATCGGATGCAACGCCCTGCGCCGCCGCGGCGACGGCCGGACGCTCCGCACGGGCCAATAAACGCTCGCGAATCGGACCATGAGCGATCTCGACACCGCTGCCCTGCAAACGCTCGAAGTAACTGACCCAAGCCGGCTCGAGGCTGCTCGGGTCGCGCAGGAACTGTTCGTATAGGTCTTCAATGAAACCGGCGTTGCCGCCGGACAGCGCCGTGGTGGCTAATTGGTCGGCAAGTGATTGGCTCATGAGCGCAGCGGTTTGTGAAAAACCTCAGGTACATCAATACGATAAAGGGGATAAGGGGGGTCTTGGTCAGCTGTTTAGTTTAGCCGAACGCGACACAATATGGAATGTGACGACGGTCAGGGATTTCACAAGTCCGGAACGTACCCTGAGCCTTTCAGCATCCAAATCTCATAGCCGATGAGCCCGGCATAGGCCACCAGGATGGCGTACATCATCTTCTCGACCCGGAGCACGCGCATCAATCGATAGCGGGCGAGAAATACCATGATCACCAGACCGATGCCTGTCATGGCCATTTTGAACGCCGCAAACGCGGCCACGTTGCGGTATACCAGCAGGGCCATGACAGGATTGATTTCGTCTGCCCCATGCATCAGCAGTATGGCCGTTAGGAATGCGTCCACGGCGCTAAACAGCAAAATGCCCATGGACACCGCCAGCAGGTGCGCGGAATACCAATCGACGGGGTGAAAACGGGAGTCGTGCAGCCGCCGTGCCGGGCGCCTGCGACGCGGATTGAAGCTGCCATACAGAACCGACCACAACGAGCGACTGCGCCGATCGATTCGCGCGCGCCGATCCGAGCCCGGATGCGCCGGCTTCGCAGTGCTCCTCCCCGGCGGCAGGCTAACCCAATTATTGGCGCGTCGCGAGCGGCTCAAGTACTTCATCGGCGCCACTATCCAGACTTGCCGCCTCGAGGCCAAGCTCTATGCGTCATAATGCGCTCGCGCGGACCGGTATTTTTTAATCGGCGGTCACCAGCTTCGCCACGAAGTCGCTGACCGGCATCCCCATCAGCGACTTTCGATCCACGAACAGCGCTTTGATGGACCCGGCCTGCTTGGCTTGGAAGTGGGCGGCGACACTCTGCTCGAATTTTTTGACGAGCAAGGGGCTGCCCTCGGTGCGTCGCTTGCGATGCCCGATGGGATAGTCCACCGCCACGCGCTCGCTGGCCGAGCCGTCCCGGAAGAACACCTGCACGGCGTTGCCTATATAGCGCTTATCCGCAGCGTAATAGTCGCGGGTGAAGGCGGCGTTCTCCCTGACCTGCATCTTCGCGCGCAGGGCGTCAACGCGCGGATCGCTCGCCACCTGATCCTCGTAATCGGAGGCTTCCAGCCTGCCGAACAGCAGTGGGATTGCCACCATGTACTGAATACAGTGATCGCGATCTGCCGGATTCGACAGCGGTCCGGTCTTGTCAATGATGCGTACACCCGGCTCTTGAGTCTCGATCACGACGCGTTCGATCTGATCGAGCCTTGAGGCAATCTCCCGATGCAGCATCATTGCCGCTTCGACCGCGGTCTGTGCATGAAATTCCGCCGGATAGGAAATCTTGAACAGGATATTCTCCATCACGTAGCTCGCCAGCGGCTGCGGCAGCACAACAGGTTTGCCCTTGAACAGCACGTCTTGGAATCCCCAGGTCTGGGCGGACAGAGCCGAGGGATAGCCCATCTCGCCTTTGAGTGCGAACAGCGCATGGCGCACGGCGCGGCTGGTCGCATCGCCCGCCGCCCAGCTCTTGCGAGAACCGGTATTGGGCGCATGGCGATAGGTTCGCAGCGCGCCGCCGTCGACCCAAGCGTTCGACACCGCATTGACAATCTGCTCGCGCGTCGCGCCGAGCAGGGCGGCGGCCACGGCGGTCGAAGCCACGCGCACCAGCAGCACGTGATCCAATCCGACGCGGTTGAAGCTGTTCTCCAAGGCAAGCACGCCTTGTATTTCATGCGCCTTGATCATGCCGGTAAGAACATCCCGCACGAGGACGCGCTTGCCGGAGCGTGATAAATAGTCGGCCACGGCCAGGATGGCGCCTAGATTGTCGGAAGGATGGCCCCACTCGGCCGCCAACCACGTGTCATTGAAGTCCAGCCACCGAATCATGGCTCCGATGTTGAACGCGGCGTTGATGGGATCGAGTTCGTACGCCGTCCCGGGAACGCGCGCGCCGCCGGTAAGGGTCGCGCCCGGTACAACCGGTCCCAGCAGCTTGGTGCAGGCCGGATACTTCAGCGCCTGGAAACCGCAGGCGAGCGTATCCATCAAACAATACGCAGCGGTTTCGTAGGCGAGCGCGCTCTGAATCTCGTAACTCAGGGCGTACTCCGCGATCGCAATGAGAACATCATCCGGAGCCGGCCTCGCGGCGGACTTGATATCGTGTGACATGAACTAGATTCGCTCCGCGAGTGGCACAAAGGCCAGATTTTCGGGGCCGGTATAAGTGGCGCTCGGCCGGATGATTTTTCCATCCGCGCGCTGCTCGATCACGTGCGCGGCCCAGCCGGATGTGCGGCTGACGACGAACAACGGCGTGAACATGGCGGTGGGCACTCCCATCAGGTGATACGAGACCGCCGAAAACCAATCCAGGTTGGGAAACATTTTCTTGACATCCCACATGACCGCTTCGATTCGCGCCGCCACCTCGAAACCCGCCAAGTCGTTTGCCGCGTGCGCCAGGCCGCGCGCAACCTCCTTGATCACCTGATTGCGGGGATCCGAGACGGTGTAGACCGGATGACCAAACCCAATGATGACTTCCTTGTTGGCGACGCGCTTGGCGATATCCGCCTCCGCAGCAGCAGGCGTCGCATATCGATTCTGGATCTGGAAGGCCACTTCGTTCGCACCGCCGTGTTTCGGTCCGCGCAGAGCGCCGATGGCGCCGGCGATGCACGAGTACAGATCTGAGCCGGTGCCGGCAATGACCCTGGCGGTGAAGGTCGAGGCGTTGAACTCATGTTCGGCGTACAGGTTCAGCGATGTGTGCATGGCGCGCACCCAGCCGGCTGACGGCCTGCGGCCGTGAAGCAAGTGCAGGAAATGCGCGCCGATGGAGTCATCGTCCGTCTGCACCTCGATGCGGCGGCCGCTCTTGGAGTAGTGGTACCAGTAGCACAGCATCGAGCCCAGGCACGCCAAGAGCCGATCCGCCAGGTCGCGCGCCTGCTCAGCATGATGTTCGTCAGCCTCCGGCACGCTGCAGCCCAGCGCCGAGACGCCCGTGCGCAGCACATCCATCGGATGGCTGCCCGTAGGCAGCTGTTCAAGCACCCTGGCCACGGCAGCGGGCAGCGCACGCAACCCTTTGAGTTTCGACTTGTAGGCGGCGAGCTGCGCCGGATTCGGCAATTTTTCATGCACTAGCAAGTACGCGATTTCTTCGAATTCGCACTGCGTGGCGATATCGAGAATATCGTAGCCGCGATAGTGCAAGTCGTTGCCGGTCCTGCCGACCGTGCACAAGGCGGTATTGCCCGCCGCGACGCCGGACAAGGCGACGGATTTTTTCGGTTTGAATGCACCCGGGAACGGGGTGTCGGCGTTGCTGCTCACTTTTCCTTTCCTTCGGCGAATAACTCGTCCAACTTGGTTTCGTAAGCGTAGTAATCAAGGTATTTGTACAAGTCCGCGCGCGTTTGCATGGTGCCGAGCACATTCTTCTGCGTGCCGTCGCGGCGGATCGCCTGGTAGATGTTGAGCGCCGCGGCGTTCATCGCGCGATACGCGGAGCAGCAGTGCAGCACGATGTCGACCCCAACCGTCGCCAGCTCCTCGCGTGTGTACAAGGGCGTCTGCCCGAACTCGGTGATGTTGGCCAGAACCGGCACCTTGACCGCCTCCTTGAAAAGCCGGTATGCGGCAAGGTCGGTGATGGCCTCGGGAAATATCATGTCGGCGCCTGCCTCGACGCACGCGACCGCACGATCCAGCGCCCGCTCCATTCCCTCGACGGCCAGCGCATCGGTACGCGCCATGATCACGAACTGCTCATCGGTGCGCGCGTCGACAGCCGCCTTGACGCGGTCCACCATTTCCTGCTTGGAGACGATTTCCTTGCCGGGCCGGTGGCCGCAACGCTTCGACTGGACCTGGTCCTCGATATGCATGCCGCCCGCCCCGAACTTGGTGAAAGACCTGACGGTGCGGGCGATGTTGAATGCCCCGCCCCATCCGGTATCCGCGTCGACCAGCAGCGGCAGCGGACAGGCGTCGGTGATCCGGCGGATATCGACGAGCACATCATCCATGGTGCTGATCCCGAGATCCGGCATCCCGAGGGAATTGGCGGCGACACCGCTGCCTGCCAGGTACAGCGCTTGAAATCCACAGGCCGCGGCCAGGCGCGCCGTATAGGCGTTGATGGCGCCGACCACCTGCAGGGGTTTCTCAGCGGCGACGGCGGCTCGCAGGCGCGCGCCGGCGGAGTTCTGTGTGACGCTCATACGCGCCCCGCGACCGGGATGAGCGCGCCGGTGACCGCGCTCGCCTGGTCGGAGACCAAAAAGGCGATCACCTCCGCCGCCTCGTTCAGACTCACCCAACGCTTGAAATCGGCCTGCGGCATGGCCGCGCGATTCTGCGGCGTATCGAGCGTGCTCGGCAGAATGGCATTGACGGTAATGCCTCGATCTTTCAGTTCAGCGGCCAACGCTTCGGTCAATTGCGCGACCCCCGCCTTGGATGCAGCGTAAGGACCCATGCCGGCGGACGCCTTGAGGGCGCCCATCGCGCCTACATTGACGATGCGTCCGCGGCCCGCGCGCAACAGATAGGGCAGCACCGCCTGACAGGCGATCACCGCGGTTCTTAAATTGAGTTTGTACATGGCATCCCAGCTGTCGATGGCCCCTCCATCAAGTTTATCCCAGCGAAACCCCCCGGCGATATTGATCAGGCCGTCGATGCCGCCCGCATCCTGGGCCACTCGTTGCAGCGCCGAGCGCGCCGCCGTCTCCTGCGTCAAGTCGATCCCGCCATAGTGCCATGCGCCGGATGGTTGCATGCCGGCCGACGTGCCGGCGTGCGACAGCAGCGCCAGTTTTGCGCCGTAAGCGCTCAAAGCCGCGGCCGCCGCCCGGCCCAGAGCGCCGTCGGCGCCGGTCACCACCAAGACTTTTCCCGATAAGTCCATTGCCAGATTTTCCTCGATTCGCTAAAAACTCGAGCCTGCGTTGCGGCGAAACTCGCCCGGCGAAGCGCCGGTCCACTTTCGAAACGCGCGATGAAATGCGCTGCGCTCCGAGAAACCCAATTCCAATGCGATATCCATGACACTGCGCGTCGAGTGGCTGAGATAACTGATCGCCAGATCGCGGCGCAACTGATCTTTGATCGATTGATAGGATTCACCTTCATCGTGCAGGCGGCGGCGCAGGGTTGCGGGCGTCATGCCCATTTCCTCCGCCAGCTGTTCGAAATCCGGGACCACACCCGGCAGGACTTGGCGCAGCCGCCGCCGCACCCGCGCGGTGAGGCTACTGCCATTCTTATATTTCAACAAGATGTTCTCCGGCGCCGAACGCAAAAACTCCTTGGCAGAGCGTTCGTTTTGCACCACCGGAAGATCAAGGTAGCCGGCCGCGAAAGCCAGCAAGGTGTTCGGCCGGTTGAAACGCAAATCCGCGCAATACATCAGCCGGTACTCGGCGCTGTGCGCCGGTTCCGCATAACTGAACTCGGTGCGCAGAATGGGGATGCGCCGGCCCACCAGCCAGCAGGACACACCGTAAAGCAGCATCAACAGCAGCTCGTGCGCAAAGATCCGATGACTCGCGCCCGCCGCGCGGTCAGCCAATACGATCCGGGCCTCCTGCGCGTCGCGCTGGGCGGTGCCTGAAATGTCATCCAGGATGAGCGCATAGAAGCGCAGGCTGCGCTCCAGCGCCTGGCCCAGGCTCTTGCAGCTCAAGACCGCATGGCAGAGCATCGCGAAGCTCCCGACTTTCATGCGCCTCGAGTCTTGGTCGAAAAATTCATCATCGAGGGCGGCCGCGATGGCGCGCCAGAGCGCGCCGTAATGTTTGGCCGAGACGCGCGCCTGCGGCACCTGCAGCAGACTCGACGACAAGCCTACGTTCGCCAGAAGCTGGTCCGCGTTCAAGCCGCGGCCGCGAACACTCTGCAGTGCCGCGGCGACGAAACAAATGGCGATCGTGCCCGGTTCCGCGTTCGAATTTTGCACGGCAGTAGTTTACGCGATACGGACAACTCGAGGGATCTGGTATCGGCTAAACTACCGCATCGTCTCGAATCGCGCGCTGCACTACTCAAGGGGCACTGTCATGACAAGCAATCCTGCACTGCTGGCGAATCATGTGCCCACCGTCAAAATGCTGCTCGACGGCAAGTTCATCGAATCCCGATCCGGCGAATGGCGCGATGTCATCAATCCGGCGACGCAGGCGGTCCTCGCGCAAGTGCCCTTCGCCACCGACGAGGAACTGCATGCCGCCGTCGCCTCGGCAAAACAGGCGTTCAAGACCTGGAAGAACACGCCGCTGGCGGCCCGCGCGCGCATCATGCTCAAGCTGCAGGCGCTGGTGCGGGAGCACATGAGCCGCATCGCGCAAACCTTGAGTGCGGAGCAAGGCAAAACCCTGGCCGATGCCGAAGGGGACGTGTTCCGCGGTCTGGAGGTGGTCGAGCACGCCTGCTCGATCGGCAGCCTGCAGCTGGGGGAGTTTGCCGAAAATGTCGCCGGGGGCGTGGACACCTACACGCTGCGCCAGGCCATCGGCGTCTGCGCCGGCATAACACCGTTCAATTTTCCCGCCATGATCCCGCTGTGGATGTTTCCCATGGCCATTGTCTGCGGCAACACCTTCGTGCTGAAACCCTCGGAGCAGGACCCCCTGACGCCCATGCTCTTGGCAGAACTCGCGCTCGAGGCCGGCGTGCCGCCGGGCGTCTTGAATATCGTGCATGGCGGAAAGCGCGTGGTCGACGGGCTTTGCGCTCATCCCGATATCGCGGCGGTCTCATTTGTCGGATCCACGGCCGTGGGCAACCATGTGTACAGCCTGGCCTCGGCGCACGGCAAGCGCGTGCAATGCATGATGGGGGCGAAAAATCATGTGGTGGTCATGCCGGACGCGAATAAGGAACAGTCGCTCAATTCCTTGATCGGAGCGACATTCGGCGCCGCCGGACAACGTTGCATGGCGACCTCCGTGACGGTCTTGGTCGGCGAGGCGCAAAAATGGATACCCGATATCGTCGCGAAGGCCAGGACCCTCAAGGTGAACGCCGGCATGGAGCGAAACACTGACTTAGGTCCGGTGATCTCGAAAAACGCGAAACAGCGCATCCTCGGACTGGTCGCGGACGGCATCAAGGAAGGCGCCAAGCTTGAATTGGACGGCCGCGCCGTCACCGTGCCCGGCTACGAACAGGGCAACTTTATCGGCCCCACGATATTCTCCGCGGTCACCCCCGCGATGAAGATCTATACCACGGAAATATTCGGCCCGGTGATGGTGATCGTTGGCGTGAACAGCCTGGACGAGGCGATCGCGCTCATCAACGGCAATCCCTTCGGCAATGGCACGGGCATTTTCACGCGAAGCGGCGCGGCCGCGCGCAAATTTCAAAGCGAGGTCGACGTGGGTCAGGTGGGAATCAACGTGCCCATTCCGGTACCGGTGCCTTTTTTCAGCTTTACCGGATCGCGCGGCTCCAAGCTCGGCGATCTGGGCCCCTACGGCAAGCAGGTGGTGCAGTTCTATACGCAGACCAAGACCGTTACTTCGCGCTGGTTCGACGACGGCGCATCGCCCGCCGGTGTGAACACCACGATCAGCCTGAAGTGATACTCGCGTTTACCGGTGCCGCCTGGACGGACACGCCGTGGAAGTGTTGAGCGACATCCGCAATCACATTGCGTTCATCACGCTGAACCGGCCCAAGGCGCTCAACGCCCTGTCTCTCGAGATGATTCTGCGGCTGCGCACGCTGTTCGCGCAGTATGCGGCCGATCCCGACATCTACGCGGTCTTGATCAGGGGCGCGGGCGACAAGGCTTTCTGCGCCGGCGGCGACATACGAGCGCTCTACCATAGTTTCAAGAACTCCGGATCCGTGCACAGCCACTGTGGATCCTTGCACAGCGAGTTTTTCGAAGCGGAGTATCCGCTCGACCACCGGCTCTATTCGTACCCCAAACCCTACCTGGCGTTGATGGACGGCATCACCCTGGGCGGCGGTTTAGGGCTTGCCCAAGGCTCGACCTTCCGCATCGTCGGCGAACGAACGCGGATGGGCATGCCGGAAGTCGCGATCGGATTCTTTCCCGATGTGGGCGCCAGCTACTTCCTGTCCCGCCTTCCGGGCAAGCTAGGGCCGTACTTGGCGCTGACCGGCGTGCCCATCCGGGGAGCCGATGCAGTTTACTGCGGATTGGCGGATGCACTCCTCGCGCCGGACGCGATCGCAACATTGGCCGAGGACTTATCGGAGCTGCGCTGGAGCGGCGATCGATTCGCAGATCTGCACCGGTTCATGCAAGCGCGTGCCGCGCCGGCAGGCGCGCCCACCCGGCCTGCGTCGCCCGCCCGGCCTGCGTCGCCCGGCTTGCCAACGTTGCCTGAATTGCCTGCTTTGCGCGCGGCGATTGATGCTCATTTCTCGCAGCCCACCGTCCTGGCGGTTCTCGCGTCCCTCGACTCGGAGACCCGCATCGGGTATGCAGCATGGGCGAGCGCCACCGCCGCCATCATGCGCAGCCGCTCGCCCACCATGATGAGCGTGACGTTGCGCCAATTGCAGCGCGGCGCGGGCATGAACCTCGCTGACTGCTTTCGCATGGAGCTCGGCATGGCCGCGCACAGCTTCGAACAAGGCGATTTTCTCGAAGGCGTACGCGCCGTGCTCATCGACAAGGATGGCGCGCCGCGCTGGCGGCCAAGCCGGATCGAAGATGTCACCGAGACGATGATCGAACGCTTCTTCCTCGAGCGCTGGCCGGCCGGTGCGCATCCCTTGGCAACGCTGGACGCGGATTCGACCGCGGCCGTGCCTGAGTATTCCGCGTGAGCCTATCCGCGCAACGTCCGCAGCTTGAGCGCGCCCACAATTTCGCGGCGGCGCGCATCGCTGGCGTGCGGCCACTCGGCAATTTCGCCCAGCGTGCGCCGGCATCCCACGCACAGCCCCTCTGCGTTGAGCCGGCAAATGTCGACACAGGGCGAGGGCACGGCCGCCGCTTTCAATGCTGGGTCGACCATTGCCTCAAAACCCGGTGGATGGCATCGAGCCCGTCGGTCAATGCGGCAGGACCCGGTTGCAGAATGATGGGCGATTTGATCTCGTGCAGCTCGCCGTCGCGCACCGCCGGCACCGCATCCCAGCCCTCTCGGGCGGCTACCTGATTCGGCCTGAAGCGCTTGCCGCACCAGGAACCCAATATGATATCCGGCGCGCGCCGTACGACCTCGCTGGCATCGCCGAGGATGCGGTCCTTGGCGAGCGCGCACAGCGCGCGCTCGGGAAAGACATCATCGCCCCCGGCAACCCCGATGAGCTCGCTCACCCAGCGAATGCCGGTGATGAGCGGCTCGTCCCATTCCTCGAAATAGACCCGCGGCCGACGCGGCAACAGCGCCGCAGCCCGGCGCACGCCCTCGATATGCGCTTCGAGTCCGAGCGCATAGTCTTCGGCCTGCTCGGCGGCGCCCACCAGCGCGCCCAGGCGCCGCACGTAGCCAAGAATGCCGTCCACGGACCGATGGTTGCTGATCCAAACCTCAATGCCGCTCTTGATCAGCGATTGCGCGATGTCGGCCTGGATATCCGAGAAGCCGATGACGAGATCCGGCTTGAGCGCCAGAATACGATCGAGCTTGGCGCTGATGAAGGCCGATACCCGCGGTTTCTCGCGACGCGCCCGCGCCGGGCGCACCGTGAAGCCCGAAATCCCCACGATCCGCTCTTCCAGCCCCAGCGCGTAGAGAACCTCGGTGGGCTCTTCGGTCAGACAAACGATGCGCCGCGGATAACGATCGTCCATGTCGGCTTAAAGCGCACCTTCGGCAAGCGCGCCGGCCGCGCCGCGCATGATGGCGTGCGCCAGCCCCGATGACTGGGACAGCACATGGTCCGCGTAGAACCTCGCGGTCAAGATCTTGGCCTCGTAGAAGCCCGCATCGGCCGCGCCGGCTTCGGCCGCGCCGGCTTCGGCCGCCAGCCGCTGTTGCGCAATCAAGGCCGAGCGCAGCAGCTGCCAGCCGCCGGCCACGATCCCGAACAGTTTGAGCATCGGCACCGCGCCCACGGAAACCGCGCGGATGTCGGTGGCGTAATTTTCCACGACGTAGCCGATCCCTTGTTCCAAGGCATCCACGCCGGCGGACAAAGCCGTCGCCAATCCGGATAAGGCGCTCTGCGCGCTCAAGGCCCGCGCCACTGCGCGCATCTCTGCCACGATCATCTGCGCGGCCCGGCCGCCGTCGCGCGCCAGCTTGCGGCCGATCAGGTCATTCGCCTGAATGGCGGTCGTGCCCTCATAGATCGGGGTGATGCGCGCATCGCGCAGAAATTGCGCGGCGCCGGTCTCCTCGATGAATCCGACTCCGCCGTGCACCTGTATCCCCATGGATGCGATATCCACCGAGTTCTCGGTGCACCAGCCCTTGATCACGGGAATCATCAGATCGGCGATAGCCTGATGGCGCTCGCGCTCCTTGGCGCCGGGATGCAGGCGCGCCGCATCCAGCGACACCGCCACCACGGACGCAAGGGCGCGCATGGCTTCGGTCTGCGACTTCATGAGCAGCAGCAAGCGCCGCACATCCGGATGGCGAAGAATCGCCACGCGCGGGCCGCCGCGTATGCCCGCTTCGGTGCCTTGGATACGCTCGCGCGCATAGGCAAGTGCCGTTTGGGAGGCGCGCTCCGACAGTCCCACCCCCTCGATACCCACCGAGTACCGGGCGGCATTCATCATGATGAACATGTATTCCAGGCCGCGATTTTCCTCGCCGATGAGCTCCCCGACCGCGCCGCCGTTCTGTCCGAAAGCGAGCACGCAGGTGGGGCTCGCGTGGATGCCGAGCTTGTGCTCGACCGACAGGCAGTGCACGTCGTTGCGCGCTCCCAAGGAGCCGTCGGCGTTGACCAAGAACTTGGGCACCAGAAACAGTGAGGTGCCCTTCACGCCGTCCGGCGCACCCGCCACGCGCGCCAACACCATGTGAATGATATTGCCGGTGAGATCGTGCTCGCCGTAGGTGATGAAAATCTTCTGGCCGGTGAGCAGGTGGCGGCCATCTCCGGTCGGAACGGCCCGTGTGCGCACCGCCGATAGATCGGAACCCGCCTGGGGCTCGGTCAGGTTCATGGTCCCGGTCCACTCCCCGCTGACCATTTTCGGCAGGTACAGCTGCCGCTGCGCCTCCGTGCCGCGCAGCTCGAGCGCATCGATCGCACCGCGCGTCAGCATCGGACAGAGCGCAAAGGCGACGTTGGCGCCGTTCCACATCTCTTCGATCAGCGCCGACAGCACCCGCGGCAGATTCTGGCCCCCATATTCCAGAGGACAGGACAGCGCATTCCAGCCGTCCGCGACGAAGCGCTCGTAGGCTTGTTTCCAGCCGCCGGCGGTGAGGACTTGCCCATTCTGCCAGCGCACGCCTTCCGCATCGCCGCTGCGGTTGAGCGGCGAGAGCACGGCGCCGGCGAATTTCGCGGCCTCCTCGAGCACGGCATCCGCCACATCCGGCGTCATATCGGAGAAGCCGGGCAAGCCCGCCACCAGTTCCATGTCGATCAATTCACGCAGCACGAACTTCATGTCGGCTAGCGGCGCCTGATATTCGGCCATACGATCCTACATGTTGCGGCGGTAACGGCCGCCGACGTCGTACAAGGTGTGCGTGATCTGGCCCAAGGAGCAGTGGCGCACCGCATCCATCAGCACATCGAAGGTATTGCCGTTTTCAATCACCGTGCGGCGCAAGCGCTCGAGCTGCAACTCAGCCTGGCTCGCATGCTGCTCATGAAACCGCGCCAGGCGTTTGAGCTGCGACTGCTTCTCCGCATCGGTGGAGCGCGCCAACTCGACCGTCGCGGGCGCAGCCTCGCTGTGCGGATTGCGGAACGTGTTGACGCCGATGATAGGATAGGAGCCGTCGTGTTTCTTGCGCTCGTAGAACAGGGATTCTTCCTGAATTTTCCCGCGTTGGTAGCCGGTCTCCATGGCGCCGAGCACGCCGCCGCGGTCGGAGATGGCGTCGAATTCCTTCAGTACCGCGGCTTCGACCAAATCGGTCAGCTCATCGATGATGAAGCTGCCTTGATTCGAATTCTCATTCCTAGCCAGTCCCCATTCGCGGTTGATGATCAGCTGAATGGCCATGGCACGCCGTACGCTCTCCTCCGTGGGCGTCGTGATCGCCTCGTCGTAGGCGTTCGTGTGCAGGCTGTTGCAGTTGTCATAGATCGCGCACAGCGCCTGCAGCGTGGTGCGGATGTCGTTGAACGCCATCTCCTGCGCGTGCAAGGAGCGGCCGGAGGTCTGCACGTGGTACTTCAGCTTCTGGCTGCGCTCGTTCGCGCCGTACTTGTTCCGCATCGCCACCGCCCAAATGCGGCGCGCGACCCGGCCGATCACCGAGTATTCCGGATCCATGCCGTTGGAGAAGAAGAACGACAAGTTCGGCGCGAAATCATCGACGTGCATGCCGCGGGCCAGATAGGACTCGACGAAGGTGAAGCCATTGGCAAGCGTGAATGCGAGCTGCGAAATGGGATTCGCGCCGGCTTCGGCGATGTGGTATCCGGAGATCGACACGGAGTAGAAATTCTGCACGCTGTGGTGCACGAAATACTCCTGCATGTCGCCCATCATCTTGAGGGCAAACTCGGTGGAGAAGATGCAGGTATTCTGTCCCTGATCTTCCTTCAGGATGTCCGCCTGCACCGTGCCGCGCACGGTCGACAGGGTCCAGGCTTTGATCTTCTCTCGTTCATCGGCGGTCGGATCGCGGCCGTTCTCGCGCTGAAATTTCTCCAATTGCTGGTCGATGGCGGTGTTCATGAACATGGCCAATATCATCGGGGCCGGTCCATTGATGGTCATCGATACGGAGGTCGTCGGCGCGCACAGGTCGAAGCCTGAGTACAGCACCTGCATGTCGTCGAGCGTCGCGATCGACACGCCGGAATTGCCCACCTTGCCGTAGATATCGGGCCGCAGATCCGGATCCCAGCCGTACAGAGTCACCGAATCAAAGGCAGTCGACAGTCGGTGCGCCGGCATGCCTTCGGAAACGCGTTTAAAACGTTGGTTGGTGCGGAACGCATCGCCCTCGCCGGCAAACATGCGCGTCGGATCCTCGCCCTCGCGCTTGAACGCGAACACGCCGGCGGTGTAGGGGAAGGAGCCGGGAACATTTTCCCTCAGGAGGAAGCGCAGGATTTCGCCGTCATCCTCAAAACGCGGCAGCGATACCTTGCGGATACGCGTGCCGGAAAGCGAATCGGAAGTAAGCTTGGTGCGAATCTCCTTGTCGCGTATCTTCACGACATACTCGGGTTGGCCGTACAGTTCCACGGTTTTCGGCCATTGCTCCAGCAGCTTGGCGCAAGCCGGGCCAAGCTCGGTGTCTTTCGCGGCAATCAATTCGTCAAAGCCTTGAACCGCACGGCCGGACGCCGTAAACAGCGTTTTGGATACCTTGAGTGATTGGCGATCGCGGGCAATACCCGATTGGCGTCCGACGTCTTGGTGGAATTCGCGCAACGCCGCGGAAATCTCCGCCAAGTAGCGCACGCGTTCCGGCGGGACGATGGCGCGCCCGCGCGAGGAGGCCTTGACTGACGTCGGCGGCAGCCTGCCGGCGCTCAATTTCAAACCTTTCTCCTGCAAGCGCGGCAGGATCGCCTGATACAGCGCGGTCACGCCGTCGTCATTGAATCGCGAGGCCATGGTGCCGTAGACCGGCATCGACTCGGTGGGCTGCGTGAACAACTGACGGTTGCGCTGATATTGCTTGCGCACGTCGCGCAGCGCATCTTCCGAGCCTTTGCGGTCAAACTTGTTGATCGCGACGAAGTCGGCAAAATCGAGCATGTCGATTTTCTCCAACTGCGAGGCTGCGCCAAACTCGGGGGTCATGACATAGACCGACGCGTCGACCAGCGGAACGATGGCCGATTCGCCCTGGCCGATACCCGACGTTTCGACCACGATTAGATCGAAGCCGCTGAGCTTGCACACGGCCAGTACTTCCGGCAACGCAGCGGAGATTTCCGTGCCGGTGTCGCGCGTCGCGAGCGAGCGCATGAATATCCGGTCGGACTCGATCGCATTCATGCGAATGCGATCGCCCAGCAGCGCCCCGCCGGTGCGCTTGCGCGAAGGATCGATCGATATGACCGCCATGCGCAGCCGATCTTCCTGATCCAAGCGCAGGCGCAGGATGAGTTCGTCCGTGAGAGAGGATTTGCCCGCACCGCCCGTTCCTGTGATGCCGAGCACCGGCGTTTTTATGCCGGCCGCGGCCTGCAGCAGACTCTGGCGGACGCGCATGGAATAGGTCCGATTTTCAACTGCCGTGATGACGCGTGCCAGCAGCCGACGATTGCCCGAACGCAGCGCCTCCAGGGCTTCTGCTTCCGCGGGCGCGAGCGCACTGAGGTCGTAGTCGCTGGTGCGCAGCACATCATCGATCATGCCCTGCAGACCCAACTTGGCGCCGTCCTCAGGTGAATACAGGCGGGTGACGCCGTACGCCATCAGCTCGCGGATCTCGGCCGGCACGATCACGCCGCCGCCGCCGCCGAAGACCTTGATGTTCTCGCCGCCCCTCTCGCGCAGCAGATCCAGCATGTATTTGAAAAATTCAACATGCCCACCCTGATACGAGGTGATCGCCACCGCTTGCACGTCCTCTTGCAAGGCCGCGGCAACGATTTCCTGCACCGAGCGGTTGTGGCCGAGATGAATGACCTCGGCTCCCGAGGCCTGCATCACCCGGCGCATGATGTTGACGGAGGCATCATGTCCGTCGAACAGGGACGTCGCCGTCACGAATCGAACCTTGTTCGTGGGCCGGTAGGGGCTGGGCTTGGCGGCGATGGATACGGCGCTCATGGGATTAGCGCCATTTTAGAGCAGCTATCCGCTGAAACAATGGCCAAATCCCCCGCCCGGATTGCGCGAATTTGCAACACCGGGCGGCCTCAATCCGAGCTCCAGTTCGGGCTGCGCTTCTCGATAAACGCCGCCACCCCTTCCTGGGCAATGTCATTGATCATATTGCACGCCATGGCCTCACCGGCGAGCCGATAGGCGGGGCCGATGTTCGTTTCCAGCTGCCGATAGAACAACGCCTTGCCGGACGCAACGACCGATGGCGGCTTGGCGACAATCGCCAGTGCCAGTCGATTGATCTCCTGATCGAGACGCTCGGCAGGCACGCAATGATTGATGAGTCCGTGCTGCAGGGCGGTTGCCGCATCGATGAACTCGCCCGTCACCAGCATTTCGAACGCGGCCTTGCGCCCGACGTTGCGTGAGAGTGCGACCGACGGCGTGGCACAGAACAGGCCCACGTTAATGCCCGAAACCGCAAAACGCGCGTCATCGGAGGCAACCGCGAGGTCGCACATGGCAACCAATTGGCATCCCGCGGCGGTGGCCGTGCCATGAACGCGCGCAATCACCGGCTGCGGCAGCGTTTGGATCCGCATCATCAGCCGGCTGCAATCGTCAAACAGGCGCCGGTAGTACTCCAAGCTCGGGGTTGCCTTCATCTGTTTGAGATCATGGCCTGCACAGAAGGCCTTGCCGGCGCCACCCAGCACCACGACGCGCACCAACGCATCGACGCTGAGCGCTTCCAACGTTGCGTGAAGCGTCGAGAGCATCTCCTCGGATAGCGCGTTGTACTGCGCGGGACGGTTGAGTGTCAGAAACGCGATGCCGCCCTGGCGCCGCTCCAATACCAGAGGTGCCGCATCGCCGGCAGCGCTTTTACTCATGCCCTATGCTCTCACCGACGCAACCATTGCGCCAATGTTCTATGATATTCGCATGCAATTAAACCAAGTGAATGCGATTGTCACCGGCGGCGCCTCAGGGCTCGGACTGGCGGTTGCGAATCGAATCGTGCACGCGGGCGGCAGAGTGGCGATTTTCGATCTGAGCGTTCCGCAAGGCAGCGCAGCCGCCGCGGCGCTCGGGCGCAGTGCGGCTTTCTTTGCGGTCGACGTCAGCGATGAGGCGGCGGTCGACAGCGCTGTGACCCAGGCAAAAGCCGGGATGGGCAGCGTCAACGCGGCGATCAATTGCGCAGGCATTGCCACGCCCGGCCGGCTGGTCGGCAGAAATGGCCCCATGGCCGGCAGTTCCTTTCGCAGGATGATCGAAATCAATTTGCTCGGCACGGTGCTGGTCGCCAAAGCGGCTGCCGTTGCCATGCAAGGCAATTCGCCCAACGCACAGGGCGAGCGCGGTGTCATCGTGATGACGGCATCGGTTGCCGCCTTCGACGGGCAGATCGGTCAGATCGCCTACTCCGCGTCCAAAGGCGGCATCGTCGGCTTGACACTGCCCATGGCACGGGAGTTGGCGTCGAGTGGAATTCGCGTCATGACCGTGGCGCCGGGCCTGTTCGCGACACCCATGATGAAGGGCTTGCCGCAGGAAGCGCAGGATTCCCTCGGTAAGCAAACGCCCTTCCCGCCTCGACTGGGCGAGCCGGATGAATTTGCCGCGTTGGTGATGCAAATTCTCGAGAACGTCATGTTGAACGGCGAAACCATCCGTCTCGACGGCGCGGTCAGAATGCAGCCGCGCTGATAGCTGCGGGAATGATGCGAATCGCGGCACTTGCAGCAGCAATCCCGACCCAGCTATTTATTTGGCGGGTCTCATCGCCGTTGATCCGCCTTTCGAGACTGCCCCTTAAGGCCGCGCCTCCAGAACGAGATTGAAGGGTGTCTCGGTCGCGCGCCGGAATCTGCCAAAACCGCCGCCGCCGACCACGACATCCCGCAAGCGTGCCTCGCCTGCTTGAGCGCCGAGCGCAGGCCCCTTGCGCGCCAGGGATACGGGTACGCATATTTGCGACGACGCCCCGTACATCACTCGTCCGACGGGATTCAGATTGTCCTGCAGCTCATCGTTGGCAAAAGGCTCCACGATCATCGCCGTGCCGTCGGGTTTCAAAGCCTGGCGCGCATGCCGTGCAACGCCCACCGGATCGCCCATGTCGTGCAGACAGTCAAAAAAGGCGATGACATCGAAGTCCTTGGCTGCATAGCTGACGGCGTCGCTCACCTCGAATTGCGCGTTCAGGACGCCGGCGGCCGCGGCCCGTTCGCGGGCGACGCGGATGGATTCGCCGTGGTAGTCGTAGCCCACAAACGTAGAGTTAGGATAGGTCTTGGCCATCAGCACGGTGCTGGCGCCGTGCCCGCAGCCGACGTCCGCGACGCGCGCACCGCGCTTGAGCTTGTCCACAACCCCGTCGAGCGCGGGCAGCCATGCAGTCACCAAATTCGCGTTATAGCCGGCGCGAAAGAATCGCTCGGTGCCGTGGAAAAGGCAGGGATGATGCTCGCCCCATTCCATCCCTTTGCCGCTCTTGAAGTTCTCGAGCGTCCGTCCGAGCGCATGAAAGGTGGCCTCGACGATGTTGTAAGCGCCGGGCACATCGACCGGCCCATTGGGGTCGGCCAAGCACAGCGCCTGCTCGGGTGTCATCGACCATTTGCCGCCGGCGGCGTCATATTGAATATAGCCGCTGGCGCCCTGGTTGCCCAACCACTCGCGCACGTAGCGTTCACTGGTTCCGGTGCGCTTCGCAAGTTCGGCCGAGGTGACTGCGCCTTGCGCCAGTTCCTTGTAAAGTCCCAATCGATCGCCTACCAGCACGAGAGTGGCGCTGAGCGCGGCGCCCAAATCGCCGACCGCCTTGCCGAGAAATTCATTGAGCCTAGATTCGTCGATTGCCATGGCATGTCTCCTTGAATTCGAGCTTCAATGTTGGAGTTATCGATGACTCGCTTAAAGATTACGCCGAGGAGCGCAGTAGCGCCATGTGCTCGGCCTGATATACCTTGAGCTTGCAATGCATCAAATCAGCATCTCTCCACCGGATGCTGGGTATGTTTTTGTTGCTCGGCGGCTGCGCCGGCGAGCAGCCGGCCCCCACGCCGGTCTTGAACACCGCCGACGCCAAAACGCTCATCGAAAAATCGCTGTTCAAGCGCTGCCTGAGCGCACCTTAGGAGCGGCGCGCGAGAGTACCCGGGAAATTACCGGCTTTGCTCACCATGCCCGGCAGATCGCGGCCCATGTTTTTGGACAGCCAAGCCGCCGCCTCGATCACGCGATCGAGATTGAGTGCGGTGCTAAACCCACTTCGCTCCAGCATATAGACCACGTCCTCGGTGGGGACGTTGCCGGTGGCGCGCGGCGCGAACGGGCAGCCGCCGAGGCCACCCAGCGAGGCGTCCACGGTACTGGCACCCGCCGTCACGGCCGCCCAGACATTGGCTAGACCGGTATTTCGCGTGTTATGAAAATGCACGCGTACGGGCAGCGGTGCGATGGCTGCCTTGACCCGCATCACCAGATCCGCCACATCCCGCGGGCCGGCGACGCCGATGGTGTCGGCAATGGCGACCTCAACCGGGCCGGCCGCCGCAGCCACCTTGGCCATGTCGACGACCCGTTGGGGGTTCACTTCGCCGTCGAAGGGGCAGCCGAACGCCGTGGAGATGGTGATTTGCGCCCGTCGTCCTTCGTGCCGGGCCAGGCGTACGACCTCGCAGCACATGGCCAACGAGTCATCGGAGGTCTGCCCCTGGTTGCGAAGCGCAAATCCGTCCGAAGCGGCGCACACCGCACCGATCTCATCGAGTCCCGCCTCGATGGCGCGCAGCGCGCCGCGCTTGTTCAGCACCAATCCGATATAGATCACGTCATCGCGGCGGACCAAACCCGCGGACACGGCATCGGCATCGGCCATCTGCGGCACCAGCTTAGGATTGACAAAACTGGCTGCTTCGATGCGCCGCACTCCGGCCTCGATGGCGCGGTTGATCATCGACAGTTTCTGCGCGGTGTTGAACAGCACCGCTTCGTTTTGCAGTCCGTCGCGCGGACCGACTTCGACAATTTCAATCTCGGACATCTGCCAGCCCCCGCGCATGACCATTCACATCATTACAAATCACTTTAAGTTTGCTGCCTATCGATGACAATAATTTATTTTAATTCCTTAAATATCAATTGTATATAAAGTAAATGCAATCTCATTTATTGATCCATTTTCCCATAGCCGCCGCCACCCGGCGTGCAGATCACCATGACATCGTCCACCTTCACGTCGACCTGGCCGATATGCGCCAATCTTTCAATCCGGCCGTCGGCGCGCTGTAGATGGTTCTCGCCCACGGCGCCCGCTTCGCCCCCCGCCAGGCCGAATGCGCCCACCTTACGGCCGTTGCTCAAGATGGATGCCGTCATGGGCTGCAAGAATCGAACGCGCCGAACGCCGCCGTCACCGCCCCGCCAACGGCCGCGGCCGCCGGAGCCGGCGCGAATCTCGAAAGAGTCGAGGCGCACCGGGAATCTGAATTCCAACACTTCCGGGTCGGTCAGGCGGGAATTGGTCATATGCGTTTGGACCACATCGGTGCCGCAAAATTCGGGTCCGGCGCCGGAACCGCCGGCGATCGTTTCGTAGTACTGATGCTGTCCGTTGCCGAAGGTGAAGTTGCTCATGGTGCAGCCGCCCGCGGCCATCACGCCGAGGGCTCCATACAGCGCATTGGTCACGCACATGGAGGTCTCGACATTCCCGGCCACCACTGCCGAGGGCGGTTGCGGATTCAGCATGCAGGCCTGCGGCAAGACGATCCGCAGCGGCTTGAGGCATCCTGCGTTCAGCGGAATGTCATCATTGACCAGCGTGCGGAATACGTACAGCACGGCCGCCGTCGTCACGGCTCGCGGCGCGTTGAAATTGTCCCGCAGCTGGGCGCTCGTGCCGCTGAAGTCGATGCGCGCGCTGCGGGCTGCGGCATCGACGCTTATCCTGACGTCGATGCGCGCGCCATTGTCGAGCGGCAGGCTGAAATGGCCGTCCCTGAGAGAGGTGATGACGCGGCGTACGGACTCTTCCGCGTTGTCCTGCACGTGCTGCATGTAGGCACGCACCGTGCCTAAGCCGTATTGTGCGACCAACGCCTTGAGTTCCGTGCTGCCTTTGGCGTTGGCGGCGATTTGCGCGCGCATATCGGCAATATTTTGCGCCGGGTTGCGCGCGGGGTAAGCGCCGCGGCCGAGCAACTCGCGCATGGCAGCCTCGCGCAAGACTCCGCGCTCGACCAGCTTGAAGTTGTCGATCAGCACGCCCTCGTCGGCGATGCACGTGGAAAAAGGCGGCATCGAGCCCGGCGTCGTACCGCCGATATCGGCGTGGTGGCCGCGCGAGGCCACGAAGAAAGCGGGCGCCGCATCCGCGGCATCCAGATAGACCGGCGTCACCACGGTGATGTCCGGAAGGTGCGTGCCGCCGTGGTAAGGATCGTTCAGGACGTACACATCGCCGCTGCACATCTGCGGATTGCGGTCGATGACGCTGCGAATCGATTCGCTCATCGATCCTAAGTGCACGGGCATGTGCGGCGCATTGGCGATCAGCGCTCCTTCCCCATCGAACAGCGCGCAACTGAAGTCCAGGCGCTCCTTGATATTGACCGAATAGGCGGTGTTCTGCAGCCGCAGGCCCATCTGTTCGGCGACGTTCATGAAGATGTTGTTGAACAGCTCCAGCATGATGGGATCGGCGTGCGCGCCCAGCGCTTGCTCGCCGGCACGGCGCCGGAAGCGGCGCAGCTCTATGCAATTGCCGGCCACCACCTGGGCTTCCCAGCCGCTCTCGACCAGCGTCGTTGCGTTGCTGTCGGCGAGAATGGCAGGGCCCTCGATCCGCGCTCCCGGGCGCAGAGCTTGCGCCTGATAGAGGCGCGCGCGGCGCCAGCCGGCCGGTTGCGCGTCGGCCAGGCAGTACATGGAGACCTCGGCGCTCGCGGCCGGTTCATAGGCCACGATCTCACCGAACGCTTCTGCCGCGGGCGTTTCCGCACCGGGTGCTATGCACTCCACCGATACCGCTTCGATCACCATCGCTTGGTCCGGCACCACAAACTCGAACCGACGCCGATAGCTGCGCTCGAACTCCCCGCGCACCTGCGCCACGCCTTCGCCGGGCACCCCGCCTGCGGGCAGCGCGCAAGGCAGCGCCGTATCGGTCCCTTGATAACGAATGTGGACGCGGGCGATGCGATGGAGTGCCTCGCCGGCCAGCCCCTGCGCCTTGAGCTCGGCGCCGGCCTCCTCGAGTAACCGCGCGGCAAGCGTCGCGGCGGCCTCAAGCCCGTCAAGATTCAACTCGCGCTCGAGCGCCGCTTCGCGCATGGCGATCTGATCGGCCAGCCCCATGCCGTAGGCGGAAAGCACACCGGCGAAAGGATGAATGAAGACCCGCGAGATGCCCAATAAATCCGCCACGAGACCGGCGTGCTGCCCCCCTGCTCCGCCGAAACACTGCAGCGTGTAGGCGGTGACGTCATGACCGCGCATCACGGATATTCTTTTCACGGCATTCGCCATGGCGCCGACCGCGATTCGCAGCGCGCCGCCTGCGGCTTCCTCCGGCGCGATGGTCCGGCCGGTGGCGCTCGTCATGCGCCGCGCCAGCTCGTCGAAGCGTTGCGCAACGATCGCATCGTCCAAGGGCTCATTGGCCGCAGGACCGAAAACGCGCGGAAAGAACCGCGGTTGAATGCGCCCCAGCAGAACGTTGGCGTCGGTCACGGTGAGCGGGCCGCCGCGCCGATAACTGGCCGGACCCGGGTTGGCCCCCGCCGATTCAGGGCCCACCCGCAGCCGCGCGCCATCGAAATGCACGATGGACCCGCCGCCGGCGGCGATGCTATGGATGCTCATCATCGGCGCGCGCACGCGCACGCCGGCCACCTCGGTGTCGAATGCGCGCTCGTATTCGCCGGCAAAATGGCTCACATCGGTGGAGGTTCCGCCCATGTCAAAGCCGATCAGCTTGCGATGCCCATGCCCCAGCGCCGTGCGCACCATGCCGACAATGCCGCCGGCAGGGCCGGACAAAATCGCATCCTTGCCGTGAAAGCGCTGTGCCTGGGTCAGACCGCCGGAACTTTGCATGAAGAAGAGCGGCACGCCGGGCATGTGGTCCGCCAGCTTGTCGCAGTAGCGGCGCAAGATCGGCGAGAGGTACGCGTCCACCACGGTCGTATCCCCGCGCGGCACCAGCTTCATCAGGGGGCTGACCTGGTGCGACACCGACACCTGGGCAAATCCGACCTCGCGGGCGATGCTGGCCGCGGCAACCTCGTGGTGCACGTAGCGGTAGCCGTGCAAAAAAACGATGGCGCAGGATCGCAGGCCCCCGGCATAGGCGGCCTGCAATTTCGCCTTGAGCGCAGGGGCGTCCAATTCTTGAATGGTCTCGCCATGCGCACCGACGCGTTCAGCCGCTTCGATCACCGAGCTATAGAGCAACTCCGGCAATACGATGCGGCGTTCGAACAGGCGGGGCCTGGCCTGAGTCGCGATTCTGAGCGCATCGCGGAAACCCCGCGTGATCACCAACAAAGTCGGCTCACCCTTGCGTTCCAAGAGGGCGTTGGTGGCAACCGTCGTGCCCATCTTCACGCAAGCGACCTGCTGCGGTGTGATCGGCTGCGCAGGCCCCAAGCCCAACAATCGACGCATGCCTGCAACGGCGGCATCTTCGTATTGGGCGACATTTTCCGACAGCAGCTTGAGGGTATGCAGCGACTTGTCCGGCGCGCGTCCGATGATATCGGTGAACGTGCCGCCCCGATCGATCCAGAACTCCCAGCGGCTCATAGGTCGGCGGCGCTTTCCGTCACGAGCACGCGGCCGCGAGTCTCCGGGATCGCCCACGCCGACACGATGACCAGGGCGTATGCCGCAATCGTAAAACCCGCGATGGCATCACCCAGCGCGAAGCGCGCGCTCAACAGGCCGATCAGCGAAGGACAGAAGCCGCCCAGACCGCGTCCGAGGCTGTACGTAAAGCCCTGTCCGGAGCCCCTTACCGAGCTTGGGTACAGCTCGGACAGGCACGCACCCATGCCGGAGAAGATCCCTAAGATGAAAAATCCCAGGGGAAAGCCGATCAGAAACATCCCGGCAACCGGCATGCGCGTGTACAACAGGATCAGAATCATGGCGCAAGCGGCGAAGAGCATGAAGCCGCGGCGGCGGCCGATGATGTCCGTGAGCCAGGCGCTCACCAGATATCCGGCCAGCGAACCGGCGATCACCATCAATAAGTATCCGGTGGTGCCGCCGACCGAGAGATGACGTTCGCTCGCCAAGAAAGTCGGCAGCCACGTCGTTATCGAGTAATACGCCCCCATCATTCCGGTCGACAGCAGCGTGGCCAGCAGCGTCGTGCGCAGCAGCGGCGGGCGAAATATATCGAGGAAAACTCCGCGGCGCGTGCGCCCCCCCGCGGCGTGCGCACGTTGCGCCCGCATCTGGATGAATATCGCCGGCTCGGCCACGTTGCGGCGGATATAAATGACCAGCAACCCCGGCAGGATGCCGAGCCAAAACAACCCTTTCCATGCCAGCTCCGGCGGGAGCAGCGTACTCGCCGCCCAGAATGCCACGGCCGCCGCCGCCCAACCGACGGACCAGCTGCTCTGCACGAGGCCTGTGGCCTTGCCGCGATGCCGTGCATCGATGATCTCGGCGACCAGCACCGAGCCCACTGCCCATTCGCCGCCGAAGCCAAATCCCTGCATGGCACGGGTGAAAAACAGCTCGCCAAAGCCGCGTGCAAAACCGCTCAAGCACGTGAATACCGCAAACCACAGGATCGTGAGTTGCAAAATGCGTGCGCGGCCGAAGCGGTCCGCGAGCGCGCCCGCGGCCCATCCACCCATGGCTGAGGTGATCAGCGCGCCGCTCGCGATATAGCCGGCCTGCGCTTTGCTCATGCTCCAAAGCGTCAGCAATGTGGGAATGACGAAGCTATAGACCATGAAATCAAAGGCGTCCAGTCCGTAGCCGGCATAAGCGGCCAGCAATGCGCGCCGCTCACTTGCCGATGTCGCTTGCAGCCACATGTCATGCCTTCGAAGTTGATTGCATGTCGAGGCAGATCTGAACCGCGTGCGCCAACGATCCCGCCGACTTATCGGCGCCCGGCAGGTCCGGACCTGCGCCGGTTTCGTCCTCCTGCAGCAACATGCCGGGCAGGAACACCGCCACGATGCAAGCACTCGAGAAGTGTTGCCGCAGCCTCTGCGCGGCCGCCTCGCCGCGGCTGCGCTCTTCGCTCGGGAAGGCGCTCACCACATAAACTATCGACACGGCCTCTGCCGCATTCGGCGGCGGCGCGGCTGCCAAATCCTCGATCGACATGTGGCGCGCATCGATCTTCTGTTCGCGCAATATGCGCACCAACAGCTCGGCGGCCAGATCATCCGCCATCGAACCCAAACTCACGCAAACGATGACCGATCCCGCCGGCACCGCCAGCGGTCCCTGCCAGCGCCCGCTGACCTGCTCACGCTGTTGGCGAAGCAATCGACCGGCGGTGGACTTGTCGAGCACGGAAGATCGCAGCCGGCGACGCGAGGCCCCGCGGCGCTCCCCGCCGATGGCGGCAATGACCGCGACCAGCGCGCTGCGCACCCGCGCTTGCTGCTCGCCGCTGATCGTGCCCGACACGACGTCAAGCCGCGCCAGATGCAAGGCCGGCAGCAGCACCAGGTCGCAATAATTCGCGAACGAATCTCGCTTGAGAAATTCGCGGGCGCCCGCGATGAGCCCGTCCGAGTCGGCCGACAGCGCGCGCTGATAGAAGCGTTGCGGCATGGTCAGGGCTTGCGTGTCGCCCAATAGAATCTCGAGCAGGCTCAAGGCCTTGATATGCCGCCCGGCGACCAACAGACACAGGGTCAGCGGCGTGGACACGATCAGGCCGACCGGTCCCCACAGCCAGCTCCAAAAGATCGCCGCGACAATCACCGATAAGGGCGACAGCCCGGTGGTGTGCCCGTAGAGCTGCGGCTCGACCAGCTGCGCCGCGATCAATTCGACGATGACAAACAGGCCCAGCGTTGCAAACGCCATGCTCCATCCGGCATCGACGGCGGCGGCCAGCACCGCGGAGCACAGCGCGGCGATCCAAATGCCCACGTAGGGAACGAAACGCAGCAGCATGGCCAGCGCCGCCCACACGATGGGGTGAGGCAGGCCGATGACGCTCAGGCCCAGCCAGATGCAGACTCCGACGCCGACATTGACGACGAACTGCGAGACAAAGAAGCGCGACAGTCTATCCCCGGCGTCGTTGATCACGAGCGTCGTCAAACGGATATCCGTGCCTCCGGCGATGCGTATGAAACGGTCGCGCAGCGCTTCGTGCTCGAGCAGCACGAACACGAGCACCACCAGGACGATGCCCGCCGACTCGATCGCAACCCAGATCGGCCCCAGCACCTTCTCCAGCACTTGCAGGGAATTGGCGGGTGCCTCGTGCAGTTCCACCGGGATCGGCGTTTTCGTGCCGCCGGCATCGGGCAGCGTCTGCGCTTGCGGTACCTCGGCGTTGCGATTCAGCAGCCGGCCGGTCTGCGCGGTGAACACGTTCACGCGTTTGAAAGTCAGGTTATTCAGTGTCTCGAGCTTGCGCTCGAGGGTTCGTTCGTACTTCGGCAGGCTTCCCGACATGTGCACCAGCTGCAAGCCGATCACACCCGCGACTGCGCCGAAAGTCAGCGCCAGCACGATCACCGCGGTCAGCACCGACAGCGTCTGCCCCAGCCCGACGCGGCGCAACGTGCGCACCAGCGGCGCTATCAATAAACTGAGGATGAATGCCAGGGTTATGGGCACCAGGACGTCGCGCGCAAAGTACAGCAGCGCCAGAAATGCCGCCGTCGCGACGATCCCCAGCGCGCGATCGCGAATGGCTGATGTGGGCGGGACGACGGGTGCGTTGGATGGCATGCGTCATTTTGACACACAGGCCGGGTCGTCCGCGGCACTGAGCGCTATAAAAATACAGCTCTTAGGTCACTCCAGTTCGAACTGCCGCAGCAGCTCGAGCATGGCAGCGCTGGTTGCGGATTCCGACAGCGCTCTCGACAGCCGCGACTTGGCGGTTTGCACCTTGGGCCAGGGCGTGTCCAGCAGGTGATTCGACAGTCCGTACATGCCCGGTCCCAATTCCCGGCCCATCCCCAGCACGCTTTCGTAGACGGCCAAGCGTGCGCCATCGGAAAAGAGCAGATTGAATCCATTGTAGTTTGCGCTGACGCGGCTCAAGTGTTCCAGACTTTGCTCGATCGTGTCGCCCGACATCAAGATCGAGGTGACGAGGGTGCCGCGGCTACCCCAGGGCAACTCTACGCGCAATTGCAGCCCGAGCGGCGCGCGATATACACTTTGGCGCCGCGAACCGCTGCAAGTTGGGGAGATCAGATGCGCATCGACCGATCGCGGAACAGTATTCTTTGCGGCGCGGCAGCTGCTGGGTGCGCGATCAACCTGACGGTAGCTGCTGCCTGCGCGATCGGCCTGGCGGCGCCCCTGCACGCCCTCGCCGCGGACGCCGCGGCGAGCGCGGACACCTGCAAGGGCGATGACAGCGGGCTGAACCTGCCGGCGGGTTTTTGCGCGACCATCTTCGCCGACGGCATCGGACATGCGCGGCACCTGGTGGTTGCGGACAGCGGCGTCGTCTACGTGAATACCTGGTCGGGCCGCTACTACGGCGGCGACACTCCCCATGCGGGCGGTTTTTTGGTCGCGCTGAAGGACACGCGCGGTGCCGGCAAGGCCGATGTCAACGAGCGATTCGGCGCGACGGTGCAGAGCGGCGGCGCCGGCGGTACCGGCATCGGCATCTACAAGGGCTGGCTGTATGCCGAGCTGAATGACAAGATCCTCAAGTACCCGCTGCAACAAGGCGCGGTGCTGCCGGGTGAAGCATCGCAAGTCGTGGTGAGCGGATTACCCCTGGGGGGCGATCATCCCATGCATCCCTTTGCGATCGATGCCGATGGCGATCTGTACGTCGATGTCGCGAGCGCGACCAATTCCTGCCAGGAAAAAAATCGCACCCTCAAGTCGCCGGGCATCAACCCCTGCAGGGAACTCGAAACCCGCGGCGGGGTATGGCGTTACGATGCAAACAAGACCAATCAAGTCTTCTCGCCGGCAGAGCGTTACGCCACGGGCATTCGCAATGGCGAGGGTTTTGGCGTGGATGCGATCGGGCACCACATTTTTGTCACCCAGCATGGCCGCGATCAATTGCACACCAATTGGCCCGATGTCATCAAGGATCCTGAACAAGAGGCAACGCTGCCGTCCGAAGAGGTCCTGCTGCTCAAGCAGGGCGGCGACTACGGTTGGCCCCTGTGCTATCACGATCCGTTCCGGCCGGGGCTGGCGCTCGCACCCGAATATGGCGGAGATGGAAAAACCGCCGGCCCCTGCGCGCAGAAAATTCCGCCGACCGCGTACTTCCCCGCGCACTGGGCGCCCAACGGCATGGTGCTCTACGACGGGAAGCAATTCCCCGCTCACTACCGGCAGGGCCTGTTCATCGCCTTCCATGGCTCGTGGAATCGCGCCCCTTACGCGCAGGGCGGCTACAACGTCGTGTATCAAGCGCTGTCAGGCGAGACAGCGTCGGGCAAGTGCGAAATATTCGCCGATGGATTTGCCGGCGCCGATAAATCGCCCGGCAAGGCCGCGCATCGTCCGAACGGCTTGGCGGTGGGACCGGACGGCAGCCTCTATGTGTCGGACGATGTCGCCGGCCGCATCTATCGTGTCGTGTACCGCGGCGGCACGGGTACCGACAGCCGGACGGTGCCCTGTCCCGGCGCAACCGACCCGCCGGGCCCAAGCGCCGCGGCGCTGGCGCGGCCGCCCGAGGGCACACATCCCGATGCCGGGTCCGCGACCGGCAAATTGCTCGCACCGCCCGGCGCTACCCCCGGCATGGTGGCACTGGGCGATCGCGTGTATCACGGGCTGGCCGGCGGCGCGACATGCGCCGGGTGCCACGGAGCCGACGCCAAGGGTTCGGCGCTCGGACCTGATTTGACCGCCAATAAATGGCTGTGGAGCAACGGCAGCTATGCGGGCATTGCCGCCGCCATCGCGGGAGGGGTCGCCCAACCGAAGCGCTATCGCTCGCCGATGCCGGCCATGGGCGGCGCACAACTGAGCGCCGATCAGGTAATGGCCGTATCCGCCTACATCTGGGCATTGAATCATCCCGACGATTCGCAACACCGAGACTAGCCGCCTGCATCGACCGTCAGCAGTTCTTCGAAGAAGCCGCCGATGTCGCGCCTGCGCCAGCGCATGAATCTCCGCGCTGAGCTCGCTTTCAAGCTTGCCGGCGCTCACCAGCCCCAAGGCCACGACTTCGGCAAACAGGGCTTCGGCCTTGGTCTGCGCCGCGAGCAACTCTCGCGCTGTCGCGTCCATCAATTCAATGCCTGATCCAGCATCTCGATCCAATGCATCACCGGGGTCGCAGTTCCGGATTGCAAATGCTGTATGCAGCCCACATTGGCGGAAAGAATGGTTTGCGGTTGGAGTTTGGCCAGGTTCGAGAGTTTCCGGTCGCGCAATTGCGTCGCGAGCTGCGGCTGCAGGACCGAATAAGCACCGGCCGAACCGCAGCAGAAATGGCTCTCCTCACAGGCAGCCGAAACCTCGAAGCCCAGCGCCCGCAACTGCGTCTCGACCACGCCGCGCAATCGCTGGCCGTGCTGCAACGTGCAGGGTGCATGAAACGCGGCACGAGGCGCGGACGCGGCGCGCAACCGATCTTTCAGCGCGGGCACCAGCGCGGGCAGGAGTTCGCTCAAGTCGCGTGCCAGGGCGCTGATCTGCGCCGCCCTGTCCGCGTAGAGCGCATCGTTCGCCAAGGCATGTCCGTACTCCTTGATGGCCAGTGCGCAGGCACTGGCGGATGAAATGATCGCCTCGATTCCACCCGCCGCGAGTTGCGCAGTCCATGCATCGATATTGCGCCGCATGTCCCTAAGGCCGCCCTCGCTGTCGCTCAAATGCGTGCGCAGCGCGCCGCAACAGCCGGCCCCGGCGGCATACACGGCTTGAATGCCCGCCGCATCGAGCACACGCTCGGTGGCCCGATCGATGTTGGGCAACATCGCTGGCTGCACGCAGCCCTGCAGTATCAGCACTTTGCGCAGCGGCGTCCCGCGAGGCTTCTCTTCACGCCGCAAGGCCCCTCGCACCGGCTGTTTATTTCGCGCCGGCACTTTGTCGCGCAGCACTTTGGGCAACAGCGGCCGCAATACCCGCCCCAGCCTAAGCGCGGGAGCGAACCAGGACGAGGTCAGCCCCGCCTTGAGCGACCAGCGAACCGCCCTGTCGACGGCCGACCGCTGCACCCGCTCTTCCACCAGCTTTCTGCCGATCTCAACCAGGTGACCGTACTCGACGCCGCTCGGACAGGCCGTCTGGCAATTGAGACAGGTCAAGCAGCGATCCAAATGCTGCTGCGTGCTGCGGGTGACTTCAGCGCCTTCGAGCAGCTGCTTTATAAGATAGATGCGGCCGCGCGGGCCGTCGAGTTCATCGCCCAGCAACTCATAAGTGGGACAGGTTGCGTTGCAGAAACCGCAATGCACGCATTTGCGCAGGATGGCGGCCGCTGCCTTGCCATCGTCGCTGTCGCGAAATTCCGGGCTGAGTTGCGTATGCACAGGCGTCAAAGCCCCGAGTACAGGCGCCCTGGATTGAATATGCGCGCCGGATCGAAGGCTTGTTTCAATCCCTGATGCACGCGCATCAGCACAGCGTTCAAGGGCGCGAGCACCTCGACTCGATCCTTGCCCCGGATCAGCGTGGCGTGGCCGCCCGATCGCGCGGCGGCCTCCCGAACCACATCAGGCGTCGCCGTGGTCTTCCACCAGCGCTGCGCGCCGCCCCACTCGATGAATTCCTCGCCGGGGAGCGCCAGCGCGGCCGTTACCGAGGGTACGGACAAACGCCACAATGCCGCGCCGCGCGCGAGGCACTCGTCGCTGAGCGAAAAGAACTCGGCGCTCTGATCGCGCACGCTCAGCCACCAAGCCTCCGCGGCGCGCGATTCCAGCCGCTCGCCGCCCAACCGCTCGCACGCGGCCGCCACAGCCGCGCGCGCGCCGGCGAGACGCACGCTGAGCCGCCCCGCGTGCCAGGCTGTGGCGCTGATCGGCAGCGGCTGCGCGGCCCAGCGGCATAAGCTGTCGAGCGAGCGCGCTTCGTCCCAATCGAAGCACACGGTCTGCGTGGCCACACTCACGGGCAGGACTTTCAGCGACACCTCGCATATGACGCCGAGGATTCCGAGCGATCCCACGACAAGGCGCGACACGTCGTAACCGGCTACATTCTTGCTGACCTGCCCGCCGAATGTCAGGATCTCTGCGCGCCCGTTCAGAAGCGTCACGCCCAGCACATGGTCGCGCACCGATCCGACGCTGGCGCGCGCAGGTCCCGACAATCCGGCCGCCACCATGCCGCCGACCGTGCCGCCCGGTGCGAAGCGCGGCGGCTCGAATGGCAGGCACTGTCCGTGTTCCGCCAGCGCGGCCTCCAGGTCCTGAAGCGGCGTCCCCGCGCGTGCCGTGACGACCAGCTCGGTGGGTTCATAGCTGGAAATGCCCGAAAGCGGCCGCACATCCAGGGGCGCGCCGGCGGGCGCCTCACCACAGAAGCGCTTGGTGCCGCCGCCGCAAATGTCGAGCGGCGCTCGGTCGGATCGCGCGCTCTTCACTTGCTCGGTGAGATGAGCCAGCGCCGGATCGTGCGCGTCCATCAAAATCTCGGCAACTCCGGAAACGGCAGCATCCCGCGGCGCACGTGCATCTTGCCGTATTCCGCACAGCGATGCAGCGTCGGAATCACTTTGCCGGGATTGAGCATCTCGAGCGGATCGAAGGCGCGCTTGACGCCGAGGAATTGTTCCCGCTCCGCCGGCGAGAACTGCACGCACATCGAGTTGAGTTTTTCCACGCCGACGCCATGCTCGCCGGTGACCGTGCCGCCGAGCCTGACGCTCGTCTCCAGAATATCGGCACCGAACTTCTCGCAGCGACGCATCTCATCGGCATCCTCGGCGTCGAACAGGATGAGCGGGTGCAAATTGCCGTCGCCTGCATGAAATACATTCACACAACGCAAATTGTACTTGACCTCCATCTGTTGAATCGCCCGCAGCATCTCCGCCAGGCGCTTGCGCGGAATCGTGGAGTCCATGCACATGTAGTCGGGACTGATGCCGCCGGAGGCAGGGAAGGCATTCTTGCGGCCGCTCCAAAATTTCAGGCGCTGCGCCTCGTCGCGGCTCACCTCGATTCGCGCGGCGCCGGCTTCCTTGAGCCCCGACTCCATGCGCGTGATCTCCTCCTCGACCTCCTCCGGCGTGCCGTCGCTTTCGCACAATAGAATGGCGGCGGCCGACAGATCGTAGTCCGCGTGCACGAACGCATCCACGGCGGCCGTCATGGCCTTGTCCATCATCTCGAGACCCGCGGGAATGATGCCGTGCGCTATCACACTGGCCACGGCCGCTCCCGCCGATTCGATGTCGCCGAAGCTCGCCATGATGCAGCGTGCCAACAGCGGTTTGGGGATCAGCTTCACGGTGACTTCGGTGGTCACCGCCAGCATGCCTTCGCTGCCGATGACGATCGACAACAGATCGAGGCCCGGTGCGTCCAAAGCCTGCGATCCGAATTCCACCGCCTCGCCGTCGACCATGAATCCACGAACCTTGAGTACATTGTGCAAGGTCAAGCCGTATTTCAGGCAATGCACGCCCCCCGAGTTTTCGGCCACGTTTCCGCCGATGGTGCAGGCGATCTGGCTGCTGGGGTCCGGCGCGTAGTACAAACCATGGGGCGCGGCCGCCTCGCTGATCGCCAAATTCCGCGCGCCGCATTGCACGATCGCGGTGCACGACGCCGGATCGATTTTCAGCTTGTTGAACTTGGCGAGCGATAAGACGACGCCCGCAGGGTGCGGCGTGGCCCCTCCCGACAACCCCGTGCCGGCACCGCGGGCCACCACCGGCACGGCCATTCTATGGCAGATCTTCAAGATCGCCGCGATCTGTGCTTCCGTTTCGGGCAGCACCACCACCATCGGCGAGGTCCGATACGCCGTCAGCGCATCGCACTCGAAGGCGGCGGTGTCTTCATGGCGAAATAAGATTGCGGCGCGCGGCAACGCCTCGGTGAGCGCGGCGACCACCTCCGCTTGGCGCACGCTGCGCGCGGGCTGCGCAGATGGCGGTTCGGTGCCCCTGACGGTATGCATCGGCACATTATGCATCACTCCCGTCCGGCAACGGTCGCAGCCTCGGCCGGCTTCGATTTGAGATGCTCGAACACCCATGCTAGGTTATACGCAGAAGAAGTCGAATTGCGGTGACGCCGACCCTCCAGCACGCGAACACCGCGCAGACGATCGCAGGAGAAATCATGTTCACGCAGCTGATCGACCCGCTCGGCAACCTGACCCTCACGTGCCTGGTGGCCCTGATTCCCGTCGTTTCCCTGCTCGTTCTGCTCGCGGTGTTCCGGTGGCCGGCGTGGCTGGCGGTGCTGGCCGGCTCGATCATCACCTTCGTGCTGGCGATGTGGGTCTGGAAAATGCCGGGCGACGACGGCGGCCGGGCTTACTTTTATGGTGCTGCGACCGGGGTGTGGAGCGTCGACTGGATTACGGTCTGGGGCATGGTGCTGTTCAACACACTGGGGATCAGCGGTGTGTTCGAGAATTTCCGCCGCTGGCTGATCGCCCAGGGCAGCATGGACGTACGCGTGCAAACGATGCTGTTCGCGTGGGCCTTCGGCGCACTTCTGGAAGGTCTGGTCGGGTTCGGCTATCCCTGGGCGGTGGTTGCGCCCATCCTGATTTCGCTCGGCATCTCGGATCTGAACGCGATCCGAGTAGCCGCGATCGCCAACAACGCACCGGTCTCCTACGGCGCGCTCGGCGCACCGATCATCGCGCTCGCCGCGGTCACGGGTTATCCGCTGCTGGCTCTATCCGCCTCGGTCGGCACCGTGGTGGCGGTGCTCGCACTGCTGCCGCCATGGGTATTGCTGTACCTGGTCTCCGGCAAGGAAGGCATGAAGGGGGGTTGGCCGCTCGCCGTGGTGGGATCTCTGGGCTACATCGCCGGACAGTATCCGGTCGCGGTCTATCTGGGGCCCTACCTGCCGGATGTCACCGGCTCCATCGTTTGCTTCATTGCCCTGCTGCTATTGCTCAAATTCTGGCAACCGAAGACCGTACTTGGCTATGGCGGTGTGCCGGTCGATCCGGCCCTGGCAAGCCAGACCCGCGGGCACGGACTCAGTTTCGGCCAGGTGATGCAATGCTGGATGCCGTTTGCGGTGCTGCTGATCGTCGTTGCGGCTTGGACGGGCCCGTGGTCGCCGTTGCCAAAAATCACCTGGTTCAGCGCCAAAGCAGTCGCCTGCTCGGCAACCGCGGTTGCCTGTAGCGCCGCCAAAAACGATGTCAGCGCGGTGTTCAGATTCGCGCCCTACATCGGCGGCACCGCCATCCTCGCCTCCTGGGTGCTGGTTGCCGCTTTGCTGCTGTCGATGGGTAAATTGAAGGTTGCGCAGCTCGGCGGGGTATTCCGCAAAACCTTCCATCAGATGTGGGGTGCCTGCCTGGTCGGGGTCTTCATCTTCGGGCTGGCCTACGTATTCAATTATTCCGGCATGGCAGCCTCGCTCGCGAAGGGCTTTTCGAGCATGGGCACGGCCTTCGTGATTGTCTGCCCGATACTCGGCTTCATCGGCGTCGCATTGTCCGGTTCGAACACCTCGACGAACGCCATGTTCGGCAAATTCCAGGCGCTGGTCGCCGTGCAGCTCGGCATGCCGCCGCTGCTTTTGCCGACGCTCAATTCCGTCGGCGCGGAAATCGGCAAGCCGGTGGCTCCACAAACCGCGAGCGTCGGCGTCTCGACCAGCCAGTTCGTGCGCAAGGAAGGCGATGTCATCCGCCACAACATGGGCTGGACATTCATTCTGCTCGCCTATCTGATCCTCGTCGCCGTCGTGTTCTACATCGTCAAACCCGCGGTGATGAACCTGTAGACGCGCCGGGCCTAGGGGCGCTCACGCATCAGGCGCCGACGCGGCGCTCAAGAATCGCCCGGAATCGATAGCGATCGGGATGATACTTCGTGCTTTCCAGGCTGAACGAGAGGCCGTCGGCGCGCGTCGTGATGCAATTCATGCACAGCAAGCCGCGGCCCGCCGCCACACCGAGCAGCTCAGCATCGGCCGGCGTCGCATCGACCACCTCGAGGAATGCATCGGCGCGCGTCGGGTAGATGCCTTGCGATTCGAGCGCGGCATAGATGGATCCGCTGAAATCGAAATTCGGCGGCCAGCGCACCCTGCCCATCGGCATGCGCAGGCGTTCGATCGCGGTCGGGCGGTCATCGAGCAGCCGCAGCCGCGAGAGCTCGAGCATGGGAGACCCGGGCGCCACACGCAGGCTTTCGGACTCATCGATGGTCGCCTCGCGGTGGTCGATCGCCAGAACGCGCGAGGTTGCGACCAGACCCCGCTCACGAGCCATTTGTGTAAATCCCATCAGGGCATTGAGCGGTTCGCTGACGGGCCCGCCGCGGACTTGCCAGCCGCGCCGCTCGTCCGGTTCGAGAACGCCTCGCTTGGCCAGCTCCATTAACGCCCGCCGCACCGTGAGCCGCGTAAAACCCAACGCCTCCGCCAGCGCGCGCTCGGATGCCAGGCGTTGGCCCGGCTTCAGGACGCCTTGGGCCATCTCCCGACTCAGCACATCGGCACACGACTCGTATAGGGACCGCGAGTCCAGTTTCAGCGCCGCTGGCGCTGCGGCGGGTCGGCGCTTTCGCGAAATCATAATTGTGGTTCTATCTGGTAGCGAATGGTTGCTTTTCGAGTTTCCTGAGGCTACGCTTCCCGGATGCACGATGCAACACGGTGCCGGGCTGCAGCCCGGCACCGGCCCGCATCGTTGCGCCTCGCAGGGACTGAATGAATAACACGGCAAATCCGCAACGAGTGAAAGTTGGGTTGATTGGCTCGCAGTTCATTTCCTCCATCCATGCCGAGGCGCTGCGCGCCTGTAGTCAGGCCGAGATCCGCGCCGTTGCCTCGCCGACGCCGGGGCATGCTCTGGCCTTTGCGCAGCGACATGGCATTCCCCATCATTTCACCGACTATCGCCGGCTTCTGGAGCTGCCGGACGTTGATATGGTGGTCGTGGGCGTGCCGAACGACCTGCATTGCCGGATTACGCTGGATGCCGCCGCGGCGGGCAAGCACGTGGTGATGGAGAAACCTCTGTGTCTGAATCTCGCCGAGGCGGATCGCATGATCGCGGCGTGCCGGCACGCGCGGGTAAAACTGATGTACGCCGAGGAATTGTGTTTCGCGCCCAAGTATGTGCGGCTCAAGGCGCTGCTCGACGAAGGAGCCCTGGGCCGGCCGACTCTGCTCAAGCAATCGGAAAAGCATGATGGCCCCCACGCTGCCCACTTCTGGGATATTGCCCGTTCCGGCGGCGGCGTCACGATGGATATGGGTTGCCACGCAATCGAATTTTTCCGGTGGATGCTCGGGCGCCCTCCCATCAAGTCGGTCTACGCGCACATGAGCACGCTCGTTCACGGTGCCAAGACGCGCGGGGATGACAACGCGATCTTGTTGCTGGAATTTGCGGATGGCACGATGGCGCTCGCGGAAGAAAGCTGGACCAAGCTGGGCGGCATGGACGACCGGGCCGAAGTACACGGATCCGAGGGCGTGGCCTATGCGGACCTGCTGCGCGGCAACGCGGTGGAGGCATTCAGCCATGCCGGATACGGATACGCGGTGGAAAAGGCTGCGTCGACCGTTGGCTGGAGCTTTCCGATCTATGAGGAGGCGTGGAACTACGGGTTCCCCGCGGAAATGGCCCACTTCGTCGACTGCGTGCAGAACGACCGGAAGCCGTTGGTGAGCGGCGAGGACGGCAGAGCCGTGCTTGAAGTGATTTTTGCCGCCTACGAATCTGCGCGCACCGGCCGCAAGGTACTGCTGCCGTTCCACACGACCGCGCACAAGCCTATCGATCTTTGGCTGGATCGCCCGGACCCCTAGGTGCACGCCATGAGCATCGGTCGACCGCTGGCATTCGTCGCCGGCCTGCTGTTTACGGTCATATCGGACGGCTATCCACGTCCTTGCGTTGCAGGTCAAGTCAGCATAGTGATCGACGGCAGGAGTGCCGGCAGGCGCTTTGACGGGCTGGGGGCGGTCAGCGCAGGCGGTTCGACGCGCTTACTCATCGACTATCCCGAAGCGCAGCGCAGCCGCATTCTCGACTATCTGTTCAAGCCCGGCTATGGGGCGGCACTTCAGCACCTGAAGGTGGAAATCGGCGCCGATGTCCAATCCACCGACGGCTCCGAGCCAAGCCACATGCGCACGGCGTTGGATCACGACTCGACCCGCGGCTATGAGTGGTGGCTCATGACCGAGGCACGCAAGCGCAATCCGCACATCGTCCTGGAAGCCCTTCCCTGGGGCGCGCCGCGGTGGGTGGGCGAGAGCGTGCGGGGCAAGGAAACGCTTTATTCGCCGCGCATGGCTGCCTATGTCGCGGATTTCATCCGCACCGCCAGGCGCCGCTACTCTCTCGATATCGCTTACGTGGGAATCTGGAACGAGCGTGATTTCAGCATTCCTTATATCAAGCGCCTGCACCAGCTGTTAGGGGCGCGGCAGCCATCCACACAGATCGTTTGCTGCGACGGGGATTGGTCGATTGCCGATGCGATGCTGACAGATCCTGAGCTGACCGCGGACGTCGCGGTGATCGGCGTGCACTATCCGCGCGATGAGCACGGCCAGGTGAACACCACCGACGCGGCGCGCAAGACCGGCAAGCCGCTATGGTCGAGCGAGGATCAACCCAATGGCGGCGGCGGACCGATTGTCAGCCGGGACTGGCTCGTCGGCGGGCGCATCTTGGCACAATTTTACAACCAGAATTACCTGCGGGGCTCCATGACATCGACCGAGATCTGGAGCCCGGTGACCTCCTACTACGACAATCTTCCTGCGGCCGGTTCGGGGCTCATGCAAGCCAATACACCGTGGTCGGGCCATTACGAGGTGAACTCCACGATATGGGTCACCGCCCACACCACGCAATTCGCCCAGCCAGGATGGCGGTACTTGGACTCCGCGTCCGGCGACCTGCCGGAACACGGCAGTTATGTATCCTTGCGTTCCCCGGACGGACGCAACTGGAGCACGATCTTGGAAACAGTCGGTGCCGAGCGCCCGCAGACCATCACCTTCCAGGTGAGCGGCGGGCTCACTGCCGCCGGCGTGTACATCTGGGAGACGAACCATGTCCGTGCTTTCGAGCGCGTTGCCAACCTGACACCGGTGCAGGGAAAATTTGCATACACGTTCGATCCCGACTCGCTGTACTCGCTGACGACGACTTCGAGCCAGGGCAAGGGGCTCGACCTGCCGCCGCCGGCCAAGCCATTTCCGCTGCCATACGCCGATGATTTCGAGCACACGGCCATCGGGCATACGCCGAAGTATCTTTCGGATCAGGACGGCGCATTTGAAGTTCGGCCTTGCGTCGGCCATCCGGGCCGTTGCCTCGAACAGGTCGTGGAGGCAAAGCCCATCGCCTGGGCGGCACTGCCGGATCCCTACACGCTGGCGGGCGATGCGCAGTGGCACGACTACAGCGTCGCCGCCGATGTGCACTTTCTCTCCTCGGCGCCGGCGAGACTCATCGGCCGCATCGATTCTGCAGATGACTGGGAAGACGACGGCAAGTCTCCCCTGCCCAGCGGCTATGTGCTCAGTGTGCGGCCGGGCGGGAATGGGAGCTCTCGTCCGTGTCGTTTCACAAACCCCTGGTTACCCTGGCGTCGGGTTCGGCCGCCCTGGAGCGCCAACCGTGGCATCGGTTGGAACTGAGTTTTCGCGGCACGCGCATTGCGGCGTCGCTCGATGGAAGGCAGTTCGCCTCCGTGGACGATCCGGCTCACGCTCACGGCATGATCGCATTGGGAACGGAGTGGAATCGCATCCAGTTCGACAATCTGCGGGTGACCGGGCCATGAGCGAGCGGATGGACACCACGCCATTCGATGCGATCGTGGTCGGCAGCGGCATCAGCGGCGGTTGGGCGGCCAAGGAACTGTGCGATAAAGGGTTGAAGACGCTGGTTCTGGAGCGCGGCCGGGACGTCCGGCACATTCAGGACTACCCGACCATGAATACGGCCAGGTGGAATTTTCCGCTGCGCGGCGACAGCCCTCGGAGCTGGAAGGAAGAAAATCCGCTGATCTCCCGGGCCGCAGGTTGCGATGCCACCACCGCGCATTTTTTCATCCAGGATTCGGACCATCCCTACATTCAGGAGAAGCCGTTCAACTGGGTGCGCGGCTATCAGGTCGGCGGGAAATCGCTGATTTGGGGCCGCGCGTGTGCGCGCTGGAGCCCCAGCGACTTTACCGCACCTCGGCGCTACGGATATGGAATCCCCTGGCCCATCGGCTACGAGGACGTCGCGCCCTGGTACAGCCACGTCGAGAAATTCATCGGCGTGTGCGGTACCCGCGAGGGCATCGAAACCATGCCGGACGGGGAGTATCTGCCGGCGTACGAACTGAACTGCGTCGAACAACATCTGCGCACCGTGCTGGCGCAGCGCTTTGGGCGGCATTACGTGTCGGGGCGCTGGGCGCACATCACCGAAGCGCAGCCCATCCACCGTGAACAGGGACGCGGCACCTGCTTGAACCGCAATCTGTGCATGCGCGGGTGCCCCTTCGGCGGCTACTTCAGCTCCAACAGCAGCACCTTGCCGTGGGCCCAGCGAACCGGAAACCTGACGGTGCGCCCGCATTCGGTAGTACGCTCGATTGAGTACGATGAGAAGCTTGGAGTCGCCACCGGTGTGCGGGTCATCGACGGCGAAACCAGGCAGGAACTCGTTTTCCGGGCGAAAATAATTTTCGTCAATGCATCGGCATTGAACACCAACCTGATCCTGCTGAATTCGCGGTCCGGGCGCTTTCCCAACGGCCTGGGCAACGACAACGGCCTCTTGGGCACACACATCGGATTTCACAACTACCGCGCCGGCATGGCCGGGCGGCTCGACGGTTTCGCGGACAAGTACTATGCGGTCAGCAAGCCGGCGGAGAACATCATTCCGAACTTCCGCAACGTGCACGTCCAAGACACTGATTTTCTCGGTGGCTATGTGATTTTCTCCGGCGCCAGCCGGGAAGATCTCAACGAGACCGGTATCGGCGAGACCATCGGTGCAAATTTCAAGCGAGCGATCGGCCGGCCAGGCAAGTGGACGGCGTACATGTACATGCAGGGTGAAACGCTGCCCAAGGTATCGAACCACGTGCGCCTGAGTAAGGATCGAACCGATCAATGGGGCATCCCCTTGCTGATCATCTCGGTGGATTACGACGCCAACGATGACCGGATGGTGGCGGACTTCCTCGCTCAGGGCCGCGCCATGCTCGAGGCCGCCGGGGTGAGGGACATCAAAGCCACGGACAGTCGCCAGCCGCCAGGCCTCGACATTCACGAGATGGGCGGAGTGCGGATGGGCACGGACCCCGCAACGTCGCTTTTGAATGTCCATAACCAGTTGCATCAATGCAAGAATGTATTCGTGACCGACGGGGCGTGTATGACCAGCACGGGCAGCCAGAGCCCCTCCATTTTGTACATGGCATTGACTGCGCGCGCCGCCCACTATGCAGCCGCCCAGCTCCGCCAGCACGGCAAGGTCGGGTGAGCGTGCAACGCAGGGAACTCATTCAGCTGATCGCCGCGATCACCGGCTGCGCATTTGTCGGCCACGATGCGCTGTGGGCCGCCGGCGACACCGAAGCGCCGCTGCCCTTTTCCGATTCCGACGTCGATTTCCTGGACGATGTGGCCGCTACCATCCTGCCCACCACCGATACCCCCGGAGCGCGCGACGCCGCGGTCGGCGCGTTCATTGCCCGGTATTCGGCAGCCTGCTACCCGCCCGAGCACGTTGCGCTGTTGAAAGCCGGAATAGCGGACATCGACGCGCAAATGCACGTCCTGCAGGGCAAGGGATTCCGCGAAGCGGATGAGGCGGCGAAAATTTCGCTGTTGACGCAAATCGACCGGCAGGCAAAAGAGCATGCGCGCACCGCGGATGGCGCGGGACGCGATGGTTCACCGCACTATTTCGCGCTGATGAAACAGCTGACGCTCTACGGTTTCTTCACCTCGGAACCCGGTGCGACCCGCGTTGCGCGCTATCGTCCCATTCCGGGCAAGTACCGAGGATGCATTCCCTACCGCGGTGAGACCTTCTGGTCCTGGTAGGGGCGCCGCAGCTAATGGAACAAGAAATCCCCGGTCAGCGGCTGCAAGTCGCCTGCGGAGGCGGCCCAAGCAACGCGCAGCGTCGCCCCACCTTCTGCCTGGAAGTAACCCAGCTTGAACCTGTGCAGGCCGTGGCGCAGCGGAATGTGGCCGGTGACAATCCGGCCGGCATGGTTGCCATCGTTGTCGACGACGACTTCATCGTCGATCTGCAGCACCGAGCCGTCGTCCGATTCCACCGCGAACGTGTAGTAGCCATCGGCGGGGACGTTCAGGAAACCCGCAAAGCTGATCCCGTAGCGGGAAGATCGCTTGAACTGTTGCAGGTCAAGCGAATCTGTCACGCCGCCTAAGGCCGGGATGCGGCGCTCGACGTCGCGCGCGCTGGTGAGATCCCCATCGACCAGCGAGTACGCAAGCCCGGGGTGCCGGGCAACATCATCGATCGCCTCCAGAAACGGACGCCGCAGGAACGTGGCGCCATAGACCACGCTGTGCCTGCCTCCGGGCGCCGCGACGATGAGCTTCAAATCCACCGGCTGATCGGCCGGCAGCGCCAGCTGCAGCGGCTCCTGATAACGAGGCGACTTCTCGCTCGGCTCGCTCCCATCGAGCGTGTAGTAGATGAGACTCGCCGGCACGACGCTGTGGAGTTCGACGTTCGCGTGATCGTCCGTGGTGGTGTAGAAATCCTTCAGTCCGTCGGGCTCTGGAATCCGGTAGCGGATTCCCTGGCGATCCAGGCGATCGAGTTGATACGGCAGGCGATGCCGAAAGCCCTCATAGTCTCTGCCCGCCGCGGGCGACCAGACCGCTTCGGAAAACGCCAGCAATCGCGGGAACAGCATGTACTCGAGGTACTCAGGCGTACTGATGTATTCCGTCCAGACATTGGCCTGTGCTCCGAGGAGGTATTGCCGCCTATCGACGGGAAATCCCTTCGGGACCGGGTCGTAACCGTAGATCTTGGCGAGCGGGATGTACCCGCCGATATTGGCCGGCTCGCGGCGCGGGTCGCCTTGGTTGTAGTCGAAGTAACAGTAATCCGTGGGCGACATGATGACACGGTGCCCTTGCCGCGCAGCCTCGATGCCCCCGCTCTCGCCGCGCCATGACATGACGATGGCACCCGCGGCGAGACCGCCTTCCATGATCTCGTCCCAGCCGATCATCCGTTTACCCCGGCCCGTCAGGATTTTGCCGACGCGTGTCACGAAGTAGCTCTGCAGCTGATCCTCATTCTGCAGGCCTCTTTGCTTCATGATGGTCTGCGCCGCAGGGCTGTTCCTCCAGCCCTTCTTATCCACCTCATCGCCGCCAATGTGAACGTAGGGGCCCGGAAACAGCGCGGCAACCTCGCGCAGCACGTTGCGCACGAAGCTGAACGTGCGCTCCGTGGGGCATAAGACATCGGCGTCGCCGTGCGCACAGGCGAGGAAGGGGTATGCCGCCACCGCGGCTCCCGAGTGGCCGGGCATCTCGATCTCGGGAATCACGGTGATGAAGCGCGCTTGCGCGTAGGCGACGATTTCCCGGACTTGTTGTTGGGTGTAATACCCGGCATCGGCAGAATCGTGATCCGAATCCTTGGGGCGGGGGTCGGTCAGCCGCGGGTACCGGTGGATCTGGATCCGCCAGCCTTCGTTGTCGGTAAGATGCCAGTGAAATCGATTGATCTTGTATTGAGCGGCAAGGTCGAGCAGCTTCTTCAGGTAGCTCACCGTAAAGTAGTGGCGGCCGACATCGAGCAACAGGCCGCGATAGGCGAACTGCGGGTAGTCGGTGATCTTTAGACTGGGCAGCTCCATCGCCGGACCGGGCAGCACCATGGCCGGTTGCCGATGCGCGGGCAACAACTGCGTCAGCGTCTGCATGCCATAGTAGAGACCTGCGCCGCGCCCATTGACGCGGATACTGCCCGCTCCAATGACCAGGCGATACCCTTCCGCCGGCAGCTTGTCGCTGCCGCCCGAACTGAATGAGATGAAGTTGCCACGCCGTGGTGGCGTGGCGCCGATGCGCAGCCGCAGCCCGTACTGCGCACGCAGATAGTCGTTGAACACGGCGCCGATGCGGCGCGATTCCCCATCGGCCGCCAGGATGCGCGTCTGCGGGCTGAGCAGGAAAGTGCCTCTCGACCATTCCTGGGCCACCGGCCGGGGCACGATGTCCACACGCGGAGGCAGCGCAGGATCGGCACGAACCAGCCCCGCCACCGACAGCAGCAAAAGAATGCTCGTGCGGCGAAGCCGGCCGTTCAAGGCATCGAGCGGTTCGCCGCGGTCCGCGCCCCCGCCGCGGACGCGCAGGCCGCGCCGGCGCGGGGCGTGTCGAGTTTCGCAAGATTCGGGGAGTGCGTGTACGTCAGTCCGTAGCTCCGCTCGAACTGCGGCTGCGCGCTTCCCGTAAAGGCATCCTGGCAGGGTGACCGCGGCCACGCGAATGGCAACGTGCCGCGAAAATCGTGCCGGGGGATTCCTTGTGCATCGGCGAACAGCACATCCGCAATCCCAAAGCCTTCGGTGCCGGGCAGCCAGGCAGCGACGAAGGCATCGGAGCGATTGATCAAATCGTTCACGTACAGCGGCCGTCCCGACAGCAACACGGTAACGAGCGGCTTGCCGTGGCCCGCCACCCGGTCGAGTACCGCGCGGTCCTCGGGATGCTGGCTGGATAGCGACAGCAAACCGGGCGAGACAATATCGCCCTTCATTTCCGCGTAGGGAGCTTCGCCTATGACGGCGATGATGACGTCGAAATCGGCCGGCGTGACTCCCGCGGCGTCCTCGCTGTAGACGACCTTAGCATTGCCGGCCGCTGCGCGAATGCCCGCCAGAATCGTTGCGCCCGCGGGAAAATCCGCGTTGGTATTTTTCGCGCCCTGCCAGTCGAGCGACCAGCCGCCGCTTTGGTTACGCAGCGAATCCGCGCTGCGGCCGACGACCAGGATTTTCTTATTCTGCGCCAGCGGCAGAGTGCGCCCGTTGTTCTTCAACAGCACCAGCGATTCGCGCACCGCGCGCCGCGCCAGGGGGCGTGCCAGTAAAGTCGATTCATCGCCATAGAACTCATCCGGCTTGCGATCGAACAACCCGGCGCGCAGCTTGACGCGCAGGATGCGGGTCACGGCATCGTCGATTCGCGCCGGCGCAATCTCGCCGTCGTTCACCTGCTTGATGGTGTTGGCGATGAAGCTCCTCCACTGATCGGGCACCATCAGCATGTCGATTCCGGAGTTGATCGCGCGGGCGCAGCTGTCGATGCTGCATCCGGCCACCTCTCCGATCCCGTTCCAGTCGGACACGATGAAGCCATCGAATCCCATGCGGCCTTTGAGCACATCCGTCAGCAGCGTACGCGCGCCATGCATCTTGCCGTAGTCGTGTCCGCCCTGCCGGTCGTTCCAGCTGTTGTAGGAGGCCATCACGGTTTGCACGCCCGCGCCGAGCGCACCGATGTAGCCCTGAGCATGGATGCCGATCATTTGAGCCTGGCTGGCAAGATTGACGCCGCGATCCAGGCCGCGGTCGGTGCCGCCGTCGCCGATGAAGTGCTTGGCGGTGGCCACCACATTGGCCGGGCCGCCAAAGCTGCCTTGAAGAGCGCCGATGAAGGCGGCGGCATAGTCGCGCACCAGCGCCGGGTCCGAGGAGTAGCTTTCGTAGCTGCGGCCCCAGCGGTAATTCTGTACCACCGCGAGTGTCGGTGCGAACACCCAGTCGATGCCGGTCGCGCGGACTTGCGCTGCGACCGCCGCGCCGATCTCACCGATCAGTTCCACATCGTGTGCGGCGCCGAGACCGATGTTATGCGGGAAAATCGATGCGCCGCGCACGATGCCGTGGCCGTGCACGGCGTCCGTGCCCCAGATCAGCGGAATTTTGACCGGCAAGTCGGTCGCCAGGGCAGCGGCATGATACAGGCGCGTCGCTTCCCGCCATTGCCCAAAGGCGGCGGGCCGCGCGCCGAAGGGCTGCGAATCCCCGCCGTTCAGAATCCCCCCCAGATAATAACGGCGCACATCATCCGGCGTCGCTGCACTGATGTCCGGCTGGGTCATCTGGCCGATTTTTTGCGCCAGGGACATGCCGGCAACCATGGCCTTGATCCGAGACTCCATGGCGGCGTCCGGTGCAATGGCGCTCACCACCCGCGGCCACGCTGCCAAGTCCGGGTCCGCAGCGAACGTCGGTGCGACGCAGCCGCAAGCGAGTGCCGCAGCCGCGCTCGCGCTCCTCAGGGCCGAGGCGACAACGCCGATGGGGCCTCTTTCATGCCTGCCGGCGCCGCCGCACCTTGCCTCACAACTTATAGTTGACTCCCAACAGGTAGGTGCGCCCGAACGTGTCGTATTCCAGAGGCGTGCTGAATGAGCCCCCCGCCGGCAGGGACGTGATCTGCACCGTCTTGTAAGGCGAATTGCTCACGTTGTTGACCTGCAACAGGAACGACAGTCCCTTCGCCACGCCGTCTTTGAATTCGTACCCGGCCTGGAAGTTGATCGTCCTGTCGGTCTCGATCTGCGTGTAGCCCAGCTGGTCGAAATTGCCGACCACCTCGCCTGTGAAGGGCGAACGATACGTTTCCGCGATCCTGACCGAGGCACCATACTTTTCATAGTACAAGGTGAGCGCACCGACTTTCTTGGAAAAGCCCGGGAACGTGGTGGGTCCGCCGGGAACCATGCCCAGAATATTGCTCGGAATGTAATTATTCGTATAAGCGAAATTCGACTGCAGGCCGAAGCCGTCCAAAAACCGAGTCAGCAGGCCGCCCTCCAACACCAGGGCGATCTCGTAGCCCTGAATCTTGCCCCCGGATCCGTTTTCCGGGAGGCTGAAGGGGCCGAGGTTGTTGAATTGTTTGTCCGGCTGCCGGCCTGTAGTGGTGTAGCCGGCGAAGTTGTAATTTGGGTTTGTCTGGGTAAAAACGTACGAAGTCAGATTCTTGTTGAACAGCGCCGCCGAGAAGTAGCTGGCCTTGCCGAATATCTTCTCGAACGAGAGGTCCTCGCCGATCGCGACATAGGGTTTGAGGTAAGGATTGCCGCCGCTGCCGTTCCACTGCGCAGGCCCTTGCGTGGGAACCGACGCCGACGCAGCGCTCTTTTCATCGTCGATGCGCCCGCGCATCATGCTCCTCGAGACAGCGAGCCGCAGATAGTTGCGGTTGCCGAATTCACCGACGAGATTCAGGCTTGGCAGCACCTCGTTATACGAGTATGTCGTGCTAACTGCTCCACCTAGTTGCCCGTTATTATTGGGATCGGTGATCAAGCCGCTCGTGGACTGAGTCGTGTGCACGAATTGCACCCCCACGTTGCCGCGCACCGCGGCACCCGCCACGTTCGTATCGATGTCCAGCTTGACATAGCCGAGCGGCACCTTTTCCTCGATCCCATAATTGCGGTTGTAGTCGTTGGTGCCCTGGTCCTGAACGAGATAGAACTGCCGGCTGAGCGCGCCCAACACATTGTAATTCACGACGCCCGGCACGCCCGCGTAGGCCAGGGAGGTGGGTGCGTAGAGCAGGGCGGGATTGATGGGCGTGTACTGCGCGTTGTTGTACGGCGCACAGGCGGGGTTCGCGTTGCCGCAGCCATTACCATTCAAGTAGGCGAAGTACACGGCCGCCGTTTTGATTTTCTTGCGATCCGAGTAATCGAATCCCACATCGACGCTCTTGAAAATCCATCCCAGCGGGTGCTTCACATCCAGGCGCACCGCCTTGATCGTGTCCCTCTGCCGGTCCCACTCCTCACGGCCGTTGTAGCTGTAGTTGTCCGGATCCGTGAACCCGACCAGCGCCGGATCCGCCAAATTATAAGGGACGTTGAGATTGGGGTAACCGCCGCCGATCGGAATATTGAACTTGATTCCGTTCACCACGACGCTCTGGGGACCGGTGAACGCATACGCGTCGTGCACATAGTCGTGTGCACTGGAAAAGGACAGATCGGCGACGAGCGTCCAGCTATGGGCGAGTTCGAAGCGGTTGTTCCATCCGGCGGAAAAATTGTTGGTATCGGTTGTGGTGTACTCGTTTTGCATGATCGGCTTGATGCCGTCCACGGTGCCGCTGGTCAGGACATTTTGGCCGCCACTGGGCGTCGTTTGCACATTAGAGTAGCTGATGCCATCCCAGGGACTGCTCGACCATTGCAGGCCGTTGAGGCTGGTTTTCTCATTGAATTTTGAATAAAACAGGTCCAATTGGCTGTGAAAGTGCTCATTGGGGGCCCACTCGAGCACGCTCATGAGGCCCGTGCGCAGCTGGCTCTCCGACTTGGCACGAGCCTGATTGCCCTCCTCGCTCAGCGCGAAGTCAGGATCTCCCGCCACCGGACCGGCCCAACCCTGACCCTGGTACGTGTTGCTGCCGGGCGGCCCATTGTTTCGGCCCCAGTACCAAGCCTGGTACTGCTTTTCCTGGATCGGCGAGTCGAGCCGTGCAACACCGAAGGCGACCCCGAGCGTATGGTCGAGAAACTGATCCACGATGGAAAAACTCAAGCGGCTGCCCGATCTGCCGATGCCCTGACCGGGATTCAGATTGTCAAAGGAGCCGCGTTCGCCGCGCGCGTTGAACGCCATTTTCAATTCATTGGAATTCAGCGGCTTGATGGTGTTCAGATTGACCGTGCCCGCGAGGCCTTGGCCGATCAGACTCGCATCGGGCGTTTTGTACACCTCGACGGAATTGATCAATTCCGCCGGGTATTGATCGAATTCGACGCCGCGGTTCTCACCGCTGGACGCCTGTTCGCGCCCGGAGAAGGTCGTGCCGCTGAAATCGGCGGCAAAACCGCGGATCGAGATGAAGTTCGAGCGTCCATCGGTGCGCTGCGCGGCGAGGCCCGGCAGGCGCGCCAGGCTGTCGGCGATGCTGAGGTCCGGCAGCTTGCCGAGATCCTCGGCGGAGATGGTCTCGATGATGTCGTTGGACTGCTCCTTCATCGCGATCGCCGTGGCGATGCTGGCCCGGATGCCGGTGACCGTGATTTCCTCGAGAGACTCGCTGGTAGCGTCAGCGGCGGCGCCGACGCCGGGCCCCAACGCAAACAACATGCCCGCGCAGGCCGCGGCGCCCGACACCTTTCCGGGCGTGCGCGGAATCAAAGCCTGCTTCACCGCCTGAACGAGCTTTCTATTGTGCTGTTTCATCCGACTCTCCCCCAAACTAATTGTCGAATCCGATGTGCCCAACTAGAGGCGTCGCGACCCTCTGCCGCGAGATCGTGAATCAGCCCCATCGCGCAACCGGATATAATTCTCTCGTGCATAATGCAACCACATGCAACCAGTAAATGCAACCATTAGCAACCGCCCACCGGGCGCTGTCATGAAACCGGGCTGCCGCTTCCTGGTGAGCGCGCTGCTTGCGGTGCTGTGCGGCTGCGCCGGCACGCCACGGGATCAGGCGGCCCCAAGGACCGCTTCACCGGCCAACCCCGGCGTGCACGTCTGGATAAGCACCGCGGATCGCAGCCGACTGCTGGCACCTGAATCCGACGTGATGCCCGGCGCCGCCACAGCGGCGCCTGCCACGATCGAGATCGATGCCGGGCGCCGCTACCAGACGATGATCGGATTCGGAGCGGCGATCACCGATACCTCGGCCTGGCTGATCCGCGCGCGCATGAACGGTGTGCAGCGGGCCGCCTTGATGCAGGAACTATTCGGCCCTGCGCCCGCATTGCGGATCAGTTTCGTCCGTCTGACCATCGGTGCATCGGACTTCTCGCCCACGCATTACAGCCTCGACGACATGCCAGCGGGTGAGACCGATCCTGCGCTGGCGCGCTTCTCGATCGCGCCGATCCGCAACACGGTTGTTCCCGTGGTGCGCGACGCACTGTCGCGCAACCCATCGCTGCAGGTGATGGCATCGCCGTGGAGTGCGCCCGGCTGGATGAAGACCAGCGGCACGTTGATCCATGGCACCTTGATGCCGCAATACTTCGCCGCGTTCACCGGCTATTTGGTGAAATACGTTGAGGCGATGCGGTTGCAGGGCGTGCCGATATACGCGCTAACGGTGCAGAATGAACCGCACTACGATACGCGCGACTACCCCGGCATGCCGCTCGACGCCGATGGGCGAGCGCGGCTGATCGGCAACCATCTGGGGCCCGCGCTGGCGAAGCGCGCGCCCCACACCCGGATACTCGAATGGGATCACAATTGGGACAGGCCGCAGGAGCCGCAACAGGTACTCGCCAATCCGCTGGCGGCGGCCTTTATCGCCGGCGTGGCCTGGCACTGTTACGCGGGCAATGTCGCTGCGCAGACCCGGGTACATGCGGCGCATCCCGACAAGGATACCTACCTGACCGAGTGCTCCGGCGGCGAGTGGGGATCGGCGCCCCGTTCAAGTCTGCTGAACATGACGCGCGAGTTGATCATCGGTTCGACCCGCGCTTGGGCTCGCGGCGTATTGCTGTGGAATCTGGCGCTCGACCAGTCGGGCGGGCCGCACCTGGGCGGCTGCAGCAATTGTCGCGGGCTGGTCACGATCGATTCGCGCACCGGAGAAGTGACGCGCAACGATGAATACTACGTGATTGCACATGCCAGCCGGTTCGTACGCCCGGGCGCGCAGCGCGTCGAATCGACTGAAACGGACTCGGGCCTCGCCAACGTGGCATTTCTCAACCCCGACGGGTCCATCGTACTGATCGCCGCCAATTCCGCAACCAACCCCCGAACACTGTCGGTGCGCTGCCGCGATCGCGAATTCGGCTACACCATGCCGAGCCAGAGCGTCGCGACTTTTGTCTGGGCGCAACCGGATGCGGGTCGCGACAATTGAACAGCCCCATGACTCACCACGCGGTCAAGCACATCGTCATCGTCGGCGGCGGGACGGCGGGATGGATGACCGCGGCGGCCATGGCCAAGGTGCTGCTCGGCGATTTCAGCATCCGCCTGGTCGAATCCGACGAGATCGGCACGGTTGGCGTCGGCGAGGCCACGATTCCTCAGATCAGGCACTTCAATCAAGCGCTCGAGATCGATGAAAACGACTTCGTGCGTCAGACCCAGGCCACCTTCAAGCTGGGCATTCAATTCCGCGACTGGGGCCGGCTCGGCGATTCGTACGTGCACGGCTTCGGCGTCATGGGCCGCGAACGCGGCCTGCTGTCGTTTCACCACTACTGGCTCAAGGCTCATCTGGCCGGCAAGGTGAGCGATATCGGTCCGTACAGCCTGAACGTGGCGGCGGCGCTGCGGGGCAAATTCATGCCGCCGCCCGATCTTGGTACCGAATCCCCACTGTCAAGCATCGTCTATGCGTACCATTTCGACGCCGGCCTTTACGCACGGTATCTGCGCCACTTTGCCGAGGCGCGCGGCGTGCGCCGTACCGAGGGCAAGGTGAAGGAGACCTTGTTGCGCCCGGCGGACGGGTTCATCGAGGCGATCGTGCTCGACAGCGGCGAAAAAATTCCGGGCGATCTGTTCATCGATTGCTCCGGGTTCCGCGGCCTGCTGATCGAACAGGCCCTGCACACCGGTTATGAGGATTGGACCCACTGGCTGCCCTGCGACCGCGCACTCGCCGTACCCTGCGCATCGGCCGGCCCGCCTACCCCCTACACGCGCTCCACGGCCCGGGGAGCGGGATGGCAGTGGCGCATTCCGCTGCAGCATCGCATCGGCAACGGCTACGTCTATTCGAGCGCGCACCTCAGCGACGATGAAGCCGCCGCGACGCTGCTCGCCAATCTCGACGGCGCGCCCTTGGGCGATCCGCGGCCGCTGCGCTTCGTGACCGGCAAGCGCAGGAAATTCTGGAACAGGAACTGCGTGGCGATCGGCCTCGCGGCCGGCTTCATGGAACCGCTCGAGTCCACCAGCATCCATCTGATTCAGTCGGCGGTCAGCATGTTGCTGAGCTTCTTCCCCGACCAAGGATTCGATCCGGTGGTGACGGACCGGTTCAACCAAAAGGCGGCCTTCGAGTGGGAGCGCATCCGCGATTTCCTGATCCTGCATTATTACGCGACCGAGCGCAGCGACACAGGATTCTGGAACGACTGCCGTAGCATGAGTGTGCCGAGCCGGCTGCTCGACTACATGGACCTGTTTCGCCATAGCGGCCGTTTCTATCGGGAAAACGAGGAGCTGTTCACGCAGATCAGCTGGGTTCAGGTCATGCTCGGCCAGCGGATCACGCCGCGAAGCTATCACCCGCTGGTCGATTTGCTCAGCGATGCGGAACTGGACGCCTTCATCGCCAATGTCCGGCACATCATCGAGCGCTGCGCGGACGCGATGCCGCCGCACGAAAAGTACATCGCGCGATATTGCGCGGCCAATCAGCCCGCATAAAAGCGTCATCGATCGACCGAATCCGCGCCATCCGGTGCGATCGGCGCCGAGAGCGGCAGGTCACGTGACGAAGCGCCGACAAATACTCTGCGGCCCCCCCGGGCGAGCGTATGCCAGGCCTGGTCGGAGAGCGACCAATACCGCAGCCGCTGCGGCGCGATTTGCAGCCGGACCTCGCGTGCGCCGCCGGCCGCGATTCGGACTCGCGCGAAAGCGGCCAGCGCGCGAGCGGCGAATTCAGCGCCCGCCGGGGCCGGGGCCGGAACCCCCAGGTACACCTGAACCACGGCATCGCCGGCGCGCCGGCTGGCGTTTCGGACACGGCATCGCACCGTGACGCCACCGTCCGCGGAATGCGCCAGGCGCAGATCCGAATAGACGAACGTCGAATACGACAGTCCATGGCCGAATGGAAACAGCGGCTCGATGCCCTCGCGGTCGAACCAGCGATAACCAACGTGCACGCCTTCGCCGTAATCCGTGCGGCCGGCACCCCGGGCGAGGCGCTCCGGGAAGCGCGGGTTCATCGCCGCATAGTCCTCGAGATGGACCGGCCAGGTGATAGGCAGCCGTCCGCCGGGATTGGCCCGCCCGATAAGCAAATTGGCGGCTGCCCACCCACCTTCATCGCCCGTGTACCACATCTCGATTACCGCGCGGACGTTGTTGAGCCACGGCATGGCAACGGCCTGTCCGGTGTTCAGAACCACCACGGTATTCGGGTTGACCCGGGCGACCGCCTCGATCAGTCGATCCTGATCCCCCGGCAAACCGAAGACCGGACGGTTGCGGCTCCAAGCAAAGACCACGGCAACCTTGCTGCGCGCGGCGAGTGCGACCGCCGCGCTGAAGCTGCGCTCCCGCATGGATGGTGTGACCCAGGCGAGGCGCACCTGCACGGGCGCGCCGCTGCCGTCCGCTGCCGCCTCGACGCGCAGCGCATGGGGGCCCGCGCTCAGGTGGACCAGACGACGCACATTGTCGAGGCCATCGGTGGTCGGCACGACGTTGTCGCGGTTGGGAAAGACGATATCGCCGTGGCCGCCCCACCAACCCATGTCGCCGACCTTGCGGCGGTCGATCCAGAATTTTCCGGTTGCTCCCAGCAGTTGCAAATCGATGTCGTAGTCGCCTTCGGCAGGAATCATCAGGGTGCCGTCCCACCGCGCTCGCGTTCCGGCCGGCAGCGCCTGTCCTGACTTGCGCGTGAAGTCGATCTGCTTCTCCGGGACACTCGCCTGTCCGTGTTCGTCCGAGCGCATGAGCGGCGCAAGAACCCGTTTGGGTATCGGCTCGCCGGTCATGTCATCGGCCACCGCCAAGTTGACGCCCTTGCCGAGGCCCGCGGCGCGCAATGCCTGCCAGGCTCCAATCTGGCGCGCTGCCCGGCCGTAGGACTGTTCCTCACCGTTGACGATGGCAAAGGTCTGCAGCGCCCCCGGGCCGATCAGCGCCAGCGAGGAAAGATCGGCCGCGCGCAGCGGCAGCACACCGTCGTTCTTGAGCAGTACCGCCCCTCGCTCGGCCAAGCGCTGCACGCCACGCGCATTAGCGGCAATGGCCTGAGCGCGGACCTGATGGCTGGGGCGCCGGTCCAGCCAGCCGAATCGTTCCATTTGTCCCAACACATGCGCAACCGCATGATCGAGATCCGCATCGCTGACGCTGCCCTGGGCCAGAGCTTCACCTAGATTCATCGGGCGGCGCGCCGACGGCGGCGCGGCGGCGGCAGACGGCATGGACGGCGGGAAGCGCTGCTCCTCAGGGGCACCTGTCGCCAAGGTGTCCTGCAATTGCGCGGTCTCCTCGGCCGTCATCGCCGGCTCTTCGGGCTCCGGACCCAACGCGAAGAACGCAGACGGGCCGATGCCAGGCTGCTCCATATCCATGCCGTGGAGCATGAAGTCGGCGCCGTGCGCCGCGCCCCAATCGGAAGTGACGAATCCGGCGAATCCATCCTCGCCGCGCAGAATTCCATTCAGCAGGAACTCATCGTCACAGGCGTACACGCCGTTGACCCGGTTGTAGGCGCACATGATCGACGCCACACCTGCGCGGGACACGTCGGCAAACGGCGCAAGATAAATCTCACGCAGCGCCTGGCCGTCAACCCTCGCATCGTCGCCGCCCTCGTAGGCCACGAAGTGCTTCGCCTGCGCCATGACGTTCTGCGCCTGTGCGCCGAGCACGAATCGCGCGGCGAGCGTACCGGTCAGCACCGGATCCTCGCCCAGGGTGTTGTAAGCCCGCTCGAAGGTAGGATCCCGGTATAGGTTGATGTACGGCTGCAGGATGACATCGATCCCCAGCGCCCGTGCGTCCCGCCCGATCAGTGCACCCGTCGCCTCGGCGTCGTCCGGACTGAAGGTTGCCGCCATCGACAGGGTCGAGGGCATGCCGGTCGAGGGGTGATGCACCAGGACCCCGGGAGGACCATCTGCAAATCGCAGGTCCGGAATGCCGAGCCGCGGCACACCGCGCGTCCATCCGGCTTCGCCCTGCGCCGCGCCCGCCGGTTCACGCGCGCCGCGAATGATCGCCACCTTGTCCTCGCGCGACATGGCGGCCAGCAAGCGCCGCACACGCGGTGTCGGAACGCCGACCGCCGGTGCGCTCGCGGGCACCGGTGCGCTCGCGGGCGCCGGTGCGACCGCGGGCGCCGATGCGGCTTGCCGCGGGGCTCCCAGGAAAAATAGCGGCACCAACCAGCATAGGCGCAAGCAGGCACTGAGGTGCGTGATGCGCTGACAAGTCCTGGTCCTGGCGGGTTGAATGACGCGGCGGCTCACGCAGCCGGCCCGGCCGCCCGCTGCTCGCTCGTATCCTGATACAAACTGTAGCGCTCGCGCCCAATGTCGATGAAGGGGCGCAACCTTACGGGCCGCTCCGGCAGATCGACGCGCCATTCGTGCAACAGCGGGTCAGGGCGGCGGGCGGCGAGCAGCGCGCCGCGCGTGAGCAGCGGCGCCTCTCCCGACGGACCGTCCACCAGCCGCATCAGCGCCAAGGGACCGACCAGCAGCGCGACGGTATCCGGGTGCTGCTCATCGACGCTCTGCAACCGCAGCGGCAAGGGTAACTCAAGCTCGATGCGATCCCCCGCACGCCATTCGCGTCGGATGGCGGCAAAGGTGGCCGGCTGCGGGGATGACAGCGTGAGTTGACCATTGACGCGCACTTCGGCGCCTGCCGCCCAAGCCGGAATGCGCAGGTGCACGGCGAAGGTCTGTGCACTCGGGACGGACAGTACCAGCTCAACATTGCCGGCATAAGGATAGGCGGTGTGGATCGACAGGCCGCAGCGCGAGCCGTCCTGCAGCCAGGAGACCTCGGCCGGCACGTACAGGTTCACGTACAGACCATCGCCGGCCTGGAAGCAGGAACTGATCGCGTAATCGGCGGCAATCATCGGCAGCGTGCCAGAGCAGCATGGCCAGCGATTTTCATTGAAGCACTTCTGCGCGTGCCGCGTGTAGTCGGAATGGTAGAACGCCTGGCCGTCGGGCTGGATGGGCAGCGCGCCCAGGACTGTGTTGTAGAGCACGCGCTCCATGCTGTCGCCGTAGCGGGCATCTCCCGTGATGCGCAGGAGATAACGCGTCAACTTGAAGTGCGCATAGGCCCCGCAGGGCGTTTCGAAGCCGCGGATCTGATCTTTCAGGCTTGCGCCGAGCGCACCGCTTCCCGGCTCTATGAAATGCTCGTCCGGCCCCCAGCCGCCGGTCGCAAAGCTTTGCGCATCGATCATGGCGAAGCCTTGTTGTGCGGCGCTCAAATACATCGGCTCGCCCAGTTCCAGATAGGCCCGGGCCGCGGAGCTCAGGCTGTTGACATGGCTGTAGGCGTGTTTGCCCGGCAATACGTTCTGTCCGGCAGCGAGCGCCGCAAAGAATTCGTCATACAGGAAGCGGCGCGCCGAAGAGAAATACTGCGCGTTGCCGGTCTCGCGCCAGGCCAAGAACTGGTTCTCCCCCAGTGTATAGCTCTCGTCCCAAGCATGAATGCTGAAGTCCTCGCCTTCCTTGGCCGCCTCATTGTGCGGCACTGCATGCGCCGGCAAATAGGGTTCGGCGGCCCGGGTGGTTCGCAGCATCGTTGGCAGCGCCGCACGATCGCGCGTGTGGCGGTGCGCGTCGACCAAGCCTCCGACCAATTTGTCGTAGATATAAGCCGGAAACCGATTGTGGCGATAAAACTTACCCTCATCGTCGATGCTGGCGGCATACGCAGCGACCAGCCGCAAAACCTTGGCGCGCGTCGCGGCATCGCCGCTGATGGCGTGGTAGCGGCTCAGCGCACTCACCCACTGCCCGAACGTCGCTCCCGGCGCGAACCCCTCGGTGTCGTACCAGCCGCCAAGATCGCCGCCCGGGGCCGGCAGCCCTGCCCGCAGCCGGAACGGGCGCAGCAGCGAATCCTCGTCGATATTCATCAGCAATTGGTGATTCTCGCTGGCTTGACGCTGCAACGGCCCGCTGCTCAGCCGAACCTGGCGATAGCCGAGTTCCGCGAGCACGGCGCGCGCTGCGCCCGGCACTGCGCTGCGTTGAGTCGCTCGGGTGTGCACTGGCCATACAGCCGATAGCGCGCCAAGTTGCGCGAGGCGGCGCCGGAGCAAATTCACCCGGTTAGGCACAGGTCATCCCGGCCGCGCCGGAGGCTCCCGGAACCAATGGTTTTGTTTGGTAGGTCATGGTTGCTTTCGTGGCATCCACAGGCTACATTTCACCGGGTCACGATGCAACCCTCTGGCTTGCTTGCTAATTTGCGCTCCCTTATCCATCGGAATTTCAACTGGAGGGCCGAACCGTGTTGCTGACCCCGCCGCGGATGCTTCTCGACGTTCGCGGCCAACCAGCCTCGCTGCAGCGCGTCCTGGCGCAACAGTGTGGCGCCGGCCACTCAGCGCTGCTCGAGGCCGCCGCGCTGCTTCGCTCGGCCAAGAGAGTGGTCATCGTCGGCATCGGCGCCTCCTTGAATGCGGCGATACCTCTGGAGAATCTGCTGTGTGCGCATGGCATCGAGTCTTGTTCAATCGAGGCCGGCGAGTTCCTGCACTATAGGCTGCCTGCTTACCCCGACGCGACCATCGCGGTCGTGTCGCGCTCGGGAGAATCGGTCGAGGTTGCCAAGTTGATTGCTGCTTTACGGGGACGCCAGCGCATCATCGGTATCACCAACGAAACTGCCAGCACGCTGGCGCGCGAGGCCGACGTCGTGCTCGACGTGGGCAGCCTGCCGGACGAAATGGTGGCGATCCAGAGTTATACCGGCACGCTGCTGACCTTGTACTTGCTCGGCATGGCCGCGGTCGATGAATGGGACCAGGGGCGGCGGGAAGTTGATGCCGTGTTGAGCGACTTTCCCGGCTGGATTGCCGCAAACCTGGAAGCTGCACGCCAATGGGATGCCTTCCTGGACGCCGATTCTGCCGTTTATCTGCTCGGGCGTGGGCCATCATATGGGTCGGCCGCGGAGGGTGCTCTGCTATTCAACGAAATAGCGAAGGCGCCGGCGATCGGCATGGGGGTGGCGTCGTTTCGCCACGGGCCCATCGAGGTTGTCGACCGGCACTTCAGGGGACTCATTTTCGTTCCTTGCGGCAAGACGCGTGACATCAACCTGAGTCTTGCCGAAGACGTTCATCGCTTCGGAGGCCGCGTCCGCCTGGTCGGACCGCACGACGCCGATATTGCCGGATTACAGTGGATCGACACCCGGCCCTGTCCCGATGTGCTCGCTCCCCTGCTGGAGATCGTACCGGTGCAGGTGGCTGCGATGCGCCTCGCTGAGTTGCGCGGAGTCGTCGTGGGCAGCTTCCGCTACACCACCCAGGTCACGCGAGACGAACGCTCGATCGCGCTCGAGCGCTCCGCTGCGGTGGACAACTGAGAGAGCCGCCGGTGGCGAGAACCCGCAAGCAGGCGCGCCACGCGCGCCGCGAAAGGTGCGTTCTCGGGATTGATGTAGGCGGCACGAACATCCGCGCCGGCCTGTTCAGCGAAAAAAATGCTGCCATTCACTGCCTACGCACGGCCCGCACCAACCCATCGCTGGCCGGCGGCGAGTCCCTGGCAAAGCTTGCGGACCTGGTAGGCGATGTCGTGGAAGCGGGCCGCGCGTCGAATCTCACTGCGCGCAATCTGGGCATTGGCATCCCGGAGCTGATCGGTGTGGATGGGCGCATCGAGAGCCATTGCTCCCTGCCCTGGCGAGCCGGCGAGGTTCGTTCCCATCTTGGCGTCCATGGCGAGGTGACGATCGTTTCCGACGTCATGGCGGCCAGCCTGGCGGAGGCGCGGCTGGGCGCGGGCCGCGGGCAACCGGCGTTCCTGTATGTCACCGTCGGGACCGGGATCAGTTGCGCGCTGGTCATTGAAGGCAAACCGTACGCGGGTGCCCATGGTCACGCGCTATCCTTCGCGAGCGGCCCCACCGTCGCCGCCGTCGGCGCCGACGGCAAGCTCAAATTCGAGGCGCTGGAGGCGCGCGCATCGGGAGCGGGAATTCTGCGCCGTGCGCAGGCGCTGGGACTGACGGAATCCGATGCCATGGCGGTTTGCAGGACGGCGCTCTCTAAACCGGGAATGGCTCGGACCCTCGTCGATGAAGCGGCGACGGAACTGGCCATTCACGTGGCCATCCTCGCGAACGCGCTCGACCCGACGCTCGTCGTGCTCGGCGGTGGCCTCGGATGCGCGATGGGGCGGTACTGGACATCGTTCCGTGCCGCGCTGCCCCGATATACCTGGGGGCCGCACATGCGCCGTCTGCGCGTGCGCCGCGCGCAGCTCGGCACCCTGGCCGGCACGATCGGCGCCGCGCTGTGCGCACTCGAGGCCGGGTGAATCTGCGCCCAAGCAGTTGTTGGGACCCTCAGTCGTCGCCGGTCGCGGGCGCTTGGATGCGCGCCTCACTCGCCATCACGATCGTGCCGGATAGCTGACCCCTGACTTCCACGCTCTGTCCGACCGCCTTCAACAGGAAGTCGGCCAGCGTAAGACTCGCTCCGTCAGCACCCTGCAGAGTCGCGGGTGAGCCGTCAACCGTGATGCCGAACACGGTGAACTTCGGCGTCGTACCCGCGGCGAATGGCCCGCTCACTTCCACGTCGGTACTCGGCGCTTCGCGATCGAGCCGGGTGGCAACGAGCTTGCCGCTGCCGGCCGGACTCTCGAAGCCGCGCACCTCAACCGTGTCACCGACGTTGATATTGCTCAGGCTGAACGTCTCGATGCCCGCGGCGCTCTTGTCCTCAAAGCGAGTGCTTGAGTTGACGGTGATCTGGACACCCAGCACCGTGAGCGTGCCTGCCGTCGCATCCAGGGCCGTCACAGTCGACTGCAGCTCTATACCGCCGGTTCGGTGGAACGATACGACGTCGGCGACAAGAACGTTCGAACCATTCGGGCTGCCGTCCACTTCCACTTTCACGTTCAGTGCGAGGTCGGCCACCGTGCCGTTGTGATACACCGTCGCGCTCGTGGTCGTCACCGGCTCGCCGGCCACGTCAAAGTCGGTCGCCGATACGAAGCGGGTGATGAGACCTTCACGCTCCATGTCCCGATGATCGCCGGCCTCCTCCTCGTCGCTCATCTGCTTATCCACGCGCGTTGCAGTCAGCGTCGTGGTGGCGGCATCGAATACCGTTCCATGAACCTCGACGAGATCGCCGTTGGCCGGCTGGCCGCCGGCAAAGCCCCCGAGCGTCGCGGCCGAATAGTTCACGATGAGGGCATTGATCATGAAGGTGTGCGCCACCGTATCGACGCTCGCCACTTTTCCAAGGACCTGCAGCGTTCCCGCCGAGGCGTCGCGCTCGATGCGCGTTGCGTCAATCGTGCCGTCGGCGGCGGCAAGGCCGCTGACCTCGACGAAGTCGGCGACTTTGAGCCCGGTAATGTCGGCGGGCTGCACGTCCGAGCTGAAGGAGGTAGCGTTGCCGATCTTCACCTGCTGCCCAAGCACGGTGAGCGTGTTCTTCACGGTGTCGATCACCGCAATCGGGCCAACGACGTTCTCCTCGACATCGACGCTCTCGGCAACACCGGTCCCCTCGCTGGCATTTTTCGTGCCTTTGACGCGGGCGACTTCACCGACCTTGAGTGCCGATTGAGCGACTGCCTGGCCGTTCTTGCGGATCGTGGCGCTCGTCGTCTGGAAGTGAATACCGTTGACGTAGATGCTGCCAAAGCCGGTGATCGTCCCGGTCGCCATGACCGGCGCGACGCCGGCGGGCATGGCCGTGCTGGACATGCCGCCCCCGCCGCCACAGGCGACTACCAGCGCTGCAGCCGCAGCTGCGAAGATGGTCAGGACTAATTTACTCATGATGCACCTCATCGGAATGCGTGTTGTTTCCACTGATTTCCCCAAACCGCGTTTGCGGCACTGCGGCGGTTCAGCTCCTTCCGGAGTGGGCGCTCGCAGAACCCAGTCAGTACGCCCAATATGGGACACAAGTCTCGCCCAGTGCCAGATGTCGCCGTTTGGCGGCGATTGAGGTGACATAAGGCAGACGCACGGCTGCCGGCGTTTTATAAGTGCCCCGGGCCGGAATCGAACCGGCGACCTAGCGCTTAGGAGGCACTCGCTCTATCCACTGAGCTACCGAGGCAGGAAATACAGGCCGGAGTCGGACCGGCCGTTAATGATGGTGGAGGAGAAGGGGATCGAACCCTCGACCTTCGCATTGCGAACGCGACGCTCTCCCAACTGAGCTACTCCCCCGAAAAGGGCGAAGAATACTAGCAGCAAAGCTTCGTTATGCCAAAGTATCGCGCACAGCAATCTCTTGCATGAGCTAGGATGTTGCAAGGGAGGAAAAAAAATGCTGAAAACAGGCGAACGTGCGCCGGAATTCACGCTTCCGGATGAAACAGCTACCGACCGATCTTTGACCGAATTGCTGCGCACGGGGGCGATCGTTCTGTACTTCTATCCCGCGGATTTCACACCGGGGTGCACGCGCCAGGCGTGCGTATTGCGGGATTTGCACGAGGAGATCCAGCGAGCCGGCCTGCGCGTCGTCGGCATCAGCCCCCAGAGTCCGGAGTCGCATGCCAAGTTCCGCGCCCAGTACCACTTGCCGTTCGTGCTGCTGTCGGATCAGGACAAAGCGGTCATCAAGATGTACGGGGTCAACGGTCCTCTGGGGATGGGCGTTCGCAGAGCCTCGTACTTGATTGACGGCAGCCGCCGTATTCGCGACTCGGTGATGGCGGATTTCATGATAGCCAAGCATGCGGAATTCGTGCGCAACGCCATCACGTTGCGGGCCGCGAATCCTCAATAGCTGACGCGCAACAGGTTGGCGTGGCCGATGCGGGGCACCGTCACGACGTACATCGTACCAAATTCCTTCTCGTCGAGCCGGGCGATGTCGCTTCTGCCGGACAACGCAGCGACCATATCGGGCACCGTATTGACGTGTCCGATCAGCATCACGCGCTTCCCGCTGTTCTCGCGCAGCACCCGATGTACCAGTCCTTGCGGATCGTCGGCTGGCACGACGATCGGCGTGATTCCGAGCCGCGCGGCCAGGGGCGCCGCGGTCATCCGGCTGCGCAGCGCCGGGGATATGTAGATGGCATCCAGCCGGCCCGGGCCGTGCGTCTCGCCGAGCATCCGCGCCAGCAGTGCCGCCCTCGCCTCTCCGGCGTCCGACAACGGCGGATCCGGCTCGCCGACCGCTGCCTTCTCCGCATGACGGATGACGATCACCGTGGTCGAGTTCGCCGTGAACCACACCCAGATTGCCCAAATCGACAATAGCGCGACAATGAAGACCGCGAACGCCCCGATGGCGGATAACCAAATCGGTATCAAGAATGGCCCGCGCCGAAGATTCGCATGCGCACTTTTCATAAGACCATCATATCAATGAATGGCATTTACCCGCGCAGGTTGCAGATCGTCGTGCTCGCGGCCGGCTTTTCTTCCCGTTTTGGCCGGCCCAAGCCCCTTGCCCGCGTGCGCGGTGTCAGCCTGTTGCGGCGGACGCTGTGCGTGGCACGGCGCCTCGGAGCGGCTGGAGTGATCGTCGTGGTGCCGCGCAACGCCGCGCGCTATCGCGTCGAAGCCGGCGGCATGAAGGTGCGATGGGCCGTCAATTCCCTGCGGGCGCAGGGATTATCGAGTTCCGTGCGGCGTGGCATCGCCGCAGCGCGCTACTCGTCCGCCGTCTTGTTGATGCCGGCGGATTTGATCCACCTTGAAAGTCGCGAATTGCGCCGTTTGGTTCGCCGTTGGCAGTCCGCCCCGCGACGCCTGATCGCGCGCCGCATCGATCTCGCCGCCGCAACACCCTTGATACTGCCGCGATGGTTGTACCCGCGCGTACGGACGCTGACGGGCGATGTCGGTCTTCGCGATCTCGTGAGGCAGTTGCCGGCAGACAGCCGCCTGCTCGTCGCGATGCCCTCGGCTGCCGAGGACATCGATACGCCGCAGGATCTGGGCAATGCCCGGCGCCGCTTTCGGCCCGGCGGCCCGTCATGATGGCCAATGCGGATATTCGCGAAATGCCTGGATGGCTGCGTCAATCTGCACGCGCGTCAGATCCATGTGCGTCATCAGGCGTGTCCGCGGCGCAACACTTGCGATGACGCCACGCTGCTTGAGGTGGGCCCTGAGCGCCTCGATCTGCGCGGGAACGACCTCGATGAAGAGCACGTTGGTTTGCGGCGGCGTGACCTGCAAGCCGGCAGCACGCAGTCCGGCGGCCAGATATTCCGCATTGGCGTGATCCTCCGCCAGCCTCTGCACGTGGTGCTCCAAGGCGTACAGCCCCGCCGCCGCCAGCATGCCCGCTTGCCGCATGCCGCCTCCCAGCGCCTTGCGCCAGCGCCTTGCATCGGCGATGAGCGCGCGCGAGCCCATCAGGATCGATCCGGCGGGTGCCCCCAAGCCCTTCGACAGGCACATGGATACTGAATCGAAACCGGCAACCGCGGCGCATTCAGCGACATTCAGTTTCACGATCGCATTGTAAATGCGCGCGCCATCGAGGTGAGTGGCCAAGCCTCGCGAATGCGCAAATTCCGTCGCTTCGCGCTGATAGCTCATCGGCAGCACGCGGCCGCCGATGGTGTTCTCCAGAGCCAGCAAGCGGGTGCGGGCGAAATGATAATCGTCGGACTTGATCGCGGCGGCGATGCGCTCGAGTGCGATTCCGCCATGGGGCTCGTGCTCGAGCGGTTGCGGCTGGATGCTGCCGAGGACGGCGGCGCCGCCTTGCTCGTACTTATAAGTGTGCGCTTCCTGCCCGACCAGGAATTCGTCGCCGCGGCCGCAGTGCGCCATGAGCGCGGCAAGATTGCTCTGCGTGCCGGTCGGAAAGAACAGTGCGCCTTCGAGGCCGAAGCGTTCGGCCGCCACAGCCTGCAGCCGATTGACCGTTGGATCGTCGCCAAACACATCGTCGCCGACTTCCGCGGCCGCCATCGCCGCGCGCATTCCCGGCGTCGGCCGCGTAACCGTGTCGCTGCGCAGATCAATCACGGATTGGGCGGTGTGGTGTCCGGCGGGAAGGTCTTTAGCGCGCTCGCCCCGTGACACCCAACCCCTTCGCTGCACACTTGGTTCACCGGACAGGCCACCGGCGTGCCTTTTACGCAGCCGTGCGCATCGGCACCGGGGGTATGCGGCGCGCAGCGTTCCTTGCCGTTGCAGGCTCGATGGTCATCGCAATCCGCATCGCTGCTGCAGAGCATGGACGCCTGATCGCGTTCCGCGGAGGCGAGTTCTCCTTGCTTCGCAATCACGCCCGACAAGGTCGTGTCGAGCAGCCGAACGGGCGCTGCCTGGCCGGAGGGTATTTCAACATCCGCGGCAAGCACTTCCCACGCGGGCGCCAACGGGCTCGCGGCATGATAGTACAGCGCGAAGCGCCGCACGTTGCGCGGATCCAGCGCATCGTTGAGCCGGACCGGAATCAGATGCGTTGACGATGGCAGCCAGGCTTCACCGTGGACCAGCGGCAGCCGTCGAACGCTTTTGCCGGCCTCATAGATTCGCAATTCCAAGTCGCTGCCCGCCCTCAGTTCGGCAGCACCGGTGATGACTCGAACGTCGAGACGGGACACGGGTACCGCGTGCGCCGCCGTGGCGCAAAGGGTGCATGCCAGGAGCATGGGCCACACCGGCAAGGGCAGCTGTAACTTCATGTCACCTCCGTTCATCGGGAAATTCGCCGCTATGATAGCCGATCCTCGAGGTGCGCTTCGCCCGCGCGGCGCGGCGCGTCATTTGACAATAGTCCGGCCGCCAGGGCGTCCCGAGCGCGGCCATGCGGCGCGCACTGCCGGCATTCTTCTCAGGAACGCCGGCGTTGCAAGCGCCGCATGAATGCGTCGCGCAGCTCCTTGAGCTCCTCGATCTGCAGCAAAATCCCGCAGCCGGCGAACAGGCCTGCGCCTGCGGCGACCGTTCCGAGCAGCGCTGCAATTTTGGGCAGCAGCGCTTGGTGTTGCCAGTCAGCCAGAAGCCAGCGGGATGATGCCGCGCATACGGCAACCAGCGCGGCGCTCGCCACCGCAATTTTTGCCAGCAACACGAGCAACCGGCGCGTTTCGAGGCCGCGCAATCGCGTCCGCATCAAAACGTACAGCAGCAGGAAATTGCATGTCGCGACACAGCCGGTGGAGAAAGCCAAGCCGCGATGCCCCCAGCCCAAACGGAACGTGAAGACCCAGTTGAAAAGCAGATTCATGCCGACAGCCAGGAAGCTCACCAGCATGGGTGTCTTGCGTCGGTCCAGCGCATAAAAGGCATTGACCAACACTTTGAGCGCGGCATAGCCGGCAAGGCCAATCGCGTAGAAACGCAGCGCGCCGGCCGCTTGCGCCGCTTGGTAGGCGTCGAATTTCAGGTGCTGGTACAGCACCGAAATAATCGGCTCGGCCAGCATCATGAGACCCACCGTCGAGGGCAGCGTGAGCAGCAACGCCCAACGGATCGCACGCGCGAGTTCGCTGCGAAATTCGTGGGTTTTTCCCGCGACCACCAATCGCGACAGCAGCGGCAGCGTCACGGTCCCGAGGGCGACGCCAAACACCCCCAGCGGCAGCTGCATCAAGCGGAATGCGATCGCCAGCCAAAAGATGGCGCCATCGCCCAAGGTCGACGCGAAGATGGAATTGACCATGACGTTGACTTGAGTGGTGCTCGCGGCGATCACCGCGGGTCCCATCAGAAGCAGAATGGCCCTGACGCCCGGATCGCGCCAGCGGATGTCGGGCCGGAAGCGATAGCCCAGGCGCGCGAGCGAGGGCAGCTGCACGGCAAGCTGCAGGCCGCCGCCGACCACCGTCGCAAATGCCAGCCCGATCAAGGCGCGAGGTCCGAAGTGCGGATCAATCCAGAACCCAAAACCCACGCCGCCGACAATGGACCCGATGTTGAAGAAGCTCGACGCCATCGCCGGCACGCCAAAGCGGCTCTTGGCGTTCAGCATCCCCATCACCAGCGCAGCGAGCGACACCAGCAGGATGAAGGGAAACATGATGCGCGTGAGGTGCGCGGTGAGTGCCGCCTTGTCCGGATCGAATCCCGGCGCCAACAAGGCCACCAACTGAGCCGAAAACACCATGCCCAAGACGCACAGCAGACCCAGCACCACGGCGGCCAGCGTGGCCACCTTGTTCGCCAGCCGCCATGCGTCGGCATCGCCGCCCCGCGCGATGGTCTTGCTGAAGGTCGTCACGAAGGCGGTGGAGAGCGCGCCTTCGGCAAACAGGTCGCGCAGCAGATTTGGAATGCGAAACGCGGCGGTGAAAGCGTCCATCGCCATGCCGCCGCCGAACAGCGCCGCGAACAGCTGTTCTCGCACCAATCCCAGCAGCCGGCTGCACATCACCGCCATTCCGATGATGCCGGCCGCCTTGGTGTTCAGGCGGTCATTGCGTTCGTCGGTGGCGATGGCGGCGGCGGCGGTCGAATTGCTGGTTGATTTCCTGCCGGTCACGGAACTCTAGTGTACAGGGTCCGCGGCGGCGTTCGACCAAGGCGGGCGGCCTATGCCGTCAGGGCTGCCTTGGCCTTCGCCACTTCCGCGATCACTTCCTCGGCAACATTGCGGGGAACCGGTTCGTAATGCGAGAACTCCATAGTGTACGACGCGCGGCCGCTCGTCATGCCGCGCAGCTGTCCGATGTAGCCGAACATCTCGGACAGCGGCACGATCGCCACCACGGCGATATTGGTGCCGCGCTCCAACTGGTCCTGCACCGAGCCGCGGCGCCGATTGATGTCGCCGATGACATCGCCCAAATAGTCGCCGGGCGTCACGGTTTCCACCTTCATCACCGGCTCGAGCAGAATCGGCGCGGCTTTGCGGATTCCTTCGCGAAATGCCGCCTTGGCGGCGATTTCGAAGGTCATGGCGTTGGAGTCGACGTCGTGGAAACTGCCGTCGATCAGGGTCGCCTTGAAGTCCACGGTGGGATAGTGCGCCAGAACGCCGTCCTCCTTTTGCACCTTCAGACCCTTCTCAACGGACGGCACGAACTCGCGCGGCACGGAACCACCGACGGTCTCGTCGACGAATTCGAAGCCGGTGCTGCGTTCCAGAGGTTCGAACACGATCCATACTTCGGCGAACTGACCGGATCCGCCGGTCTGCTTCTTGTGAATATATTGCTCGGTGATCTTCTTGGTGATGGTTTCACGATAAGCGACCTGCGGTTCGCCCATGATGCCCTCGACCCCGAACTCCGTGCGCATGCGATCGAGCGTGACTTCCAGGTGCAGCTCCCCCATGCCGCGCAGAATGGTCTGGCCGGTCTCGCGATCGGTTTCCAAGTGCAGCGAAGGATCGGCGCGGACCATCTTGCCCAGGGCGCTGCCGAATTTCTCCTGTTCAGCCTTGATCTTGGCCTTGACCGACACGCTGATAACCGGTTCCGGAAAGCGCATGCGCTCGAGCACCACGGGATTCGCTGCGTCGCAAAGCGTGTCGCCGGTTTCCGTATCCGCCAGCGAGACCAGCGCGATGATGTCGCCGGCACGCGCCTCCTCCACCGGGTTCGCTTCTTTGGCAAACATCTCGACCATGCGGCCGATCTTCTCGCGTTTGCCGCGGGTCGAGTTCATGATCGAGGCGCCCTTGGTCAGGACGCCGGAATAGACGCGGATAAAAGTGAGCGCGCCGTAGATATCGTTGATCACCTTGAAGGCAAGCGCCGAGAACGGCTCGTCGTCCGAGGTCTTGCGTTCGCCGATCGGCTCGCCGTCGGCGTCGACGGTCTTGATCGATTGCACGTCCGTCGGCGCCGGCAGGTAATCGACCACGGCGTCCAGAACCTGCTGCACGCCTTTGTTCTTGTACGAGGAGCCGCAGAGCACCGGAGTAAACGCGGAATTCAAGGTTCCCTTGCGCAAGCAGGCCCGCAGAATGTCGCCCGACGGCACGGTGCCGTGCGTGAGAAAGGCTTCCATGGCCTCGTCGTCTTGCTCGAGGCAGGTATCGACCAATTCAGTGCGGAATTTGCTCACCTCGGCCAGCAACTTCCGGTCGCTCGGCACGCTGATGTGCAATTTGTCCGCCAGATCGGCGGTCACCTCCAGCACCTTCCACTCGGCATCCTTGTCGTCGGATTCCCACACGAGTGCCTTCATCTCCACCAGGTCGACCATGCCCTTGAAGTTGTCCTCAGAACCGATCGGCAGCTGCACGGGCAGCGGCCGCGCGCCCAGGCGCTTCTTGATCATGTCGACGCAGCGCAAAAAGTTGGCGCCGCTGCGATCCATTTTGTTCACGTAGCAAATTCGGGGAACTCCGTAGTTGTCGGCGAGCCGCCAATTGGTTTCCGATTGCGGCTCGACGCCCGCGACGCCGTCGAACACGACCACCGCGCCGTCGAGCACGCGCAGGGAGCGGTTTACTTCGATGGTGAAGTCGACGTGTCCCGGCGTGTCGATCAGATTGATTTTTTTATCGCGCCAGAATGCGGACACGGCGGCGCTCTGAATGGTGATGCCGCGCTTCTGTTCTTGCTCCAGATAATCCGTCGTCGTCGATGTCTTCAGATCCTTGGTGTCGTGAATGTCGATGATGGTGTGCTTGCGGCCCGTGTAATACAGGATGCGTTCCGTCGTCGTGGTCTTGCCGGCGTCGACGTGAGCAATGATGCCGATATTGCGGATATCGGAAAGTGGTGTGGTGCGGGCCATGGCGAAAATTCCGTAAAGTTTGGAGAAGGCCTAGAGGGCCGGGTCAAAAGCCGCGTATTTTGCCACGACATCTGGGTGGCTGTCGAAAAAAGCGCGTTTTCGCCCCGTGGGCCTTGGACACAGGCCGTGGCGGGGCATCGCCTGCGCCTGGGGCGGCTGCCGGGTACCGGCACCGCAGGCCCGCATTCAAGCCGGCCGCCATAGCATAAGACTTGCGCAATCGGCAGCAGTTCAACAGTATGCAGCGCTGGGAAAACAGCGCCTTGGCGCGGGGACGCAATGGAAAATGGGGAAACGTCGGGTTCGTTGAGTCGGCGCCGGTTGCTGCGCATGATCGGCGCCACCGCGGGCAGCGCCGCGATGTACCAGGCGATGAGCAGCCTGGGGCTGGCCGCGCCCTCGACGTTTGACGGGCCCATTGATTTGCAGGGCGCGCCGCGTGGCGCGTCGGTAGTGATACTCGGCGCCGGCATGGCGGGCATGAGCGCCGCGTATGAGCTGCGCAACGCGGGCTACAAGGTGCAATTGCTCGAGTACAACGCCCGACCGGGCGGGCGAAACTGGACTCTGCGCGGCGGCGATGCCTACACGGAAATCGGCGGCCATACGCAGCACTGTGATTTCGACAAAGATCTGTACATCAACCCGGGCCCATGGCGAATTCCCTACCACCATCACGGGATGATGCATTACACCAAGCTGCTCGGGATACCCCTGGAGCCGTTTTTACAGGTCAACTACAACGCCTACCTGCATAGCAGCCAGGCGTTCGGGGGCAGGCCGCAACGCTTCCGAGAGGTAAAGGCCGATTACCAAGGACACATCGCTGAGCTGCTGGCGAAAGCCACCCGCCAGAATGCGTTGGATGCGGCGGTTACCAAAGAAGACCAGGAAATGCTGCTCGAGTCGCTGCGCCAATGGGGTGCGCTCGACGGCGATTACGCCTATGCGGCAAGCGGCGCGAGCAGCGAGCGGCGCGGCTATGAGAAAAGTCCGGGCGGCGGTTTGAGCGGCAGACCCATCCCCTCAAAGCCGATGACGCTGCACGATGTGCTCGATTCGGGCCTTTGGTCGGACGTGGCAAATGGCGATGCCATTGACATGCAGACGGCGCTCTTTCAACCCGCCGGCGGCATGGGCCGGATCGGCGAGGCATTTGCCCGAGAACTCGGACCGGTCATCCGCTACAACGCCAAGGTCACGGAGATCCACCAGGACGAGCGTGGCGTCACGGTTGCTTTCACCGACGCGCGCGAGCCCGGTGCGCCGCAAACGGTGCGGGCCGATTGGTGCTTGTGCACGATTCCCCTGCCCATCCTGGCGCAAATTCCCATGAACGTGGGCCAAGCCATGGCCTCGGCCATCTCCGCGGTGCCCTACGCCCCGGCCGTCAAGGCGGGATTGCAATTCAAACGCCGCTTCTGGGAGGAAGACGAAAAAATCTTCGGCGGCATCACCTACACCGATCTGCCGATCATGAATATCGGCTACCCAAATACCGGCTTTCAAAGCGGCGGCAAGGGCGTGCTGCTGGGCGCTTACGTCTGGGGCCTGCGGGCCATGGAATTTACCGCGATGCCGCCGCCGGAGCGCGTCAAGAAAATCGTCGATTACGGCAGCCAAATCCACCCGCAATACCACGAGGAATTCGACAATGGCGTCGCCGTCGCCTGGCATCGGGTGCCGTTCACGATGGGTTGCTTTGGGATGTGGACGTCCGCGACGCGTGCGAAGCACTACGATGACCTGTGCCAGATCGACGGGCGAATCGCCCTCGCCGGCGAACACGCTTCGTTTCTCGGCGGATGGCAGGAGGGCGCGGTCACCTCGGCGCTCGATGCCATCGGGCGGCTCCATCAGCGCGCCGTCGCCGGAGGCAACAAGGCATGAAGTACGCTGCCACAAGCATCGCGCTGCTGTTGTTGGTTTGGGCCGCGCTGAGTGCTCAGGCGGACAGTCCTTTCTTGACGTCGCGCGCCACTTTGGGCACGTTGAGCGGCGAGCAGATTTATGAGCATATTTGCCAGGGATGTCACATGCCGGGCGGCCAAGGCGCCGCGGGCGCCGGTGCCTACCCGAAGCTTGCCGCCGACAAGAACTTTGTATCGTGGCGATTTGTCGCGTTGACGGTGCTGAATGGACGCAATGGCATGCCGCCGTTCGGGCGTCCCGTCGATCCCGGGATGGGCCCGGAACCGCCGCACCTGACCGATGCCCAAATCGCGGACGTGGTAAACTATGTCCGCAGTCATTTTGGCAACGCCTACCGGGCGGAAGTCACCGCCAAGCAAATTACGGCCCTGCCCCATCCGGCGGCAGAACTCATCGGGCCCCAATAGGAACATACCGAATCGGATTTAAACCTACTGCAATCGCGCAGGTACTCACAACCGTCGGACGGGTAAATGGGCCAAGGAACGTCGGGAGGTTCTCATGCGAAGCATTCTCGGTATTTTCGTGTTTACGACCGCCTTCGCGGTGGCGCCGGCGGGTGCCGCACTGGCGCACGGCGGAGGGTCGATGTCTTCCGGCCCTTCGGGCTCGGTAACGGCCACACCGCGCAGCGGCGTGGACGCTGCCAAGTCTGCCTACAACGCCGGCGTACGCAACGTCAAAAAAGCGCAAGGCTACGATGCCGACGCCGCCAAGGCATCGACGCCCGAGAAGGCGGCCAAAGCGCGCGACAAGGCGCAGAAGGCCTACCATGATTCGCTCGGATCGTTCATCGACGCGGTCGGCGCGGATCCGAAAATGTACGAGGCTTGGAACTACCTCGGTTTCGCCAATCGTCACTTGGGTAACTACCAAGATGCGTTGTCATCCTACGCCAAGGCGCTTGAAATCAATCCCAATTTTCCCAACGCGATCGAGTATCGCGGCGAGGCCTATCTGGGCTTGAATCAGCTCGAAGAGGCCAAGGGTGCCTATATGGCATTGTTTCGCGATTCGCGGCCGCTCGCCGCTGAATTGATGGCGGCGATGCATCGCTGGGCGGAAGCACACAAACAGGATGCGCAGGGCTTGTCATCGGCGGACGTCGAGGCGTTTACCAAGTGGATGGACGAACGCACGGGCATCGCCGCGCAAACAGCGTCGCTGGCCACGGGCGCGATCCAGCCGCCGTGGAGACAAAGGCTGCGTTAAATTAGCACGCTGGGCGTCGCATGGGCGGCAAGCGTCGGCCTGGCGGCGTGGGCGGCGATCGGTTCCGCATGCACGGCCGCCGAGCTCGCGCCCGCACCCTTCGTCTGGCGCCTGCCTCCCGGATTTCCGCGGCCGGCGGTGCCGGCGGACAACCCGATGTCCGCGGCGAAGGTTGCACTGGGCCGGCGGCTGTTCTACGAAACTCGCCTGTCCAATTCCAACCGATATTCCTGCTCGAGTTGTCATCGGCCCGAGCTGGCCTTCACCGACGGCCGTGCGCGCGCGGTGGGTGCCACCGGGCAGACCGTCAGACGCAGTGCAATGAGTCTCACCAACGTCGCTTACAATCCCGCCTTCACCTGGGCCAGCGAGAAAGTGCGCTCGCTCGAAGCGCAAATGCGCCAACCGCTGTTCAACGAGCATCCGGTGGAGATGGGCCTGACGGGGGACGGCGCCATGGCCGTCGCTGCCCTCGCCTGCGACTCCGGTTACCGAGCGCAATTTGCAGCCGCTTTTCCCGACGACCCCAAGCCGCTGTCCATGGATCACATCATAAAGGCGCTGGCCTCGTTTGAACGCACCTTGATCTCCGGCCGATCAGCGTTTGATCGCTACCTGTTCGACGACGACCGCGGCGCGCTTTCGGCGTCTGCGAAACGCGGCATGGCGCTTTTTTATTCAGTCCGAGCCGGGTGCGCCCAGTGCCACTCGGGCATCAACTTCGCGGGACCGATCGTCTACGCCGGGCATGAACGCCAGCGCGCCAACTTTGCCAACACCGGGCTTTACGATGTTGATGGGCGCGGCGCCTATCCTAAGAGCGATCAAGGACTCATCGAGGTCACGCATCGCGCAGCCGACCAGGGGAAGTTTCGCGTGCCTACCCTGCGCAATGTGGCGCTCACCGCGCCGTACATGCACGACGGCAGCCTGGCGACGCTCGCGGACGTGCTCGATCACTACGCGCGCGGCGGCCGCAGGAATCCTCACCAAGACGCCCGGATTCACCCCCTGGGGCTCTCGCCTGCCGAGCGCGCGGATTTGCTGGCGTTTCTGGAGAGCCTCACGGACCGCGAGTTCGTCGAAAATACCGAGTTTTCCGCGCCAAGGCAGTGATTAGACTCCGTTTTGTTGAACCATGTCGCGGTAAATGCAGCGGGGGCAGGAGACCATCGCCGGCCATGATACCCGCCAAGCAAGTATCGGAAAGCAGCCTCGGTGCTACCATGATTTTGGCCGTCGCCTCAAGCTATCTCATCGACGGCCTGCTGCTCACGGGATTCGCGTATTCGGGCACGATCAGCCCGATCGTTCCGATGGCCTACACCGCCATCGGCCTGCTGGACAGCTGTGCATTCCTTCCGCTGCGCGTCTGGGCCGCCAAGTACCGGCGCAAAGACAGCAATTTTAACCTGGCCCAGGCCGTAGGCTCCAGTTCCATCCAGCTGGTGTTCGCCGCGCTGGTGCCGCCAATGGCATTTTATTTCTTTACGGTTCTGTTCATCGTGTTTGGCTGCGCCAGCTTGGGGCTGTCGAGGAAACAATCGGCGATTGCCTGGATCGCAGTGGCCGTCGCGGCGGCCGCCGTGATGTCCACGATCGACGCCAGAATATCGATCCCTCAGGGCACCGCGCTGGTGCGGGGTCTGGTCTGGCTGTGCTTCGTGGCGACCTTGGGCCGCTGCATACTTCTGGGCGTCTTCGGCCGGGGGTTGCGGCTGCGCCTGCATGATCACCGGCAGCAGCTTCGCGACTCGATTCACCTGCTCAAGGAACGCGACAAGTCGCTGGCCAACGCGAATCTAGAGCTCAAACACCAGGCGAGCCACGATGCCCTGACGGGAATTGCCAATCGCGTGCTGTTCGTCGAGCGCCTGAATCAAGCCGTCCACGAGCGGCAGCCCTTCGCGGTGTGTGTGTTCGATTTGGATCGCTTCAAGCTCATCAATGATTCCTTGGGCCACGGCGCGGGGGATGCACTGCTCAAGCATGTTGCCCAGCGGCTGCTGTCCGTCGCGCGCTCGGGCGACACGGTCGCGCGCGCCGGCGGCGATGAATTTCTGCTGCTGCTGCGACATTCAGGCTCGGTACGGGAAATCGAAGGACTGATTGCCCGCTGGATGTCGGCGCTGTCGCAACCCTACCAGGTCACCGGCCTGGAGCTGCACATCAGCCCGAGCATCGGCATCGCGCGCTATCCAATGGATGCCACGGCAGCAGAGGAACTGCTGGCCCGCGCCGATGAAGCGATGTATTTCGCCAAGCGCAGCGGCCGCAAGACGTTCCGATTCTTCGACGCAAGCGTCATGGGTCTTTCCCGCGAGCGCCTGGAAATCGAGGCGGAACTTCGCGGCGCGCTGGCGCAGCGACAGCTCGCGCTGCACTACCAGCCCAAGATGGACATTGCGACCGGCGAGATGCGCAGCGTCGAAGCGTTGATCCGATGGCATCATCCGAGCCGCGGCCCGGTCTTGCCCGGCGAATTTATTCCGATCGCCGAGGAAAGCGGCCTGATTGTGGAAATCGGCGACTGGGTGATTCGCGAGGCCTGCCGGCAGGCGCGCGTCTGGCAGCAGCGCGGGCTGCCCTTCCTGCGCGTTGCAGTCAACGTCTCGCCGCTCCAATTCCGGCAAGCCAACTTCGTCAAGAAGGTCCATACGGCGCTCCAGGAGCACTCGCTCGACGCGACCTACCTGGAAATAGAATTGACCGAAGCGACACTGATGAGCAACGCCGAAACATCCGTGGCGTTGCTCGAACAATTGAGCGAGCTCGGCGTGGTGGTCGCCATCGACGATTTCGGCACGGGATATTCGAGCATGAGCTACCTGAAGCGTTTTCCGATCGACAAGTTGAAGATCGATCGAAGTTTCATCAACGACGTCGCAGCGAATGCAGATGATGCCGCCATCGTTCGAGCGATCATTTCGCTGGCCCATGGACTGCGCTTGAAGGTGATCGCCGAGGGCGTGGAGTCCGAGGAGCAGCTGGCCATACTGCGCCGCATGGGCTGCGATCAGTACCAAGGGTTCTTTCGCAGCGCCGCGGTGCCGGCCGCCGATATCGAAAAGTTCGTGCGCGAGGACGCTGAGCGCCTCAAGCATCAGGGCGAAACCGACATCGATCGCACGCAAAGCAAGCTGTTGCGCCTGCGCGAAGCCTGATAAAACGCAAACCTCCTGCCGCGAGCCCTGACGAGCGCCCGACGGCAGGGTTTGCTGCCGGCCGGCCTGGGTGCGGTCGAGCGAGCCTAGGATGCGGGTGCCTCCTTGGCATACACTGTGCTTCGGGTTCGATTCACAATACTTACAGGGAGTCCTCGCATGCATTTCTCGCGTTTACTGGCCATAGCCTCCTTGGCCGCTCTCACCGCTGCGCCTGTGATGGCCGCAGTTCACGATTTGCCGTCGGCCAGCCCGGAAAGCGCAGGCATGTCGGCGGAGCGCCTCGCTCGATTGAACGCCGGCATGAAGGAGCTGGTGGACAACCACCGCCTGGCAGGCGTGGTCACCATGGTTTCGCGTCATGGCAAGGTCGTGGAATTCGATGCGGTGGGCAAGCGCGACATCGCGGCCAATGCACCGATGCAAAAGGACAGCATCTTCCGCATCTACTCCATGAGCAAGCCCATCACCGGCGTCGCCATGATGATTCTGTTCGAGGAAGGAAAGTGGCAGCTGAACGACCCGGTGGCGAAGTACATTCCCGAATTCGCCAAGTTGAAGGTGTACTCGACCGAGGCCAACGGCAATGTCGTCCTGAAGGATCAGAATCATGCCGTGACCATGCGCGAGCTGATGTCTCACTCCGGCGGCTTCACCTATGGGTTCTTCAGCCAAACCGCCGTCGATAAAATGCAGTTGGAAGCCGACTTGCTCAATCCCAACAACACGTTGGACGAGTTCATCAAGCGCGTCGCCAAGCTGCCGTTGAATTCACAACCGGGCAGCGAATGGCATTACAGCATCTCGGTGGACATTCAAGGCTACATCGTCCAAAAACTCTCCGGCATGCCGTTCGAGGAATTCCTGGAGAAGCGAATCTTCAAACCGCTCGGCATGAGCGACACGGCTTTCTATGTGCCGAAGGAAAAGCTCAATCGATTCGCGGAATTCTACAGTTATGACGGCGACGGCAAGCTGAAGGCCGTGGGGGTCAAGGAAGGCTTGAACCACGACTTCGCGGCGAAACCCGCGCTCTCCTCCGGCGGCGGCGGCTTGGTATCTACCGCCACGGACTACATGCGATTTTGCCAAATGCTGCTGAACGGGGGGCAACTGGACGGCGTCAGGCTGCTCTCGCCGCTGACGGTCGAGCTCATGCGCACCAATGTGCTTGCTCCCAGCGTGCCGATTCTCGCGCCCGGCGCCGGATTCGGCTTGGACTTTGCCGTTTATACGGATCCGGCCGCTGCCGGCGGGTACTACGGCAAGGGCTCTTATTGGTGGGGCGGTGCAGCCGGCACCTGGTTTTGGATCGATCCGCTCAACGATCTGATCGTGGTCGGCATGATCCAACAGGCGGCGGGCACGGGCGCCGCGGCAGTCGCGTCCGTCCCCGACGTGCGCGGCCTATCCCACGCATTGACTTATCAAGCGGTTCTTAAGTAAACCTCGCAAAGGTACCGCGCCATAGACATTTTGGGGGTGGCCGGCGGCTGCGGGCCGGCCGCCCCCAAGCGCACCGGCGTATCTGGAGATGATGTACATCATCCCCCCCGCCAACACGGGACCGGAGAGGGTGAGATTGACTTGGGCCGTCCCGGCCCTCGCGCTTCGCGCGCCACGGCTGTGGCAGAGCCGCACGTGCGCAAGCTTGACGACTTGATCGATGCCGCCGAGCTCGACGTGCTCGTGACTGAAGTCAAACTGGTACGCCTCGCCGCGGGCAAAATACTGCGGGATAAAGGCGCCGGCCACCGAGTGCCGCCGCCGCTCGACCGCGCGCATCTGCCGGCGCACCGTGTCCACCGCACCCGTGTAGCCTTCCAGGCACAGCGCCTCGTAAATCCGCTGCGCCGTGCGTTGCTCCCGGGCCGGTAATTTCGAAGATCGTTCAACAGCCACTCGCGGTCGACAAGATCGTTGCAGGCGGACACACCGAAGACATAATTTCCGGCGTCCCCCTCGCTCACGCCCGTCGCTTTCTTGCCGACCACAAGCGCCAGCTCACCAGGGCCGCCATCGCCAGCCGATGGTGCCGATATCAATGCGCATCAGCGTACAAATCAGCAACGCCGCCGCGGCCGGACACCATTCCAGCCCGGTTGCATACCAGCCGCGTCCCCCGAGGACATGTCGAGTTCACGAGGGCCACACTCCGGACGAGGAATGTTTTGCAGTCTCTCGATGCGCATCTTGCATTAGGCACGTCTCCTCACGGCAGATATTCCTTGGGCAGCGGCGCAGTGGCCGACTCAGCCTGTACCATGATGACCGTAACTCGCCAGCCGCCGGCTTCTTTGATCGCTTGAATGCCGTTGATGCCGCGCGCGACTTGCTTGCCGTCGCTGTGCAGCGCGTAGCTGCTCCATAACTGCGCGATGTTGCCGTAGCGCTCTATGTGAAATCTCAGCTGCTTCTCCTCCAGCAAGGCGTGGCCACCGGATTTGACTCGGGCGATCCAGTCGTCCAAGGTCTGGAGCCTGTAGCTTGGCGCTCCGTCCGCGCCGAGTGAAACGAACATCATGCGCGCTTCGGGTATAAATAAGGCCTTCATGCAGGCTCGATCTTTGTCCGTGGGCCCGCTGATTGCCGCATCGAGCGCGGCGGGAATGCCCTTGGGCTCCGAAGGCAACGCACAGCCGGCATCCGGCGCCTGCGCCACGGCACTTGCGGCGAGCGCGCTGGCCAGAATCGGCGCTGCAAATTGTGTCCTCAGCATTTTTCCTCCTTCGCGAATAGCGGGCAATGCCCGCGAGACAGCCGCTTGCCGTGCGGCTACTTATAGGTTGCGTTGACCCGTACAAAATCTGCTTGCGGCGTGAAGTTGACCATCATCGAGCCAAACGCCGGCCCGATCAGCGAGTTCTTATGGAGCGCATCGCCAAGGGCCGCGCGGAACTTGTCCAGACCCTCGGCGCTCGGCATCACGAAGCTATAGACCACCTGAGCCCGCGAATCGGTGCTGTGGATCATCTCCCGGCTGATCTCGTACTCGACGATTATGCCGTCGGCGAGCATCTTCTCGAACACGGGCACGTAAAAACTGCTGAGCGCCCGTATGGCATCGTCGGGGTCGGGTGCATCGGGCCTGAGCTTGTAGGTACCCTTGTACCCGTAAGCGCCCTTCCAGGACCCGGCTTTCCAGTTGTAGAAGCGACTGATGTATATCTGATCCCAGTGCTTGGTCGAGCTGACGAGCAGCGGCGAACCCGAGCCGCCGCCCTTGTGGAAGGCTTCGAGCACTTTCATCAAGCCCGCGAGCGAGTTGGCCTGCCACCAGTTGTCGTGGGTGAAGCCTTCAGCGGAGTGCACCTGATTCTCATCCTCGCCGTAGCCACCGACGGTACCGTCGGCGAGCGCGGGTGCGAGGATCTTCTGGTTACCCGTGGCGTTGTCCTTGTCGACGTCAGCCCAGTGGGCCCGCGGAAACGTCCAGTACGATACGTACCTGTACAGCGGCGGATTTTCCTTCACTTCGACGGTTTGTGCGCCGGCCAGCGTTCCCGTCATCCCGAGCACCGCCAGGCCGGCGACGCTCACCATCACTCGACACACTGATCTGTTCATGCTGCCCCCACTTCCTCCACTCACCGGTTCCTGCGGTCTGCCCGAAATCCTCATCACATAGGCTTGCGGAACTTCAGGATGAATTGATCGGTCTTGCCGCGAATGGTCTGGTCGAACACTTTGGCCGTGCGGGGGTCCGCCGGATTGGCGAGAATCGAACTCTCGGAGTCGGACTTGAACCCCGCGGCCTCGACCTCTCGGCGCACGGTCGAGGACTCGATGCGATGCAAAGTCTGGGTTACATTGGCGGGAGCGCCCGGAGCGGCGGAGTGATCGAGAATTACATAGACGCCGCCGGGTTTCAGCGCACTGTATACGGCCTTGTTAAACGCGGCGGTGTCGACCGGGCCCATGAACTCATCGTGTAGGTCGTGGTAATTGCGGGCAATCCAGAACAGGTCGAGCTTCTCGGGGAACTTTAGTCCTTCGAGCGCCGCGGCCGTCGTCACCGTTACGTTCGGATGGGCGACGGCATAGCCCTGCAGTTCCGCGACTTCCTTAACGAAATGTTCGAACTTGAAGAAGGCGGTGGGCTCCACGGCGTAAACGTGACCCTGGGAGCCGACGACGCTAGCGAAGAGACGCGTGAAATAGCCTTGGTCGGCGACATAGTCGGCAACCTTGTCCCCCGTTTTAACGCCTGCGAACATTAAAGTTTGCGCCGGCTTTCGGTCAGCATCCCGTGTGGTGTCAGATTCCGGGCGCGACGGATCGGCGACGGCCATCGTGACGGCGGCTGAATTGCCTGCGTTGTCCGAGGCATTTGCGCCGGAACCAAGCGCGACGACTGCGATCAAGACAGCCATAATTTTCATATCGATTCTCCTGGTCTAGCTCGCGTAAGCATTGAGTACGGTCAGTCCCATGGCGCCGAAGCGGATCCGCTTATTCATTGATTTCGCCCCGTTTGGAAGTCGCGAACAGTGTATTCGCGAGAGTGGAAGCAATTAAGACCGCTCGTTGCAGCAAAACCGCCATTCGTCGCAGTTCAGGTCCTTCGCCCCGTACTTGATATAGTGTGTCGGTCATGACCGACGCTCGCGCAAACGCACGCTTGACCGGCTGGATCTGGGTTGCGGCCATCTGGTGCGCGGCAGCGTTGTTCGATGCGAGCCAGACGCTTCTCACCATGCACTTGGTGGGTGTGGGCAGGGCTTGGCTTCGCCCATTTTTGATCGTATTTATTTCCTGGCTACCTTGGGCGCTTGCGACGCCGTTCGTCATTGAGCTGGCGCGACGATGGCCAATCGTTCGCGGCAAGATCTTTGAGGCGATGAGCTTGCATCTGACTGCATTCGCCGCGATCAGCGCAGCGGCGGAAGGCTGGTCGGCGTTACTCGAGGTTATTTTCAACCCTTGGCACCGGAAATCTCCACCCACGTTCGTGCACACCTGGTCCGACTTGCTCCTCGAGCGGATCGTGACGTTTGTGATTGTCTATGCGCTGATTCTGGCGGCCACGTATGTGGTGGACTCGCGCGAAAAAATGGCGCAGCAGAGTGAGGAACTCGCTCGAGCGCAGCTTGCCGCGCTTAGGAGCCAGATGGACCCTCATTTCATGTTCAACACCTTGAACTCGATCGCCAGTCTCGTATACGACCAGCGCGGCGATGCGGCAGTTGGCATGATCGTGGCTTTGAGCGAGTTCCTGCGTCGCGCCTCGGAGGATTCTCACCGCGCACAGGTCACGCTGCAGGAGGAAGTGGAGTACCTGCAGCGCTACATCGACATCCAGAAAATCCGATTCGGCGACCGCCTGCGAGTGAGCATCGACATTCCCGATGAGCTGCTGGCAATGCAGGTCCCGAGCCTGCTGTTGCAGCCGCTTGTTGAGAACGCCATCAAGCATGGAGTATCCAAGCGCAGATCGGGCGGCGAGATTCGAGTCACCGGGATGAGCCACGATGGCGCGCTTCGCTTGACCGTCTACAATGACGGCCCATGGGAACAGGAGGATATGGCGCTCGCTCCCCACCGCGTCGGACTCGGCAATCTGCGCACGCGTCTTATGATCCTCCATGGCGACCGATCTAATCTTTTGCTGCAGCCGGCTGAAGGGGGCGGCGTCGAGGTCATCGTGACACTGCCGCTACAGGAGGCATGAACGTGTCGCCCGCCAAACCACCTGGCTCGATTCGAGCCCTTGTGGTTGATGACGAAGCCCCGGCGCGCCGCTACCTGACTCTTCTGTTGCGCCGAGATCCCGATGTCGGATCGGTGATCGAATGCGAATCCGGGTTGGAGGCGATTGAGGAGATCAGGCGGTCCCGACCGGAACTTGTGTTTTTGGACGTGCAAATGCCCGAATGCGACGGCTTCGACGTGCTCGAAATGCTGGGCGCGGATCTGCCCGAGACCGTCATTTTCGTGACAGCCTACGCCGCCTATGCTCTGCGCGCTTTCGAAGCAGGCGCGCTCGACTACATCTTAAAGCCTTTGGACGACGCGCGTTTTAGCCGCGCGCTCGAGCGCGCCAAGGGAAGGCTTGCTCGCGGATCCCCGTACCATGCCCACTCGGCCAGTCGGATTGCAGTAAAGAGTCGCGGCCAGACACTGTTCTTAAAGGCATCGGAAATCGATTGGATCGAAGCCGCGAGATCCTATGCGTGCCTGCACCTGGGCGACGATACGCACATCGTGCGCAGGACAATCCAGGAACTCGAGCAGGACCTGGAGCCTCGCACATTCTTCCGCATCCACCGCTCGATCATTGTTAACCTCGAACGGGTGCGGGGGCTTGAGCTGCAGGAAAGCGGCGAGTACGAGGTCCTGCTGGACTCCAGGATCCGTCTCAAGCTAAGTCGACGCTTTCGCAAGCGCTTCCAGGATCGCCTGGGCGAGCTGTCAGGCGGACGCTGACGTTGAACCAGTTTTGAAACGTCGTAGAAACCATTGCGATTTCTATTTCCCCACGGGCGGGGGCCACTTTGATGAGTAGGACTCTTCCGCGGACGTTCGCGATGGAAGTAGACGGCTAAGGTCTCGAAGCCAAGGAATCAATGCGATTCGACAGTGTGGCGATGTCGAAATGCCTCCGAACCAGGAAGTCACGAGCCTTCTGTGCGGTATCGCCGCCGTAACCGGTGTTCAGAGTGTCCGTGTTGCCTCACGTAATTTTGTTACCGGTTGCCTCATCTGCGATGTTACCAAGGCCTTTCCGCGTTTCCTTCCGATTTGATTGTGAGCCGCAAGCAGAAGGTGCATCTGACGCCATGGGCGCAGAAGCTCAGGTCGGTTAATGTTAATGCTTGAACGGTATGCGATCGCGGTGCAGTCTTGACCGCGCGCGGGCATCCTGGCGCCAGATCTTGACGCGTTTGCTCAATGTTTTCCGCTGGAAGGGATTAAAGCGACCGGGGAACTGTGCGCAGAGTTCCTCGAACAGCTGTGTTGAGTTGATATTCGGGCACCCCTCCAAGCGGCGACACACCAGCGACCAGACCATGGTGAGCGCATGGAAGCTGCCATTGCCGCTTCCGGCATAGATCAACTGGGGACGTTCCCGTGGCTTCGCAACGGGCACAGGGATCCGAACCGGCGGATCGACAGGCCTCGCAGGGATATTTTCTTGAGCCACACTTTGCAGGCTGCGCAAATAGCGAGGTTTAGCGGCAACGGAGAAGGTCGGTCGGACTTCTCCCGCCCGCCAGGCACTCAAGAGGCCTGCCACGAACGCCGCCAGATCGGGCGGCTCGGCGGTAACGCTGGGAGGGATCCCGCCATCGGCGAGTGTCGTCAGATGTGCCTGCATGGCTCGCACCTCCTCCAGGAGCTTCAAGGGATCGAGGGCCGCCGCGATTTCCCGCAGCTTCATCTTTGCAGTCTCCGGCGTACCCTCAGCCTGCAGCAGGCGCTCACAGGGCGTTTGGCGGAGAGGGTGAGATTGACTCGGGCCGTCCCGGCCCTCGCGCTTCGCGCGCCGTCGCCAAGGCGCTCCGGCGTCCCAAATCGCTCCAGGCGATTTGGTCGAACTCCAGTAAGTTCGTCCACGCACCCTGCCCCTTCAAAAATAGAAAAGGCACCTCAGGGCAGGCGCCTTTTCTATTTTTGTGGCGGAGAGGGTGAGATTGACTCGGGCCGTCCCGGCCCTCGCGCTTCGCGCGCCGTCGCCAAGGCGCTCCGGCGTCCCAAATCGCTCCAGGCGATTTGGTCGAACTCCAGTAAGTTCGTCCACGCACCCTGCCCCTTCAAAAATAGAAAAGGCACCTCAGGGCAGGCGCCTTTTCTATTTTTGTGGCGGAGAGGGTGAGATTCGAACTCACGAGCCCCGTAAAGGGCCTCCGGTTTTCAAGACCGGTGCATTCAACCGCTCTGCCACCTCTCCGAAATCTTTTGAATCAACAACTTGCCTTATATTCGGGACTCATTTTGCCCCATTATCAAGGGCAAGGTTTCCATTTTATTTCCACTTTGACCCATCAATCGCGCCAATGCGTCCCCGGCGCCCTGACGTGCGCACGGGATCGCACGGCCATGATCTGCGCTATGGCTGCGGGCAACTTGCTGCGCCGCCGCATCGTGAGGTGGTTCACGGGTTGGTAGCCAGTCGTAGTATAGTATTGACACCACCTGTGGTGTCATCTGCCTGTGACGATAGACGAAACCCTCGATGCTCTTCAACAGAAAAAGCGGAGTATGTCGTGCTCGGAGCTCGAAAGACTGTTGCGTGCGCTCGGGTTCGTCATCCGCGATGGCGGGCGTGGGGGACACAAGATCTTCACCCGCCCAGGGTTGGCGGACTTTCACTGCGGCAGCTTCGATGGAAAGGCAAACCCAATCAAGTTTCCCTACATCGTGAAGGTGATCCGGATCATCACCTTGTACCGTGAGGAGCTAGAGAAATTGTTGGAGCAAGGAAAATGAGTCAGTCCGCAGAGCATTATTCGATAACGGTTCGCCGGGTTTCCATCGAAGGTGAGGAATTCTGGCGCGCTACTGTGCGCGAATTGCCGGATATGGCCGAGTTCGCAGAGACGAGGGAGGAGGCCATCGATCTTGCTCTCGATTCGATCGAGACCCTAAAGCAGGCGGCAAAAGAGGAAGGCAGAGAGTTTCCCGAGCCACTGGAAGAGGAGGACGAGTACAGTGGTCGTGTGACGCTTCGCCTGCCAAAGTTCCTCCATCGTGAGATTGCAACGCAGGCCCAAATGGAAGACGTCAGTCTCAACACTTATATAGTGGCCACACTCGCGAAACGCGGCACTCCGCATCGCTGGCAAGTAGGTCCCGCAGCCGGCTTAGGCGATGACTTCTTTGTGCGCGGCGGGGCATTCGGTCTGGCCGGGTACGGCGCGTATTTCGCCCAACAACACGCGGTCGGGGTGGCACCGGTACCCTCCTTCGGGCTCATTGACACCTCGTCGCCAACCGTAGTGCAAGGATCGGCCGCGGTTGCTGGCAACTTCATTGATCACACGGAAGAAGGACATGCGGCAGCGCCTCCGGCGGCACTACTACACTTCCAACGCCATGGAGATCGAAAAGTGAGGTCGCGAGCATGAACTCCAAACAGGGCGTAAAGCCTCGTGTGAAGCTTCTCGTGGCGGAGGATCTCCGTCAGGAGACAATGGGAAAGTTCTCACTGCTGGGAATACTTCCCGGCGAGCGCTTCCTGGTGGGCGGCCCCGCGCCGATCTCTCCGCCAGGGTTTCCGAGCGTGGTGTTTATGATTCCATCGCTCGCTTTTGTGTTCATTATCTCGGGCTTGGAGGGGAACCTCGCCGGGAAGTTTTCGATACTTGCGCCCGACGGAAAATCAGAAGCGGGAAGGGCCGAGATGGTGCCAACGATTGCGGCGCAAAAGAATAGCCCGACCATTGCCTTCGCTATTGCTCGGCCGTTTGCCGGCCCCAGTTTTGGTGAGTACACGATTCAGCTTGATATCGGGAAGCGTAAATGGAAGTTTCCGCTCGTCATCGAGAAAGCGCCGGACACGACCCAGGCTCCCCGCAAAGCCGCGGGTAAAGCGAGCCACCGGCGCGCTAGCTCGGCCAGGTAAACGAGGTCCGCGACGTTGACCGTTGAGCACGAAGGGCACCGCGTTCGACGGCGAGTGCCGAAGTCATCACCCGTTACTTTCGCTCTGCCACCTCTCCGAATTTGCGCATGGGGGCTGGGGCGCGATTTTACCCGACAAACTCCGGTGTGTCCGGCCGCTAAGGCATTGAACTGCGGCCACTTGCCCTCTATATAGCCAGGTAACCGGGTCAAATCGGCGCCTGCGTCGCGGGGGTGCTAAAATACACGCTCTAGGCTAATTGGAGGACACGATGGCCACTTTCCCCAGCAGTAACTCTGCTTTTCCGAGCTCAGGCGTCGACAGCCGAGCGCAATTCATCACTCGCACCTATACCCACGTGGTCGGTGGCATCCTAGGTTTCATTCTGGTTGAGCTGGCATTGTTCGAATCCGGGCTCGCGGGCCAGATCGCGAGCTTCATGCTCGGCTTCAGCTGGTTCCTGATTCTCGGGGCGTTCATGCTGGTCGGCTGGCTGGCGACGCGAACCGCGCAGACCAGCACCTCGCTCGGCATGCAATATTTCTCATACGCGGCCTATGTGGTGGCGGAAGCGCTGATCTTCGTGCCGCTGCTCTACCTCGCCGACCGTAAGGCGCCGGGCGCGATCGACAGCGCTACGTTGATTACGGCGCTGGGCGCAGGCGGACTGATGGTCGTCGCGCACCGCACGCGCAAGGATTTTTCCTTCCTGCGCGCGATCCTGATGTGGGGCGGCGTGGTCGCGCTCTTGACGATGGTGGGCGGCGCCGTGTTCGGCTTCCAGCTGGGAACCTGGTTCTCGGTGGCGATGATCGGCTTTGCCGGTGCGGCCGTGTTGTACGACACGTCCAACATCATCCAGCACTATCCGGAAGATCGTTACGTATCGGCGGCGATGCAGCTGTTCGCATCCATCGCGCTCATGTTCTGGTACGTGCTGCGCCTGGTGATGGGCAACCGCAACTAAATAGTCCAGCCCTGTAAATAGTCCATCCCTGCTGCGAATCAGCGCAGCAGGGATGCCCCGCCCATATAGGGCACCAGCGCCGCCGGTATCGCGATGGCGCCATCCTCGCGTTGATTGTTCTCCAGTATCGCCACCAGCGCCCGTCCCACGGCGACTCCCGAGCCATTGAGCGTGTGCACGAGTTCGGGCTTCGCGGTCCCCGGATTGCGCCAGCGGGCCTGCAGGCGACGCGCCTGAAAGGACTCGCAGTTGCTGCAGGATGAGATCTCGCGGTAGCGTTTCTGCGAGGGCAACCAGACTTCCAGATCGTAGGTCTTGGCACTGCTCGCGCCCGTATCGCCCGCGCACAGCGATACCACCCGATAGGGCAACTCCAGCGCCTTGAGCACATTCTCGGCATGTCCCGTCATCTCCTCGAGCACCTCATAGGAATTCTCGGGCCGCACGATCTGCACCATTTCTACCTTGTCGAATTGGTGCTGGCGGATCATGCCGCGCGTATCCTTGCCCGCCGCGCCCGCCTCGGATCGGAAACACGGCGTATGCGCCACGAATTTGAGCGGCAGCCGCTCCGGCGCCAGAATCTGATCGCGCACCAAATTCGTCAAGGGTACTTCGGCCGTCGGGATCAAGTAGAAACCCGGATCACCGCGCACCGCGAATTGGTCTTGTTCGAACTTGGGCAATTGCCCGGTACCGACGAGCGCCGCGGCATGCACCAGGTAGGGCACGTAGGCCTCGCGATAGCCGTGATCTTGGACATGCAGATCCAGCATGAATTGCGCGAGGGCGCGGTGCAGCCTCGCCAGCATTCCGCTCAGAACCACGAACCGCGCGCCGGAGATGCGTCCAGCAGCCTCAAAATCCATCCCCAAAGGCTCACCCAGCGCAACGTGATCCTTCGGTTCGAAGGTAAATTCTCGCGGCATGCCCCAACGGCGCACTTCGACATTCGAGCCCTCGTCGCTGCCGCCGGGTACGCTGGCGTGCAATATATTCGGCAGGCCCAATTGCAGATCCGTGACCTGCGCCTGCACGGCTTCCAGCCGCTTTTCGATGCTTTGCAACGCCGCCGCCAGGGCTTCTCCCGCTGCCAGGAGCTGGGCGGGATCTTGGCCCTTCGACTTCGCAAATCCCACGGCCTTCGCGTTGGCATTGCGCTCGGCCCGCAGCCGATCGGCCTCGATTTGAACGCTCTTGCGCTGCTCTTCGAGCGCGCTAAACGCACTCACGTCCAGCACGAAGCCTCTTCTTGCCAGTGCGGCCGCAACGGCGGATATGTCGCTGCGCAGCAGCTTGGGGTCAAGCACTATGGTTACCTTTGCGAGGAGTCTGCCTGAGCATTTCGCGTGAGCTTGTGTTCATGATTTGCCCGCATCGTGGACCTTGGAATCGCGTGCGCGGCGGGCCGCAAGCGCTTCACCGATTTTTATCTCCAGGCCCCGCGTGACCGGCACATAGTAACGGCGATCGGGCATCTCGTCCGGAAAATAGCGTTCCCCGGCCGCATAGCCGCCCGGTTCGTCGTGCGCGTAGCGATAGCCCTTGCCGTAACCAATTTCTTTCATCAAGCGCGTCGGCGCGTTGCGCAGGTGCAGCGGCACCTCGAGCGACCCCAACGTCGAGGCATCTTCGCGTGCCGCATCGAACGCTGTATAGACGGCGTTGCTTTTGGCGGCGCACGCCATGAAGACAACGGCTTGGGCGATGGCCAATTCGCCCTCGGGGCTGCCCAGACGCTCGTAGACTGCGCACGCTTCGAGCGCCATGGTCAGGGCCCTTGGGTCTGCGTTGCCGATGTCCTCGCTGGCCATGCGCAGCACGCGGCGCGCTACATACAATGGATCGCAGCCCCCGGCCAGCATTCGGCACAGCCAGTACAGCGCGGCATCCGGATCGCTGCCGCGAACCGATTTATGCAGCGCGGAAATTTGATCGTAGAAATTCTCGCCGCCTTTGTCGAAGCGCACGTAAGTGCTGCCGATCACCGCGCGCATGGTTTCGACATCGAGTCGGCGGCTCGAACCAGCAGGTGTGCTCAAGTCCGCCGCGGTTTCCATCAAATTGAGCATGCGGCGCGCATCGCCATCGGCGGCAGCCAGCAGCAGCTCGCGCGCGGCCTCATCGAGGCTTAGCTGCAACGAGCCGAGGCCCCGCTCCCCGTCCGCCAGCGCTCGATCGAGGAGCTTGCCAAGATCCTCGCTGGTCAATGACTTCAGGACATACACGCGCGCACGCGACAGCAGCGCGTTGTTGACTTCAAACGAGGGGTTCTCAGTCGTCGCGCCGATGAAAATCAGCGTGCCGTCTTCCACGTAGGGAAGAAATGCGTCTTGCTGCGCCTTGTTGAAGCGGTGGACCTCGTCGAGGAATAGAACCGTGTCTCGCGAGCCGCGCAGACTCCGTGCCCGCTCCACGACGGCGCGGATGTCCTTGATCCCCGCTTGCACCGCGGAAAGTCCGACGAATTCGGCATTCGCGCCGTTTGCGACCAGCCGCGCCAGCGTGGTTTTGCCCGTGCCGGGCGGTCCCCAAAGAATCATGGAGTGCGGATGGCCGGACTGCAGTGCGCGGCGCAGTGGCGCCCCCACTCCGAGCAGATGGGATTGCCCGACGTACTCATCGAGTGACTGCGGGCGCAGCCGGTCAGCCAAAGGCCGATACGTGCCGCCGGCCGTCACTTCGGCCGGCGTCCGATCACGTCGACCCCCGGCGGCGGCACGAAAGTGAACAGATCGGGCGCAAACTTCGCGTTGCGCCTGGGGTTGCTGAAGGTCAGTTGCGTGACCTGATTCAGCTTGTCCGCGAGGAACATGGTGGCCAGTTCGCCTTTGCGAAATCCGATGCGCACCAGCTGGAAATCGGTATCGGGGTTCTTGGGTATGAGTTGAAACCACTCGAGGCCGTCGCTCGGGGCCAGCGCCGTCACATCGAACTGGCTGCTCAACGATGCGCCGCCGGACAGCAACACCGCGGGCGTGTTGGCGAGACTGGCATCCCGGTCGCGCACATTGGCCTGCTGCAGGTCCTTGTCGTAAAACCAGATCTGCTTGCCATCCGCCAGGATCAATTGCTCGGAAGGCTCCGAATAGTCCCAGCGAAATTTCCCCGGTTTCTGCAGCGCGAGGTTGCCCGCGGCGCTGCGCACCACCTTGCCATGCCCGTCATCGATGGTCTGTTTGAAGTCGGCCGACCAACTCGCCAGACCGTTCAAGTACTTCTCGACCTCAGTGCTCGGCGATGCGCGGCAGGCCGGCACGCTCAACAGCGCGAGTGAGCACAGCAGCGATGCCCTGAGAGTGGCCTTCAGCATCGCTTCATTCCTCGGGCGGCGGCGCGCCGTAAATTTCGCGATTGCCGTTGGACTGCAACGGGCCCACCAGTCCGGCGGCCTCCATGGCTTCAACCAACCGCGCCGCGCGGTTGTAGCCGATCTTGAGGCGCCGCTGCACGCCCGATATCGACGCTTTGCGGGTCTCGGTGACGATGCGAACCGCTTCATCGTACAAGGGGTCGGCCTCGGCGTCCGCGAGCGCGCCTTCGGCACCCTCCTCCTCGTCGGAGGGAAATCCGGGGATAGGATTGCTCGGACCCTCCAGGATTTCATCGATGTAAACCGGCGGCGACGCGGTTTTCAGTCCCGCGACCACGCGATGCACTTCTTGGTCGGAAACGAACGCGCCGTGCACCCGGGTGGGGATCGAGGTTCCGGGCGGCAGAAACAGCATGTCGCCGTGTCCCAGCAGCGACTCGGCTCCGCCTTGGTCAAGAATGGTGCGCGAGTCGACCTTGGCCGAGACCTGGAAGGCGATGCGCGTGGGGATATTGGCTTTGATCAAGCCGGTGATGACATCGACCGAGGGGCGTTGCGTCGCCAGGATCAAGTGGATGCCGGAGGCGCGCGCCTTCTGCGCCAGCCGCGCGATCAGCTCCTCGACCTTCTTGCCTACAATCATCATCAGATCGGCCAACTCATCGATGATGACGACCACGAAGGGCAACGCAGTCAGCTCCGGCACGTCTTCTTCGACCACGCCCGGGACACCTTGCGCGATTTTTTGCATGCGGATCGGATCCTTGATCGGCCTGCCGGCATCGGCCGCGTCCTTGACCTTGCGGTTAAACCCGCCGATGTTGCGCACGCCGAGCGCGGACATGAGCTGGTAGCGGCGCTCCATCTCTGCCACGCACCAGCGCAAGGCGTTGGCCGCCTGCTTCATGTCGGTCACCACCGGCGACAGCAAGTGCGGAATGCCCTCATACACCGATAGCTCCAGCATTTTCGGGTCGATCATGATCATGCGCACATGTTCCGGCGTCGCCTTGTACACCAGGCTCAGGACCATGGCATTGATGGCGACGGATTTACCCGAGCCGGTGGTGCCTGCGATGAGCAAGTGCGGCATGCGCGCAAGATCGGCAACGATGGGCACGCCGCCGATGTCCTTGCCCAACGCCAGAGCGAGCGGCGTGCCGACTTCGTCGTATGGCTTGGACTTGATGATTTCGCCCAAAGTCACGATCTCGCGCTTCTCGTTCGGGATCTCCAGTCCGACCACGGATTTGCCGGGAATGACTTCGACCACGCGCACGCTGATGGCCGACAGCGCGCGCGCCAGATCCTTCGCAAGCGCGCTGATCTGGCTGACCTTCACTCCCGGCGCCGGGCGCAATTCAAAGCGCGTAATGACAGGGCCCGGCTGCACGGCCACGACTTCAACTTCGATGCCAAAGTCCCGCAACTTGATTTCCACGAGCCGCGACATCGCCTCCAGGGCCTCGTCGGAGTAGGACTGCTCGCGCGTGCCGGGTTCATCGAGCAGCGACAAGGCAGGCAACTCGCTGGCCTTGGGGGCATCGAACAGCGGCACTTGACGCTCGCGTTCCACGCGATCGCTTTTTTGCGGCACCGGCGCCGGCGCTTCGATCCGCGGCGGCGGGCGACCGGCGACTTTCTTTTGTTCTTCGCGCACCACCTCTTGGCGCGCCTGCTTGCGCAGCTGCCCGGAGGCCAACTCGCGTCGCTGCTCCAGGCGGGTTCGAAACCACTCAATGGACTTCAGCACCGCCGCGCCGAGCCTATCCATGACTTCAAACCAGGACAGCCCGACAAACAACGCTACGCCAGCGAGCCACAATCCGAGCAGCAACAACGTGGCACCGAGGAAGCTCAAGCCGTGGGCGCTGCCGTTGCCGGCCAGTTCACCGAGCACGCCGCCGGCGCTGTTCGGCAAGCCGGCGCCGCTCCAGTGCAGGGATGCGAGCCCGCAGCTGGTGACCAGCGTCAGCACGAACCCAAAGGCGCGCAGCAGCGTATTGATGCGCGAGCGGGTGTCAGGCAAGGATTGATCCTTGTGCACGAGCCAGCCCGCAAACGCCAGCATCACCGGAAACAAATAGGCGGGACGGCCGAAGAGAAACAAAAAAAATCCAGCCAGCCATGCGCCCACGGGGCCGATCCAGTTGCGAACCGGGCCGGGTTCGCCGGTGTCGGAGAAACCCGGATCGTGCGGGTGATAGGAGCAGAGTGCCAGCAGTAGAAGCAGCGCGAGCGCCCCCAGAACCCACAACGTGCCCTCACGCAAGGAACGCGACACGGCGGCAGAAAGTTTCATCTTCTGCTTGGGGCTCTTGGACGATGAAGCATCGGCAAGATCTAGACCTTTAATGATAATGTCTTCTTAACTGGTTGAATAATATGTAATAGTAACCTGGCAAACGAGATGCAACAACTTCGACCGTGAGAGTCGATGCGGACTTGCCGGAACTGGCTGGCGCCCACAGATTTACTTACCATGGGTCGGTTAACCTTAAGCGATCGCAGGCTCCATGAAGCCTTAAGCGACTTTTCAAGACGAGAGGCAAATTATACATGAGCGTTGTCAGGCACAGTCGTCTCCTCATCCTGGGCTCAGGTCCCGCGGGCTACACCGCGGCTGTCTATGCGGCCCGAGCAAATCGAAATCCCTTGCTCATCACCGGGTTGGAGCAAGGCGGGCAGCTCATGACCACCACCGATGTGGACAATTGGCCGGGGGACGTCGAGCACCTGCAAGGACCCGCGCTGATGGAGCGCATGCGCCGGCACGCGGATCGATTCAATACTGAAATCGTCCCCGACCACATCAACAGGGTCGATCTGCGCCACCGGCCGTTTCGCCTTGCCGGCGACAACGGCGAGTACACCTGCGATGCGCTGATCATCGCCACCGGCGCCTCCGCCCAATACCTGGGCCTGCCGTCCGAGGAAACATTCAGGGGCAAGGGTGTGTCGGCCTGCGCCACCTGCGATGGCTTCTTCTATCGCGGCAAGGCCGTCGCGGTCGTCGGCGGCGGCAATACCGCCGTGGAGGAGGCTTTGTACTTGAGCAACATCGCCTCGCACGTCACCCTCGTGCATCGGCGCGACAAGCTGCGCGCCGAGAAGATATTGCAGGACCGGTTGTTCGCACTGGCGTCCGCCGGCAAAGTCAACATTGCCTGGAATCACACCGTCGATGAAATTTTGGGCGACAGCTCGGGCGTCACCGGCATGGCGCTGCGTGCCGTGGCCGGCGGCGCCACACGCTCGATCGAGGTCGACGGCGTCTTCATTGCGGTTGGGCACCTGCCGAACACCCAGCTCTTCGATCAGCAACTGGACATGCGCGGCGGCTACATCGTGGTCAAGGGCGGCAGCGAGGGCGGCGCGACCGGCACCAGTGTCGCGGGCGTGTTCGCCGCCGGCGATGTGGCCGATCACGTCTACCGTCAGGCTGTTACCTCGGCGGGCACCGGGTGCATGGCAGCGCTCGATGCCGACAAATTTCTAGAACGAATTGAAGCCGAGACCCATGCCGAACCGCGCGCTGCGCACGCGTGACGCTCCGCCCGGCGCGATTCTTGGACAGCATTGCGCAGATCGACGCGCCGCGCTGGAACGCGCTCGCCGGCGCAACCCAGCCTTTTCTGCGGCACGAGTTTCTGTCGGCTCTGGAAGAATCCGGATGCGCCGCGCCGCACACCGGCTGGGACCCCAAGCACCTCATCATTGAGGATGCAGCCGGCGTGCTCGCGGCCGCGATGCCGCTATTTGCCAAGTCGCACTCCCGAGGCGAATTCGTTTTCGATTTCTCTTGGGCGGGCGCGTACGCGCAGCAGGGTCTTCGGTACTACCCGAAATTGCTGACCGCGGTACCTTTCACTCCCGTATCCGGACCGCGATTGCTGCTGGATTCGCGCGCAGACGCCAAGGCCGTAACGAGGCTCGCGATTCGAGCCACGATCGAGCATGCCAGAGACGAGCGGCTCTCCTCCTGGCACGTGCTATTCCCCACTGAGTATACCGCCGCCGATCTCGATCGCGCAGGGTTGATACTGCGCCGCGACTGCCAATTTCATTGGTACAACCACGGGTACGATTCATTCGATGCCTTTCTTGCGACCTTTACGGCGGAGAAGCGCAAAAAGGCCAAGCGCGAGCGCCGGCGGGTCGCCGAAGCGGGCATCGAATTCGATACGCTGCATGGCGGCGATATGAATGCTCGCCTGTGGAGCACGGTTTACCGCTTCTATGCCGACACCTTTCACCGCCATGGTCACGAGCCCTACCTGAATCTCGATTTTTTCAGGCGCATCGCCGCCGCCATGCCGAATGAGCTGATGCTGAAGATCGCGCGAATCGGCTCTGAGCCGATCGCCGTGGCGATATTTTTCGTCGGCAGCGAAGCCCTGTACGGCCGTTACTGGGGCGCGGGAGGCAATTTTCACAGCTTGCACTTCGAGGCTTGCTACTACCAAGGCATCGAATACTGCATCGAAAAGCAGCTGCAGCGCTTCGAGCCGGGGACGCAGGGCGAGCACAAGGTCCCGCGGGGCTTCGTGCCGACCCTGACGCACTCGGCCCATTACATCGCCGACTCGCGCTTTGCCGCGGCCATCCGCGATTACGCCCAACGCGAGGCCCGCGGGGTCGATCACTACGCCGCGGCGGTCCAGAGCCACGTGCCCTATCATCGGGCACCGGATGAGGAGTTGCAGCTCTGAGCAGGCTCGTCTGGCTGGGAGAACAGGCGGATCCGAACTGGTTCCCACCCTTGGATCAGGCGCTGCGCGAACCTCCGGGGCTGCTGGCGGCGGGCGGGGACTTGAGTCCGACCCGCCTCCTCGCGGCCTACGAGCGCGGTGTGTTCCCTTGGTATTCCGCGCAACAGCCCATCCTCTGGTGGTCGCCGGACCCACGCATGGTGCTGTTTCCGGACGAATTCAGGTGCACGCGCAGTTTGACCAAGACGCTCAAGAACGGCCCGTTCACCACGCGCCTGGATCATGCCTTCGGCGCCACGATCCGCGGTTGCGCCGCGCCACGGCGCTCCGGTCCCGACACGTGGCTGAATGCGGAAATGATCGATTCCTACGATCGGCTGCACGAGCTTGGCTTTGGGCACTCCGTCGAGACCTATCGCGATGATCGGCTGGCCGGGGGCCTGTACGGCGTCCAGCTAGGGCAGGTCTTTTTCGGCGAATCGATGTTCAGTCTCGAGCGCGACGCCTCCAAGGTGGCCTTGGCGCGCTTGGTCGAGGAGTGTCGCGCGCGCGACATCAGAGTGATCGATTGTCAGGTGGCCAGCGCACATCTGGCGGGCTTGGGCGCCCGCGAGGTTTCACGCGCTCAGTTCGTGGCATTGCTGCGCCGATACGCGAAGCGCGAGCCTACGGGCGCGTGGGCGGCAACCGAGTAAATTGCATTAACCAAGTGCTTTATGCACAATGCGCCCGGTTTCACGCATACCACAAGGACGCATGTCAAAAGAAGAGGCCATTCAATTCGAGGGCGAAGTCGTCGAGACTCTGCCCAATACGACGTTCCGCGTCAAACTCAAGACCGGCCATGTGGTTACCGCACATATCTCAGGGAAGATGCGCAAAAACTACATCCGCATCCTGACCGGCGATCAGGTCACGGTGGAAATGACTCCGTACGACCTGACGAAGGGCCGCATCGTCTATCGCGGCCGCTAGGAACTACCCTCGTGCGATAAGAGCGCGGGTTGGTCGGCGCCGCGCGTATCGAGCTTGAGTTTCTCGCCATCCTCGCTCAAGGTGACCTCGACGTGACCGCCGTTCACCAGCTTGCCGAATAGGAGCTCTTCGGCCAGCGGCCGCTTGATGAATTCCTGAATGATGCGCGCCATGGGCCGCGCGCCCATCTTCGGATCGTAACCGCGTTTTGCGATCCAGCGCCGTGCGGGCTCGTCGATCGATATCGAAACGCCCTTTTGCTCGAGTTGCGCCTCGGCCTCGACCAAAATCTTGTCGACGACGCGCTCGATCGTGTCCTGATCCAGGCTGCCGAACTGGATGACGGCATCCAGGCGGTTGCGGAATTCGGGCGAGAACAAGCGTCGAATCGCCTCCATGCCGTCGGCACCGGTGTCCGACTGGGTGAATCCAATGTTCGGCCGGCTCATTTCAAATGCTCCGGCATTCGTCGTCATGATGATGATGACGTGGCGGAAATCGGCCTTGCGGCCGTTGTTGTCCGTCAATGTGCCGTGGTCCATGACCTGCAGCAGCAGATTGAACACGTCCGGATGCGCCTTCTCGATCTCATCGAGCAACAGCACGCAATGCGGATGCTTCGCGATCGCCTCGGTGAGCAAGCCGCCCTGATCGAAGCCCACGTAGCCCGGCGGCGCGCCGATCAGCCGCGAGACGGTGTGCCGCTCCATGTACTCCGACATGTCGAAACGCACGAATTCCACCCCCATGGCAATCGCGAGTTGGCGGGTGACCTCGGTCTTGCCGACGCCGGTAGGTCCGGAAAACAGGAATGATCCCACGGGCTTGCGATGGTCCCCCAGCCCGGAGCGCGACATTTTGATGGCCGCCGCCAGCGCCTCGATCGCCTTGTCCTGGCCGAAGATGGTCAGCTTCAGATTGCGCTCCAGGTTTCTCAGGACGTCCCGATCCGACATCGAAACATTTTTCGGTGGAATGCGCGCGATGCGCGCGACCACATTCTCGATTTGCATCACGGTGACGGATTGAGCGCGCTTTTCCACCGGCTGCAGGCGCAGATTCGCGCCGGCTTCATCCACGACGTCGATCGCCTTATCGGGCATGTGCCGATCGTTGATGTGCCGCGCCGCCAATTCCGCGGCCGCGCGCAGCGCATCGTCCTCGTACTTGATGCCGTGATGCTCTTCATAGCGCGACTTCAGGCCGCGCAGAATGTCGACGGTGTCCTGCACGGATGGTTCCGTGATGTCGATTTTCTGGAAGCGCCGCGCCAGCGCGTGATCCTTCTCGAAAATCCCGCGGTATTCGTGGTACGTGGTGGAGCCGATGCAGCGCAATTCGCCGTTGTTCAGCGCGGGCTTGATCAGATTGGAGGCATCCATCACGCCGCCGGAAGCGGCACCGGCGCCGATGACGGTGTGGATTTCATCGATGAAGAGAATCGCGCCGGGCTGCTTCTTCACTTCAGCCAGCACCGCTTTCAGCCGCTTCTCGAAGTCGCCGCGGTACTTGGTGCCCGCCACGAGAGACCCCATGTCGAGCGAGTAAATGGTGGCATCGAGCAGCACGTCCGGCACCTGATTCTCGACGATCATGCGGGCCAACCCCTCCGCGATCGCCGTCTTGCCCACACCCGCTTCGCCGACATAGAGCGGATTGTTCTTGCGCCGGCGGCACAGAATCTCGATGGTGCGCTCGACCTCGAGCTTGCGCCCGATCAGCGGATCAATCTTGCCCTTGCGCGCCGACTCATTCAGATTGGTGGCATATTTTTCCAAGGCATTGCCGCCGCCGTCGCCCTCGCGTTCGGCGTCCGGGGAGGCCGGGCCATCATCCCGTTCGCTGCGTTCCTCGCCGCCGGCCTTCGACAGTCCGTGCGCAATGAAATTGACGACATCGAGGCGCGACACGTCCTGCATGCTCAGCAGGTAGGCAGCATGCGATTGTTTTTCACTGAAGATCGCGACCAGCACATTCGCGACGGTGACTTCCTTCTTGCCGCTCGACTGCACGTGAAACACGGCGCGTTGCAGCACCCGCTGAAATCCCAGCGTGGGTTGCACGTCGCGGTCCTCGCCGGCGGGCAGACGCGGCGTCGTTTGATCGATGAACTGCTTCAGCTCTGTCTTGAGCTTGGCGGTGTCCGCACCGCAGGATTTCAATATCTCTCTGACCTTGGGGGTATCCACGATCGCGAGCAGCAGGTGCTCGACGGTCATGAATTCATGCCGCGCCTCGCGCGCGCCGGCAAACGCATCGTTCAAGCAAAATTCCAGTTCTTGACTTAGCACATTACGCCTCTTCTAGCGTTGCCATCAGCGGATGCTGATGTTGTCGCGCGTACGCGATTACTTGAGCCACTTTCGTCTCGGCAATCTCATAAGTGAACACTCCGCATACACCCTTGCCTTTGGTGTGCACCTCCAGCATAACCCGAGTGGCTTTGGTGCGGTCCATCGCGAAGAACCGCTGCAGGATATCGACAACGAACTCCATGGGAGTGTAGTCGTCGTTAATCAGAACTACTTGATAAAGAGGCGGTCTTTTGAGCTTCGGCGCCGCTTCCTCGACGATGAGGCTCGTTCCGTCCCGCCCGCGTTCAATGTCGCTCATGAGTTATCAGTTTATAGGGCGCGTTAGCAAGGTTTACAAGACATGGGACCCAAACCGTTAGCGGCATCGATCACTGCATACCCCCTGACAAGACCCCTTGTCGCCAATCGCTGTCACTTTACTTTAACAAGGAAAAACAAATACTTGAGCGTCCAAGCGCGGAGCCCGTATGATTGCCCGCAGAGTTCACCTCCGGGGGAAAAGGTCATGTCGAACACGCGAACTACACTGCGACGTCGATCAGCGTAATGCTCGGCACGCGCGCCAACGATTGGCTGTCCCGGCTGCAGGCCAGTGGCCCCAAGTCGCTGTCGCTGGTGTTTGGCGCGCTGATTTTACTGCAATTGCTGCAGATCGGTTATTCACTCCTATCCAAGCCCCTGAGGACTCCACAACCCGTCCTACCGGCTCCCGCGCTGCGGGCGCAGCGTTCCGGCGTGGACGTTCAAACCGTCATAGCCGCGCACCTCTTTGGCGTCCCGGTGACCGATCCGTCCACGCAGGACCCGGAAAACGCGCCGCGAAGCTCGGCCAATCTGTTGTTGGCCGGAACCATCGCCACCCAAGACCCGAAGCGGGGGGTCGCCATCATCAGCGACGGCGGGGCGCCTTCAAAGGTGTATTCGGTCGGCGAAAGAATCGGCGGCGCGGCGCTGCATTCTGTCTATCTAGATCACGTGATCCTGGATCGGGGCGGCGCGCTGGAGACGCTTCTCTTGCCGCGCCAATTGCCTCCCAACGGCCGTGTGACCGCGGGGCGGCGCTTCACCGGCGGCGACCCCCGTACCGTCGCTGCCGTCGATAACATACGCCGAATGGTGCAGCAGGACCCCGGCATCCTCGATCAGGTCATGCACACCGTGGCCTCTTATGACAATGCGGCGGGAAAACTGCGAGGCTTTCGCGCCTATCCGGGGCGAAATCGCGCAATATTCGCCAAGTTGGGCCTAAAGCCCGGTGATCTGGTCACGGCCATCAACGGCACGCCCTTGGATGACCCGCAGCGTAGTCTGGATGTCTTCAACACCATCCAAACTTCCGATCGAGTCACCGTTACCGTGGAACGCGGTGGCCAAAGACAGGACATCACCTTGAACATCGCACAAGTAGCAGCACAGGCCACCCGGGATCTCGAGGGCGAATCACCGAATACCGGCCCCTCGCCCAACGGTGCGCCGCTGCCGCCCAGCACGTCGCCCAACAGCACCAATGAAAATTCAAACGAATAGTGTCTACGGCGGTCGAAGCCGTTCAATATGCGAGTAGCCATGACCTTTGAGACAAGTGAATCTCATTCCAAACGCCGGCTTGCGGCCACACTGCTGTCGGGCCTGCTGGTCTCGGTAACGCTGTCCGCAGCGCCGCAGCAACCACGACCTCAGGACAGCGCGACCATCACGCCTAACTACAAGGACGCGGATTTAAGCCAGATCATCCAAGCCGTCGGCGAAGTGACCGGCAAGAACTTCATCATCGACCCACGGGTCAATGCCAAGGTCACCATGTTGTCGTCGACGCCGATGTCGCCGCAGGCATTTTACCAAGCGTTCCTGTCGGTGTTGCAGGTATATGGCTACGTGGCGGTGCCGGCCGGGAAGGTCATCAAGATCGTGCCGAATACCGACCTTCGGCAATTGCCCGCGAATGACTTGCCCCGCGATGTCAGCTCCACCTCGGATGAAATCGTGACGCAAATCGTCACCTTGAAAAACGTCAGCGCCGCCCAGTTGGTGCCGATGCTGCGGCCCCTGGTTCCGACGTATGGACACCTGGCGGCCTATCCGGGCGGCAATATGCTGATCATCTCGGATCGAGCCAGCAATGTGAGCCGGGTCGTGCGCATCATCGAGCGAATGGATGAGAGCGGCGATGAAGCCGTTGAGGTCATCCCCTTGCACAACGCCGGGGCCACCGACGTGGTGCGGATCGTCAATTCCCTCAACACGGGACCCGGCGCCGAGGGCGGGGCGATCGCCAAAGTCGTCGCCGATGAGCGCACCAACAGCGTATTGCTTACCGGCGAGCGCTCCGCGCGCTTGAGAATCAAGGCGTTGATCATCAACATGGATACGCCCATGGCTTCCGGCGGCGATATCCAGGTGCGTTATCTGCGCTACGCGGATGCCGAAAAGATTGCCGAGAAGCTCAAAGGACAGGCCACCGCCTCGGCGAAAGCGCAAGGCGGGCCGCCGGTCGGAGCACAGGCCGCGGGTGCGTCCAATGTCGATGCCAGCGTGACCATTTGGGCGGATGTTGCGACCAACGCGCTGATCATCACCGCACCGCCGAAAATCATGAAGTCCCTGATGGCGGTCATCGACAAGCTCGACATCCGCCGGGCGCAGGTTCATGTTGAGGCCATCATCGTGGAAGTCGATGCCAACAAGAGCTCCGATCTCGGCGTACAGTGGCTGCTGTTCGGTCAGGGAAACAGCACGGTCCCCGCCGGGGTGATCAACCTGCCCGGCACCGGCACCAGCATTGTGGATCTGGCGGCCCTCGCGCTCGGCGTGAGTCGCGGCACGACCGCGGTGGGCACGCGCACGACGGCGACGCCCAGCATCAGCAGTTCGACCATCGGAACCGGCGCCACGATCGGCGTGGGGCGAATCGCGAACAGCGGGGTGAGTTTTGCCGCGCTGATCCACGCCCTGCGCAGCGACGGCAGCAGCAATATCATCTCCACTCCCTCATTGATCACGATGAACAATGAAGAGGCGGAAGTGAAGGTGACGCAGGAGATTCCGCTGATCACCGGGTCGTTCTCCAATACCACTCAAAACGTCGCGGGCAATTCCAGTCCCTTCCAAACCATTCAACGCGAGGAGGTCGGCACGATATTGAAGGTCACGCCGCACATCAATGAGGGCAATTCGGTGCAGCTGAAGATCGAGCAGGAAGACTCCTCTCCCGGCGCCAAGCTGACCGACTCGGCCGACATCTCCACCAACAAGCGCTCCATCAAGACGACCGTTCTGATCGAGGACGGCGGCATCATCGTGCTCGGCGGACTCATGTCCGATACGGTCACGGAAAGCGAAGACCGCGTGCCCTTGCTGGGAGCCATTCCCCTCATCGGCAATCTGTTCAAGTCGCGCAGCGGTTCACGGCAGAAGAAAAATCTGGTGGTATTCATTCGCCCCCGGATCATGCGTGATTCAGAGGCCACCGAAGCGACCAGCCAGCAAAAATACAACGACGTGCGACGCATGCAGCAAGGCCTCACGGGCGGCCATATCACGCTGCTGCCCGGCGAGAAGCAGCCGGTGGTCCCGGCGATTCCGTCGGGCATTGCGCTGCCGCCGGCCGAGACCAACGAGCAGGGTGACACGGCGAGCCCGGCCAAGCCGTTCGCGCCGCCCCCCGCCGCGCCGCCGCCATGAACGCCGAGCTCCAAGATCCGGACCAGCCGCGCAAGCTGTCGTTTCCGTTCGCCAAGCGCCACGGCGTGTTGGTCCGCGGTATCGCCGACGGCGTGGCCGACACGGTTTGCCGGCCGGGTGTCGCACCGCAGAGCCTGGCCGAAGTGCGCCGCTTTGTCGGCGTTCCCCTGAAGCTGCAGCGCGTCTCGGTCGAGGCATTCGATTCAATGCTGCGCGTCGCCTACGAGGCCGGTTCAGGCGCCGCGATGCAAATGCTCGAAGGATTGGACGACAACACGGACCTGGCCCACCTGGCCGAGGACATCCCCGAGTCCTCCGATCTGCTCGAAAGCGACGATGAAGCGCCCATCATCCGCTTGATCAACGCGTTGCTGACCCAGGCCGTCAAAGAGAATGCCTCGGACATTCACATCGAACCGTACGAGAACCGGCTGGTCATCCGTTTTCGCGTCGATGGCGTGCTGCGCGAGGTGCTTCAGACCAAGCGCGCGGTGGCGCCGCTGGTGGTATCGCGCATCAAGGTCATGTCGAAGCTCGATATCGCGGAGCGCCGCCTGCCGCAGGACGGCCGAATTTCGCTGCGCATTGCCGGCCGCGCGGTCGATGTGCGCGTCTCCACGCTGCCCTCGGGGCACGGCGAGCGCGTGGTGCTGCGCTTGCTCGACAAGCAGGCCGGCAGAATCGAACTTACTTCATTGGGGATGGACTCGCGCACGCAGGACACCATGGATGAAATCATCCACAAGCCGCACGGCATCATCTTGGTCACCGGACCCACAGGCTCCGGCAAGACCACCACGTTGTATGCCAGCCTCGAGCGCATCAACGACAACACGCGCAACATCATGACGGTCGAGGATCCCATCGAGTACTACATCGACGGCATCGGTCAAACCCAGGTGAACACCAAGGTCGAAATGACTTTCGCGCGCGGCTTGCGGGCAATTTTGCGGCAGGACCCCGACGTGGTCATGGTCGGTGAAATCCGCGACCTGGAAACGGCGCAGATCGCGGTGCAGGCGAGCTTGACGGGACACCTGGTGTTGTCGACCTTGCACACCAATACCGCGGTCGGGGCGGTCACACGTTTGCGGGACATGGGCATTGAGCCCTTCCTGCTCTCCTCCAGCTTGATTGGCGTACTGGCGCAGCGGCTCGTGCGGGTCCTGAATCCGTCCACACGCGAAAAATTCACGGCGGGCGAATATGAACGGCGCCTCTTGAATCTGGATCCGAAAGGCGGGCCGGTGGATCTGTACCGGCCGAGCGGCGATCCTGGCACCGGCTATCGTGGCCGCACGGGAATCTACGAACTGATCGCCGTCGACGATCATATGCGCACGATGATCCACGACGGCTCTTCCGAGCAGGAGCTGGAGCGCTATGCGCGCTCCGCCAGCCCCGGGATACGTGACGACGGCCGCCGCAAGGTGATGGCCGGTGAAACCACGCTGGAGGAAGTCCTGCGCGTCACCCGCGAGGATTAGGAGCCGAGGCGATGGTCAAGGACACTTGATGGGCGCCTTCGAATACACGGCATTGGACGCCCAAGGCCGCGAACGCAAGGGCCTCATCGAGGGCGATACCCCGAAGCACGTCCGGCAGCTGTTGCGCGATAAGCAATTGCTGCCGATGGAAATCCAGGAGACGGCCGCAAAAGAACTGAAGCAGAGCCGGCGCCGGCGCTTCCTGCGGCGCGGCTTGTCCAGCTTGGATTTGGCCATGCTCACCCGTCAATTGGCCACGCTGCTGCGATCCGGTCTACCGCTCGAGGAGACCCTGCAGGCTGTCGCCGAACAAACCGAGAAGCCCCGCGTGCAGCGGATTATTCTCGGGGTGCGCAGCAAGGTCGTGGAAGGCCACCCTCTTGCGGAGGGACTGAGGGATTTTCCTCAGGCGTTTCCGGAAATTTACCGCGCCACGGTGTCGGCCGGCGAGCAGTCCGGCAAGCTCGATCAGGTCCTCGAGCGGCTCTCGGATTACACCGAGTCACGTCAGGTCATGGGCCAGCAAGTCAGCAACGCCTTGGTCTATCCCATCGTTCTGCTGGTGCTCTCCTTCGGCATCGTTTCCTTCCTGCTGGCATACGTCGTTCCCCAGGTGGTCGCCGTGTTTCAGTCGAGCAATCAGGAATTACCCGTGGCCACGCGCATCCTCATCGGCATGAGCGATCTCATCCGCCACTATTGGTTCTATGGGCTGATTGTCTCAGGAGGGGCGGTCTGGGGATTCACGCGCTGGCTTAGGGCGCCGGATGCGCGTTTGAAGTTTGATCGTCTCCTGTTGCGGTTGCCCGTGGCCGGGCGATTGATTCGCGGGCTCAATACCGGCAGATTTTCGCGCACATTCAGCATTTTGACCGCGAGTGCCGTACCGGTGCTCGAGGCGCTGCGAATTTCAGCCGAAGTCGTCACCAATATGCCCATGAAGCAAGCCGTGGAAGAAGCCGCGCTGCGAGTCCGCGAGGGCGCCCCGATCGGCCGCTCCCTGGCCGCACGCAAGCTGTTTCCGCCCATGATGATTCACCTCATCAGCAGCGGAGAGAGCAGCGGCGAGCTGGAAAAAATGCTCGAGCGAGCCGCCACCAACCAGGAACGTGAAATGGACGGCCTGCTGTCCAATATGACCAATCTGTTGGGGCCACTCATGGTCGTGTTCATGGGCGGAATCGTCATGTTCATCGTAATTGCGCTACTGTTACCGATATTCCAACTCAATGACCTGGTCAAATAGTCAACTGTGCGCCGGGGTATTGCACGGGAACCGCGTTCCGTTTATAACGCGCGCGTGTCAAGTGAGAAACCCGAATCCGAGGAATTCGAGGAAGAGGACGCCGAGGACGCCGCGCCCGGAGGCGACGACGTCGATGTGGATCACATTATGCGCGACGTCGACTCGCAACGGCGCCGCGCGCCGAAGGGCGCCGAGCCCGCCTGGCGGCGCTTGGAGCGCGTCATGGAAGAGCGGCGCACCGCCGAGCTCATGAGCGATTTCGACGACTACGAAATTGGCCGCGAGGACACCGACAATTCCGGCATGGGCGAGTCGCGCGAACCGGGCGAGTCGCCGAAGGCTGCGCGGAAGAAGAAGAAAGCCCGCAATTGACCCTGCCTTGGGGCGTCGGCTCGGCGTCGGAACCTCGACTGGACGTCCGGACCTCGAAATGTGCCACACTCTTTATTTGTGGCGCCGACAGAATCTTATTCAACCCGTCTGGCAGATCGCAAAGCGCGTCTGGCACGATGGTCCGCTCTCAACGCACGCATCGAGAGCATGCGTCTCGGCATCGGTACCCTATTTTTGATCGTCGCATGGCTGTGCCTTGGCCCGGCCGGACTCAACGCCCTTTGCCTAAGCATTCCTGTGATCGCGTTCATCGGCCTGCTGCTCTATCACCAGCGCGTCCGAATTCGACGCACACAGGCGCAGCGGGCGGTAGACTTCCATCAAGCGGGCCTTGATCGAATCGACGATCAATGGAGCGGAAAAGGTGCGACGGGCGCGCGCTTTCAGGTGCCGCATCACCTCTACGGCGACGACTTGGATCTGTTCGGCACCGACAGCCTCTACCAGCTGCTGTGCGCCGCTCGAACCCAGTTGGGCGAGAGCATCCTCGCGCAATGGCTGCTTGCCCCGGCGGATGTCGAAACCCTACGCGCGCGCCATGCCAGCATTGCCGATCTGCGTACCCGCTTTGACTTCCGCGAATCGATGGGGATCGACGGCGAATCTCTCAAGATCGACCTGCACCCTGAAACGCTGGACATCTGGGCACGGGCGCCAAACCAGCTCGATCACCCTCTACTACGATGGACGGCGCCGCTGATCGCCGGCGTTGCGGTCGGCGCGATCGCCTTTTGGGCGGTTTGGGACCTGCTCTCCCCGCTGCTCGCGGTCATCATTCTCGAGGCTGCGCTGGGGTATTTCCTGCGCAAGCCGATTCGCTCGGCCATCACCGCCGTGGAAAGCGCCTTCGAGGACCTGAAGGGACTGTCGGTGCTGCTGAAACTCATCGAAGCGCAGCGCTTTGAGGCGCCGCCGCTGCGCGACCTGCAATCGCGGCTGTCTTCACACGGCCAGAGCGCTTCGATCGCCATCGCCAAACTCGCAACCATCGTCAATTTCGTCGAAGCGCGCCGCAATCCTATTCTGGCGCCGTTCATGCTGCTGCTGATGTACCCGCTGCAGACCGCGCTCGCGGCCGAACGATGGCGCAGCGTCCACGGTGCGGTGATTCACTCCTGGCTGGAGGTGCTCGGTGAGTTTGAAGCGTTGCTCTCGCTCGCGCAGTATTCCTACGAGCAGTCCGCCGATCCGTTTCCCGTATTCCTCGACGGCGCCCCCGCCTTCATCGCGACCGGACTTGGCCATCCCTTGATCCCGGCCGCGGCGCGCGTCTGCAACGACGTTGCCATTGGCGGCACCACGCGCGTTTTGCTCGTCAGCGGTTCGAACATGTCCGGCAAAAGCACGCTATTGCGCACGATCGGCATCAATACCGTGCTCGCGATGGCCGGCGCGCCGGTGCGCGCGAAATCGCTCCAAATAACCACTCTGCGGATCGGCGCCAGCATTCGCATCAATGATTCGCTGCACGAGGGTAGCTCGCGTTTCTACGCCGAAATCACGCGTCTGCGGCAGCTGTTCGAACCGGCTGCGCTGCCGCTGTTGTTTCTGTTGGACGAACTGTTGCAGGGTACGAATTCGGCCGACCGGCTGGTCGGCGCGCAAGGGTTGATCCGCGCGTTGCTGCGCCGGGGCGGCATCGGTTTGATCAGCACCCACGATCTGGCATTGACCGAGATTGCCGGGCTGCAACCCGGCGCGCTCGAGAATGTCCACTTCCAAGATGAACTCGTCGACGGCAAGCTTAGGTTTGACTTCAAATTACAACCCGGCATTGTCACCAAAAGCAATGGCATTGAGCTGATGCGTTCGATCGGCCTTGAGGTCTAAAGCTCGCGCTGGAGCCGGGAGCGTGGCCACGCCGGATGCTCGGACAGGTTCCTTAGTGAAAGTTTCGTGATGCGACCATGAGGTCCCCGAGCAGCGGCGACAAATCGATCAGGCGCTGCGCGATGACATGCTGCACATCGCCCTCGCGCTGCAATTTGCCGTGCACCTCGAGCAGACGCGACTCCAGCAAGGCCGCACGCTGCTCGGCGGCGACACGGTTCCAGACGATCAGATTCACATAGCCGGTTTCATCTTCCATCGTGACAAAAGTCACGCCGCCCGCACTGCCCGGCCGCTGGCGTGTAATGACCAGACCCGCCGTGATCACCGCTTTGCCGTTGGGCTGCCCCCATAGATCCTGCGTGGGTACGACACCCCGCTGCCGCAGTTTCTCCCGCAATAGCGCGAGCGGATGACGGCGCAGCGTCAGGCCCACGCTGCCGTAGTCGGCGACGATATCCTGGCCCTCCCGCGGCGCGCGCAGCATAGGTATGCCTTCATCGACCGCCGTTGCCGCGGGCAGCAAGGGCAGCGCGCGTTCCACGCCCGTGACCTGCCATACCGCGCGATACCGGTGCCCGCTCAAGCGGGCCAGGGCATCCGCGGCGGCCAGAGCTTCGAGATCGCGCCGATCAAGAGCGCCGCGCTCGGCCAAATCCGCCACGCTGTCGAAAGACCGCACGGTCCGCGCGGCCAGCAACCGCGCCGCGCCCTCATCGGATAGGTGCTTCACCAGGCGCAAGCCTAAGCGCAGGGCGGGACGGCCGTCCTCGCGCCGTTCCAGCGTGCAATCCCACTCGCTGATCATCACGTCCACGGCACGCACTTCCACACCGTGGGTGCGCGCATCGCGCACCAATTGCGCCGGCGCATAGAACCCCATCGGCTGGCTGTTGATGAGCGCGGCGCAAAACGCCGCCGGCTCGTAATGCTTCAGCCAGGCGGAGGTATACACCAGCAGGGCAAAGCTGGCGGAATGAGAGTTGTGAACGACAAAATGATTGGCCAAGAAATTGTGATCACCCTCGATTTGTAAATCATAGGTTGCCCTTGCGCCGACCGCTTCGATCTCCACGATCCGGTCCCAATAAAGGTCGGAACGGGCGAGGCGCGCAAGATCGCGTGACTGCAGGATCTGCGCGATATCTCCGCTTGCCGTCGCCACAGGATCGCCGACTTTTAGCTTCCCAAGCTGACGCCATCCACCCATGGTCAAGAAGGGATGCTCGGCGGTTGCCGTGATTTCATGCCCGCGAGCGCTCCGTAAGCGCCATACGGATTTCACGCCGCTTTGAATAACGCGCAAAACCTTACGCTTGCGCAAGCGCAGGTCAGCATCGCATGCCAGCGTGTTGTGCAGGCACGCGCGCCCGCCGACAATTTCATCGATGGTCAGCCATCTGCCGGAATCCGCATCGACCACTCGTGTCTCGCCAACAACGCATTCAGGAAAACCATATTCGCCGAAGCCGAGAATCTGCTTGAAAATCTGCTGTGCGAAACCATCCTCATAGCCGCGCGCGCGCATGCCGTCGATCAATTGCCTCTGGAAAGGCTCCAATCCGCCCTTGCGCTTCCAGGCGGCCATGGCGCGGCGCAGCCGATCGGCCTCGCCGGGCGAGAAGCCGGCCGCGACGATGGCGAGCTGCATGACCTGCTCTTGAAAAATCGGCACACCCAGCGTGCGTTTCAGCACCGCCTCGACTGCTTTGCTGGGATAGGTCACCGCCTCTTCCCCGCTGCGGCGGCGAAGGTAAGGATGCACCATCTCGCCTTGAATGGGTCCGGGGCGCACAATGGCCACTTCAATCACCAGATCGTAGAAATTTCGCGGCCGTAAGCGCGGCAGCATGGACATCTGCGCCCGCGATTCGATTTGAAATACACCGGTGGTGTCGGCGCGGCAAATCATGTCGTATACGGCGCTGTCCTCACCCGGTACGTTCGCCAGGCCGAGTGCGCCCATGGCGGCGGGTGAACCGCCGAATTCATTGACCAGGTGAAACGTCCGCCGAATCGCGGTCAGCATCCCGAGCGCGAGCACATCCACTTTCAAGAGCCCCAGGGCATCGAGATCGTCCTTGTCCCACTCGATCACGGTGCGATCGGGCATCGCCGCGTTCTCGATGGGCACGAGTTCATCCAACCGGCCGCGGGCAATGACGAAGCCGCCCACGTGCTGCGACAAATGGCGGGGAAAGCCGAGAATTTCCGCCGCAAGCGCAATGAGCCGCGCCATCACCGGATCGTCAGGATCGAACCCGCAAGCACGTATGCGCTGCGGATCGATGCGCTGGCCATCCCACCATTGCATACCCCGGGCAAGCTTATCGACTTGGGCAGGATCTATACCTAAGGCCTTGCCCACGTCGCGCAACGCACTGCGCGGCCGGTAACAAATCACGGTGGCGGCGAGCGCCGCCCGTTCGCGTCCGTATTTTCCGTAAATATACTGGATGACCTCTTCGCGCCGCTCATGCTCGAAATCCACATCGATATCGGGCGGCTCATTGCGTTCTTTGGAAATGAAGCGCTCGAACAGCATGGACATGCGCGCAGGGTCGACCTCCGTGATGCGCAGGCAGTAGCAAACCGTCGAGTTGGCAGCGGAGCCCCGTCCCTGGCAGAGGATTTTTTGCGAGCGCGCATATTCGACCACATCGTGCACGGTCAGAAAAAAGGGCTCGAATTTGAGCTCCGCGATCAAGCGCAGTTCATGCTCGATGTTCTCGCGCACGGCAGCGGGCGCCCCTCCCGGCCAGCGATAGGCGCAGCCCTGCAGCGTCAGCGCCCGCAAATGGCTCGCGGGAGTCTCCCCCGGGGGCACGATCTCTTCCGGATATTCGTAACGCAGCTCATCGAGCTTGAAAGTGCAGCGCTCCGCCACCCTGATGGTTTCCGCCAACAGCGGCGTGGGATACAGTTCCCGCAGGCGCTTAAGGGAGCGCAAGCAGCGCTCGCCATTGGGATACAGTGCGTAGCCCGCGGCACGCAGGGGCTGCTTCAAGCGAATCGCCGTCAGCACATCCTGCAAGGCACGGCGGCTGCGCCGATGCATATGGACATCGCCCGCCGCCACGCACGGCAGCTGCAGCGTTTTGCCCAGTGCTTGGAGCCATTCCAAGCGCCGCGCATCCTGGCCGCAGGTGGTGAGTTCCACGCCGATCCATAAATTTCCGGCGAACCGCTCGCGCAGCCAGCGGCCATCCTGCTCTTGGCGCGCAAGCCCCGCTTTGTCCATGCGCGGCAGCCAGAGCACCAAGCAACCCGGGAGGGCGTTCTCAAGGTCGGTGCGCACCAGCGAGTAGCAGCCTTTGCGAGTGGCGCGCCGGGCGTTGCTGATCAGGCGGCTCAATGCGCCGTAGCTCGCCCGATCGGTGGCCAGCGCCACCACTTTCAGTCGACTCGGGCCATCCTGGCCCTCGCGCTGCGGGCGCCCTGCGAGCGTCAGGCAATTGAGCTCAGCGCCGATGATCAGGGGCAGCCCAAGCTCTTTCGCGGCCGAATGGGCGCGCACGACGCCCGCCAAAGAGCATTCATCGGTCAACGCCAGTGCGCTGTAATTCAGGGCCTTGGCCTGCGCGATCAATTCTTCAGGGTGCGAGGCACCGCGCAAAAAAGAGAAATTGCTTAAGGTGTGCAGCTCGACGTACACGCGAATCCTCAGGAGCCTAAGCGAATACGCCGTGCACGTACCAGCGCTTGGACTGACGCTCCTGAAAAACCCAGAGCCGGGCGCCATGACTCGGGCCCTCCTGGCCCTCGCCCGGTGGGCGCGCTGCGGGCGCCGGCTTCCTGCCTCCGCGTTGGCGGGCAATGTAGTAGTCGCGTGCCACGCCTTTGCCATCCCACCAGCCGCTTTCGATCCGTTCGGGACCTTGTAATATTTCCGGCTTGGGCAAAGGCAACGGTTCATTCAGCAGCCACACCGGACGCGGCGGCGGCTGATCGCTGGGTTCCTCTGCAACTTTGGCCGTGGCCGTCAAATGCAATTCTTGGACGCGCCGCCAGGCCGCTTCCGGCCTATGTTCCGCAATCATGCAGACGCCGTACACCGCCTCCTCGCCCAAACGTGCGCGCAAGCGCTCCACCAATTGCGGCGCGCTGTCACGGTTGCCCGCGCCGGTGAATCCTGCAAAGGCATCGGGCGAACTTGCCGAGAGCCCCCGCAAGGAACCTGAAATGAGTTCCATGCCCCGAACCGGCGCTCGAAGCTCCAGCCGCGCCAGTTTTTGGCCAAGCACATCGCTCAAACGCCGCCGTTCGCTGGTGATGCTGGCCAAGCCCGCTTGCACACGAGTCGCCGCTCCTTCCCGATGCTTCAGTTTCAGCTGCAATGCCTGGATACCGGCCTGGCGCCGGCGCAAGAATCGCGCGCAGCGCTCGATCAAAGGTTCGAGCGCTTTTTCCAGATAGGCAACATGCTCGATTTCCGTTTCGAAATCACAGCATTCCCGAAAGCGCTCGCGCCGCACGAATGCTCTACGAGGTGCAGGCTGCCGCGCCAACGCAATATCCAGATCCCGCACCACAGCGGGGCCCAATCGGCGCGCAATACCGGCGCGCGGCAGGCGCATCAGTTCGCTCAAGGAAGTCACGCCCATGGCGCGCAGAGTTTGCAGCCGCTCGAGGTCCCAGGCCGTGCAGGCAATGGGTACCTTCGCCAGGTGACCCGGCAGCAGGTCGGTATCTTCGATTTGCGAGGCGCCACCGGCGCGTGCCAGCCACAAGGCTGCCAGAGTCGAGGGCGCGACGGCACTGTGAACCGGCAGCGTCAGTCGGCGCCAGCCATCATCAAGGTCCGCGTGCAGCTGCTGCAGCGAGCCGAATAATTTCACGCTGCCCTTGATTTCGAGCAATAACGCGTTGGGCGGCTCGATGCTGACGAAGGAAGTGAAGGAGTGCGCATGCAGGCAGAGCTTCTGCAGGGCGGCGCCGGAGGGTTCCAGTGGAGACATTTTCGGGAATACCGCGGCATACCACAGTTGTTTTGGACGCAGCGAAGTCTGAGGCTTGCGCGCCTGCGGCGATGCCGGGGTTTGAGCCGGAGAGATGAGTGCGGGCGACGCCTCCGGGCGGGGCTCGGCTGCGGCAAATAAGTCCGCCGTTCGCGATTTCGCTGCGCGCGACTTCAAGGCTCACCGAGATCCACTGGACCGGGCCGGCCGCCCTGCACTTTGAGCAAATCGACGCGCACGCGCGCCGCGTCCCGGCTCATGACAATGCGCAAGTTCGCAGGTGAGGATTCGAAACGATGTCTCTCGGGACGAAACAGCACGCCGAGTGAGCCGCCCGCTTCGGCTGCGAGCTTCAAACGCCGCAGCCAACGATCATCGGTGCCTTTCAACCACAGCAAAACAGCGGCGCACACCCCAGAGCTCAATGCCTGCTCAGCCGCCCACAAAGCCTCGGTGGCCGTAGTCGTCCGAACCACCAGCAAACGCTTCAGTTCGATACCAGACTGCACCAAGGCAGGCGCATAAGGTTCATGAGGAGGGGCAATCCAAACGAGCCATGGCGCATCCCCGCCGTGCTGGGAGGCACGCTGGCATGCCACCAGCGCCGGCAAAAAGAGCTGGACTTCGCCGAGGCCGGTATCGTCCAACAAGACTTCGATGAGCGACGCCGCCGGCCACCCACCCCCCGGCAAGCGGGCATCCAGCGAGCTCTTACCGGTGGACCAAACCGGACGAGCGGGGGCGGCCGAGGCGTCTTTTAACTTCCAGACGCGCGCATCAGCCAAGATTTCCGCGATGGACGATAGTTGACGCTCGCCCAGCGGGCGCCCTGCGGGCGTTGGCGTCGGCGTCGGCTCCGGCATCCTGCCTTCGCATTGACTGGGGCCATCCTGGCCCCAGCCCAGCGGGCGCCCTGCGGGCGTCGGCTCCGGCATCCTGCCTTCGCATTCACGCGGCATCCACGTCTTTACCACGACGCAGCACACCGACGACCACCCCTTCAATAATCATGGGTTGTTCTTTGAGATCGACACGAATGGGTTCGAAGTCGGCGTTCTCGGGCAGCAGCCAAACAATCGCGCCTTCTTGCCGGTAGCGTTTGACCGTGACCTCATTTTCCAGACGCGCGACCACGATTTGACGATTGCGCACCTCGGGCGTGCGATGCACGGCAACCAGATCTCCATCGAGAATGCCGGCATTTTTCATGCTCATGCCCTGCACTTTCAGGAGATAGTGCGGTTGCGGCTGAAATAATTGCGGATCGATTTGATAACGCTTTTCGATGTGCTCTTCGGACAAAATCGGCCGGCCGGCGGCGACGCGGCCGATGAGCGGCAGACCCAATTGTTCGCGCAGAATGTCTTTGAGTTGAATGCCGCGAGAAGCACCGGGAATCAGATCGATCACACCTTTGCGCTGCAAGGCGCGTAAGTGCTCCTCGGCCGCATTCGGAGACTTGAAGCCGAGCGTGCGGGCTATCTCCGCACGGGTGGGCGGCATGCCGCTCTCTGAAATGGCGTTTTGAATCAGCCTAAGGATTTGGGTCTGACGGGGTGTAAGGTCCGACATGCGTCACCTGTATATGTAGACAGTGACTGTTATTATATACAGTCAGACGATCTTGGCAAGTCAATACGGAAAATCCCATGTAGCCGACACTCTCGACGCGGCACGACCGACCCGCCGGCCGATGCTCGCGAGCGGCGTAAAAAATTACGCGCACCCGCGCGGGCCGAAGGTGAGGATATTTTTCGAGCGAGCGCGAACCATTATCGAACAAACCGCGCGGTCACGCGCCGCCGCGGCTCGACCGCCGAGCAGGGTCAGCTGCGCGGCAGCCGTGCTGTCAATGGCGCCGGTAAAAACTGTATTAGATGGCACATTCTTAATGATATCGGTGCTTGTCAGAAATGAACTACGCTCAAAAGCGTCTTGTTATACCGACAAATCGTTATTTTCAGTTGCAATCGAGGCGCGAATTTGGCTTTATGTAGGACTGTGCTGCGACGCGGGCGGGCTCGATAACGTGACTGTGCCGGCTGTGGCAACACATCGGAGTTTTCCGACACGAATGAATTAACCCTAGGGGAATATTTTTATGAATCTGACAACCACACTAAAGGCCTCTCTCGCCGCGGCTTGCGTCATCGCATTCGCGGGGTGCACTGACCTGAAGCCGATCCAGGCGCAGGTCGATGACCTGAAGTCACAGGTCAGCAAGCTGCAAGCGGACACGGCCAAGGCCTCGAGCGATGCAGCGGCTGCACGCGCTGCGGCCAACAGTGCTCAATCGGCAGCCTCCGGTGCGCAGAGCACGGCGAATCAAGCCCTGTCGACGGCACAGGCGAATTCGACCGCCATCGAAGCGATCAACGAGAAGATCGATCGCATGTTCAAGAAGTCTGTCTCCAAGTAGACGAGCGGTTTACTTTTTTGACTTTGAGCGCCGCGGCAACCCCGCGGCGTTTTTTTTGCGCGGGTGTTACTACGCAGTTGGAGCCGTAGGCCTGGTACGGCCGAATGCCAACCCTACTTTCCACGCAGCTTGTCGAAATCTGACAATAGCCGCTTCACATCACGATAGCAGCCGTCGAATTCAGGCAAGCTCATCACTTGCGCGCGCAGCCGAAGGTCCCATCTTTGTTTGAGCGTCTTTTCGACCTGCTCGAAACGCGAGACCAGTACATCATCAATGCGACCTGCGCGGCTCGCCAGCTTTCTGTTTAGTCCGTCAATCAAATCCTCGCAATGTGGAATATGCCCTTCATTTGAGATGTACCAGAGGTCATAAAGGTCTCGCGGTTCTCTACGCGCACCGTCCGTTACGGCGAGAGTTTTTTCAACCACTATTTCGGGAAACGAGTAAACCTGTAGCAGTTTGCCGCTTGGCAAATCAGAGAATTCGTCGTAGGTGCCGAGCACGGGTTTTCGTTCCAATGCGAAAACCACGGTTTCGCCTCGAGTGACATCCACTTTTACTTTATTCTCGGCGGGGAGCGGACCCTTGTAGTTGAAGTAGAAGGTGTCGTTCCGGGCGTGCCGAGTGGGTTCGTCATCCGACCGGCGGAATCTTATCTCGCTTTCTTCGTACAGCTTATCGAAGACTTCGTCGAATGCGCCAAATATGGCGTCAAGAGTTAGATCGCGTAGGAGCGTGAAGTCCAGGTCTTCGGAAAATCGGTATTCTCCGAAATGGACTCGGCGCAACGCGGTGCCCCCTTTAAATGCGAGGGCCTCCGAGAGAACAGGATGCGCGGTCATTGAACCCAAGAGCCACGCCAGGCAGTAGTCGCGCTCTATGGTGGTCTCCTGGACACGAAGTGCGAGTTTCTTGCCGACGCGATCGCAAGCTTCTGTGTACAGCCGATTGGCAAGTTTGGAAATGTTCCGCTGTTGGATCATTTAATTGCTGACAGCCTTAAGGATCTCCTCGGCGGAAACATTCAAACGCAGACCCCATTTTGAATCGTGTTTTCCGGTGATCGGCAAGTCGTGATCTAACTTTACTGCGCCGGCAGGCAGCCCCGTCTTGAGTTTCGAGGTCAGCACTTCGTCTGCGAGGTCTAGGGTTTCTAGGACAAAACCCAGTCGTCGAATGATTGAAGCCATCTTCATTCGATGCGCATAGTCGACGAGTTTATCGAGGTTGATACGCGACTTCGCCATGAATGTCGCTTTCGCAACTTCAACCAACCCACCGCAGTAGCCAGAATGAGCGAATCCATCGATGAGCGATCGTTCAAGATCGCTGGTAAATACTTGATGCTTGTTGCCAAGATCGTGAGGGCCGAAACCAAAGAACTGTACATTTCGGACTGAAACGAAATGAACCCTAGCTCCTCCTAGGTTCCTGGGCGCAAGACGGCGCAGTGAACTGACGTACACGTCGAACGAAGGCTGCGTTACCAAACCGTGCAGATCTAGAGCTGAGGCATGCGAGAAAAAATAGGGCTTTCCTTCCATGCTGGCGGCAACGATCGCGTATCGATTGGTAAGATGGAAATTGACGCTCCCCATTTCGAACGGGACAAGATTGTAGAGGCCTCTTTTGATCGGCGTGATTAACCCGCGCTTAGTCGCGGCGTGCAGTATGCCAACCGCGTGCGTTCGATCCACCCCCATCATCTTGGCGGCGGTATTCAAATCAAAGACCAGCTGGTCCTGATCGTGCAGCTTGGTGAATAGCACAGAGGTTTTCCGCCCAAGCGTTTTTACGGTTTTCATAGTAATTCAAACATCAATAATCGACCGACAGTCAATTTTCGCTGATTAAAGTATGCATCATTCGACCAATATAGCAATATATTCATCGATACTTGAACAATAATCAATTATCGATGGATATAAAATGTTGACAGGTTCGTGACTTCTCACACCGTTTGGCGAAGGAACTCTGCGTCACGCTCCGAACCATTAGTCTCCCGGAATATCGCTTTCGTTCGGCTCGCAATATTGGGAACGATAGAACGGACGCTATCCATCGCTCGAGGAAAATTAAGGCATACTTTTCGACGAGGCGAACGCGAAGAATCAATCAATAACGAATCAGCGCCGATCCCCAGGTGAATCCGCCGCCGAATGCCTCGAGCAGCAGCAGTTGGCCGCGCTGCACGCGTCCATCGCGAATTCCGGTGTCCAGAGCCAGCGGCACCGAGGCGGCTGAAGTGTTGCCCTGCGTCTCGATGGTTACGATGACGCGCTCCATCGGCAAATCGAGGCGTTTCGCGATCGCCTCGATGATTCGAATATTGGCCTGGTGCGGAATCAGCCAGTCAAGCTGCGTCTTGGAAACATTGTTGGCGTTCAAGGTTTCGGTGACCAGCGCGCCCAAGGTGTTGACCGCCACCTTGTAGACCTCGTTGCCCTTCATCTGCACGCTGGCCTTGCCCTCGCGAATCAACTTGAAGCCTTTCGACACGCCGTCGGGGTAAGTCAGCAGATCCTTGTACTTGCCGTCGGAATGCAGCCGGGTGCTCAAGATTCCGGGCTCGCTGGATGGTTGCAGGACCACTGCGCCTGCGCCGTCGGCGAACAGCACGCAGGTACCGCGATCATTCCAGTCGATGATTCGCGTCAGGGTCTCCGCACCCACCACCAGCGCGCATTTTGCTTCGCCGAGCCGCACGAACTTGTCCGCGACGCTCAAGGCGTAGACAAATCCGGTACAAGCAGCCTCCAGGCTGAATGCCGGACAGCCATGGATTCCCAGCCGGTCCTGCAGCAAGGTGCCGACGTTGGGAAACACCTGATCCGGGGTCGTCGTGCCGACGCAGATCAGATCGATATCTTCGGGCTTAATTCCGGCCGCATCGATGGCGCGGCGTGCCGCATGTTCCGCAAGATCAGTGGTGGTCTCGCCCTCCGCCGCCACGTGACGCTGCGAAATTCCCGTGCGTGTCCGGATCCATTCGTCGCTCGTGTCGACCAGCTTTTCGAGATCGCGGTTGGTGAGAATTTTTGCCGGCAGATAGCTGCCGGTACCGGCGATTCTTGAGTACATCGAAATCCCTCAAGCCCCGCGTGAAACGGCGCCCAATCGTTGCGCGATCCGGGCCGGCACGCCGTTACGCGCTTCCAACACGGCGACTTCGATGGCGCGCTGGAAGCCGAATTGGTCGGTGCCGCCATGGCTCTTGATGACGATGCCGTTCAAGCCGACCATGGCGGCGCCATTATAGCGGCGCGGGTCGATCCGCGCCCGCAGCGCGTTGAGGCTCGGCCGCGCAGCCAGATAACCCAATTTGCGCAGCGGCGAGCGCTCGAACTCCTCGCGCATGGCATTGGTTATCAAGCGCGAGGCGCCCTCCATGACCTTCAAGGCAATATTGCCGGTAAATCCGTCGGTCACGACGACATCGACATTGTCGGAAAAAATATCGTGGCCTTCGACGAATCCGACGTAATTGATGTCGGCCGCGGCCAGCAGATTGTGCGCCGCTTGGACCACATCGTTGCCTTTGACTTCCTCCTCACCGATGTTGAGGAGGCCGACGCGCGGCCGCTCGTGCGCTCCCGGAAGATCGGCGGCCAGCACCGAGCCCATCACCGCGAACTGCGCCAGCTGCACCGGCGTGCAGGATGCGTTGGCGCCAAGATCCAACATGTAGGTATGGCCGCCGCGCGAAGGAATGATGGACACGATTGCCGGTCTCTCGACACCCGGCAGCATCTTCAAGACGAAGTGGGCGGTTGCCATGAGCGCGCCGGTGTTGCCGGCGCTCACGCAGGCGTGCGCATCGCCCGCCTTCACCAGATCGATGGCGCGGCGCATCGAAGAGTCCTTTTTACGCCGCAGCGCTTCGCGCGGGTGATCGGTCATCTCGACCACTTCGGTCGCGAACAAGCAGGCGATATTCGGCGGCGACCCGCCCGCGAGTCCGCGTTGCAAATCCGCGTGTCTGCCGGTCAGGGTAAAGCGTACGTCGCTGAACTCGCGCGCCGCCGCGAGCGCCGCCGGAACGGAAACCGACGGTCCTCGATCGCCGCTCATGGCGTCGATCGCAATATGAAGCGGCGCGGACACGGTGCGCAATTCGCCGACGGCTGGTTTGACGCTTATTCTTCGGCTGCGGCCGCGTCCGCCTTGGTCTGCAATACTTTCTTGCCGCGATAGAATCCATCGCGCGAAATGCGATGTCGCGAATGAGTCTCGCCGCTTTTCGGCTCGATCGATACGGCGGGTGCCGAGAGCGCCGAATGCGAGCGGTGCATGCCGCGCTTCGACGGAGTCTTTCTACTTTTTTGAACTGCCATGGGTTGTCTGTCCTATCAAGTTTTCTTCAATAAATCCTGCAATACCGCAAACGGCCGTTGGCGCACGTCCGGCGTCGGCGCTCGACCGCAAGTCTCCGGAGTGCTGCAGGAGGCGATCACCGGCAATGCCAACAGCAATTCTTCCTCGGCCATCTCGCGCAAGCTCACGCAGCCGTCATCCATCAGATAAATCTCTCGCGGCGACTCCGCAGACGCCCCCGCTTCGCTCATCGCAAATTCGATCTCGCTGTCGCTGCTCACCTGCAATTCGAAGCCTTGCAGACAGCGTTGGCAAACCAGCCAAGGAAGCGCCTGCACCGCGACGGTTGCACCGACCCGTCCCGCCTCCAATTTCGAAAAAGCGAATCGCGCCTTTACCGACCCGCGCGCATCCGCCAATAAATCCTGCAAGCGAGACAGCTCACTCAAGGGGTAGACACGCTCCACTACAGCCGCGTCCGCCGCCAGGCGCGCGCAATCTACCCGGTCAGACAGGCCCGATGCCATGGGCCGCGTATAATAGGGCCCAGGTACCACCCTGTCAAAACGAATCCGGTGCAAGTCTTTGTTTTTGAAGTGCCAGCCTCCCCTCATTTTGGCCTCGACGTCCCGGTACCGGAAGGAACTCCTGAGCAGACTTGGCCTATCCTTCTCGTGCAGCCCGCCGGGCGTGCACGAGGCCGCACTGCGCGGCGAGGAGCCTCGGGCCCTGGTTGCGCGGCTCGCGCGAGCAAAAGCCTCGGCCGTGGCGCTGCAGCGGCCCGACGCGTGGGTGATCGGCTCCGATCAGATCGCGGTTCTCGACCCGGCCGGAGCGCATTCGCCGTTGGGCAAGCCCGGAAGCGAGGCGCTCTGCCGCGAGCAGCTGCGAACGTGTTCCGGCCGCAGCGTCGATTTTCTCACCGCAGTGGCAGTGATGCGCAAGCAGACCGACGCGCTGATCGAATTCATCGATACGACCCGGGTAAAATTTCGCGTCCTGGATCAGCCCACGATCGAGCGCTACGTGGCAAAGGAACAGCCGCTCGACTGCGCCGGCGGTTTCAAGAGCGAGGGCCTGGGCATCGCCCTGTGCGAATCGATCGACAGCGCCGATCCCAGCGCGCTGATCGGACTTCCATTGATTCGACTGGGCGCCGCGTTGCGCGCTGCCGGTTTCGAGATTCCCTAACGCTTCGCGGGTTTGTGGCGGGCTCGACGCTTGGCGCCCGCACCCTTCTGGGGCGTGATGGCATCGAGCACGGCGGCCAATTCCTCCGGCAGCGGCGCACTGACGTGGAACGGAACGCCGGATCCGGGCCATTCAAAGGCCAGGGATTGGGCATGCAAAAAAGTCCGCTTCAATCCATTGGATTTCAGCTCCGCGTTGCGTGCCCGATCGCCGTACTTGTCATCGCCCAAGAGCGGATGACCCGCATAAGCGGCATGCACGCGAATTTGATGCGTCCGCCCGGTGGGAATGTCCACTTCCATCAGCGTCGCCAGTGAACCAAAGAACTGCACGGGCTTGAAAACACTCACCGACTCCTTGCCGGCGGGCGCCACGCGCACGTGGCGTTCGCCATGTTGCCGGCTGTCCGTCGCGAGCGGCGCATCGATACGTTTGGTGCCCAGCTGCCAGCTGCCGCTGACCAGCGCCAGGTAGGTCTTGTGCATGCCGCCATCGCGAATCAAGGCGTGTAGTGCGGTGAGCGTGCTGCGATCGCGCGCCACCGCCAGGCAGCCGCTGGTATCCCGATCGAGACGGTGCACCAGCTCGAGCGTTTCACGCGGCCGCGATGCCCGCAGTACCTCGATGACGCCGAAACTCATGCCGCTGCCGCCGTGCACCGCGACGCCCGCAGGCTTGTCGATGACCAACAAATGGCGGTCTTGGAATATGACCGACCGCTCGATCAATTCGAGCAAGCTGCTCGAAGGCCGGCCGGGTTGCGCAGCGGCGGCGATCCGCACCGGCGGCAAACGCAGTTCATCGCCCGCCTGGATACGGTACTCCGCGTCCACGCGTTTGCGATTGACGCGCACTTCGCCCTTGCGCAGCAGCCGGTACACGCGGCTGCGAGGCACGGTCTTGAAATGGCGCATGAGGAAGTTATCGATCCGTTGGCCGGCCTCCTCCGCGGTCACGGTGCGAAGAGTCAGGGGACTTTTTGGCCCCGGCGGAGGCGCAAGGCTGGTTGCAGAGCTGGGCATGGTTTTCGCTTCAAATAGGCGGTCGTTGATCTAAGGTATTGATTACATTGACCCTGGCGCCATGCCGTGATAATGTCTCAAAACCGTGTCAGGCGCGATAACCTTTGAAGGGCAAGGCCCAATCCAGGTGACGCATATAGATACCGGTTTCCAGTGGTCCCCCATCGGTTGGGGAGCCGCATATTAGTTGGTTCTGGAACTCCAGACCATCGCTCGGCCGATGAGACAGACGCGCGAAAGCTCAAATCTTGGGCTTAGGCGGCTGACAAGCGGTTAACCGAGAACAAGGCCCCGGGCTTGCCGTATACGTTTTGGCTTAAAGTGATGCAGTCGATACCGGTCGCGTACCTCGCGTTCGGCGTATCGCTGTTCTTTACCGCATTTCTGCGTACGACCCCGGGTTTTATTCTCAAGCTCTCCTCGGCCCCTATCATTTTAGTTGGGGCACATGAAAAGAATGCTCGTCAACGCAGTTCAAGAAGAAGAACTGCGGGTTGCACTGGTCGACGGTCAAAAATTATACGACTTATCGATTGAGATCCCGTCTCGGGAACAGAAAAAATCCAATATCTATAAAGGCCGGATAACCCGCGTCGAGCCCAGTCTCGAAGCGGCGTTCGTCGAATACGGCGCGCAGCGCCATGGCTTCCTGCCGCTGAAGGAAGTCTCCAAGGAATACTTCCGCACGCAGCCGGCGAATGGCGGCCGGCTCAATATCAAGGACCTTCTGCAGGAAGGCCAAGAATTGATCGTCCAGGTTGAAAAAGAGGAGCGCGGCAACAAAGGCGCTGCGCTCACGACGTTCATCAGTCTGGCCGGCCGGTTCTTGGTGCTGATGCCGAACAATCCGCGTGCGGGCGGCGTATCGCGGCGCATCGAGGGCGAGGATCGCGAGCAGATGCGCGATGCCATGAATGGATTGGTCATTCCCGACGGCATGGGCGCGATCGTGCGCACCGCGGGAGTTGGCCGGAGCACCGAAGAGTTGCAATGGGATTTGAACAATCTCAAAAGCGCGTGGGACGCCATTGTCGTCGCCAATGACGGCAGGCCGGCGCCTTTCCTGATTTTTCAGGAAAGCGATGCGGTGACGCGCGGCCTGCGCGACTACTTCTCCGATGATGTGGGCGAGTGCCTCATCGACCAGCCCGAGGCCTTTCAAAAAGCCCAGGAGTACATGCAGCGCTTCATGCCGCCGGACGCGCAGCGCAAGCTGAAGCTCTACACCGATCCGGTGCCCTTGTTCACGCGATACCAGATCGAAAGTCAGATCGAATCGGCGTATGCGCACAAGGTCACCCTGCCCTCGGGCGGCAGCCTGGTGATCGATCATACCGAGGCGCTGGTGTCGATCGACATCAATTCCGCCCGCAGCACCCGCGGCGGCGACATCGAAGCCACGGCGCGCAACACCAACCTGGAGGCCGCGGAAGAAATCGCTCGGCAATTGCGGCTGCGCGATATCGGCGGCCTCATCGTCATCGATTTCATCGACATGGAATCCACCGCCAATCAGCGCGCCGTGGAAGACATGCTGCGCGATTCGGTGAAGATGGACCGGGCCCGCATCCAGCTCGGGCGGCTCTCGCGCTTCGGCCTGCTCGAATTATCGCGCCAACGTTTGCGCCCTGCCTTGAGCGAGACGACGCATATCAACTGTCCGCGCTGCAGCGGCATGGGCACGATACGCGGCGTCGAATCGATGTCGCTGGCCTTGCTGCGGCTGATCGGCGAGGAGGCACGCAAGGAGCGCACGGGCCGCGTCGTGGCACAGGTGCCTGTCGACGTGGCGACCTATCTCATGAACGAAAAACGCGAACAGCTCAATCAAATCGAGTCGCGCGACAAGGTATCGCTCGTGATCGTGCCGAATCCTCACATGCAAACGCCGGCCTATACGCTGCGCCGCGTCCGCGACGATGAGAAGGAGCTGCCGGAGAACAGCACCGTCAGCTATCAATTGGCGGATCAACCCAGCGTCGATGATTCGAACATCGGCGAAAGGGACAAAAAACCGCCCGGCGAAGTTCCGCTCGTTCCGAGCATCCTGCCGGCCTCGACCGCGCCCATCGTTCCCATGCCGACGCCGCCCGAAGCGAAGGCCCCGCAACCGGCCGCGCAGCTTGGCGCGCTGATCAGATTCTGGCGATGGCTGTTCGGCGATCCTGCCGCCCGTGCCGCCGCCAAAGCTGCCGCCGCGCCGTCGCAGCCTCAGCGCGACCGTCCGCAGCATCGCGACGTCCGCCACGATCGCTACCGCAGCGGCGGGGATCGAGACCGGAACCGCGAGCGCGGAGACCGCGACCGCCATCGCGACATTCGCCGTGATGGCCCGCGTGATCCGCGCCGCGACGGTCGGCCGCGCGGTGAGAATCCTCGGGACAATCGCGGTGAATCCAACCCACGCCGGCCTGAGAGTCCGGGCCCCACGGAGCGCAACGCGGGTGGCCAGCGCATCGAGCCGTCGCGCCAGGAGCAAGGTCCGCGCCCCGAGCAAGGTCCGCGCCCCGAGCAAGGTCCGCGCCAAGAACAGGCGCCGCGTTCCGATCAGGGAGCGCGCCCCGGCAATGAGACCGAGCGGCCGTCCAACGAGCGGGGCGAGCGCAGCGAGCGGGGCGGCCGCAGCCGGCGCCGACGTGGCCGGGGTCGACGCGACGGCGGGGAAAACACCGCGAACGGCACGGGCGCCAACCAGCCTCAAGGAGCGGGTGCGGCCAACAATTTCACTGGCGCTGCTTCGCCCAATTCGAGCCAGGTTGCGCCGCCCGCGCCGCCACCCTCCTACGAGCGTCCGGCTGAGCGTCCCGCATTTGAACCGGTTCGTGAGCAGCCATCCACGCACGCGGCGCCTGAGCCGACACCACCGCCCACGCGGACGGTTGAGACGGCCCCGGCGAACACCGGAACGGACAACAAGTACGTTGTGTGGTCCTCAGCTCCAGCGGACGTTCAACGATCCGGTCCGGACGAGCATTGACGCAGCTGCCGCAGTCTTAGATCGAGCGCCAGACTGACGCCCAACAGCGCGGCCGCGAGGCCGCGCAAGCTGGCAATGGCCATCCAGGTGGCGCGCGCGGCAATCGAGCGCGTAGGCGGCTGACCCAGGCGCGCCCAAATATAAAACGCCGCGGCGAAGCTGACGGCAGCCAGTATGTAGATCAGCATCCAGCCGCGGCGCTCGCGGCTCGGAAGCAGACGATTCGGCACAGCGGCTTGCGGTCCACGGCGCAAACCGTAGCAGACCATGGCAAGCACCGCGGCGAGGCCGACGAGCGAGCCCAGATCCTGCATCACGTACATGGCGGGCAGGTGCCGGCTGCCGATATCGATTGTATCGTCGAGCACGGGGAACATGCGCACGCCTCTGCCACCGGTGTGCGTGAATGCATCCCACACCAGGTGCGTCAATGCTCCCCCCACCACGCCGCCGGCGGCGAGCAGCCATTGGCGCCACGAGCGGAAGCTCGCCTCGGCAGCGAACGGACGCCAGCGTGCATAGGGCCCCTCGGGCAGAACCTCCAGGATGGAGGTCTTGATGAGCAGCTGGAACACCCAGTAGGTGATCCACCCGACCGGCAGGCAGAACGTCATCAAGGCCTCGATGCTATGTGTTTCGACGCGCGGCATACCGGGGAAAAATATCCGAAAATCCGGGACCATAGCGCCGATAGTTGCAGCAGATAGTAGCTTCCAGCGCGCCAGCCACCGAGAAAAGGGCAGAACGGCCGCGGTATGGGAGATCGTAAAGGGCATGGAAGCGCTAGGATGTCATGGATTACGCAAGGGCGAACGCCGCCCCGCTCGATCGGCGCTGCCCAGAGCAGCGAGCAGGCCGCGCGCAGCAGCCGTCGTCAGATCGAGCACCTCCTCGAACGCAGCGGCATCGCGATGGTAAGGGTCCGGCACATCGCGCAACCCCAAATCGGGCGCGTATTCGAGAAATAGTCTAAGCGAGGAGCGCGAGTTGCGGGGCCGCACCGCTTGCAGCTCGCGCAAGTTCTCGCCATCCATCGCCAGGATGAGATCGAAGCGCGCAAAATCATCGGCCGCGAACTGGCGCGCCTGCAGGCCACTGATATCGATACCCCGCCGGAGCGCAGCGCGTTGGCTGCGCGGATCCGGCGGCGCACCGATGTGATAACCGGCGGTTCCCGCCGAGTCAATTTCCAGCGCCAGGTGCGGCGCCTCCTTCTTGGCCAGGTAGCGCAGCACTCCCTCCGCCGTAGGACTCCGGCAGATGTTGCCGAGACAGACAAACAGCACCCGGTGCGGCGTCACCAACGCCGGCGCCCTTTGAACTATAACCATGCAATGATTATGCTTGGCAAGCAGAATAAAAACAGGCAAGGAGGCGGTATGTCGTTACGAGCCACCGTGGCGGGGAGTTTGCTGCTCGCGTCACTTCCTCATGTTTCAAGCGCCGGGACGGCTTTCAATGCAGCAAAGGCCTTTGGTGCCCGCCCGAGCGTCGAGTACCTCAGCCTGTCGCCCGACGGGATGAGCGTCGCCTATGTCGCTCCCACGAGCGGCCAGGGATCGGTGCTGTATGTTCAAAGTCTTGCCAAGGGAGCAACTCGGACGGTCAAACCCGTCCTTGGCACCAGCGGCAAACCCGAACGGCTCGGCCGCTGCGATTGGGTGTCGAATCAGCGGCTGGTTTGCGTCATTTACGGCATAGTCGCCAACAACATCCTGCTCGAACCCTTGGAGCTCTCGCGCCTGATCGCGGTCAATACCGACGGCACCCAGCTGCAATTACTCAGTACGCGGGACAATTTATTCACGCGGGGAATACAACTCGGCGGCGGCACCGTCCTTGACTGGCTGCCGGATGAGGATGGCGCCGTGCTGATGACCCGGGTGTATTTGCCGGATGATCATACCGGCAGCCACATCGGTTCGTCGAAACACGGAATCGCGGTCGACCGGGTCGACACGCAAACATTGGCGGCGCGCACCATCGAGCAGCCGCGCGACGACGCAGTCGCCTACATCAGCGACGGCCGCGGCACGATCCGCATCATCGGAGCCGCATCGAGGCGCGGCGCGGTCGGGAACTATGCATCAGGCAACATCGCCTACTACTATCGCAAGATCGATTCGCGCGACTGGCTGCCGATGGGCGAGGTGGTCGGCGAGAACAGCAACGGCTTCGAGCCTGTTGCGGTGGATCATGACGCGAATCTGGCCTACGGCTACAAGAAATTGGACGGCCGGCTTGCGCTCTATACGGTCGCGTTGGACGGATCGTTGAAAGAAGAACTCGTGTACGCGCGACCCGACGTGGACGTCGGGGGATTGTTTCGCCTCGGCCGCCGCCATCGAGTCGTGGCAGTAAGCTATTCCGACGATTTCTCGCACTACCACTTCTTGGATCCGGATTTTGAAAAATTGTTGGCGTCGCTGGCCAGGGCACTGCCGGGGCAGCCGTCGCTTCGTGTCGTGGATTCGAGCATGGACGAAAGCAAGCTGCTGATAAGCGCCGGGAGCGATCACGATCCGGGCGTTTATTATTTGTTCGATAAGAAGCTGCGCCAGCTGGAGACGTTCTTGGTGGTGAGGGGAGAGCTGGAGGGCGTCAAGCTGGCCAGCGTCAAGCCGATCCACTATCAGGCGGCCGACGGCACCCTGATCCCCGGGTACCTGACGCTTCCGCCGGGTGTCGAGTCGCCCAAGGACCTGCCCGCCATCGTCATGCCGCACGGCGGCCCGAGCGCCCGCGACTACTGGCGCTTCGATTGGCTGGCACAATTCTATGCGTCGCGCGGATATGCGGTGCTGCAGCCGAACTTTCGCGGTTCCAAGGGCTATGGAGATGATTTTTTCCAACAAAATGGCTTCCGCTCTTGGCCGACCGCCATTGGCGATGTGTTGGATGCCGGCCGGTGGCTGGTTGCGCAAGGCATTGCTAGCCCCGATAGGCTCGCCGTCGTAGGCTGGTCCTATGGCGGCTACGCGGCGCTGCAGTCGGCGGTGGTCGACCCCGGTGTGTTCAAGGCGGTCATTGCCATCGCGCCCGTGACGGACCTCCCGGAGCTCAAGGAACAACACCGCAATTGGTCCGATTTCTTGATTGTGAGCCGCGAGATCGGCGAGGGATCGCACGTGCGCGAGGGCTCGCCGGCGCTGAACGCGGCGCGGATCAAGGTACCGGTGCTGCTGTTCCACGGCGCGATGGACCGTAATGTGCTGATCCGGCAATCGAAGGAGATGGCCGATCGCTTGGCGGCCGCGGGCGTGCCGCACGAACTGGTCACCTGGCCGGATCTCGATCATCAGCTCGAGGACTCCGCCGCGCGCGCGGACATGCTGCGCAAGAGCGATGCCTTTTTGCGCCGCGCGATGGGCTTGTAGCCGGCGCGAAGCCTAGCGTTTTTGCAGTGACGCCCTGACGCGCGCGAGGTCCTCGGGCGTGTCGACCCCCGGCGGCGGCGAATCAGACAAGGCGACCACGTGGATGTGCATGCCGTGCTCGAGCGCGCGCAGTTGCTCGAGTTTCTCGGTCATTTCCAGCGGCGTCGGCGGCCATGCGGCAAACTGCAGCAAGCTACGCACCCGATAGGCATAGATGCCAATGTGGCGCCATGCGCCCACGAACGATGCCGGGCGCTCCGCAACGATGCTGTCGCGCGGCCAGGGCACCGGGGCGCGGCTGAAGTACAGGGCTCGACCGTCAGGGTCGCGCAGCGCCTTCACGCAATTGGGATCGAGAAATTCCCGCAGCGATCGGATGGGAGCAGCCGCCGTGCTGATGTCGGCGCCGGGGACCTCGCGCAGCCCCCGAGCCACGTTCGCTACGACCGCGGCGGGCATGTCCGGTTCGTCGCCCTGTAAATTGACCACGATATCGTCGGCCGCAAATCCTCCGGCGCGCACCGCCTCGGCAATTCGATCGGTGCCCGAGACGTGATGCGGCGAGGTCATCACGCAAGCGGCGCCAAACTCGAGCGCCGCGGAGCGAATCCTCTCATCGTCCGTGGCGACGAGCACCGAGGCGGCGCCGCTGTCGACTGCGCTCTGCCACACCCATTGAAGCAACGGCCGATCGCCGATGGGCAACAGCGGCTTGCCGGGCAAGCGGGTCGATGCGAAGCGCGCCGGTATGATGACGTGAAACACCGGGGGTCGGGAGCCTAGGTTTCGAGCAGCGGATCGTCGGCGCTCAAGGCGCGCGCCTCTTCGGGCAGCATCAGCGGGATGCCGTCGCGCACGGCATACGCCAGCCGATCGGGCCGACACACAAGCTCGAGCGAATTGCCGGCGCCGCTGCTGCGCAGCGGACCTTTGCAGATCGGGCAAACCAGCAGGTCAAGCAAGCGTTTGTCCATATGTCCTCATGCGCGCGCGGCGCGCTTTTTCCACACACTCAGCCACGATGCCTCGCAATTTTTCCGAGTCGCCCGCGGCGAAAACCACATCAACGGGAACGAACCAGTGATGGGGCCCCGCTACTGCCTCGCATTTTACGGCATCCTTCTCGGTCATGAGCACCGGAAGATCGTCCGGGAAGGAAATGTCGTCGATCCTCAGCCGCTGATGATCGGGCAACGGATGTTCGAGCACGTCGATGCCGGCTGCGCGCAGCAGCACGAAGAATCGCTGCGGATTGCCGATGGCGGCAAGCGCATGCACCGGCCGGCCGGCAAACTCCCGCAATGGCTTGGCGGTCCCGTACTTCAGCGCAATCGCGTCGCTTGCGCGTAATCGCATGCGCATGGCGCCGTCGCTCGGTGCGTCTCCGCCATTCAGCACGATGGCATCCGCGCTCTTGAGTCTGGACGGCATCTCGCGCAGCGGCCCCAACGGCAACAGCCGTCCATTGCCGAAACGCCGATCGCCGTCGACAACGATGATTTCACAGTCGCGCTGCAGGGCGTAGTGCTGCAGTCCATCGTCGCTCAGGATGACATCGCAGCCCGCATCGACCAATAGCCGTGCCGCCGCCGGGCGATTGCGCCCGGTCGCGATCGGCGCCCGGCTGCGGCGTGCCAGGAGCACGGCCTCATCGCCGACGACTGCGGAATCATCGGAGGATTGCACCAGCCGCGCAGCCCGCGAGGAGCCGCCGTACCCGCGCGTCACCACGCCCGGCCTGAAGCCGATTTCTGCCAGCTGACCGGCCAGCCAGCTCACCAGAGGAGTCTTGCCCGTCCCCCCGACGGTTAAGTTGCCGACCACAATCACCGGACATGGCAGGCGCGTCGAGCGCAACCACTGCCGGGCGTACGCGAAGCGCCGAATTGCCGATGCCGCGGCGTAGGCTGCGGACAGCGGCGTCAGCCACCGGGGCGGCGGCGCACCACCGTACCAGATCGAATTGAGCCAGGATTGGGCCGACATGCCGGGGGGCGCCGCTCAGGCGTTGAACTGCATCCCGTGCAGCGCTGCATAGAGGCCGCCGCGCGCAAGCAGATCATGATGACTCCCCGTTTCCACGATCCGGCCCCGGTCAAGAACGATGATTCGATCGGCGTTCTCGACCGTCGACAGCCGGTGGGCGATCACCAGCGTCGTGCGGCCTTGCATGAGAAGCGCCAGCTCCTGCTGAACGCGCCGCTCCGATTCGTTGTCGAGCGCTGCGGTCGCCTCATCCAGTATCAGAACCGGCGAATCCTTGAGCAGGGCGCGCGCGATCGATATCCGCTGGCGCTGGCCGCCTGAAAAATTCTGCCCGCGATCCGTTAGCATGGTGTCGAAGCCCTGCGGTTGCTGGTCGACGAATTCCATGACGTTGGCGGCGCGCGACGCCTCTTCCACCTCGGCATCCGTCTTGCCCACGGCATTGAAGGCTATGTTGCTGCGAATGGTATCGTTGAACAGCACGACGTCCTGACTGACCAGGCTCACTTGCGAGCGCAGATCGGCCAAGCGGTACTCGCGCACATCGACTCCATCCAACAGCACCGAGCCTTGCTGCACGTCGTAAAAGCGCGGCACCAAGCCGACCAGAGTGGTCTTGCCGCTCCCGGATCGGCCGACGATGGCCACGGTCTCGCCGGTGCGCACGTGAAAACTCACGTCCCGCAACACATCGCCCTTTTCGCCTTCATAGGCAAACGACACGTTGCGAAACTCGATCTCGCCGCGCGCGCGCGCGAGGGAGCGCGTCCCGCCCTCGCCTTCGGTGGGTTGGTCCATTACCTCGAACACGCTTTGCCCCGCGGCGATGCCTTGCTGAAGAGGGCTGCTCATATTGACCAGGCTGCGCAACGGCGACGGGATGAGGAACAGCGCGGTCAGAAAGCCGAAGAATTCATCCAGCGTGAGATCGCCGGCTTGCACTTGGTGGATGGACACGAACAGGACGCTGCCCAACGCCATCGCCGCGATGCATTGCACCACCGGGTTGCTGATGGCCTTGGCGCGCACCAATTTCATGTTCGACGCGCGGTTGTGTTCGTTGACCAGCTCGAAGCGCCTGGTCTGGTGTTCCTCGGCGTTGAAGATCTTGATCAGGCGCAAGGCGTCGATCGCTTCCTTCGCCACGCGCGTGATATCGCCCATCGAGTTTTGAATCCGTTGGCTGTAGCGCCGGAAGCTACGGTTCGCAACCTGCATCAGCCAGGCGATCACCGGCGCCGCGGCAATACAAAATGCGGCGAGGTGCCAATTCAAATAAAACAAGTAGCCCACCAGAATCACGATGCTCAACGAATCGCTGATCAGCGAAATAGCCGCGTTGGTCGCCGCCGCCGCGACCAACTCGATATTGTTGGTCAATTTGGACAGCAGGTGACCCGATTGTTGCCGATCCGCATAGGCTATCGGCAGCCGCATATAGTGCTGAAACAGATCGTGGCGCAGACTTTTGATCACTTGCCGGCCCACCCAGCTCGGAAAATAGTTGGCGATGTAGTCGCCCAGGCCCCGGACGGTGAACAGCACGACCACGCCGATCGGCACCTGCCAAATGACGTTGGGGTCCTGGAGCACGAACGTCCCTTTCATGAAGCGCTTCACCAGGTACGCCAGCGATGCGTTGGACACGGCGAACAAAATCGCGCCGAGGACGCCGACGAAAAACATGGCCGCATGCGGACGGGCGTACCTGATCAAGCGGCGATAGATCGACCAGCCGTTGACGGCGGGTTTCACAACCGCCGGCACCGCGTTCAAGGGGCGTTATCCTCGTGCACGGTGGCGATGTTGAGCTGCGCGAAGCCCAGCTTTCCGGCGACGTCCATGGCGGTCACGACCGCTTGGTGCGTGGTACGGGCGTCCGCGCGAATCGTGATGGGCCCACGTTCGGTGCCGGCCTCCTTGAGCAAGGCGGCACGCAGCGTGCCGGGGCTCGAGTTGATCAGGGTTCGCTCATTCACACGGTAGGCGCCCTCCGCGGTGACGGTGATGACCAGCGGTTCGTGCGAGCCTCGAGGTATCGGCGTGTCGCTGGACTGCGGCAGCTGAACCTTGACCCTGCCTTCTTGATTGAATGTCGTCGAGACCATGAAGAAAATCAGCAATACCAGCAGGACGTCAATCATGTTGATCAGATTGATTTCGGGATCTTCCTGACGGCGCGGTCGCAGGTTCATCGTCTCGCAAATCCGCCGCGCTCATCCAGCGCATCGACCAGTTTCATGGCCTCCTTCTCCATTCGAATGACCAAGCTTTCGACCTTGCTTCGCAGGAATCGGTAGGCAATCAGCGACGGAATTGCCACGGTGAGACCCGCCGCCGTCGTAATGAGCGCCTCGCCGATACCGCCGGACAGCGTTCTCGGATCCCCGAGTCCGCTGGTGGTAATGGCGTTGAACGCATGGATGATGCCGGCGACGGTTCCCAGTAGACCCAACAGGGGTGCAACTGCCGCGATCGTGCCCAGCGTATTGAGGAAGCGCTCCAAATCGTGGATCACGTGGCGGCCGCCGTCCTCGAGGCGCTCCACCATGATCTCCCGCGGCTTGTCGCGGTTGGCCAGGCCAATGGCCAGCAGCTTGCCCAAGGGCGAGTTCTGCTCCAAGGCCGCCACCAATTTATCGCTCATTTGGTCCGCTTCGATCCAGTTCCAGACTTTTTGAGCCAGATCACGCGGGATGACGCGATTGCTCTGTAGAGTCCACAGGCGCTCCAATATGATGGCGACCGCCGCGATGGAACATAAAATTATCGGCCACATGAAGCCGCCGCCCGCGCGGATGATCTCCCACATTGCGCCCTCGTTTAAGTCACATAAAAAGCTGCGGGCATGATACTTGAGCTCCGACTGTTCAGACAGCGCTTTTGGCACCCGCTACAAGCCATTGATTTACCGAATCGCCGCGGAGTAAAGTGCGTTGGTCACGAAATCGGCATAACCCGGCTTCGGGAGCGTGAAAACTAAAACACTATGAAACGCTGGCTACAAAGCGTCACACCGGACCGAAACACGCTGGAACATCACTGGTGCCTGAAGCATTTCACCGCCGTGATGCTGGATCGCCGCTGCTGGACGTTCAATCGCTCGACCGTCACCCGCTCCTTTGCGCTGGGTTTGTTCATTGCGTTCATCCCGCCGACCCCTTTGCCGGTGCACCTGGTGGCGTGCGCCCTGCTCGGCGTGTACTTTCGTTTGAACCTGCCCGTGCTCGTCGCCACGGTTTTCGTGAGCAATCCCTTCACGTGGGTGCCGCAGGTGGCCGGTTCGCTGTGGGTCGGCGCGAAGCTCTTGGGATTGGACTTGATGCCCTTCCTGCACGCCATCAGCCACCGCACCCTCTGGGCGGACATGGGCGTGCTCTGGCCGCCCTTGCTGCTCGGGGCGCTCGTACTGGGATTGACCGCGGCGGCGGCGGGCTACGTGCTGGCGCAGGCCGCTTGGCGGACCCGCGTTATCTACCAGCTGCGCCGGCGCCGGGCTCGCTCAAGCAGCCGGGGCACCGCGCTCGACTAGGATTCCGTCCGCGAGGTTGAGCACGCGGTCGAGCCGGGCGGCCAATCTTTCGTCGTGCGTCACGATCACCAGGCTGGTGCCAAGTTCGCGGTTGAGCTGCAGCATCAATTCGAACACCTGCGCAGCATTCTTGCCGTCCAGATTCCCCGTCGGCTCATCGGCCAGGACCAGCTTGGGTCTCGTGACCAGGGCGCGGGCGACCGCCGCACGTTGGCGTTCTCCGCCTGAGAGCTGCGAGGGACGATGATCCAGCCGCTCCGCCAAGCCGACGCGCGCCAACAAGGCGCCGGCCTCGCTCTTGGCGGCCCGCGGACTCATGCGCCGCACCAGCAACGGCATCGCGACGTTCTCGAGCGCGGTGAACTCGGGCAGCAAATGATGAAACTGATAGACGAATCCCACGGCATGGTTGCGCAGCCGCCCGCGCTCCGCATCGTTCAATTGATTCATCGCCGAGCCCGCGATGCCCACCGTACCGCGCGTGGGCAGATCCAGCCCCCCCAGCAGCTGCAACAGCGTGGTCTTGCCCGACCCCGATGCGCCGACGATGGCGATGCGCTCCCCGCTCCGGACCCGGATGTTTGCGCCGCGCAGCACCTGCAGCGTCACGCCGCCCTGGACGAAGTCCTTGACCAGGTCCACGCCCTCGAGCACCGTGTTGTTTACAGTCGACATCGTCATATCCTCAATCGTTACGCAAGGATTCAGCCGGCAACAAGCGTGCGGCACGCACCGCCGGGTACACGGTGGACAGGCACGCCAGAACGAACGCGAATGCGCAGATGCGCAGCACATCGGCCGTCCGTACATGCGCGGGCAGGTCGCTCATGAAGTACACGCGCGCGTCGAGAAATTTGAACCCGACGATTGCCTCGAGGCCGTGCACCAGCTCCTGCAGGTTGGCCGCGATGATGACGCCGAGCGCCACGCCACAGAGAATGCCGAGCATTCCGATGAGACTGCCCTGCACGAAGAACACCGCGAGGATGCTGCGCGGCGAGGAGCCGAAGGTGCGCAGGATCGCGATGTCGCGCCGTTTGTCCTTCACCACCATGACCATGGTGGAGACGATGTTGAATGCCGCGACCGCGACCATCAACGACAGCATCACGAACAAAATACGCTTCGTGATGGCGATGGAGCGGAAGAAATTCACGTGCTCGTTGGTCCAATCCTTGATCTCGACGTTGCCGCCGATCGCCAGCGCGGCGGCGCGCACCAGCCGCGGCGCGGCGTACCGGTTCACGAGATTCAAGCGTATCCCCGTGACCTCATCGCCCATACGCAACAGTTTCGCGGCATCCTGGATCGCCATCACCGCGATGCGCCGATCGTATTCGTACATGCCGACGGCGAGTATTCCAGCCACTTGAAATGCACGCATCCGCGGCAGCACGCCCAGCGGCGTGACATCGCCGAGCGCGACGATCAGCACCACACGATCGCCAACCTTTACGCCAAGCTCCTCCGCCAACGCCTTGCCCAGAATCACTCGATAGCTGCCCGCCGTCAGATCGGCCAGCCGTCCGCTCAATAGATGCGGGCGCAGATCCACGACCCGCGACTCGGCCTGAGGGTCGATGCCGCGCAGTTGCACCCCGGATGATTTGTCGCCGTGGGTCATCAACCCTTGTTCCTCGATATAGGGCGCGGCACCGTTGATGCCCGGAAAGACTTGCAGCTTTGCCATGTCCGCACGCCAATCGGGAATGCGGCCCTCGATGCCGGAAATGGTGGCATGTGCCGTGAGGCTCAAGATGCGGGTGCGCAGGACCTCCTCGAATCCGTTCATCACGGAAAGCACGATGATGAGCACCGCCACCCCTAGAGCCAATCCGACGATGGCGATGCCGGCGATCAAGGACACGAAACCGCGATGCGGCGCGGCGCGCAGGTAGCGAAAACCTAGGAACCCCTCGTACCAATAGCCCTTCATTCGTACCTCAGCGCCGCGGCAGGCTGCGTCTTGGCGGCCTGAAAAGCCGGGTAAAGCGTCGCCATGAAGGTGAGGACGAGCGCGGCGGCGGCAATCCGCGCCACGTCCGGCGGATGCAGCTCGCTCGGGATGCCCGACACGTAATAAACCTCCGGATCCATGACGTGGAAACCGAACGTGGTTTCCAAGAATGGCACGATCACATCGACGTTCAGGGCCAGGGCAAGGCCCAGCCCCACGCCGAGCGCCGTGCCGATCCAACCGATCAGCACCCCTTGCGTCATGAAAACCGCCAGCACTCCACGCGGACTCAATCCCAGGGTTCTCAAGATCGCGATATCGGTGCGCTTATCGTTCACGACCATGACCAGCGTCGCCACGATGTTGAACACCGCCACCGCCACGATCAGCATGAGGATCAAGCCGGTCGTCGTCTTCTCGATGCGAATGGCGCGAAAGTACGCTTCGTTCTCCTGCGTCCAATCGCGCACCTGCATGGCCGGATCCAAGCGCGCGGCCGCGATGCGCGCCAGGTCGGGCGCCTTCAGCACATCGTCGAATTTCAGGCGAATTCCGCCGGGCCCGGCCAGACCCCGCAGAGCCTCGGCGTCGCTCAGATCAATCAGCGCGAGCACGCTGTCATGCTCCTGTAAGCCGACTTCAAACGTGCCGACGACCTGAAATTCCTGCAGGCGCGGCGCGAAGCCACCGCCGCTCGAGGCGGAGTTGCCCGGGATCATGACGACCACGGTATCGCCGGGGCCCACTTGCAGCTGGTAGGCCAGCATTCGCCCCAGGATGATTCGATTCAGTCCGGGCTTAAGATCGGTGAGCGCGCCCTCGCGCATGGCATCGGCGATGGTCGATACCCGCGGCTCTCGCCCAGGGTCGATACCGCGCACGATCGCTCCGCTCATCGAGGACTGCTTGCTGAGCATGGCGTCCATATCCAGGTACGGCGCGGCGCCGGTCAGGCCCGGTGAACCCTCGAGCAAGGCGATGCGCGCCTGCCAGTCCGATATCGGCCCTTCGTTCGAGGTCAGCGTGGCGTGCGCCGACAGGCTCAGCAACCGGGCGCGCAGCTCGGTCTCGAAGCCGTTCATCACGGAGAGCACGGTAATCAGGGCTGCCACGCCCACGGCGACGCCGAGCAGCGACACCCAGGTGATAAAGGATACGAAAAAGCTGTGCTCCCGAGCCAGCGAGTACCGCAAGCCCACGAAGACAGGGAGGGGTTGGAACATGCGCGGCGGCTAATCCTTACACGGACCTGTTAAATGGCAACACAATCAGAGTGTTAATTGTGTCAAGTATTGGTCCATCGGGGCAGTGGTATAGTTTAGGGGGGCCAACGTAATCATAGGATATCGGTAACATATGAGGTACGCCATGAGGTATCGAATTCTGCTGCTGGCCACGGTGCTCGCGAGCAGCCTCGCCGGGGCTGAGACCATTGCCATCGACAACGGCATCGCCGTCAAACAGTCCGACGTCGCCACGCCGACCCGCGGCATGAGCATGGACCAAGTTGCCGGGAAATTCGGCGCTCCTGCCAGCAAAGTTCCCGCCGTCGGACAACCGCCGATCTCGCGCTGGGAGTATCCACGCTTCATCGTGTATTTCGAGCACGAACACGTCATTCACAGCGTCATCGTCAGTTCTTAAAAAGTTAATGACGCGTGGACGCGCTTAGCTTCGCGTAACATCATCCGGCGTTGATTCCTTCAGTACCCACCGCGACCAGGCTCGCGGCGGGCGTTTTTTATTTTTTTAAAGCCGATACATGCCTCTAGTCGACCCGATACTTCCCCGCAGCGACGAGCGCCTGGTCAAATGGGGCAAGCTGTATGGCGCGGCTCCCGCGCTGGCGATCGCCGCAGCTGCCCCGCATGCCCCCATGCTGGTCGTTGCGCAAAGCTCGCGCGAGGCCGAAGCCCTGAGCGAGGAAATTCGATTCTTCGCCGGGCCCGATCTCCCGGTCAGGGTGTTTCCGGACTTGGAGACGCTGCCCTACGACAGCTTCTCGGCGCATCCCGACATCACCTCCGCGCGGCTCGCGACCCTGGCCGGGCTCCCGCGCGCACGGCATGGCGTGTGGTTGGTGGCCATCGATACGTTGCTGCAGCGATTGGCGCCGCGCAGCTACATCGAGGCCTACTCGCTCAAGGTACATCTTAACGAAACGCTGGACCTCGAGGCACTGCGCGCGCAACTGGCGATGGCCGGATACGCGGCGGTGACGCAAGTCGTGGCGCATGGCGAATTTGCGGTCCGCGGATCGCTCATCGATGTATTTCCGATGGGCTCGGATGCCCCCTACCGGATTGACCTGTTGGATCGGGACGTCGACAGCATCCGGCGCTTCGATCCCGACACGCAGCGCTCGCGCGACAAGCTGGACCGCATCGATTTGTTGCCGGCGCGCGAAACGCCGCTGAATCCGGAGGCCGTACGCGAATTTCGGCGCCGTTACCGCCTGCGCTTCACGGGGGATCTCGCGGAACAAGCGATCTACCGCGAGGTCAGCGCCGGCAGCGCCCCTGGCGGCATTGAATATTTCCTGCCGCTGTTCTTCGAGCGCACGTCGCATTTGTTCGAATATCTGCCCCCGGGCAGCGTGGTGGTCAACATCAACGATGCGGCGTCGATGGCCGGGCAATTATGGAATGGGATCGCCGAGCGCCACGATCAGCTGCGCCACGACCGTTACCGCCCGATTCTGGATCCGGCCGAGCTCTATTTGACGCCCGGCGAATTTCACGAGGCGTTCGATCCCCGGCCCAGGGTTGAACTTCACACCTTTGAGTGGCCTCCCGAGACCGAAGGGGCTTGTCAAAATTTCGCCACCGCCTTACCGGCCGTGGTCCGTATCGATGCGCGCGCGGAACAGCCCGCGGCCGAACTGGTGGCGCATATCAACGGCACCGCTGCGCGCATCCTGATTGCGGCCGAATCGGCCGGGCGCCGCGAGCTGATTCTGGACCTGCTGCGCAGCCGCGGCGTGCAGGCAAAGATCTTCGACAGCTTTGCCGCCTTTCTGGCCGGCGAGGCGCAGCTGGGCATCACGGTGTCGGCCGCCGCGTCGGGCCTCACGCTCGCAGTCCCGCCCCTGGAAATTCTGACCGAATCGCAATTGTTCGGCGATCGAGCCCGGCAGGAGCGCCGGCGGCGCCGGGCCGAGCGCGACCCGGCCAAGATACTGAAGGAATTGTCGGATTTGCGCATCGGCGCGCCGGTGGTGCACGAGGCTTACGGGGTGGGCCGCTACGTCGGACTGCAGACCATGGATATCGCCGGCTACACGGGTGAATTTCTGGTGCTTGAGTATGCCGGCGGCGACAAGCTGTATGTTCCGGTTCAGTCGCTGCATCTGGTTTCGCGCTACACCGGCGCGCCTGCGGAGACCGCGCCGCTGCACAAGCTCGGCGGCGATCAGTGGCAAAAGGCGCGCCGCAAGGCCGCGCAGCGGATCCGCGACGTCGCCGCCGAATTGCTGGACCTGTATTCGCGCCGGGCCGCGCGACTTGGCACCCGCATGCTGGCCGGCGAAGCTGAATACCGGGCCTTTCAGTCCGGATTTCCGTTCGAGGAAACGGCCGATCAAGCCGCCGCCATCGAACAAGTCATTGCGGACCTGCAATCCGACAAGCCCATGGATCGCGTCATCTGCGGCGATGTGGGCTTCGGCAAGACCGAGGTCGCGTTGCGGGCTGCGTTCATCGCGGTGCAGGCCGGCAAGCAGGTCGCGGTCCTGGTGCCGACCACATTGCTGGCCCAACAGCACTCCACGACCTTTTTGGACCGATTCGCGGACTGGCCGGTGCGCATCGAAAGCCTGTCGCGCTTTCGCACGAACAAGGAAGCGGCGGGCGTCATCGACGGCGTCGCCGCCGGCACGGTGGATATTGTCATCGCCACGCAGCGGCTGCTGCAGGGCAAGGTCCGCTTCAAGGACTTAGGGCTGGTGGTGATCGACGAGGAGCATCGGTTTGGCGTGCGCGATAAGGAAAGATTAAAGGCCCTGCGTACCGAGGTCGATGTACTGACGCTGACGGCAACCCCGATTCCACGGACGCTCAACATGGCGATGGGCGGCCTTCGCGATCTGTCTTTGATCACCACGCCGCCCGCGGAACGCCTGGCCGTCAAGACCTTCGTGCTGGAATGGAACGAAACCATGGTGCGGGAGGCTGCCTTGCGCGAGATCCGCCGCGGCGGCCAGATATATTTCGTGCACAACAGCATCGAGACGATCGAAAAGACGGCGCAAGCGATCCGTGAATTGGTGCCGGAAGCGGCCGTCGCGGTCGGCCACGGCCAAATGCGCGAACGCGATCTCGAACAGCTGATGCTGGATTTTTATCACCGCCGATTCAACGTGCTGGTCTGCACCACCATCATCGAAAGCGGGATCGACGTGCCTACCGCCAATACCATCGTGATCGATCGCGCCGATCGATTCGGCCTGGCGCAGATTCATCAGCTGCGCGGCCGCGTCGGCCGCTCGCACCATCGAGCGTACGCCTACCTGATCACGCCGCCGCGCAAGGCGATGACCGCCGATGCCATCAAGCGCCTGGAAGCGCTCGAATCGCTCGAGGAGCTGGGCGCGGGCTTTACCTTGGCCACGCACGACCTGGAAATTCGCGGCGCAGGTGAACTATTGGGCGATGAACAGAGCGGTCAGATTCAAGAGATCGGCTACAACCTGTACATGGAGCTCCTGGAGCGCGCGGTGACTGCTCTGAAGGCCGGCAAGCAGGCTGATCTGGAGCGGCCGCTCGATGCAGGACCCGAGGTCGAACTGCATGTGCCGATGCTCATTCCCGAGGACTACGTGCCGGACGTGCATTTGCGGCTGATGCTCTACAAACGCATAGCCGGCACACCGTCGCGCGAGGAACTGGACGAATTGAAGGTGGAAATGATCGATCGGTTCGGTCCGATACCGCCTTTCGCGCAGTCCTTGTTCCGCGCGACCTATCTGAAACTGCGCGCCGCCGCCCTCGGTATCCGCAAGATCGATGCCGGCGCCAGCAACGGCTACATTCTATTCGAGGAACAGAACAAGATCGATCCGACGCGCGCCCTGAAACTCATCCAGGGAAGGCCCAAAGAGTACCGCCTGGACGGTCCGCTCAAGTTGCGATTTGCGCATGTCGCGCGGACCGAAGAAGCCCTGTTTGCCCGCGTCGAACAGCTGATCGATCAGCTGGCATAGCCGGCTGCGGCCCGAGGCGGCTGGCGCGGCGGCACACGCGGGCGCCGCGGCGCGCCTGCCAGGCCGGTTACTGGATGGCGCCGAGAAAATCGCCTTTGCCGATTTCCACGCCGCTCTTGCGCAGCAAGGCATACACCATGCTGGAATGGAAATAAAAATTCGGCAGCACGAAATCCTTGACGTAGCCGAGCGCAGTGAATTTCCACACGCCGTTGGGAAATTTCAATTCGATGGTCCGGGCCTCATCGGCGGAGACTTTTGCCGCCGTAACGGTTTTCAAAAAATCCAGGGTCTTGGCAATGCGCGCCTTGAGTTCCGGCAACGTGGTCTCGGTGTCTTCGTGTTTCGGCGCTTCGATTCCCGCCAGCCGAGCCGCGGCGCCCTTGGCGGTATCGCAGGCTATCTGCACTTGGCGGCTCAAGGGGTGCATGTCCGGAAACAAGCGTGTCTGCGCGAGCACCGTCGTGTCGATCTTTCTCGCCGTGGCGAAGGCCGCGGCCTTGTCGAGTATCGCCGACATGTTGGTCAATCCATGCGTCAACGCCGGAATTGAAACATCGTACAAAGTCGTCATTCCAAATCTCCTGAAGTCATTCGGGGCGGGGGGCGTCACTGTAGCGAAAGAATTCCGGTTTGGATAGCAAGCGTGGGAGTGCGTTAACATCGACTTCCATGCTGCCGTTCTCCGAAGCCTGCGAGCGAAACAAGGGTCCGATACTCGAGGTGTTGCGCGTCGCTTTCGCGGATCGGGCGCAGGTTCTGGAAATCGGCAGCGGCACCGGGCAGCACGCGGTGCATTTTGCGGCGCACCTGACTCATCTGGCGTGGCATCCCACGGAGCAGTTGGCGTACCTGGCTGATCTGGCATCACGGGTGAGAATCGAAGGGACGCGCAACCTGCGCCCACCCACGGTTCTCGATGTCAAGCAAAGCGTCTGGCCGCTGCGCAGCGTCGATGCGGTCTATAGCGCCAATACGCTGCACATCATGGGATGGACGGAAGTCGAGGCGATGTTTCGGGGTGTCGATGCCGTGTTATCGGCCCAGGGCACCGTGTGCGTGTATGGACCGTTTCGCTACGACGGCGCCTACACCTCCGAGAGCAATCGGGATTTCGATCGCATGCTGCGGGAACGAGATCCCCTGTCCGGTCTGCGCGACGTGAAGGAGCTCTGCGCTCTTGCCGAGCGCCACGCTCTGCGGCTTCGAGTCGATCACGACCTGCCGGCCAACAACCGCCTGTTGGAGTTTGGCCGAGTCTAGCCTAAGTTGCGCAGAATCGAGGGTGTGACTGAGGCAAATCAATGAGTTGCCGGAAAAGTCGGCACTACATTTCGGTGTGAGAACGATCAGGCGCT
>Ga0210403_10000029_pt1 | contig 162760 bp, 150 predicted proteins | sample IncBWC19MmetaG_FD_150863 | JGI IMG/M metagenome (GOLD analysis project Ga0210403, IMG submission 150863) | Forest soil microbial communities from Barre Woods Harvard Forest LTER site, Petersham, Massachusetts, United States - Inc-BW-C-19-M | ecosystem: Environmental > Terrestrial > Soil >... | reverse complement strand
AGCCGCCATTGCGGACTTTTTCTGTTCGCTAGCGCTCTCGGGACGATCCACGTTAATTGAGACTCACTCAGAGATGTTTTTCCACCGTTTGCGCCTGCGCGCGGCGCAAAATCCCGCGTTGCTCGACAAAATTGCGGTGTATTTTATCGATCAGCCAATGGATGGTCTCTGCACGATGCCGCGAGCTGTAGGGCTTCGATTTGAGGACGAACTCAAATGGCCTGAAGGCTTTCTCCAAGAGGCTTGGGAGATGGAGACGCTCATCAGCGCTTTTCGTGAAGCGGACCAGCGACCAGGCGAATGACTCGCGCGCTCCTGGATCACCCGTGGGGACTCGAGGAGGTAATGAACGCCCGTTCGCCGGCGTATAACGTGCTGCTCAAATTCGATGCGCTGATCCGACGATCGGGACTCCTCGTGGTGCCGTTCGCTGATCCTCAAGCCCATACGGCGGCGCTCCAGCGCCTTCGCGGTCGGCACAGCGGTCTGGCCGCCGCCCGACGCTTTTTTGCGCAATGCATACGTCCGGTGTCAGGTGGTGCCATGGCGACACCGTTGACGGAGACGGATCTTGGACTCGGGACGAGCTGGCGGCAGGCGTTGCGTGGGGAGATCTGGAACTATGACGATTGGCGAGTTCCGCAAATCATCGTGCCTGAAAGTCGTCGTCGCGATTGGCCTAACACGCCGGAGGTTCGAGTGCGTTGCGAGGATCTCCCGGACGCCGAGCCTCAACTAAAAGTCCTGGCTCCGCTCGAGACCTACGACGCGCATTGTTACGCCAGGTCGGATCTTGATCCCTGGGGATGCCTTCAGTGGCTGCATCGCCCGGAGCCCAACGCTTGGAAGAATCATCCCTGCATTCTGCCCAAGCCGCCAAATCTCGAAGGAGTTCCCTCAGATTACATGGCCGCAGAACTCGCCCGCGCACGCGCGTTGGGCTGGGTGCAGAATGATCGGTATTATTATATCCCGCCATTGGACTATGACATTGAGGCCGTCACCAAGGATCAGTGGCGCAAAGGACGCGCATTTCCCTGGGAGCGCTGTGCGGATTCCCAGCGCCATGGACCCGTCGACATAAACGGCATTGTCTGGGTATGGGATCGGGACGAGCGCCACTGGGATGTGCAGCTGCCCGAGTACATTCGGGTGAGCCATGATGGCCGCAAGCTCCCCTAGTCCTATGGCCATTTGTCGCGGTAGACACGCTGGTAATCGGGATCGCCGCAGATGCAACCGGGTTCGCGCGCGCGGGGCTTTGGCCGTAATCGCGGCGACGGCTTAAGGATATCGTCCCACGCGACTAAGGGCTCGCGCTGCGAAAGCTTCATCAGATCCGGGCTTGAGCGCTTCACGAGCTCTGCGACCATTAGGATGCCCGCAAGTGCCGATTGATGCGCGAGCGGCACCATCTCTAGCTTGCCGATCCCCTTGACATCCAACGGCACTGCCCCGCAAATGATGTTCGTATAGAGATCGCCGAGGGATTTTCCGAGCCAGGGTTGGAGCACGGATTCTTCAAGACCCAAGGTCGTTGCCGCCGTGTGAATATCAGCATGGGCGAGCGGTTGATGCGTCACCCAAAGGAGCGCCGTACGTTCCATTGGAAGTCCGAGCGCTTGAGCCGCCTGGTCAATGGCGGAAGGTCCTTTACCGCGCGGTTGGTACAGACAAGCAAGACACGCGGCGTCCCGCGAAAAGACGTGCCATGAGGCGCCGAGTGATTGGCCGCCTGTCCAGCCATTGACGATGAGTCGAGGCAATAGCGCCTGCGCCGCGCGCCGGCCCTCGATGTTGTCCACCGAGATGACGGTGACGGGTATCGTGCGGTTTTGTGGGTACTGGGCGAACTCTTCCAGAGTCGTGGGATGAGCGGTGGCCTTGAAGTGCGTATGCGCGAGCGTCCGCACTCCGATGGCGACTTTTGAGGCGTTGATATCTGCGTAGTCCGCGAGTACATAGCGCTGCAGATTCGAGAGTTCGACGACTTCGGCGTCCACGAGCTCAAAATGACCGCGTGACTGGTCATCCCGGCCGAGCGTCCACAGCGCTGCATTGCCCACGGCGCCCGCGCCCACGAAGAGGACTTGCCCGAGATCACAACCCGAAAACTCCAAATCGGCTCCGGTCGTTGCGTCGAAATTAAGCAGCGAGACTGCCGCATCCGGCTCAATTGGCGTCTTCAAGAACGCGCGACGGAAAAGCTCGGCACATGCAAAGGTAGCCGCAGCCGCCGAGGAGTACGGATTGGTGGGACCGCTGCGCCTCGACCGCGCATGCTCAAGTCGCGCCACCCAACCGGACGCCTTCGGATAGATGGATCCCTCTTGACCCGCAGAGCCGAGACTAATGGCGAATGCATCGTGCGGCCTCGACACGAATTCGATCTGAGGATTGATGTGGAGCGCGAGCGCTTGCAGCTTCGCGCACACGGCCTCTGGACCCAAGACAAAAAGTCGTGGATACAGCCTTGCGAGCAAATTCACAGAGAGTTCGGCAATCCATTGGTCGTTTTGACTCAAGGTCTTGCCGCATTCGATGCCGACCGTGACGCTGCCGAGGATTTCGTCCAGCGATTCGCGCGAGATTGCGAGGTGCCCACCGAGCGCACCCAACACTCGCTCGAAAAAGGGAGCAAGAGCCATATTAGAGCTTCGCCTCAGCGTCCCATTGCACGCTCAACCCCGCGGGCTGAGGGACCAGCATTGGGCGCGTCAAGTCGATGCTCACGCGCCAGAGGGCCATAATGATCGAAAACAAGCTCATCTCGGAGCGATAAAGCAACCAGCTGTCACCGGAATGTTGAGGGTGCTCGTGGTATTCCCGGACACCCCGCAGGCAGAGGAACGGTTTGTGCGTCACCGGATGATCATCTAAGAGCACCAGATGGGCCTGTCTCTCCCGTTCGTATTCGAGTGCGCGGAACATCGTCCCGTAAACTAAGGGAGCGTCGGTCCAAGGGTCACGAAACTCGAGAGACGGCGCGCGCAAATCGTAGTCCGTCAGGTCGAATCGCGCCTTAAAGGCTCGTGCCGCAAGGCTCGGAATTTCTGCAACCTGCATCGCCATGGCACCAACTGGAACAATGATGTTAGAGGGTACCGGTCCTCGGACTGCCACGCGCATCGGTAATCGGGGCACGAGCACACACTCGACGATTGGAAATTGCGAAGGACCCACCACAAAAATTCCGCGGGTCTCGAGTGATGTTCGTTGATGGGAGAGGCGCTTCAGTTCGCGCTTAAATTTGATACGGCAAACTGCAGGATCAACCCCAGTCAAATCCCACCTGCCCCGACCTGCAAACTCAAGAATAGTCGAGCATCATCCCGCAGGCGCAATTCCTTTGGCGTGCGGCTTTGTTCAAGCAACACACCGTCCACGTCACGCACCTCCCATTCCTCCGGGGGACGGCCGGTATTCCCGCTCTCTCGTAGCGCTTGCGCTACCGCGAGCCCCAATGCTGCGTTTGGATCGGCAGTGACCTTGAAGTCTTGACCGTTAATGATGAAGACGAGGGCAAACTCGCGACGGCCCCGGCCTTCTCTGTCTTTTTGCGGCACCTCGGATACCTTCTCTTGTCGTGATCCCGCGACACCATGCCGCGCGAATTCGATACTACTATGGGTCAAACGTGCAAGGGTCTCACGCTTGGGATATCCCGCATTTTTACTATAATCAATATGTTACCAGACGAGACTTGATGCCGCACCCAAATCCCGCTGTCGGAGGATGAGATACAATCGGAGGCTCCTGTGGATTGTCCTTATTGGTGCCAAGCCCATACCTTTGATTCTGTCGGGGACTGCGGCAATATCGGCCGCCATCCAAGGATCAGCAGAGATTGCAACGGTAGTCCAGTGATGATTCTGGCGCGAGCTTCCCTTGACATCGGCCACGCAATGTTCGCGAACCTTCAATCCGTGGCCGTCCGCGAATGCTCTTAGAAATCCACTCGTAAGAGGGTCCTTTTTGGGGGCCTCGAAATAAGCATTAGGATTTTTTCACGCTACAATCAGATCGTTATATCCTAAATGCGGTGCCGAGCCGAAAATCGCCGCCGGTTCGAGTCCGGCTCGCGCCACACGCTCGCAAGGTCGCCGAGGATATAATCTGTGAGAGGGGTCGAGGCACCGTTCCCAAATTAGGCGCCGCTTACAAGGACGTTCGATGAATCAAGCCACGAGCAACGTAACAGCAATCGCTGCCCGCCTGTATATGGATCGGCCTAGCGGCAGTTTATTTCACTACACCTCCCTTCGCGGGTTCCTGGGAATCATCACCGAAGGTGAATTGCAGATCACTGATGCTCGATACTTGAACGATGCATCCGAGATGCGGGTGTTTGTCGAGCGGATAAAGTCGGCCATGTCGATCGATACCGAATTCGACGAGTTTACGGACGATTTCCACAAGGAATTTGGAGCTTGGCTCGATTTCAGAATAAGTGACCACGGCCATTCGATTTTTGTCGCTTGCTTCACCGGAAATGGAAATCTGCTCAGCCAGTGGCGGAGTTACGGCGACCCTGGCAAAAATTTAAGCATTGGATTTAATCCTGACGCGTTACAGTCAGCTGCTCACTCACAGGGGTACATTCTTGGGCGCTGTATCTACGACGCAACCGAGCAAAGTAAGATCGCTAAGGAAGTGCTCGCTGCAATCAAGCGAGAGGCTGGTAGCTCAAAAAATGTGGAGTTGAAGAATGTCTTTACAAGAGCCGAGACCAATCTGCTTAAGATCGCGATCCTGTTCAAGGATCAGGGCTTTCGCGAAGAAGAGGAATGGCGTCTCGTTTCGCCACCAGTCGATAATTATGTGAACTTTCCAATTCAGTTTCGGGAGGGCCGGACGATGCTTACGCCCTTTATGAAATTTGTCCTTCCCAGTCGCCACGATAGTCGAATCGACATCGAGCAGGCGTTCGTCGGGCCGACGCCACACATCAACGCAGCCATGTCGGCTACGCTCGAATTTTTATCGAAGCTAGGCGTATCGCCTAGGCGTGGCCTTTGCTATTGCCAAATTCCCTATCGAAACACCTAGCTGAATAAGTCGCTGGTTTGCAACGGGATCCATAACCGCTTGGCGTATGAGCGACGCCGGTCGAAGCACTTCGTGAACTATCTTCCTGGTGCCGAGGCAGGTTGTAGGTTTGTAGGCAGTTTCATCACCTGATCAATCGGTCTGGAGAGTAGCCATGCACCGCACGCGATATCTGCGGAATTTTTTCGGCACGCCCGGCGTGAGGTCGCTCACACATGCCTTCACGGCGTCGCCAGGACATCGAGATGTATTACCGTTGGAGACCCAACTTGCCGGACGAAGGCGACAATCACGTGTTGGAGTTGGCCGTCGCGGCGGCCGATGCGTCGATTGTGACGTTTAATCGGCGGGATTTCCGCAGTGGCGAACTGCGTTTTCCGGGAATCGTCGTCCAGACGCCGGGAGCGTGGCTGAAGTCGCGGGCACCTTTGAAGGAGTAGAGCCGTGTCGACACTGACCATCTGTTTGCCCGCTGCCAAGCACCAGCGGCTCAAGGATTTCGCGCGGGCACGCGGTGTGAGTCTGAATAGGCTGGTCGAGGAGTGGGCCACCGTAGCGCTCGCACAACTTGATGCCGAGAATCACTATCCGCTGCGCGCCACACGCGGTCGACCAGGGGTCGGCCCTGGTGCTACTCGATAAGCTCGACCGCAGACTCGGGCACCGGTCGGCGAGAGGCTAGAGTACCAACCAGAGCGCATCACCTCGTCCCTGAAAAGTGGTAGACAGCGCTCGATCTCTGCCGGCGTCCGCAAATGTTCCGAGAAATCCACACTTTTGCGGGGCCTTTTTTGGGGCCTCGCAATGCGCAAGAGAATATTTTCTCCGCACAAACAAGCGCTTAGCTCGAGAATTCGGTGCCCAGCCGTCCCACCATAACTCTCTGAATTTACTAGTAAAATAAATTCCAACTTCCGGCGTGAAGGCTCCACACGGCTTTTACACGGCGCGCGCACCGTCTTGGTTCGAGTCCGGCTCGCGCCCCGCCAGAGACTCTGATGACTGACGCAGCAGCGCCGGAGATGCACTTCCGAGCAACAGGAATCTCGCAGGCGATGGCGGCCTGTCGATCAAAACCCTGAGAATGGGAAAGAGTTCCGGCCGTCTTTGCACTTCATTGATCACTACCAAGCCACGGAGTTCGCCCAGAGAAGTTTCAGGGTCTTCGAGGCGACGCAAACCGGTGGGACGCTCCAAATTGAAGTAGTTTTGCGATTCGGGTGCGAGCAAAGTACGGGCAAGCGTGGTTTTCCCGGATTGTCTTGGACCAAGCAAGGATACGGAAGGACTGCGCCGAAGGGCGCTCTTGAGATCATTTCAGTAAGCGAGTTCGGGGGATCATAGCTTGAGTCCTATATCAGGAAATACGAAACTATGTATTTCGAATTTCATGGATACCAAAAAACCGCCGCGCAAGACAAAGGATGGACACCCGCGGACGGGCTCGGTGCTCCCGCATCAAGATAAAGACGGCCTCCAGGAAGTCGAATCGGCGATGAGTCTTCCCCGAGTTGTTAGTGTCTTCTTTATTGCTGCTCTCGCCGGCTGCGCCAGCAACAGTCCGTCAAGTTTGCCATCGCCGCAGCGCGCCCAAATTGCGCAAATCGACCTAGCCCTCAAATTGGTGTCGGAGCATCATTTTGCCGAAGCCGAGGGCATCATCCAGCCCCTCATTCACGCCAAGAATTTCGGGCGCCTGCCAAGCGCGGAGCAATATCGCGGCTTGCTGACGGCGGCGAAGCTGGCTTTTACTCTCAAAGAGCCAAAGCTCGAGTATGAGAGTCGACTGCGGCTATTGGCGTTGCCGGAGGCGACAGGGAGTGACCGGATGTCGCGGTTGAACGCGGCGAATCGGCTCAACGACACGGCGGAAAAGCTCGCCAGTCTGACGGACCTGGCGCAGAAAAATCCGGAACAGCTCGATCGCATGAATTACTTGTTCATCTTTAGAGTGCTCAACGATTCCAAGAAGCAGCTGCCTTATGGCGCCGCGCTGCCGCTGATGCAGGCACTGTACGCGGCGCACTGGAAGGTGGTATGGGGTCAGGAGCCGAGTGGGACTTGGCAAGATTATGCGTTGCTGCTAATCGAGCAGCGTCAGTTATCCAAGGCCATCGATGTCTCCTCGCATGTGACCGACGTATATGACCTCATCTCGATGCGAGCGGATCGGCGCTTCGACGCGATAACCGTGGCCAACCCGGGGCAGTTTGACGTGGACACTGCGATCAAGAAGAACTTCGAGCATTTTCAGTCGGTGGCGGAGCGGACGCCGAAATCGTTGATGCCCAAGGTGATCGTCATGGACCGGTTACTGGAGGATCAACATTATGGCGCTGCATTGGCCGCGGCGGACGGTTTGGTGACGGAGATTCGATCGCACGCGGATCCCAAGCAGTGGTACGACGACTTTGACGAGCGGTACGTATGGATACTCGATACCCGCTCTCGATTGCTGAGGCGTCTCGGTCGATGGGATGAGGGCGTTGATCAGTTGGCCGCGGCAAGTCGCGTGCCGGATAAAGACGGTAAGAACGTCAGCCAGGTCATCAATTTGGGTGAACTTTACTGCGACCTGGGGGATCCCAAGAATGGGCTCAATACGCTGCTTCGCTTAGGTTCAGACATCAGTGCATATGGACGCATGCAAGAGGCTGACGTGCGGCTCGATGCGGCGATCCAACTGGGGGATGCGGCAGAGAAAGAGAAGTGGTTGGGCTTTATCAAAGAGCATCGTCTGGATGCGCCTCTGACTTATGAAGATGCCCTGCTCCGAATGAATGATGTCGAAACGGCGGCGAAGTGGTTGATCGAGCGGCTGGAGGATAAGGAATTGCGTTCGGCGGCGCTGTTGCGCATCCAGGATTACAAGGTGCCGCTCGAGACGCCTCGACAAGCGGAGTTACGGAAACGAAGAGGGGAGTTGATGGCGCGGGCGGATGTGCAGGCGCAGATACAGAAGGTGGGTAGGATCCAGAGTTATAAGATTGAAGGAATTGGACAATAGAACGTGCACGTGGAATCGCGGCCCGGCATGGCGTGGAATCTGCACCCTGTTGCCGGTGGGCGTGGCTTGGACGATGTAGGTAATGATCCACATCCCCAGAAAGTTAATGCGAGAGCGGGTGGATCCCGCTCATGACTCTGAAGATCCAACAGGTGGTTGCAACGGGCTGGCCGCCGCGGAGTTCCGGCGAGACGGCGAACAACATCAAGGGCAAATCAAGCCGCCGTGCGGCGCCTAACGACTGCAAGCGCCGCATAGGCTATCTGCCACAGCCAAACTGCAGCGATCGACTCGGCCAGCAAGGCGCTGTACTTGGGTGGATTGGCATACGTGAGGATGCCTGCGGCAACCGCGATGAGGCTGACGCAGAATGCAACGACGGTTATCCAGCGCCGTCGATTTCCAATAAAGGCTGCGGCGAACAGGGCGCTCGTTACCGCAAGCAACTCCCATTTCACGAAAGTACGGATATGTAGGGCTGTCAGCAACGGCGTCACGTCGGCATCGGGGCGGGTCAGGGATAGCAAGGCAAAATTTTCGCCCGCATCGAAGCACGCGGCGATGGGTGAGAGAATCGCCGCAAGCAGGAGCCAACGGCGCTTTTTAGCGCTGTAAAGATGCGCGAATGAAAAGCAGATAAACGCGGCATAAAGTGCCATGTAGATAAAATCAATGTGATTGGCGTGGTCCATCGCATCCCGAACCTCGATAGCTTTCGTGGTCGGCGGATTGGGGCCGATGACGCGGGCGAGGTCAGCGGGCGATTCCGCCAGTTCAAATGCAAGCATGGGTTGGTCGCCGTAAGCACCGTTCAATGGTGCAACGGACTGGAGTCTGAGCGACACGAAAATACCGGCCACGGCGAGCACGCTCAAACCGGTGCCAAGCGCCAAAACAGATAGCCAGCGCGACATGTGCCCCCGGTGTTGTGGACTCGCTTGTGCGTCGTGCGCAGGTTGTCAGCGCAGCTCGTCACTGTCAAGACCGGTGGTCTTGCAACGCCCTTGCCGATGGTTCGCCGCGGGCGCGGAAAACCGCACTTTTGCATTGACCGTCCCGGATTATTTTCGTTGTGCCAAACGTATGTTCTACATATCGACATATGACGCGAGGCGACAGCGATGTATCACCCTACCGTCAGATTTCCGGCGGTGTGTCCGAGATGCGGAAGAGAACGGCTGACTGAGCTTCCGCTCGATGAAGTGGCGGATGCCCTACGCAGGGGCTCGGACATTTGTTTGGTTGCGACGTGTCACGACGTGATATGGACTGCCAGCGAATTGGAGCTGGAGCGGATCCGGGAATATCTTGGAGCCGTGCATCGAGGAGGCTATGACTGACCGGGAGAGCGCGATGCTTGTCAGCGGGCGCGCCGGCGTCCGTTTGTCATATGCAGGGTAGGGCGCTTTTTCGCGCCCGCCATACCTCGGAAACTCTACCGTAATGAGCGGCCCGTCACGGGCGGCGTCTTTCCAAGCTTCTAGAGTGGGCCCTTGCCATCCATGAATACTGACGGGGTTGCAGCTATGGGCATTTTAAGCATCGGCTCGATCAAGCGTGTGGCACGAGACAGGCTTCGCGCTCCTGCTCTCGTCGTCGTCGCGTTGTTCTTCGGTGTCGGGGGCACAATTCTTCCGGCCATGGCGGACAAGGGTTCTCTTTATGTAGCCCCGGGCCCCTCGAGCCTGGTCGCGCCGGAGGTGGCAAGGCGCAATCAAGAACAGCTTGCGGGAACGGCGAGAAAATTGGGCGACCTCATTGGCAGCTCGCTTAAATCCTCAACCACCCACGCCACCGATCTGGTCGTGACGACCAAGTGCGGACACTACTTCTCCGCGAGCATTTCCTACGCCGACGGGACAGTCAAAACACTCAACTTGGGCAATGCCACCGCAACTCAAAGCGATATGGACAAGGCGAAGGCAGCCATCCCGATATTGCGCTTCGTAGAGGAATCCGGCTGCGAACACTGACTAGCGGCGGCCGCCATTACTCGGTGAAACAACTCTGCCCAAGTCAGAGGCACGGCCGAGACGGTCGAATAGATCGAAGGCCAAGCGCGATATCCGCGTGATGGCTTCCTCGCCGGCACGCTCATTTGCAAGATAGGTGGTCATGATACAAATCACGTAGGGGCGATTCTCCAAAAACACGATGCCGGAATCATTGCGCACACCCTCGAGTTCGCCCGGCTTGTTCGCAATTTTGAGATCCGCCGGCAAATCGCGCGGTATCCAGCTATTTTTACCGGTTGCCAGGACGCTGAAGAAATCGTCGAGCAGCGGCGGCCCGATTACCTTGCCCCGATAGAGTTGCGCGAGCAGCTCCATCATCTCGCGCGGCGTGGAAATATTCTCCCTGCCCTGGGCGGCGGCCTGAAGATCCATCATCTTGCGGCGCAGTTGCGTGTGCGCCAGACCCATGGATTCGGTCAAGCGCACCACATTGTCCATGCCGACGCGATCGATGAGAACGTTGGTCGCCGAGTTATCGCTGACGGCCACCATGATGGTCGCGAGATCACGATTGGTGAGAGAAGAAACTCCGGGTGTCAGGCCACCCAGGATGGAGCTATCTGGAACGACATCCGCCGCTCGCATCACATAGCGGTCCGTCAACCTTGCCTTGCCGCTCGCGCCGTGAGCCGACTGCTGCGCCTGGTGATAAAGCTCCGCGAGCACCGCGATCTTGATGGAACTCGCCTGCGGAAATACCTCGTCCGGACGGATCAGAAGCTTCTGTCCGGAGTTCAAGTCCAGGACGGCGACGCCCATGACGCCGTCGAGTCGCTGCTCCACCTCGCCAACCGCCTGCCGCAGGTGATCCCACAGCGCCTGCTGTTTGGCGTTGAGCGGCGTATCCGCCGCGTGCACCGTCGCCGATGCCAGCAGAAAAATCACGACGGCAGACCGCATACGCATGCAGCCGCTAAGCAGGCGAGGCGTTTGTCGCGAACAATTGCGTTTCAATACTCTGAAATGCCTTGAACTCGAGTGCATTGCCTGTGGGATCCAGAAAAAACATCGTGGACTGTTCGCCGGTTTGGCCTTTGAACCGCGTATATGGCTCGATCACGAATTCCACGCCGTGGCGCCGCACGCGTTCGGCCAACTCGGCCCACTGCACCGGCCGCAGCACCACGCCGCAGTGAGGCACCGGAACCCCCTGTCCGTCGACGGGGTTGACATGACTCGCCAGCTTGCCGCTGGAACCCAGACTGGGATTCAGATGGCAGACGAACTGATGGCCGTAGAGATTGAAGTCAACCCACTGTGCGCTGCTGCGGCCTTCACTGCAACCAAGAACTTCTCCATAGAAACGGCGCGCCTCGGCAATGTCGCGCACTTGAACCGCGATGTGAAATGGTGTCAGCGACTGGCTCATGACCCAAGCTTAGCAGCAAGTCGAGCGTAAGCAAGAAGGTGGCTGCAAGGCGGCGGCCTTCAGGCGTCCGATGGGATCCTCGGGCGCGGCTTATACAAGCCTCTGAGATTCGCGTACTGTATCGGTTACATGCCCAACGATCCCGCAGCGAAATAGCGCTAAAATCCAGCTCATGTCCGATACCGATCGCCAAAGAATCCTCGATACCGCCCGCGATGCCGTTCTCGCGGTATTCCCGAGCGCCTGGGCCATTTACGTGTACGGTAGTTTCGCGCGCGGGGACCATTCACCCCGAAGCGATATCGATCTCGCACTTCTGCTGCCGCCAGGCGAGAAAATCGCTGACTTGTTGAGCATCGTCAGCGACGTTTCGACCCGCGCTGATCGCGAGGTGGATCTCGTCGATCTTCGCAAAGTCAACGACGTGCTGCGGCGCGAAGTTCTGGCGGAGGGGCAGACCCTTTATGTCGCCGAACCTGACCGCGTCTTGGAATGGGAGGGCACTGCGATGAGTCGCTATCAGCGCTACCGCGAAGAAGTCAGTGACCTGTTGAAAGAATTCCAGAAAACCGGCATAGGCTACCGCAGGTGACCGACGTTGGCGCGCAGAAAATAACCTCGCTGCAACGTTGTGTCGCCCGCGCGCGCGAAGCATACGGTGCTGCCGGTGCCGAAGCCTGAAGCGCATGGTTGGCTTTCGTAACCTCGCTGTCCACAAATACCGCGAACTCGACCTCGACATCCTTGATAGTGTCGTCCGCAAGAATCTCGACGATTTATTGAGCTTCGCCCAAATCGTGCGGCCAGAGTCGTAGCGGCCGTTTAGGAGGAGATGCCCTCGATCCACGTGCGCTTGACCTGCAGTTCGTCATCGACGAGCACCAGATTGGCGCGGTAACCCGGCGCAATGCGACCGAGTTCGCCGTCCAGCCCGAGGAAAGCCGCGGGATACTCGCTGGCCATGCGCGCGGCCTCGGCTATTCCTAAGTCCAACAGCTGCACGGCATTGCGCACGGCGGTGGCCATGTCGAGTGCCGTGCCGGCAAGAGTTCCGTGCTCGTCTCGGCATACGCCGTTTCTCACATGGATGGTGCGCCCCTGCAGAACGAAACTAGCCGCGGGCGAACCCACGGGCGCCATGGCATCGGTGACCAGCATGAATCTGTCATGGCGCTTGCAGCGCAACGCGAGCTTGAGCATGACCGGATCAACATGATGGCCGTCGACGATGATGCCGCACCAGGAATCCTGATCGTAGAGCGCGGCTCCGATGATGCCGGGCTCGCGCGGCGCCAGGGGTGCCATGGCATTGAAAAGGTGAGTAAAGCCGCGCACGCCGTGCGCGATCGCCGCCGCGGCCTGGGCGTAACTGGCATCGCTGTGCCCCGCGGAGATCAAGATGCCGCCGGCGGCCAGTTGCGCGATCATGGCGGTCGTCGTCATTTCCGGCGCGAGGGTCAGCACGGTGCGGCCGCCCCGCAAGCTGCAGAGCATGGCAACTACGCCGTTGTCCAACCGCCGCAGGTGCTTCGGATCGTGCACCCCACGGCGTGCCCAGTTCAGGAACGGGCCTTCGATATGGATGCCCAGCGCGCCGGGCAGGCGCGCATCCAGCGAGGATTGCACCGCGGCGATCGCTTGTCCGATGGTGCCGAGATCATCGCTGATCAACGTGGGCAGAAAACCCGTGGTGCCGAATCGCCGGTGGGCGGCGCCGATGGCGCGGATCGATTCAGGACTCGGATCATCATTGAACAGCACGCCGCCGCCGCCGTTGACCTGCACATCGATGAAACCCGGCAGCAAAATCTGTCCGTCCAGATCCACCCCGACGGCGTCGCGACAGCGCGGATCGGCCGCAAGGACGACGGCCTCGATGCGCCCGTCCGCGAGCAGCACGGTCTGTCCGGTCACGATTCGCTCGCCGGCCAAGATCCGGCCGTTGACCAGTGCGGTACGCACTACACGGTCTCCGTGATCTTGTGTAAATGCGGCGGACGATCCGGGTCCAGGCCGCGGCGCACCGCCAGCGATGCAATCATGCGGTAGGCGCTTTGAGTCAAGAGGATCGGCGCAAGTTCGGCCGCCGCTTGAATGGCCGGCAGCGAAATCGAACCCGCGGCATTGCCGCCGGCAAGCAGTACCCTAAAACCGCGGCGCGCCAGTTCGGTAGCGAGGGCCTCGACTCCCGGCCGCGTGGCATCGTGTTGCGCCAGCAGCAGGGCGGGAAATCCCTTGCGCAGAAGCGCGTAGGGCCCATGTCGAAGCTCAGCGCTGCTGAAGGCCTCGGCGTGAATGCCGCAGGTTTCCTTGCACTTGAGGGCAATCTCTTGCGCGGCACCGAGGCCCAAACCCCGGCCCACCACGTAGAGGTTTTCAACGGACTGGAGCTCCGGCAGCGCCGCGGACCAATCGGCGGTCCAACTCTCATCCATCAGTTCCGGCAATCGCGCGAGTGCCGAGTCGAGTGCGGCATCCTCGGTCCACGCGGCGACCAGACGAGCGATCGCCGCCAGCGATGCCAGGTAGGACTTGGTCGCCGCAACGCTGCTTTCAGGGCCGGCATGCAATTCGACCGCTAGATCCGCGGCCGCCATCAAAGGCGAATCGGCGCTGTTGCTGAGAGCCAACACGACGGCGCCGGATGCCCTTGCCGAGGCGACGGATGCCAGCAGATCCGGACTGCGTCCCGATTGGGAGATCGCGAGAACCAAGCAACCCCGAACATCTTGCGTGACTCCGTACACCGAACTTACGGATGGCGCGGCCGAAGCGGTCAGTACCTGCGCATGCGTTTCGATCAAATACTTTGCGTAGGTTGCCGCGTGATCGGAGCTGCCGCGTGCGCAGGTGATCACCGCCCGAGGATTGAGTTTGCGCAATTGCGCGCCGAGCGAGCGCATCGATGCGGAGTCGTGCTGCAACTGCGCGCGCACCGCATTGGAGGCGTCGGCGGCTTCCGCGAACATGAGCGTCCGCTCTGCCGGGCGCGAATGCTCCTCGTTCAAGTGCTGAGCTCGGCGACGAAATCGTAGGTGTCGCCACGGTAGTACGACTGCGAGAATTCTATTGCTCGCCCGTCGGGCAAGGATCCCAAGCGTTCCACCAGCAGCCCCGCGTCCCCGGGCTTCGCTTTCAGAAGCTCGGCTTGGTCAGGACTGATCAGCACCGCGCGCAGTCGCTGTAGCGCACGCACCGGGCGATGCCCGGCGCGCTCCAAGGCTTCGTATAGCGATGCATCGACCGCTTCGAGGGAGGGCAGTGCCGTGGCAACAATCGTCGCGTATTCCAACGCCATGGGCGCATCGTCGGCGTAGCGAATCCGGTTGAAACGAAATACCGGTGTTCCCGGACTCAAGCGCAAGGCCAGCGCTTCTTCGGGCGTCACGGTGCCGGCCGCGCGTTTCAGCCAAACGCTTCGCGGCGTGCGCCCGCGCGCGCGCATGTCCTCGGAGAAGGACGTCAGCATCGCGAAGTTTTTATCGACGCGCGCCGAGACAAAGTTGCCGGCGCCCTGGCGCCTCACCAGGAGCCCATCGGCAACCAATCCGTCGAGCGCTTTGCGCACGGTAATTCTCGACACGGCGAAATCCGCCGCGAGATCGCGTTCCGAGGGCAGCGCATCGTCGGGGCCCAAAATGCGGCTGTCGATGGCCTTGCGCAGCACTCGCTGCAATTCCTGATACAGAGGCAAATTGCCCTGGCCATCCAAAGGACCAATGGTTTTCGCAAGCGATGTCATAGGGGCCGCAGGCGCTTCCGTAGTGGGTTTAGTCATGGAATAATACCAAACAAATACCACTATTAGAACAACAGCTACGTTTAGCAGTTATTAAACGATTGATTATTATCATTAAATATAACTTCTCATTGTATTTATTATACGGCACTAGCGATTTTTTATAATTGGTATTATATTGGGTTCAAATTGGTGTGGCATGCAATTGGCATCCACCCGGCGGCTCGGGCGGATTCTCAAACAAATTGGTGACAGGACAGGGGGCATCGATATGAATCGGACAGGGGGTATCTATATGAATCGGATCGCACTGGCGGTCAAGTCGGCACTGGGAATAGCGATGCTCGTGCCGCCCGGGTTGGTCGTGGCCGCGGCGCCGGATGAGAACGCGCTCCAGGAAATCGTGGTCACCGGCATCCGCAAATCGGTCGAATTGTCGATCGAGGCCAAGCGCGACTCGACCGAAATAACCGAAGTCGTGACCGCGGAAGACATCGGTAAGATGCCGGATAAAAACGTCGCCGACTCCCTGGCCCGCTTGCCGGGCATTACCACCAGCGCCGCCGGCGCGAACGAGGGTGGTTTCGATGAAAACGACCGGGTCAGTATGCGCGGCACGAACCCCAGCCTTACGCAGACCCTCATCAACGGCCACGGCGTCGCCGCCGGCGATTGGTTTGTGCTCGACCAGGTCCAGACGGTCGGTCGCAGCGTCAGCTACACCTTGCTACCCTCGGAGATCGTCAGCAAAGTCGTGGTCGAAAAGAGCTCCTCTGCATCACTCACCGAAGGCGGCGTGGCGGGTTCGGTCGACATCATCACGCGCAAGCCGTTGGATTTCGGCAAGCAGTTCACGCTCGAAGCCTCGGTCGGCGCGGTGTACGCGGATTTGCCCTCGAAGACCGACGGGCAATACAGCGCGCTCGCCAATTTCAAGAACGACGCCAATAACTTTGGAGTCATGGTGCAGCTGTTTTCCGAAACCCGGCACTTGCGCCGCGACGGCGTGGAAATTTTGGGATACGACACCATACTTGCAAACAAGGATGCCCTTGGCAACCCTACCGGAATTGCGAAGAGCAATCCGGACCTCTTAGGCGTGCAGTACCCATCATTGATCGGTGCGGCGCTTTTCACGCAAAAGCGTCAGCGCAATGGTGGCATGCTCGACATCGAGTTCAAACCGATCGACGACCTGACTTTGGATCTGTCGGCCTTTTCATCGAAACTCACGGCCACCAACTACAACCGCAATTACCTGTTGTGGTCAACGCACTTCGTCGGTTCCGGCGCCGGGCAAGCGCCGGATCCCGGCTACGTGGTGCAGAACAACACGCTGACCAAGGCGAATTTCACGGCTGTCCCGGGCACCTTTTACGGAGTCTATGATCAAATTTCACGGCCCGACGAAACCGCCACGGCGAACTTCGTCAATCTTGACACCGCTTGGAATGCCAACAGCGCCTTGAGCTTCTTCGGGCAGGTCGGATATTCCTGGGGCGATGGCAAAACGCCGCACCAGGATGTGTCCGAAACCCTACCCGGGTTGGGCAGCGGCGCCGGCTACCAGTTGAACGGACTTGGGTCGGCTCCTAATTTCAATCTTGGCAATACGGTCAACACCACGCCGACGCCCGGCGGCGTGCCGGTGACATTCGGCTGGATATTCGGTGCCGCCGATATCGATATCCGCGACACGGAAAAATGGGCGAAGATCGACAGCGATTACAAAATCGATAACGGCGCCTGGAGGGATTTGAAATTCGGTGTGCGCTATGAGGCCCATGACCGCACCTCCCCCACGGGCGTCGCGCAAGGGCCGCTCGGGCCTGGCATGAATCCTGCGAACTATCCGCAAGGGTTCCAGAATTATCCGTCGAACTTCAACACCTTCGGTGGCAATATTCCGACGGGGATCTGGTACTGGACACCGGAACAGCTGGCGGCCTACAACAGTCCCACCAACGTCAACCGCAATCCGATCACGCGCGAGTACTATCAGTATTTGTTCGCGGTGCACGAAAAAGATGCGGCGGCCTTTGTGCAAGCCGATTTCAAGGGCGACAACTGGGCGGCGAACGTGGGCGTGCGCTATGTCAATACCAAGGAAGATGCCATCAGCTACACGCAGGTGGATGCGAGTACGCCGGGCGCCGTATTGACCTCGGCGTTCGGACCCTTTGCCGGCCTGGAAAGAGAGCACACCTACAACGACGTCTTGCCGAGCGCGAATTTGAAGCTGGATGTGACTCCCGATCTGGTGGCGCGCTTCGCGGCCTCTGAAACCATGACACGCCCCGATTACTCCGCGCTCGCGGGCTTCACCAACTTGTCGCCGCCGGGACTGGTCGCGCTGCCCGGACAACCCCAACAGCTGGGGAGCGGATCGGGCGGCAACCCCGACTTGAAGCCGATCCGCTCGACCAATTTGGATGCCGGCCTCGAGTGGTATTTCGCAAAGCGCTCGCTGCTGTCGGCCACGGCTTTCTACATGGACTTGCGCAACTACGTAGGCTTCGGCTCAGAGGTCAAGACCTATACCACCTTCTACTCGCAATGCAAGCTGGCCGCGGGCTGCCAAATTCCCTACAACTTGACGGTGCCCGTCAACGCGAAAGGCCGGGTCGACGGCATGGAATTGGCTTACCAACAGGCGTTCACCGACAACATTGGCTTTATCGGCAACTACACCTATGCGGATGGCAAGCAAACCTCGAATGTGCAGCCCAATCCAGACGGATCCCCCGGCGACCACCGCTTGGTAGGCACGTCGAAGAACACCTACAACGTGAGCGGCTACTTCGAGAACAAGATGTTCAGCGCTCGGGTGGCCTACACCTACCGATCGGCGTTCTTCAGTGGCTTGGATCGCAGCACGGCGTTCTCGCAAGATGCCATCGGCACCTTGTCGGCGGCGCTGGGATACACGATGAGCGAGCATTTCTCGGTGACCTTCGATGCCATGAACTTGAACAATCCGACGCTCAAGTACTTCGCTTTGAACACGACTCAGCCGCGGGCCTTCTACAAGAACGGTTCGCAGTACTACTTGAACTTCCGCTTCAAGCTGTAGAGCGGCGCTATCGGCCCCTGCGCGAGGCATTCGGGTAGAGTGGGGATCGTGCGATATGGCCTGAATCTCGTGCGACGATCCCGGGCGGCGGCGCAAACCGCCGCCCTCGCTTTGGTCGCCGTGCTGCCGCTGGCGGCGCTGGGCGGAGTCATTCCGGCTCCGGCCAAGATCACGCCCGGCAGCGGCTCATTCCGCGTTGATTCCACGGTGGTGATGCGCGTGCCGCCGCGCGATCGCGGCGCGGAGGCTGCGGCTCGCTACCTGGCTGAATTGTGGACTCGTACCAACGAGCTGACCTTGGCGGTCCGAGCCGGCGCCGCCGCAGCAGGCCCGACAATCGAGTTCCGGCGGCGCGGCGGCTTTCGCCCCGAGGCCTACGGGATCGAGGTCCGCCCGCACCGGATCATCGTGACGGCAAGTTCCTCCGCGGGGCTTTTCTATGGGGCTGTCACACTCTGGCAGCTGCTGCCGGCGGGCGCCAAGAGCGGCGTCATCGGCGCGCAATCCATCCGCGATGAACCTCGATACCCCTGGCGCGGGCTGATGCTCGACTCAGCGCGGCATTTTCAATCCCCCGCCTTTGTTCACTCGATGATCGATTGGATGGCGTGGCACAAGCTCAATGTGCTGCACTGGCATCTGACCGATGATCAGGGTTGGCGCCTGGAGATTCGCAAGTACCCGCGGCTCACATCGGTGGGGGCGTGGCGCATTTCCGCGGCCATTCCCGGCAGTGCGAACCCGAAGCCGTACGGCGGCTATTACTCCCAGCAAGAGGTCCGCGAGCTGGTCGCCTTTGCGGCAACCCGGCATGTGCAGATCGTTCCGGAAATCGACATGCCCGGCCATGCGCAGGCCGCGCTTGCCGCCTACCCTGAGCTGGGCGCCATTGACAGCCATCCAACACTTCCGGTCTCGGCCAACTGGGGTGTGCATTCGCATCTGTTCAACCTGGAGCCCGGCACATTCGAGTTCTTGCAGAACGTGCTCGACGAAGTCGTGCAATTGTTTCCGTCCCGCTACGTGCACATCGGCGGAGACGAAGCCGTCAAAGACGAATGGATTGCGTCGGCGTCGGCTCAGGCGCGCGCCCGGCAACTCGGCATCGGCGCCCCCGATGCCTTGCAGACCTATTTTACCCAAAAGATCAGCGGGTATCTGGCGGCCAAGGGCCGGCGCGCGGTCGGCTGGGACGAAATCCTGCAGCCTGGATTGGCAGCCGACGCGGTCGTCATGTCGTGGCATGGCGGCTCCACGGCGCGCGCGGCTGCAATTCTGGGCAACGACGCCGTTCTGACGCCGGATCCGGGCCTGTATCTGGATCATCGGCAAAGTCCGCTGGCGACGGAGCCGCCGGGGCGCATTGCAATTGTTTCCCTCAAAGACGTGTATGACTTTGAGCCGCATGACCAGGAGCTTTCCGAGGCGGAACAACGGCATATCCTGGGGCTACAAGCGAATCTGTGGACGGAGCACATGCAATCTGAACGGCGGGTCGAATGGATGGCGCTGCCGCGAGCGGCGGCGTTGGCCGAGGTGGGTTGGTCACCGCCGCAACGGAGCTGGCCGGATTTCCTCAGGAGATTGGTACCGATGCTTGCACGCTACCGCGCGTTTGGCATCGACTACGCGGACAGCGTGTTCGGCATCGATCCGCAGTTCGCGGTCGAGGCGGGCGCGATCCGCGTGACGCTGTCCAATCTACCCGAGCTCAAAGGTGTTGCCGAGGCGAGCATTCGCTATACGCTCGACGGTCGCGAGCCGACCGCGGCAGCGACCCTCTATGTGCAAGCCCTCGATTTGCCGCCCGGCACGGAAATTCGCGCCGCGACATTCCTGGGCTCCGAGCCCGTTTCGAGTTGGGAGTCGCGCCTGGACGCGCACACCGGCTGGAGGCGCACGAGCCATCAGCTCGAGCTCTGCGGCAAAGGGGTTCCCCTTCTGCTCGAACCCAGCTCCGGCGCCGGGCTCGAGGCACCCTTGGCGGTCGATATCATGAATCCGTGCTGGATCTATCGCGGCGCGGACTTGAGCCGCGGCGCGCGAATCACGGCCGCCGTGGTGGCGCTGCCCTTCAACTATGAATTGGGCGCCGATGCCGCCAAGATTCGCGTCGGTGATGCACGCAGCGGCGCAGGCGAGCTCGAGGTCCACATCGATGGATGCGAGGCCCCGGCCGTCACGCTGCCGCTGGCGCCCGCGGCGATGCGTGTTGGGGTCACGCTGTTGCCGGCAATAAAATTGCCGGTACTCGCGGGCCGGCACGATCTTTGCCTGAGGTTTGCCCGTCCGCGCCTCGATCCATTGTGGGCGCTCGATTGGGCGGAGATTGGGGAGTAGGGCGCTTGCACGAAATCATGGCACCGTTCGCGGGCTGGTGCACAGCGCTGGAGGAGGTACCCGACGAGGTATTCGCAGGCCGCATGCTCGGCGATGGCCTGGCGATCGATCCGACCGACGGTGTCCTACTCGCGCCGTGTGACGGGGAGATTTTAAACTTACCGGCCAGCGCACATGCCGTATCGATTCGCACAGCGCATGGATTCGAGGTACTGGTTCACGTCGGGATCGACACCGTTCGGCTCGGCGGCCGAGGCTTTGCCGCCCGCGTGAAGCCTGGCGCGCGGGTTCACATGGGAGATGAGCTGATTCGTTTCGATCTGGACCTCGTGGTTCGCGCGGCCAAGAGCCTGATGACTCCGATCGTCGTGACTTCTGAGGGCGCTGTTCTGAAGAACCGCCGCGTCTCGGGCCCGGTCAGGGCGGGAGAGACGTTGTTTTTGATCGATGACGCCGCGGCTCGGCAGGGATCCCCGCCGCCGCCGCCGTCGCCGGCAACCGCGCCGTCGGCAATGCGCGCGCAATATGCTGTGGGCGCGCGATCCGTCCCCCGCGCGCAACACTCCGTGGTGATCGCCCTGGCACAGGGCCTGCACGCTCGTCCGGCGGCGTTACTGGCGCGGCGAGCCAAGGGCGTGGGTGCCTCGATCACGCTTGGGGCACATGGCCGCGTAACCGACGCGCGCAGCGTTGTCGGCATCATGGCGCTCGGTGTGGGTTGCGGCGATACCCTGCTGATTCAAGCCGACGGTGATGGGGCGCGGCAGGCCATTGCCGAGATCATGGCCGGCGTGGAGGAAGCGCAGCGTATCGACTTGGCGCACGCAGCCGCGCCGGCCGAAGCGCCGACCGATGTACCGGCCGATGCGCCCATGACGGAGCGCGCAGCAAGGGGCGAGATGGCCGGCATTGGCGCATCGCCCGGCTTTGCGGTGGGGCGCGCGACTCGTATCGAGCGCCGCGAGATCGAGGTCACTGAGCAGGGCCGCGGTGCGCTTCACGAGCAGGGCGAACTCGATCGGGCGCGATCCAACGTGAGGCTGAGGCTGGAGCGCATGCGCAATGCGGGTGGCGCGGAGCGGCAAGACATCATCGGTGCGCATTTGGAATTCCTGGATGACCCGACACTGAATGAAGGCGCCCGCGAACTCATTGCGAGGGGTAAAAGCGCCGGCCACGCGTGGCGCGCTGCCACGCGCCGATCCATCGCTGCCCTGAAAGCGCTGGATGACGCGCGCTTGCGAGAACGTGCCGATGATCTGCTGGACGTCGAAGCCCACATCTTGCTCGCCCTGGCCGGTGAGGCAAGACCGATGCACCTGCCGCTTCCCGAGCACGCCATACTCCTGGCGGACGATCTGTTGCCATCCGAATTGACGTCGCTCGACCGGCGGCGATTGGCCGCCATCGCCCTGAGCGGCGGCGGCGCCACCTCGCATGTCGCGATTCTGGCCGCCGCCATGGAGGTACCGATGTTGATCGGCGTGGGTAGCTCGCTTCGCGACGTGCCGGAGGGTCGGACCATCATTGTCGATGCCGACCACGGCACGCTGTGCTATGAACCGACCCCGGAGGCGGTTGCACGGGCCAAGCTCAACGTCGAGGCCCGGCTGGCGCGAAGCGCCGCGCTGCGCTCGGCGGCAGCCAAGGACTGCCGCTCGCTCGACGGCACGCGCATCGAAGTATTCGCGAACCTCGGCAGCGCGGCCGACGCGATTGCCGCCATCGAGAACGGCGCGGAAGGTTGCGGGCTGCTTCGAACCGAGTTTCTGTTCATTGATCGGACCACCGCACCGGCCGAAGAGGAGCAGCTGATCGCTTATCAAGGCATAGCGAATGCCCTGGGCGGGCGTCCCATGATATTGCGCATGATGGACGTGGGCGGCGACAAGCCCTTGCCGTACCTGCCGCTGCCTGCCGAATCGAATCCGGCGCTGGGGATGCGCGGCGTGCGCACCGCCCTCGCGCACCCGGCTCTCATGCGCACGCAATTGCGGGCGGCACTGCGCGTGGCGCCCGCCGGGATCGTGCGTTTGTTGATCCCCATGGTCACCGACCGGTTGGAAATTCTGGCGGTGCGCAGCGTCATCGACGCGATCTCGGCGGAGCTTGAGTTGGAGGCGCGAATATCGCTTGGCGCGATGATCGAAACGCCGGCGGCCGCGCTCACGGCTGCCGCGCTGCTGCGTGAAGTGGATTTTCTGTCCATCGGCAGCAATGACCTGACGCAGTACGCACTCGCCATGGATCGCGGCCACGCGGAGCTCGCGCGCCGCACCGATGCCTTGCATCCTGCCGTGTTGCAGCTGGTCGCAGCCGCGGGGCGCGCTGCCAAGGCAGCCGGCAAGTTGGTGGCTGTTTGCGGCGGAATGGCCGCCGATCGTACCGCCGTGCCGATCCTGCTGGGTTTGGGCGTTCGCGAGCTGTCGGTCGTGCCGAGCGCGATTCCGGCGCTGAAACGCGAGATCGGTGCGCTGCGCATGGAGGATTGCGAAGATCTCGCGCAGCGCTGCCTTACCCTAAGCTCGGCAGCCGAGGTGCGCGATTTGGCGGAACGGCTTGCCGGCACCGCAGGAGGTGGCCCATGAGCTTTCGTTTCGCAGGATTCCAGCAGCTCGGCCGCGCGTTGATGCTGCCCATTGCGGTGCTGCCCATCGCCGGCTTGCTGCTGCGGCTGGGTCAACCTGATCTTCTCAACTGGACCGCGATGGCCGCGGCCGGCAGCGCCGTGTTCTCGAACTTGGGACTGCTGTTTGCCGTCGGCGTCGGAGTGGGGCTTGCCCGCGAAAACCACGGTGCGGCGGGGCTTGCGGCGCTCGTCGGCTACCTGGTCACGATGCGCGCCGTGGAGACGCTGCTGCATGCAGCGCCCGATTCGCTCTCCAAGCTCAGCATTCCGGTCGGCTTGCTGTCCGGCATCATCGCCGGTGTTGCCTATAATCGCTACAGCAATATCACGCTGCCGAGCTACTTGAGTTTTTTTGGCGGGCGCCGGTTCGTGCCGATTGTCAGCGGGCTCTTGGGATTGGTGCTGGCCGCCATCATCGGCAACGCATGGCCCTTCATCGAGCGCGGCATGGACTCGGCCAGCCACGCGATCCTGGGCGCCGGCTCGATCGGCCTGTTTGCCTATGGAGTTTTGAACCGGATACTGATCGTCACCGGTCTGCACCATATTTTGAATAATTTTGCGTGGTTCATACTCGGGGACTATCACGGCGCCACGGGCGATCTGAACCGATTTTTTGCCGGCGACCCGAGCGCCGGCGCTTTCATGTCGGGCTTCTTTCCCGTCATGATGTTCGGCTTGCCGGGGGCGTGTCTCGCGATGTACCACACGGCGCAGCCCGAGCGCCGCGCCGGCGTCGCGGGTCTGCTGCTCTCGCTTGGCCTCACCTCGTTCCTCACCGGCGTCACGGAGCCCGTGGAATTCACGTTCATGTTTCTCGCCCCCGTGCTGTACGCGCTGCATGCCATCGCCACGGGGCTCGCCATGGTTCTCATGCACCTACTCGGCGTTCACCTCGGCTTCGGTTTCTCGGCGGGCCTTTTTGACTACGTGCTGAATTTCACCCACGCGCAGCGGCCGCTGCTATTGATTCCGATCGGCGTCGCATACTTCGCGCTGTACTACACGGTATTCCGGGTCTGCATCGTGCGATTGAATCTTTCGACGCCGGGCCGCGGCGCCGACGACAACCTCGCGGCGGCCCCGGCGGCCGCAGCCGGCGCGCGCGGCGGACTCTTTGTGGTTGCGCTCGGCGGCGCCGCCAATCTCACCGAGGTCAGCGCCTGCACGACGCGACTGCGCTTGACCCTGGTCGACAATCGGACCATTGACGAGTCGGCACTGGCGCGCCTGGGCTCACGAGGGCTGCTGCGATCCTCGAGCACCGGCCTGCAGGTGGTTTTAGGACCCATCGCCGACCAAGTCGCGGGAGAAATCCGCGATGAACTGCGCGCCGGCGCACCCTCGGCGCAATCGCTGATTACCGCGGTGTCCTGCGACGCGCCGGCCATGCTGGCGGCACTCGGCGGGCGCGACAACGTAGGAGAGGTCGAGTGTTTTGCCGGCCGGGTGCTGGTGCGCGTCGCGGACCCCAACGCAGTCGATGAGCCGGCCCTCAAAAAACTCGGTATCCGCGGTGTCGCGCGCCCCATGGCAGGTTCCATGCAACTGCTCATCCCGGCGGGCGGCGAGGATTGGACGCAGCCGCTGCGCCGATTGCTGGCTTGAGCCAGGAAGGAGGGCCGATATGAGCGACACCGCCACCGTTTACAATCGAACGCCGGAGGAGTCCCTGCGCAGGCAATCGCGGCAGTCGGCGCTTCCGCCGACGGTGCGGCAAATCCTGATAGTCGGCGGTGGAACCGCCGGCTGGATGACTGCATTGATACTGGCGCGCTCGCTCATCGAGCAGGGGGTGACGATCACTCTGGTGGAGTCGCCCACGGTGGGCATCATCGGGGTGGGCGAGGGGTCGACGCCATGGCTGCGAGGCTTCTTCGACAGCTTGGATATCGAGGAGGCGGAGTGGATGCCGGAATGCCATGCCACGTACAAGTGCGGCATTACCTTTGACGGCTGGTCGACCAAACCGGGCCACGCGAGCTACTTTCATCCCTTCGCCTCGATGCTCGACAACCTGACGATGACCCAGTTCGTGCACAACACCGATGCGAGAATCAGGGGTGCCGATGTCTGTGCGGATCCGGATCGATTCTTCATCGCGGCGCGCCTCGCGGCCAAGCATCTGGCGCCGAAGCCCGCCGAGCATTTCCCTTTCGATATTTGGCACGGATATCACTTCGACGCCGTGCTGCTGGGTCAGTTTCTGCACAAGAAGGCGCTGCAGCGCGGCGTTCGCTACCAAACTGCCCATGTTACGCATGCGAATTTGGATGAATGGGGCGCGATCGCTTCGGTCGGCACTCGGGAGGGAAGCACGATCAGTGCCGACTTGTTCGTCGATTGCAGCGGATTTGCCGGGCTGCTGATCGGTCAGGCGCTCAAGACTCCTTTTGTCAGTTTCGCTGAGAATCTGTTCAACGATGCGGCCGTTGCCATGCCGACTCCGATCGGTGAGACGATACCGTCGCAGACCATCTCGACCGCGATGAAGCACGGGTGGGCATGGAAGATCCCCCTCACCCAGCGCATAGGTCACGGCTATGTTTATAGCTCGCAGTTTTGTTCCGCCGACCAGGCGGAAACCGAGCTGCGGGAGCGCCTGGGACTGCTTGAATCAGACACGCCCGCGCGGCATCTGAAGATGAAAATAGGGCGGGTGACCCGGCACTGGAACAAAAACTGTGTCGCGGTAGGGTTGTCGCAAGGTTTCATCGAGCCCCTGGAGGCCACGGCCTTGCTGTTCATACAGCAAACCGCGGCGCTGTTCGTCGACTTCCTGGAGCAAGGCGACCTGGGCGAAGCCGCCCAGTCGCGGTTCAACACGCACGTCAATGAACATTTCGAAGGCACGCGCGACTACATTGTGACGCACTACAAAACCAACAGCCGCACCGACACCGAGTATTGGCGCGCCAACGCGGCCAACCTGAATCTCTCCGAACCGCTGCAGCAATTGCTCAATTTATGGATGTCGGGCAACAGCATTGCGCCCGTGGTACGCAAGCAGGCCCTGGGGCGCGGTTATCCGGTATTCTCCTGGTACGCGATCATGTCGGGAATGGGCATATTCCCCGATCCGTGCGATCTGCGCCCGCCTAAACCTACGGAAAAGACCTTCGGCATCGCCGAAATCGACAACTTGCTCGAGCGCAGCGCGGCCAACTATCGGGATCATCGGGGGGTCCTTAACGACATTCCGCCGCGGCGCCGCGGGCAGACGCTGCAGGTCTACTTCTGGTGATCGAGCATTCAGGCCTCTCCATCGAGGAGATTCGGCGCGATGTGCTGCCGGATAAGCGTCCGGCGATATTGCGCGGACTGGTGCGCGAATGGCGGGCGGTGCGCGAGTTCGCGGAATCCCCCGAATCCCTGGTGCGCTATCTCAAGCAACTCGACAGCGGGGCGCCGGTGGATGCGCTGATGACTCCGCCGGAGGCCGCCGGTCAAATTTCCTATAACGCCGCGATGAACGGCTTCAATTTTCATCGCAATCGGCTGGCGCTGTCGGAAATTGCCGCGCAGGTGCTGCGCTACGCGCAATTCCCCAACCCGCCCGCCGTGGCGGCGCAAAGCGCGCTGCTGCGCGCTTGCCTGCCGGCATTCGCCGCGGAAAATTCGCTGCCGTTATTCGACGCGACGATCTTGCCGCGCATTTGGCTGGGAAACCGCATCACGACGCCCGCGCACGTGGATGAATGGAACAATGTCGCGTGTACGGTCGCGGGCCGGCGGCGCTTCACGCTGTTTCCGCCCGAGCAGATTGCGAATCTCTACATAGGCCCGCTCGACTTCGCGCCCACCGGGGCGGCCATGAGCATGGTGTCGCTGCGCGATCCGGACTTCGCGCGCCATCCAAAATTTCACGATGCCCTGGGCGCCGCGCAAGTCGCCGTGCTGGAACCGGGCGATGGTATCTTCATTCCGCCGCTATGGTGGCACCATGTTGAATCGCTCGAGCCCTTCAATGTATTGGTAAATTATTGGTGGCATGATCCTCTGGGCGCGAATACGCAGGCCGACTCGGCATTCGACGCGCTGCTGCACGGGATCCTGAGCATTCGCGCGCTGCCGCCCGCAACGCGCCGCGCGTGGGGCGCCTTCTTCGAACAGTACGTGTTCGGCGCGCACGCCGAATCCACGGCGCACATTCCCGCCGACAGGCGCGGCATCCTCGGTGAACTCTCCGCGGAGCAGCTGAGCCGGCTGCGCGCGCATCTGGTGAGAAAGCTCACGCGTCAAGGGCCTGTCTGAATGCTCAGACAGGCTCCTTGCCCGCACCGGATAGGCTTAAGGGCTGCCTTCCACCTGGATCTGCAATTTGACGGCCATGTTGAAGCCGTATTTTTCACCGTAGCTCACGCCGAAATCGGCGCGATTCAAGGTCGCCGTGGCATCCGCGCCGCAAACTTCCTTGTGCGTGGCGGGGCTCTGGATGCACTTGAAGGAATCGATCGTCAGCGTTACCGGCTTGGTGACGCCGTGCATGGTCAGGGTGCCCTGCGCTTCCGTCGGCGCGGCGCCGTTGAACTTGGTGAATTTTCCGCTATAGGTGGCCGTGGGATACTTCGCGGCGTCGAAGATCTCGGGAGACTTGGCGTGCTCGTTCAACTTCGGCATGCCGAAATCGATCGAGCTCATGTCAACGCTCACGTCTATGGAGCCGGTCTTGGCGTCCTTGTCGTAGATCACTTTGCCTGAGGAGGAGTCGAATTTACCCCGCCAAACCGACAGCCCGCCAAAGTGGTCGGCCGAGAAGCTCGGGAAGGTGTGGTTGGGATCGAGATTGTAGGTAACCGGCGCTGCGACGGCGCTCGCGCCGAGCAGGGCGGCCAGAGACGCCAAAACAATACGGTTCATTGAAAGCTCCTTAGAACGTACAGGTATAATTTCGAGCTGCCGCTCCGGCATCCCGGAGGCAAATCATAAAGCAAAGGGATTCCCCAAGCTTAACTATTCCTGACTCGTTATTTTGGGAGTTTTTCATGGAATTATTCGATGCGATCGCATCGCGCTCAATGGCTAAATCCTTGAGCGGGCCGGGGCCGAGCGACGAACAGATCGCACGGCTCCTGGAGGCTGCCGGCCGGGCCCCGGATCACGGACGTCTCAAGCCCTGGCGCTTCGTACCCGTCAACGGCGCCGAGCGAGAAACTTTTGCAAACGCCGTGGCGCTGTCGCGGCGCGACCAAATCCCTGAATTTACCGATGAACAGATGGAACTTGAACGCGAGAAAATCCGCCGCTCACCGAGCATCCTGGTGGCCGGTTGCGTGGTCCGAAAGGACAACGCCAAAGTGCCGGAAATCGAGCAAGTGATTGCCGTGGGTGCGGCGGTGGAGAACTTGCTGCTGGCGGCAAACGACTTAGGGATCGGCGCGATGTGGAAGACCGGACCTGCGGCCTACAGCGCCAGAGTCAAGGCCGCCGTGGGCCTCGCTGCGGATGACCACATCGTGGCCATCGTGCATCTGGGCACGAAGGTCAAATAGCGTGGGGGCGCAGGGACGCGGTTTTGACCAGGGCCCACACGGCCTTCCCCGGTGCGAGTCCCAGTTCGCTCGTGGCGGCTTTGGTGACACGCGCCATGATCAGGATGCCGCCGATATCGATGGCGATCAGGTCGGAATCCTCGACGTCATTCGCGACGCTCGTTACCACGCCCTGCAGGCTGTTGCGGACGCTCAGGTGCCGAGGTGCCTCGGTCGCGACGATGAGATCGCGTGCCAGCAGCTGCACACGCAGCTTGGCGCCGGGCAAGGCCCCGGCACAGCGAACCTTCAGTTCGCCCAGGCCCACTTGCACGCGAGTCAAGCCGCTCGATGAATCCGTGCCCAGCACGGTGCCGTCGACGATGGCTCCCACCGCATCGGCGCCGATGATCGCGCGTACCCGAGGATGCAGGCTCATCTCGCCCAGGTCGCCTTGGGCAACGGTCTTTCCCGATTCCATGAGGACCAGATGGGTGGCCAATCGCAGCACCTCGTCGAAATCGTGGCTGACGTACACCATCGGGATGGCCAATTGGTCGCGCAGGCTTTCCAAATAGGGCAGCACCTCTTCGCGGCGCGATGCATCGAGCGAGGCCAGGGGCTCATCCAGCAATAAAAGACTGGGCTGCGACAAGAGCGCGCGTCCGATGGCCACGCGCTGGCGCTCGCCTCCCGACAGCTCATGAGTAGCCCTGAGCATCAGCGGGCCAAGAGCCAACAGGTCAACGACCTGTTCCAATCCCACGAACGGTGCCACCGCCGCGCGCTTGAACGCATAGCGCAAATTGGCTGCAACCTTGAGGTGCGGGAACAATCGGGCGTCTTGAAATACGTAGCCGATGCGCCGTCTTTCGGGCGGCACATCGATGTCCCGGTCGGTGTCCAACAGCACGGCATCATCGAGCGCGACCCGGCCGCGCTCCGCAGCCAGCAATCCGGCGATCACATTGATGAGTGTGGTCTTACCGCACCCCGAACGGCCGAACAAGGCAACCACCCCGGGAGTGGGCAGCTCGAATTTCGCGTCCAGCGAAAAGGCGCCGCGATGTTTTTTGGCAGCTACTTGGAGCATCAGCGGCCCAACATCCGCCGCACGCGCCGTGCGAACCATTCGGACAATAGCAGCCCGCCGAGCCCGAGCACGCAAGAGAGAATCGCCAGGCGTGAGGCCTCCGCATCGCCGTCCGGTGTCTGCAGCGCCGTATACAAGGCGAGCGGCAGCGTGCGCGTCTCGCCCGGAATGTTGGACACAAAGGTGATGATGGCGCCGAACTCACCGAGCGCGGCAGAAAATGCCGTGATCGCGCCGGCCAGCACGCCGGGCAACATGAGCGGCAGGGTAATGGTGGCGAAGCGATCGAAGGCGCTCGCGCCGAGCGTGCGTGCGGCATCCTCCAGCCCGCGATCGACGTTCTCGAGCGAAATGCGCATGGCGCGCACCATAAGCGGAAAGGACATGACCGCCGTCGCCAGTGCCGCACCGTTGCGCGTAAAGATGAGTTCGATGCCGAGAACCCGCTCGAGCCAGCCCCCGATGGGGCCGCGCGCACCGAACAACACCAGCAAGATGTATCCGACCACCACCGGCGGCAGCACCAGGGGCAAATGCACGAACGCATCGAGCAGCGTGCGGCCGGGGAATTGCTTGCGGGTCAGCACCCATGCCAGCAGCAACGCAAAGGGCAGACTGAGCAGCACGCTGCGCGTCGCGACGCCCAAGCTCAAGGCAAGCGCTTCGCTTTCGTTGGCGCTCAGCCACATCATTGTCAACTTAAGGTAAGGGGCTGCATGCGCCAGGCAGTATACTGTGCGCGCGTCCGTACGCCGGACATAAGGATTCGATCCATGCCCTATTTTCACGCGGTGGCTCCGGTCGCTGCGTCCTACGACACGACCAGCGCGCGCCGCATTGGCGTGCTGCTCGTCAACTTGGGCACGCCGGATTCGCCCACCTACTTTGCGGTCCAGCGCTATTTGCGGGAGTTCCTGAGCGACCGGCGCGTCATCGATACCTCGCGCTGGATCTGGCTGCCTCTTCTCTATGGCGTGGTGCTGACGTTGCGGCCGCTGCGCACGGCCCGCAACTATCGGAAGATTTGGATGACGGAGGGCTCTCCCCTGGCGGTGTATTCGCGGCGGCTCGCCGCGAAAATCGGCTCGATCCTGCCTGCGGCATTCAAGGATCAGGTCCGCGTCGAACTGGCGATGACCTATGGCAATCCCGGGATCGAGCGAGCCATGCAGTCTTTTGCGGAAACGGGTGTCGATAAGCTGCTGGTGCTGCCGCTGTATCCCCAGTACTGCTCCTCGACCACCGGATCTGTCGTTGACGGCACGAATCGTGCGCTCACGCACTGGCGCTCCCTGCCGGAGATTCGCTTCATCAACGACTATCATGACGATGACGGCTATGTCCTGGCCTTAAGCCGTAAAATCGAGCAGCACTGGGACGCGGCAGGCGGGCGCTCGCATCTGCTCTTTTCCTATCACGGCATCCCGGCCTCGTATGTGGCCAAGGGCGATCCCTACCAGCGCCAGACCGAGGAGACGACGCGCCGGGTGGTGGGCCGGCTGGGATTGAAGGAGGCGGAGTGGTCGCATTGCTACCAATCCCGATTCGGCAGAGTGGCCTGGCTACAGCCTTACACGCTCGACAAGATCAAGGAATTGGCCGATCGCGGTATTCGAGAACTCAGCGTGGCCTCGCCGTCTTTTGCGGTGGATTGTTTGGAAACGCTCGAGGAGGTCGCGATCGAGTACCGTGAGCGATTTCTGGAGTGGGGCGGTGCGCGGTTGACCCTGGTAGCGGGCTTGAATGACGATGATGATCATGCCCACGCCCTGATGGCCCTCATCAGGAATCGGCTCGCCGACTGGATTCAACCCTGATTCCAGGCTCTGCCTAGGATTGCCGCGCTGTCCACCTGTGCGTCGAACGCGCCAAAAACGGCTCCCCATCCATGATCACCCAGGCGTGTCGCGCAAAAGCCTTCCGCAGCGGCGCGTGCCGCGGCGTGGGTCGCGCCGGCGATCAGCAATTTGGCCTGCATCAAGATGACCAAGGATTGCGCGAAGCGGCGGGCATGCGCCTCGGTCATCGCCGCGGCTGCAATGCCGGCGGCGAAACGCTCGAACGCCGTATCGAAGTGCCGCTCCCGGCCGCGAGCGACAGACAACTCATCGAGGACTGCCTCGCGCGTGGCCGGCGACTTCGTAAAGGCACGCAGCACGTCCAGGCACATGATGTTGCCGGAGCCTTCCCAGATGGAATTGACCGGCATCTCGCGCGCCATGCGCGCCAACGGCAATTCCTCGGTGTAGCCGTTGCCGCCCAACACCTCCATGGCCTCCGCCACCAGTTCGCAGCCGCGCTTGCACACCCAGAATTTTGCGGCGGACGTGAGCGCGCGGCGCAGGGCGATTTCCCCGGGCGAATCGCTGTCGAATGCGCGCGCCAGGCGCAAGCTCAACGCGCAGGCGGCCTCCGCTTCCAGGGCCAAGTCGACGAGCACGCTGCGCATCAGGGGTTGCTCGACAAGTAAGGATCCGAAAGCCTTGCGGTGATGCGCGTGGTGCAAGGCTTGAACGACGGCTTGACGCATCATGCCGGCGCTTCCCGTGCAGCAATCGAGCCGTGTGAAGGTGCCCATTTCGAGGATGGTCGGAATGCCGCGGCCTTCCTCGCCGAGCAGAGACGCCCAGGCGTCCACGAACTCCACTTCCGAGGAGGCGTTGGAGCGATTGCCGAGCTTGTCCTTCAACCGCTGGATGTAGATGCCGTTGAGGCTGCCGTCGGGCAAGCGCCGCGGCATGAAGAAACAGGACAAGCCGACCCGGGTTTGGGCCAGTACCAGGTGAGCATCGCACTGCGGCGCGGAGAAAAACCATTTGTGTCCGGTGATGCGGTATGAGCCGTCGCTCGAGGCGACCGCCCGGGTGGTGTTGCTCCGCACATCCGAGCCGCCTTGTTTTTCGGTCATGCCCATGCCGATCAAGCCGCCGCGCTTCTTCTCGAAGGCAACATCGCGCGCATCGTATTCGCGGCTAAGCAGCTTGGGCACCCAATCGCGCGCGAGCCCGGCATCGCGGCGCATGGCCGCGATGGCGCCGTAAGTCATGGTGGTCGGACAGAGTGTGCCGCTCTCGATCTGTGCCTGCATCAAGTACCCCGCCGCGCGGGCGGCATGGGCCCCAGGCTTCGCCGGACCTTCCGCCCAGGGGCTGCTGTGATAGCCCCGCGCGGCGATGCCCTGCATCAATGCGTGCCAGGAGGGATGAAACTCAATCGAGTCGATGCGCATCCCCCGCGCATCGAAGCTATGGAGAACGGGCGTGAATCGATTCGCGAGACGGGCATGCTCGAAGAGAGTGCACGTACCCAGCTCAGCCCCGGCCAGCGACAGATCGGACCAAGCCCAGGCCGCACCCTCGCGCTGTACCGCCTCCTGCAATGCCACGTCGGTCGCGAAGAGGTTGTAGTCCGTCAGCGGCGGAGTTTGGTTGGAAATAGTGTGTGTACCGGACCCATGTTCCATAAGTAAGATCTTGCGCCTAGCGCGCGAGCAGTGCTAGATTCGGGACCTATGCATTGTTCCGGCAGCAATTTATCCAGCATCCCCTGCACCGCGCTGTGCCTGGGTTCGCTTGCCCTGCTGCTGCGCCGCTAGGCGCCACTCACTCAAGCGCCATCGGTCGGCGCCTACAAGACCGGAAAATCCCTAAAAAACCGCCAAGTTGGCGGTGATGTTTGGTCTTTCGAGCGAGAGAGAATCTTATGTTGCGCAATCCGTCTTCCAAGTATCGAAGCTTTGCCCCGATCGATCTGTCCGATCGACGCTGGCCCAATGCGGTGATCAGTGCGCCGCCCACCTGGTGCAGCGTGGATCTGCGCGACGGCAATCAGGCGCTGATCGAACCGATGGACGCAGCCCGGAAACGCCGCATGTTCGATATGTTGGTGAAAATCGGCTTCAAGGAAATCGAAGTCGGATTTCCCGCCGCTTCGCAAACCGATTTCGATTTTGTCCGCGAATTGATCGAGCAAGAATTGATTCCGGAGGATGTTGTCATCCAAGTGCTCACCCAGGCCCGCCCGGAGCTCATCGCGCGCACCTATGAATCCGTGCGAGGTGCGCGGCGCGCCATCGTGCATGTCTATAACTCGACATCCATCGCGCAACGCCGCGTGGTGTTTCGCACCGACAGAGCCGGAATCGTCGCGATCGCCGTCCGCGGCGCGACCGCGGTGCGCGAACATGCCTTGAAGCAGCCCGACACCGAATGGACCTTCGAATACAGTCCCGAGAGTTTTACGGGAACCGAGCTGGATTTTGCGGTGGAGGTTTGCGATGCGGTCAATGCGATATGGGAGCCGACCGCCCGGCGCAAATCCATTTTGAATCTTCCGGCCACCGTGGAAATGGCCACGCCGAATGTCTATGCCGACCAGATCGAATGGTTTTCGCGCCACATCAAGGATCGGGCATGTAGCGTGCTCAGCGTGCATCCGCATAACGACCGCGGCACGGCCGTGGCCGCCGCTGAGTTAGCGGTCATGGCGGGCGCGGACCGCGTCGAGGGAACGTTATTCGGCAATGGTGAGCGCACCGGCAACGTGGACATTGTGACCTTGGCCCTTAATTTGTATTCACAAGGCATTGATCCAAAGCTGGATTTTTCCAATATCAATGAGGCAGCGCGGTGCGCGGAGGCGTGCAATCAACTGCCGATTCATCCCCGCCACCCCTACGTCGGCGACCTGGTTTTCACGGCTTTCTCCGGATCGCATCAGGACGCCATCAAGAAGGGCTTGGCCGCGCGAGCCGACTTAGGATTCTGGGACGTACCGTATCTGCCCATCGACCCATCCGATCTCGGCCGATCCTACGACTCGATCATTCGGGTCAACAGCCAGTCAGGCAAGGGTGGGGTTGCTTATCTACTGGAGCGCGATTATCAGCTGGTCATGCCGCGAAGGCTGCAGATCGAATTCAGCCAGGTCGTGCAGTCTGCCGCGGATATCACCGGTAAGGAGCTGACATCTCAGGAAATATGGGATCTATTCAGCCGTGAATACCTGGCGGCGCGACACCCCTATGTCTATCGCGCCCACCAGCTCGCAGCGTCGACCGACGGCGCCGACCACGAACGTCTCACGCTGCAAGTGGAGATGGCCGGCCACGTGGAGACCTGGCTCGGACAAGGGTCGGGACCCATCGACGCCATGGTCAACGCCACGGCGCTGCCTTTCGATGTCCTGTCCTACGAAGAGCATTCACGTGGGCAGGGAAGCGGCGCTAAAGCGGTCTCTTATATAGAGATAACGACGCGGTCGCGGCGCACCTTGTTTGGGGCCGGTATGCACCCCAACATCGTTACGGCCTCGCTGCTGGCGGTCCTATCGGCGGTCAACCGCGCCATTGCGCTCGGCGCATTGGCCTCGCGGGCGGATTCTGTGCGGACGGGTACTTGAGGATTGCTATATAAGTAATTGATATATAGATATAAACAATTTTCTGAACAGCCGCGGCCAGAACTGTGCCAAGGTTTTCAGGTCTGACGAATGATGAATGTTGTCGCGCCAGTTGAATGCCGGACAGAATCGGCTATAGTGCGCAGCTTCACGAACTTGAGCTGATCGATGCCATTGATTTCAGGGGCTTTTCTCGAAAAATGAGTGAACGCGAAGACGAACATTTCGATATTGACGATGAGTTTCTCGGCGAAGCCGAGGAGGCGCACGACTTCGATCCCCTCGTAGAGCGCACCGAGCGGCGCCCTAAAGCGGTGCCCGTGAGCAAACGCGGCAAGGCGGCCTGGAGCCGGGTCGAGGACGTCCTGGCGGAACGCCAGTTGGAGAAGGAACTGCGCGATATCTTCGAGGACGATTAAAAGATCGATTCAAACTCACCACGCGCGTCTTGAGGCTCGTGGAAGTGAAATCACATGTCCTCTTCCTTGCTAGCTAAAGCCCAAGCTTGGCTTGTGCTCAAATTCGGCGGCACGAGCGTATCGAGCGCCGCCAATTGGCACAACATCGCGCAAGTGCTGCGGACGCGCATCGCCGCAGGCTTCCGGCCGGTCATCGTCCATTCCGCCTTGTCGGGGATCACCGATCGCCTCGAAGCGTTGTTGTCGGCCGCCATGGCCGGAGCGCACGCTCCCATCCTTGAGCAGATTGAGCTGGCCCATCGGCTCCTGGCAGAACGCATGGGCGTAACGTCCATTCCACGGTTCGAACAGTTTGTGCAAGAACTGCGCGAGCTGGCCGACGGGCTGGCGCAGCGTCGCAGCATCAGCGATGCTGCGCGCGCGCGCGTCATGGCCATGGGTGAATTGATGGCAACCGCGCTCGGCGCGGCGTTCTTGAACGCGGCAGGGATCGGCACGGTCTGGGCAGACGCACGCACTGTGCTGCGCGCCGATGAGCGTCTCAATGCAACGCACAAGGCGAGCCTGCTCTCGGCAACCTGCGATTTTGCGCCGGACCTGGATCTTCAAGCGAACTGGCGTTCGCTCGACAAGGTCGTCCTCACGCAAGGCTTCATCGCGGCAAATGCGGCCGGCGATACCGTGCTGCTCGGACGCGGCGGCTCGGACACCTCCGCCGCGTACTTCGCGGCCAAGTTGCGTGCGGCGCGTCTCGAGATCTGGACCGACGTGCCCGGCCTCTTCAGTGCCAATCCGCGGGCGGTGCCCACCGCGCGGCTGCTGCGCGAGCTGCACTACGATGAAGCGCAGGAGATCGCCAGCAATGGGGCCAAGGTGCTGCACCCGCGCTGCATTTTGCCCGTCCGGCAATATGGGATTCCGTTGCATGTATACGCGACGCAGGCGCCGGGCCTGGAAGGCACGGTGGTGTCGGCGAACGTCGCTGACACCGCCGCGCAGGTAAAGGCCATCGCCATCAGGAAGGGCATTACGTTGGTTTCAATGGAAAGTCCCGGCATGTGGCATCAAGTGGGATTTTTGGCCGACGCCTTCCAGGTATTCAAGCAGCATGGTTTGTCGGTCGATTTGGTATCGACGTCGGAAACCAATGTGACCGTGTCGTTGGATCCGACCGCCAACACCCTGGATGGCGCGGCGCTCGATGGGCTGGCGGCTGCCTTGAGCGAGCTTTGCCGGGTGGAAATACTCGGTCCTTGCGCGTCGTTGAGTCTATTGGGTCAAAACATCCGTGGCATCCTGCATGAGCTGGGATCGGCGTTCGAATTGTTTCAGGACCAGAAAATATACCTGGTTACCCAGGCAGCCAATGATTTGAACTTCACGTTCGTCATCGACGAAGCGCAGGGCGACCGGCTGGTACGGCAACTGCACGAACGGCTCATTCAGAGCATCGGTTCCGACAAGGTTTTAGGTCCGACCTGGGAGCAGCTGTTTCGCGAGAAGGACTCGGGCGCCGCCCGCTTGAATTGGTGGGAGGAGCCGCAGAAGCGCCGCGCGCTGCTCGACATCGCGGCGCGCGAGTCGGCGGCCTTTGTCTACGATTTGCAAACCTTGGACGCGGCGATCGCGGCGGTGTTGCGCGTCGGCGCGGTCAAGCGCTGGGCGTATGCCATGAAGGCGAATTGGCATCCGCAGATCCTGCGCAGGATCTATGACGCGGGGCTCACGCTGGAGTGCGTCTCCCGGGGTGAACTCGAACATGCGTTCGCAACGGTGCCGGGGCTCGATCCGGGGCGGGTATTGTTCACGCCGAATTTTGCGCCGCGTGCGGAATACGAATTCGGTTTTGCGAAGGGTGTCCGGGTCACCGTGGATAATCCTTATCCACTCAAGATGTGGCCGGATGTGTTTCGCGGCCGAGAGATATTCCTGCGCATCGATCCTGGGTTCGGACGCGGCCACCACAGCCATGTGCGCACCGCCGGAGTGCATACAAAATTCGGCGTGCCGCTATCCGAGGCGGATGAGCTGGTCGCGCTCACGGCGGCGGCGGGGGTGCGGGTGACGGGGCTGCACGCGCATACCGGCAGCGGAATTTTCGATGTGGCGAACTGGACCGAGACCGGCGCGCTGCTTGCGACCCTGGCGCAGCGCTTCCCCGAGGTCGCCGTCGTGGATTTGGGCGGCGGCATGGGTGTCCCGGATCAACTGGGTCATAGCGAGATCGACCTCGGCGTGCTGGATCGGGGCGTGGCGGGCTTGGCAAGAGATTTCCCGCATATTGAATTCTGGATGGAGCCGGGCCGATTCCTGGTGGCGAGAGCCGGAGTGCTGGTCGCGCTGGTGACCCAGCTCAAGGGCAAGGGCGATGTGCGTTATGTGGGCGTGGCGACCGGCATGAATTCATTGATCCGCCCCGCTCTTTACGGGGCGCACCACGACATTCGCAATCTTACCCGCCTCGAGGAGCCGATCAGTCATCGCGTCAATATCGTCGGACCGATCTGCGAGAGCGCCGATCAATTGGGCGCGGATCGCTGGCTGCCTGACAGCCGCGAAGGCGACGTGATGCTCATCGCCAACTGCGGCGCCTATGGATATGCCATGTCCTCGAACTATAACCTGCGCCCACCGGCGCGGGAGTTCTTGGTCTCATCATGAAGCAAGTCGGCATCATCGGATGGCGCGGCATGGTCGGCTCGGTGCTCCTCGAGAGGATGCGCGCGGAACGGGATTTCGATCTCGTTGCGCCGACATTTTTCAGCACCTCGCAGGCCGGAGCGGCCGGGCCGCAATTGAGCTCCGGCACCGCCGTGGTGCACGACGCGTATGACATTGCGGCGCTGGCGCGCCTGCCTATCCTCATCAGCACCCAAGGCGGCGACTATACGCAGTCCGTCCATCCCCGCTTGCGCGCGGCCGGTTGGCGGGGATATTGGATCGACGCGGCATCGGCGTTGCGCATGGAAGCTAATGCGGCGATCGTGCTGGATCCGGTGAATCTGCAGGTGATGCAAGCCGCGCGCGCGCAAGGCATCAAGGATTTCATCGGCGGCAATTGCACCGTGTCGCTGATGCTGATGGCGGTGGCCGGCTTGCTGCGCGCGGGCGTCGTCGAATGGATTACCGCGATGACCTACCAGTCCGCTTCAGGGGCCGGCGCGCAGAACATGCGCGAGATGCTGCAGCAGATGGGCGTGCTGCACGAGTCGGCGGCGGCCCTGTTGAAGGATCCTGCCGCGGGCATTCTCGAGATAGACAGGACCGTGAGCGCCGCCTTGCGCGCCGAGAATTTTCCGCGAGCGCACTTCGATGTGCCGCTGGCCGGCAGCCTCATTCCATGGATCGACAAGGATTTGGGCGACGGCCAAAGCCGCGAGGAATGGAAGGCCGCGGCGGAGGCCAATAAGATTCTGGGCTCGCAAGCCCATCCCGTGCCGATCGAGGGGATCTGCGTCAGGGTGAGCGCGATGCGCTGCCATGCTCAGGCATTGACCATCAAGCTGACGCAAGACTTGCCCATGCCGGAAGTCGAGAAGCTGATCGGCGCCGCCAATCCCTGGGTGCGCATCGTGCCCAACAACAAGCAAGACTCGATACGCGAGCTATCACCTGCCGCGGTCAGCGGCAAACTGGACATTCCGATTGGCCGGCTGCGCAAGCTCTCGATGGGCGGCGAATACCTGGCCGCGTTCACCGTGGGCGATCAGCTGTTGTGGGGCGCAGCCGAACCGCTGCGGCGGACACTGCGCTTTCTCTTGCCGCACGTTTGAGCCCGGCTTGGGTGGATCGCCCGATCCTAAGGCGCCCACATCACGTCGACCGGCGCACGCCGCTGGCGCAACACGGCTCGCACCGGCATGTCCTCAACCGGGCCCTCGGCGCTTGCCGCGCAATAAGTTCGCCATTTCTCCGCTCCCGTGATGAGCACCACGATTCGGCGGGAATCGAGCAGGGCGCTCACGTTCAGACTCAACCGTGGATGCGGCGCGACCGGCGACCACATGCCGACGCAACCCGCGACCGCCGCCGGATTCAGGGCGCGCGGCAAATTCGGCGAGCCGGGAATCAGCGACGCGGTGTGCCCGTCTTCGCCCAGACCGAGCACCGTCGCATCGAAGGGGCGGGGTATGCGCGCAAAAGTCTCCCAGGCAGACACGGCACCCAAATCCGGCGTGGGTGCCGCATTTTTAAGGCCGACGAACCGTGCGGCGGCGGCGCCTCCTTGCAGGAGCACGTCGCGGACCAGCTTCTCGTTGCTGCCGGGGTCGGACGGCTCCACCCAGCGCTCATCGGCCAGCGCGATGCAGACCCGGCTCCAATCCAATTCTTCGGCGCTCAAGGATTTGAACAACTTGACCGGCGACTTGCCGCCCGAAACCACCAAGCTGGCCAGTCCGCGCGCGGCAATCGCAGCCTTCAGGCTCGCGGCGAGCTGAGCGCTGAGCGTGCGCGACAGCAAGTCGCTCGCGGCGAATTTCGCGGCCGGAGGGTCGGAGTGCGCCGGTACGGTCATGCGTGCAGCGTAACATTTGCGCGCGCATTCCAGTAAGCGGCTCGCCCGGATACTCAAACGGGCTCCTATGGCACAATGCCTGAACAGGGATCGGGAGATGTATGAAGGATTTGACCGACAGTTCCATCGTCAAGAACATTTTGCAGATGGCTCTGCCGATCGCGGCGGGCATGTTCTTTCAGACGCTCTACTTTCTCATCGACCTGTATTTTGTCGCCGGCCTGGGAGACGCCGCAATTGCAGGCGTCGGGGCTGCCGGCAACGTGATGTTCATCGTGTTTGCGGTCACGCAGGTGCTCGGGGTAGGAACGGTCACGCTGATCTCGCATGCGGCCGGCCGCAAGGATCAGGCGGACGCGAATTTGGTATTCAATCAGAGCTTGGCTCTGGCTGCGGCCTGCGCGGTGTTCACGTTGGCCTTGGGATTCTTCGGCGGACCCTACTATGTCAAGACGCTCGGTGCGAGTGAGGCGACCGCCGCCGCGGGAATTCAATATCTGCATTGGTTTTTGCCCAGTTTGGCCCTGCAGTTCGCCGTGGTTTCCATGGGATCGGCGCTGCGCGGCACCGGAATAGTGCAGCCGACCATGATCGTGCAGGTTCTGACGGTGGTGCTAAACGCGATTCTGGCGCCCGTCCTGATCGCCGGCTGGGGTACCGGTTACGCCATGGGGGTCGCCGGAGCGGGCCTGGCGAGTTCGGTTTCGCTGGCTGTCGGAGTTGTCATCCTCGCCCTGTACTTTCACCGGCTCGAAAAATATGTGGGCTTCGTTCGTTCTCAGTGGCGTCCGCAAGTTGCGGTTTGGCGGCGGCTGCTGCGGGTCGGGCTACCCGCGGGCGGCGAATTTCTCCTGATGTTCTTTCTCATGGCCGTGCTCTATTGGGTGCTCCGGCCGTTCGGGCCGGATGCGCAGGCGGGATTCGGCATCGGCATGCGCATCATGCAGAGCATGTTCCTGCCGGCAATGGCAGTCGCGTTTGCGGCGGCGCCCATCGTCGGGCAGAACTTCGCTGCCGGTAAATTTCACCGGGTGCGTGAGACCTTCGCATTGTCGACGCTCATCGGCGGCAGCATGATGGTTGTGCTCACATTGTTTTGTCGGTGGGGTTCACCGTTGCTGATCGGAGGATTCACCAAGGATCCCACCGCCCTTGGCGTCGGCAGCCAGTATCTGCAGATTATTTCCTGGAATTTTCTGGCCTCGGGATTCGTGTTCACCTGCTCTGCCGTGTTCCAAGGTCTCGGCAACACCGTGCCCGCCATGATCAGTTCGGCCAGCCGGCTGGTGAGCTTCATCCTGCCGGTGCTATGGATGTCAAGCCAACCGAATTTTCAAATGATCCAGGTCTGGTATACGTCCGTTGCCAGCGTCACCTTGCAGGCGCTGTTCAGTCTTTGGCTGGTGCGCAGGGAGTTCAGATTGCGTCTCGCCGCAGCGCCGGTTTCGGTGCCTGCATGGGATTCCAAGGCGTGACGCTGCAAACATGGGTTTCAATCGCCGGCTGGATCGCGGCCCTGCTCATCCTCGGCGCCTACGGGTTGCTGTCCTTCGGCAAGATCAAGCCGGGCGCGTGGATTTACCAGGTGATGAATATGGTCGGCGCCGCCGGTTTCATCGTCAATTGCGCCTACAACCATGCCTGGCCGTCGGTGGCGCTGAATATTGTGTGGCTGGGGATTGCCTTCTATGCGCTGCGCCGCAATCATCGTGCGACCAAATATGAGGCGGTGAAGTCATAACGCTCAAAATCTATGCGACGCCTCTTTCCGCGAACGGCCGCAAAGTATTGGCGGCGTGCCGGCAGCTGGAACTGAACTCGGAAATTCACGAGGTCAACGTGTACCGTGGTGAGGGGCGCAATCCTGCGTACCTGGCGGTCAACCCGTCTGGAAAAATCCCCACGCTGATTGACGGCGAGTTCATGCTTGCCGAATCCAATGCAATTTTGCTGTACCTCGCCGAGGCGCACGGCGGCAATCAACTCTGGTCGAGCGACGCGAAACAGCGGGGCCGAATCGCCCAATGGCTTTTTTGGGAGTCGGCGCACTGGCAGCCGACCTTGATTGTCTTCTTGTCCACGGCGGTCGGCCATCGCCTGCTCCCCGAAACAATTCCCCGGCCGCCGCACGCGCCTGATTGGAGCGATGCCGGCGTTCAGCGGATTCTAGGAACTTTGGAGACGGCGCTCGGCCGCGCCGCGTTTTTGACCGGACCTGCGGTAACGATTGCGGATTTCTCGGTAGCTGGAATGACCACCTACTTTAAGGCGGCCGCTTTTCCGTTCCAAAGCTTTCCGAAAATCTCCCGCTGGTACGATCGGATCGAGGCGCTTGAATCCTGGCGGGGAACGCTGTCGCCGGTTTGGGCCGCTTGATCAGGTGACTTCAGTGTGGTGCGACTCCAGTTCCTGGACCACGCCAGCGCCAATTCGACGCCTTCCTCGCCGACCTTCTGGGCGATCCGGGTCAAACCCTCAGCGACTCAGATTATGGTAAAGTTCCGAACTATACAAATTGTATAGTCAATAGTAGAATTCCCACCCATGAAGCAAGCGAACAAAACTAAACAGCGAGTCGAGAAGCCGTTGACGGTGCGGCCGGCGTTGTCGCGGGCGGCGGTGCAGTTTGTCGAGAAGCACCCGAATGAGGTGACGGGGATTGTGGCGAATGCCTTGGAGGCGGCGGCGCTCGAGGCGGGGTTGGTCCCCCATAAGGACCGGGTGATCCCGGAGGCACTGCGTCGGCTGGTGGTTGCTCGGCACGCCGACTCGGGTGAGGGGAGGGTGCTCAGTATCAGTGAGGCGGCGGAGTTGCTTCAGGTCACGCGGGTGACGGTGTATGCGTGGATCGAGTCGAAGCGCTTGCTGGCTTGGCGAGCGACGCGCCGTGGTGTGCTGATTCCGGCGGAGCAGATTCTGGGCGCAGGTGAGGTCGTGCCGGGGATTGCGCAAGTGTTGGCGGTCATTCCAGAGGGGGAGGCTGCGTGGGATTTCTTGGACGAGGAATCGGCGTTCCTGGATCCCGACAAACCGATGCGGCCAATCGATGTGCTTCGACAAGGGAAGGCTGATGCGGTCGTGGCGGCGGCGCATTCTTTCCTTGAAGCGTTCTCCTAATACGTAACAATGGGCCGATATCCGCGCGAGCGAATCGAGGCGCGGCTGCAGGTGGTCCTGTGATTAGAACGACACCCATTGCGGATTCAAGTAGAAGTGCTCGAGTCCTGGCGGGGAACGCTGTCGCCGGTTTGGGCCGCTTGATCAGGTGACTTCAGCGTGGCGCGACTCCAGTGCGCCGACCACGTGAGCCAGCGACAGGCCCTTGGCCTTGAGCAGCAGCGCGGTGTGAAACAAAAGGTCGGCGGCCTCGCCGATGACCGCCTCGTCGGACTGCGCCACGGCCGCCAGCGCCAATTCGACGCCTTCCTCGCCGACCTTCTGGGCGATCCGGGTCAAGCCCTCCGCGACCAGCGATGCGGTGTAGCTGCTGGGAGGCGGGTCCGCGATGCGTTGCGCGACTATTTGTTCCAGCCTGACCAGAAACTCCAGGCGGTGAGCCAGCGAGCGGGGCGCGTCCTCGCCCCAGCAGGTGGTGGTTCCCAAATGACAGGCTGGCCCCGCGGGCCGCGCCAGAATCAGCAGCGTGTCACCATCGCAGTCCGCGGCGATACTGCACACCTCGAGGAAGTGGCCCGATGTTTCGCCCTTGGTCCATAAGCGGGCTTTGCTGCGGCTCCAAAAAGTAACATGACCGGTGGTTTCGGTCGCCGCCAGGGCCTCTCGGTTCATATAGCCCAGCATGAGCACCGCGCCGGTACTCGCGTCTTGGACGATGGCCGGGATGAGGCCGTTCATCCTTTCCCACTCAAGTGTCAATTTCAAGGTCGCACCTCGATGCCCTGGGCACGCAATGTGGCCCGCAGGTCTGGAATTGCAATCTCGCCGGAGTGAAACACGCTCGCCGCCAAGGCCGCATCCACACGGGCGACATTGAAGACTTCGGCGAAGTGTTCCGCCGCGCCGGCCCCTCCGGAAGCCACGAGGGGCACGTGACACCTTTCGCGTACCGCACTCAGCTGCGCAATATCATACCCCCTGCGCACGCCATCGTTAGCCATGCAATTGAGCACGATCTCTCCCGCACCGCGTCGTTGCACCTCGAGTGCCCACTCAAGCGTGCTGCGTGCGGTGTCGCGAGCGCGTGCTGCGTCCCCGGTGAATTGCTGCACGCGGTACTCGCCATCGATGGTCTGGCTGTCGATGCCGATGACCACGCATTGGGCGCCAAATCGTTCGCTCAGGGCGTTGATGAGATCGGGATCTGCGAGCGCGGGTGAATTGATGGAGATTTTCTCCGCGCCGGCCGCCAATACCTCCTCGGCCTCCGCTACGGAACGGATGCCGCCGGCAACGCAAAACGGAATATCCAGCGTGCGGGCAACGCGGGATACCCAGGATCGGTCGACGCTGCGATCCTCGGGACTGGCCGAGATATCGTAGAACACCACCTCGTCGGCGCCGTCATCGCGGTAACGCGCGGCGAGTTCCAAAATATCGCCGACAATGCGGTGATCCCGAAAGCGCACGCCCTTGACGACCCGTCCATCGCGCACATCGAGGCAAGGTATCAGGCGTTTGGCAAGAATGGCTGCAATTCCTCCATCGGGATCAAGCCCTCCAGCAGAGCCTTGCCGCTGACGGCCGCGGCAGCGCCTGCATCCGACAAGGCCTGCAAATCGCCGGCGTGGCGTACGCCCCCGGAAGCCTGCCAGGCGAGGTGCGGGTAGCGCCGCACCGCTTCGCGATACAAATCGACGTTCGGTCCGGTGAGGGCACCGTCGCGTCCCACGTCCGTGCACAGCACGTGCTTCAGCTGGGATGCGGAATAGTTGTCCAACGCGGCCCAAAGCGCACAGTCGGACTGCCGCTGCCAGCCATGGGTCACGACCCGAGGCACGCCGCTCGCATCGATGCACACGTCGAACGCCAGCGTGAGGCGCTCCGCGCCAAACTGCGCAAGCCATGCCCGCACTTGCTCGACTTGCGAGATTGCTGCACTGCCCACCACCACCCGCGCGACCCCTGCGTCCAACATCTGCGCCAATGCAGCGGTGCTGCGCAGGCCGCCGCCCACCTGCAGATTGACCGACTTTTGCGCGGCCATGGCGACAATGATGCCCCGATTGTCGGGCGTTGCGCCGCGGGCGCCGTCAAGATCGACGATGTGCAGCCACTGCGCGCCGGCGTCGCGATATTTGACGAGCAAGGAATGAGCATCGGCAGGGTAGCGTGTTTCAGCGTTGAAGTCGCCATGCAGCAGCCGCACACAGTGCCCGGCGCGCAAATCGATGGCGGGGATGAGCCTCATGGCGCGCCGGCTCCTAGAAACACAGGAAATTTTGCAAGAGTCGTGCGCCGACCCTGGCCGATCGTTCCGGATGGAATTGAGCGCCGAAGAAATTCCTCCATTGCACACACGCGCTGAAGGCATGTCCGTACTCGCTGCTCGCGATGGTCGCTGCCCCTACGGGCAGCGCGTAGCTGTGCACGAAATAGGCGTAGTCGTCCTGGCGCAGACCATCGAGCAGCGCGCTCTGGCGTTCGAACCTAAGCGTGTTCCATCCCATGTGCGGCACCGGGTGCCCCGGGTCGCACATCAGACGAACGGCCCGGCCGGAAATGATGCCCAGACACTGCGCTGCGCCTTCCTCGGATGCCTCGAACAGCAATTGCATCCCGAGACAAATACCGAGCACCGGCTGCTGCAGCGAAGGTATCAACGTATCCAAGTTCAGGCGCCGCAGCCGCGCCATGGCATCCGCGGCGGCGCCGACGCCCGGCAAAATGACATGGCTTGCCGCGCGAATCCTGCGCGCATCCGCCGATACCGCAGAAGCGGCGCCGAGCCGCTGCAAGGCAAATTGCAGCGATGCGATATTGGCGCCGCCGCTGGCGATGATGACGACGTCGCCCGCGCTCACAGCGTGCCTTTGCTGCTGGGAATGCCCTCGCCGTCGAGACGTATTGCCTGACGCAGGCTGCGGCCCACGGCCTTGAAGCAGGACTCGATCATGTGGTGGGCGTTCTCGCCGCGCACCGTGATGTGCAGCGCCGCTCCCAGTGATTGCGCCAGCGATCTGAAAAAATGCGGGACCAACTCGGTGGGCAAATCCCCAACCCGCTCACGATTGAATTTCCCATCCCACAGGAAATAGGGCCGGCCGCTCAGATCGAGGGCGACCTGCGCCTCCGCCTCATCCATGGCCAGCAAAAACCCGTAGCGTGCAATACCCCGCTTGTCGCCCAACGCTTCGCGCAGCGCCGCCCCCAAAGCCAGAGCGCAATCCTCGACGGTGTGATGTTCATCGATTTGCAGGTCACCGCTGCAATTGAGGCTCAAGGCAAATCCGCCGTGCTTGGCGATCTGTTCGAGCATGTGGTCGAAAAACCCCAAGCCGCTGGCAATGATGCCGGGTCCTTCGCCCGACAGGTTGACGTCGACGCGGATGTCGGTCTCCTTGGTCTTGCGCGAAACATGGGCGCGGCGCGCGCGCCCCAGAATGCGTGCGGCGATGGCAGGCCAGGTTTCCTCCGCTCGGCCGCCAAGGCCGATTCGCAAGCCCTGAACGCCGAGATTGGCGGCAAATTCCAGGTCCGTGTCGCGGTCTCCGATCATGAAGCTGTGTGCCTTGTCGACGTCATTTGCGTCGAGCCAGCCCCGGATCATCCCGAGCTTCGGCTTGCGGCAGGCGCAGTCCTCGTGTTTGAAATGGGGGCAGATGAATACGGCCTCGAATTCGATGCCTTGCGAATGGAACAGATCCAAAATGAAGCGATGCGCGGCCTCGAAGGACTCGCGTGGAAAGTGTGGTGTTCCCAATCCGTCTTGATTTGTGACCATGACAAAGGCAAAGCCCGCGCGTTTCAGTTCCAGCAGCGCCGGGACAACGCCCGGCATCAATCGGATCTTTGCCAGGCTGTCGATCTGCTCATCGGACACTTCCTCGTTCAGCGTGCCGTCGCGGTCGAGGAACAAGATGCGTCTGGCGCTCATGCGCGTTGCACGCAGCGTAGCAAGGCGTCATTTTCCGCCCGCGTGCCCACCGAGACGCGCAGTGACCGGGGAAGCGCCGGATGGCGGCGCAAATCTCGAACGATCAGCCCGCCGGCGAGACAGTTGTTCATGAAACGATCCGCATCCCGGCAATCGATGAGCAAAAAATTGGCGTCGCTCGGCCACACTTTGGCTACCAGGGGAGAACTCTCAAGGCCGCGGCGTAAGTATTCTCTTTCCAAGAGCAACGCCTCCAATCTGGCGCGAGAGACGGCCAGTTCCCCGGGTTCGAGTGCGCTCAGGGCCGCTTCGATCGTCGGCTGCGCGAGCGCGTAGGGCGGAATGACGCGCCTGGCCACCTCAATCAGCTCCGGCGAGCCCAACAATGCGCCGAGGCGCGCGCCTGCCAGCGCATGCGCCTTCGACAGCGTACGCAATATCGCGAGCGTTTGAAAACGCCCCAACCAGGGGATATGACTCGCGGCGCGCGACCATTCGATATAGGCCTCATCGATGACCACTATGGCCTTGCCGTCGAGCGCCATGCAGACATGCTCGAGAGCCGCCTCGCCCAAGAGATTGGCCGTCGGATTGTTGGGTGAACAAAAATACACCAGTTTGATTTTGGGGTGCCAGGCGGCGATGACCCGCTCCGGATCGATACGCCAGTCCTGCCCGCAGTCCAACGGAAGCTCGACCACGTCGGCGCCCTGAATGCGGGCCGCAACCTGGTACATGCCGAAGGTTGGGCCGCATTGCAGAATCGCATCCGTACCGCAACGCAAATAGATGCGCGACAGCAGATCGATGGCTTCGTCGGCGCCGCGGGTGGCGAGGACTTGGGCAGGCGACACGCCATACAGGGCCGCCAGCCGGTCGATCAAATTCTTCGGCTGCGGTTCCGGGTAGCGGTTGAGGCCGGCCAGCGTAGGGTCGCCGGCCGGTCTCCAGGGCGCTTCATTCGCGTGCATGCGGGTCAAGGAAGGCAGCCATGCGGCATGTGCGTAAGGTTGCAGCGCGACAATTTCCGGACGAGCCAAGGCGAGGAGAGGATTCATTGCAGCGCCTCGAGCCGAACGGTCACGGCGGCCGCATGCGCATCGAGCCCTTCGAGTCCTGCCAGGATCCGCGCGGTCGGTCCCAATCCCTGCAATCCCGCCGGCGTGAGTTCCTGGACCGTGATGCGCCTTTGAAAGTCTTCGAGCGACAGGCCGCTATAAGCACGAGCGTAGCCGTACGTGGGCAGGGTGTGATTCGGCCCGCTGCAGTAGTCTCCGAGAGACTCCGGCGACCAGTGCCCCAGGAAGACCGCGCCCGCGGTGCTGACGCTTGACAGCCACCGCCGCGGCTCGCGAATCTCCAGGATGAGATGCTCCGGCGCATAGCCATGGGCAATCTCGAACGCCGTGTCGAGCCTATCGACGATAATCAGACGCATCGCGTTGACCGACTGCGCGAGTATCGTCCGGCGCGACAGCAGCCGGCTTTGGCGCTGGACTTCCCGGCGTACCGCCGCCGCCAGCGCCGGTTGCGTGGTCACCAGAATGGCTTGCGCCTCCGGGCTGTGCTCGGCCTGCGCCAGCAAATCCGCGGCCACGAAGTCGGCGCGCGCCTCGTCATCGGCGATGACCATGACTTCGCTGACGCCCGCCGGCAAATCCAGCGCCGCCCCTCCAGCCTGCGCCACCAATATCTTGGCTGCCGTCACGTAGGCATTGCCCGGCCCGAATATCTTGTCGCACTTCGGAATGGATTCACTGCCATAGGCCATCGCGGCGATGGCCTGCGCGCCGCCGACCTTGAAGATTGCATCGACACCGGCCTTGCGCGCCGCAACCAGAATGGCCGGATTCGCGGCGCCGCTAGGTTTTGGCGCCGTGCACATCAGCTTGACGGGGCAGGCGGCAAGCGTGGCCGGCACGGCCAGCATCATGGCCGTGGAGGGCAGGGGAGCGGAACCGGCCGGGACGTACAGACCCACGGCGCCGATGGGCACGCTGAGGCGCTCGCAGATCACGCCGGGCGAAGTCTCGAGGCGCAGCGCCGGCGGCAATTGCGCGGCATGGAAGCGGCGGATGTTGTCGATCGCCCGCTCGATCGCCCGATGTTGCTCCGCTGTCAGGGCGCTGTCGGCATCGGCAAACTCCTGCGGCGTCACCTTGAGCGCGTCGAGCCGCACACCGTCGAATTGTTCGGTGAGCGCGAACAGGCCGGCGTCGCCTTCGCGGCGCACGCGCTCGATGATGGCGCGGGCAGCGGCCAGCGTTCGCGCGCCATCCACTGCCGTCGGGCGCTGCAAGGCTTCGCGCCGCTGTGCGCTTGACAGGCTGTTCCAGTCGAGAGTCCTCATGCTTGCCGTTTCGTGCGCAAGGGCCTAGGCCAGCATCTTCTCGACCGGCAGCACCAGAACCGAGGTCGCGCCGGCACCCTTCAAGTCCTCGAGGGTCTCCCAGAAGACATTCTCGCGGCACACCGCATGCACCGCGATTCGATCGCCCAAGCCTTCGAGAGGAATGACGGTGGGCGCCTCGCTGCCGGGAAGCAACTTCGCGATCGCCGCCAAGGCCGAGCGAGGCGCATGCAGCATGATGTACTTGCTGCCCTTGACCTGTTCGACGCCATCGATACGCATCAGCAAGCGGCGCGTCCACTCCTGTTTTTCGGGCGGTATCGGCATCGGCGTGCGGATCAGCGCGGCCTGACTCTGCATGACGGTTTGGGCATGACGCAGATGATTTGCCGCGAGAGTCGATCCGGTGGAGACCAAGTCGCAAATCAGGTCCGCCCGGCCGAGCCGCGGTGCAATTTCCACCGAGCCAGACAGCACGACCACCTCGGCCGTGAGACCGTGCTGCTTGAGAAAGCGGGCCAGGGTGTGCGGATAGGTGGTCGCGATGCGCTTGCCCTGCAGGGAGCGCGGGCCCTGATAGTCGAAGCCGTCGGGTACCGCGATGCACAGGCTGCAGCGACCGAAGTCAAGCAGTTGCACGGTATCGAACAACGGGCCGATCTTGAGCGCCGCGAACGCCAGGCGCTTCTCCTCGACGACGTTCAAGCCGACCAACCCCAAGTCGCAGACATCTTCCTGCACCAAATCGGGGATGTCGTCATCGCGAACGAACAACACGTCGAGCGGCATGTTTTCGCCGTAGCACATCAGCTGATCTTTGCCGCGGCTGTACTTCAGGCCACAGCGCGACAGCAAATCCAAGGAGCTGTCGGTGAGACGGCCATTCTTTTGAACCGCGATCTTGAGGCGCATCGAATCGCTGCTTCCATTGCGGCTAGCCATTGAGTTTCAACCGTTCGGTCACCGCGCGATAGCCGCCATTGCCCGCCATCAGGCAACGGGCGACCCGGCCGATGGTCGTGACGCTCACGCCGGTTTGCTTGTGAATTTCACGATACGGCAGGCCGCGCCCGAGCAGTTCGACCACCGCCCAACGATCCGCCATCGCCTGCAGCTCGGCAGGGGTGCACAGATCGCGGAAAAAACTGCGGCACTCATCCATCGAGCGCAGCGTCAGGATCGCCGCGCACAACGAGCGTTCGTGCTGCTGTTCCTGCCGCTGAGTCAGCGCGCGGTTGGTTTTCAAGTCCGGCGACTCCTTGGATACCTTGCGTGATGTATTAACGCGCTAATACATTAATACATTGACGAAGGCCTTGCAAGCGTTTGGCGCGCGAGATGCTTGACGCGCGGGCCGCGTCTGCATAAGATTCAATGGCTTATCTAGACCGGCTGAGGGAAAGGCCCTTAGAAGCCGGGGCAACCAACGAGTTTTCTTGCACGAGAGGCTCGGAACGGTGCCAACTCCTGCGGAGCTGCGAATGTCGCAGATCCGGTAGATGGGCGGCCGATTGCGCGGGTTCCCGCGTCTTCAATGGGCTACGAGCCGATGCTCCAGGGGTGATCGCCTTAAGGAGCTTGAGTGTAGTGGCCGAAAATTCGCTTGAATTCATCGATGAGACCTTGCCTCTCGAATCTTTCGATTTGCATTACGGCGACTCCCTGCCGGATGCGCGCGTCGCGTTTCGCTTGGTGGGAAACGAACAGGGCCCCGTGGTCGTGGTGATGGGTGGCATCTCCGCGGATCGAATCGTCGCGGGGCTGGCGGGCGCGGGGTGGTGGCCGCAGATGGTGGGTCCCGGGCTGGGGGTGGACACGCGGCGGTATCGGGTGCTGGGAATCGACTATATCGGCGGCCGCGGCGACAGCGCGAGCCCCGGCGTCGGCGGCCAATTTCCGCCGATCAGCTCCTATGATCAGGCTGCGGCGTTGAGCCGGATCGTGCGCCACCTCGGCTTGCGGCCGCTGCATGCCATCGTCGGCGCCTCGTACGGCGGAATGGTCGCGCTGTGTTTTGCGGAGCGCCATCCGCGGCTCGTGGATCACGTTGTGGTGTTGAGCGCCGCCGACCGCTCGCAGGTGCTGTCAACCGCCTGGCGCAGCGTGCAGCGCCAGATCGTGCGCGAGGCCATTGCGCGCGGCGACGGCGCGGCCGGCCTCAAGCTCGCCCGAGCGCTGGCGATGGCCACGTATCGCAGCCCGGATGAGTTTGCGAGCCGGTTCGCAGGGGCGCCGCAACGCGTGGCCGAGCGCTTTCGCTTTCCGATCGAAGACTACCTGTTCGCCCGCGGCGATGACTATGTGCAGAAGTACCGCGCCGAATCATTCTTGACCTTGAGCGAGTCGCTCGATCTGCACCGGATGGATGCCGCATCGGTGCGTACGCGGGCGACCTTGATCGCCGTGCGCGAGGATCAGCTGGTGCCCTTCAACGACATGCAAGCACTATCCGCGCGCTTGAACGGTCCGCGGCAACTGATCGAGCTCAATTCCATATTCGGTCATGACGCCTTCCTGAAAGAGGCAGCGGCACTGACACCCATCATCAAGCACGCCCTGGAGCAGCAATGAGCAACAATGCCACACCCAAAGACCTCGCCACCCGCGCGGTTCGCGCGGGTATCGAGTCGGATGCGCAGCACGGATCAGTGGTGCCGCCGGTCTATTTGTCGACTAATTTCGCCTTTCAAGGTTATCGGCAGCCACGGCAATACGACTACACGCGCTCCGGCAATCCGACCCGCGACCAGCTTGCCGGCGCATTGGCGGATCTCGAGGGCGGCGCCGGCGCGGTCGTGACGTGCACGGGATTGGCCGCCATTACCCTGATTTTGGCAACGCTGCCCGCCGCGGCGCGCGTCGTCGCGCCGCACGATTGCTACGGCGGCACGCATCGGCTGCTCAGCGCGCTGCAGGCCAAGGGAAATATTGCCGTGCATTTCGTCGATCAAGGTAATTTGGCCGAGCTGCGCGCGGCGCTGGACCTCAAGCCGCAGCTGGTGTGGATCGAGACTCCGAGCAATCCGTTGCTGCGCGTGGTCGATATTCGCGCGATCACAGAGGCCGCCCATGCGGCCGGCGCGTTGGCGGCAGTGGACAATACTTTTTTGTCGCCGATCTGGCAGCAGCCGGTGTCGCTCGGCGCCGATTACGTGATGCACTCCACGACCAAGTACTTGAACGGCCACAGCGACGTCGTCGGCGGAGCCGTGATTGCCGCGACCGGGGAGTTGCACCAACGCCTTGCATGGTGGGCCAACGCGCTCGGCGTGACCGGGGCGCCGTTCGACAGCTTTCTCACGCTGCGCGGCGTGCGCAGCCTGCACGCCAGGATGCGCGTGCATGCCGAGAACGCCGCGAGCATCGTGGGATTCCTGACGCAGCACACGCAGGTGCTCCGGGTCTACTATCCGGGTCTGGCCGGCAACCCGGGCTACGAGATCGCGTGCCGGCAGCAAAGCGGCTTCGGCGCGATGTTGAGTTTCGAACTGGCCGGCGGCGAGGCGGCGATCGCGCCTTTTCTCACCGGTCTGCAGTGTTTTACGCTGGCCGAATCTCTGGGCGGCGTCGAGAGCCTCATTGCCCACCCGGCGAGCATGACCCATGCCGGGATGGAGGAATCGGCACGGCTACGCGGCGGGATCGGTCCCGGGCTGCTGCGCGTCTCGGTGGGAATCGAACACGCCGCGGACCTGGTGGCGGACCTGGCGGCGGGTCTCGAGCGCGCCGCTACAGCTCGGCCAGCACCGCATCGGCAGCTGCGCGCGTCGTGATGGCCTTGCCCGGAGGGGCAAGATCGGCCGTGAGTGCGCCGGCGCCGATCGCCCGATCGACCGCGCGTTCAAGCGCCAGCGCTTCGTCCTGCAGCGCCAAGGAATGGCGCAGCAGCATCGCGGCGCTTAAGATCGCCGCGTAAGGATTGGCGATGCCCCGGCCGGCGATGTCCGGCGCCGATCCATGAATGGGCTCGAACACACCGCCGCGCGCCGCGGCCGACAGCGATGCCGACGGCAGCAGCCCCATGGACCCGGCCAGCATGGCCGCCTCATCGGTGAGAATGTCGCCGAACATGTTTTCGGTGACGATGACGTCGAAGTCGCGCGGCCTTAGCAGCAGGTGCATGGCGGCGGAGTCCACCAGGATGTGCTCGAGCGTCACGTCCGGAAATTCCGCCGGCATGATGAGGTTCACCGTGGAGCGCCACAGGCGGGAGGTCTCGAGCACATTGGCCTTGTCCACCGAGGTCAATTTTCCGCGGCGCTCGCGCGCCAAGTGTGCCGCGAGCCTCACCACGCGCTCTATTTCGTACACGCTGTAGCGGCAGACATCGACCGCTTCGGTCGCCGTGCGGGATTTTTCCCCGAAATAGATGCCGCCGGTGAGTTCGCGTACCACCATGATGTCGACTCCACGCAGCAGCTCCGCTTTGATGGGCGAGGCGTCGAGCACGGCGGGGTGTGGCACCACGGGCCGCAGATTGGCAAACAGGCCGAGCGCCTTGCGCAGCTGCAACAGGCCCTGCTCCGGCCGAACCCCTGCGTTCGGATCGGACCATTTTGGTCCGCCCACGGCTCCCAGCAATATCGCGTCTGCCTGCAGTGCCAAGCCAAGCGTGGCCGGCGGCAACGGCTCCCCCGTCGCATCGATGGCGGCGCCGCCCAAGAGCCCGGATTCGAATGCGAACCGATGCCCGAATCGGTTCGCCACCTTCTCGAGTGCGCGCACCGCCTCGGCCGTGACTTCCGTGCCGATGCCATCGCCCGCGAATACCGCGATCGTCGCCTTCACGGTGAGCCCGAAGCGCGGGAGATGGACGCCTTGGCGTGCGCGGCTTCGAATCGCTCGATGTCGGCGAGTTTGCCGCGCAAATAGCCGAGTTCGTCCAACCCGTTCAACAGGCAATGGCGTGCGAAGGGCTCGATGGGAAAACGCATCGATGCGCCGGTCGGCAAAGTCAAGCGCGTGGACTCGAGGTCGATATCGAGTTCCGCGCCGGAATGCTGCAGCAGCCATTGCGAGGTCCGCTCGTCGACCACGATGGGCAACAATCCGTTCTTGAGAGAATTGCCGCGAAAAATATCGGCTATCTCCGTGCTGATGACGGCGCGGAAGCCATAGTCGAGCAGCGCCCACGGCGCATGCTCGCGCGAAGAACCGCAGCCGAAATTGCGGCCGGCGACCAGGATTTCGGCCCCGAGCGCTTCGGGCCGATTCAGCACGAATTCCGGCCGCGGCGTGCCGTCCGCTCGATAACGCCAATCGGCGAAGAGCTGTTGCCCTAAGCCTTCTTTGTCGGTGGTGGTCAGGAAACGGGCAGGAATGATCTGGTCGGTGTCGATATCGCTGGAGGCAATGACGACCGATCGGGAAGTGATGCGCCTCACCGGCTGCATCACAGCAGCTCGCGCGGGTCGGCAACGCGGCCGGTGACGGCGCTGGCCGCGGCGGTCAGCGGACTGACCAACAACGTTCTCGCGCCCTTGCCCTGGCGGCCTTCGAAATTGCGATTGCTGGTGCTGATGGAATAGTGCCCGGCGGCCACGGTGTCGCCGTTCATGCCGAGGCACATCGAGCAGCCGGATTCACGCCAATCGGCGCCGGCGGCTTGGAAAATCGCAGCGAGGCCCGACGCCTCTGCCTGTTGTTTGATCTGCTGCGAGCCGGGCACGATCAGCAGGTGCACGCCGTGCGCAACCTTGCGCCCTTGCAGTATGCGGGCCGCCGCCTGCAGGTCCTCCAGCCGTCCATTGGTGCAACTGCCGATAAAAACCACGTTCACGGGCTTGCCCAGCATGGCCTCGCCGCCGCGAAATCCCATGTAGTGCATGGCTTTGTCAAACACCTCATCGCCCTTTTTATCGGGGATCGCAGCGCCGATCGGCACGACCATCCCCGGGTTCGTGCCGTAGGTGATCATCGGTTCGATGCGCTCTGCGCGAACCTCGACCGCCGCGTCGAATCGGGCGGTCGCATCCGTCACGAGCGTGCGCCAATGCGCGACCGCGGCATCCCAATCCTCACCCTGCGGGGCCCGCGGCTTCGCCCTCAAGTACTCGAACGTGACCTCATCCGGCGCGATCATGCCGGCGCGTGCTCCGGCTTCGATCGACATATTGCAGACGGTCATGCGTTCATCCATGGACAGCGAGCGCAGCGTCGAGCCGCGATATTCCAAGACGTAGCCGGTGCCACCCGAGACGCCGAGCTGTCCGATGATGGCCAGGATCAGGTCCTTGGCCGTCACGCCCGGCTGCAACCGGCCCTCCACATTCACGGCAAAGCTCTTGGGTTTGCGCTGCAACAGTGCTTGCGTGGCAAACACATGGCCGACTTCGGTGGTGCCGATGCCGAAGGCGAGGGCGCCGAAGGCGCCATGGGTGCTGGTGTGGCTGTCGCCGCATACGATGGTCATGCCCGGCTGCGTCTGCCCAAGTTCCGGCCCGATGATGTGCACGATGCCGCGGCGCGCATCGCGCATGCCGAAGAGCTCGATGCCGAATTCGGCGGCGTTATCTTCCATCTGGCGCACTTGTCTGGCGGCGGCATCCACCTTGATAGGCACGGATCCAAACACCTGCGCGCTCTGGGTGGGTGTCGAGTGATCCATGGTCGCGAGCGTTCGATCGGGGCGGCGGACCGGCAGACCGTGCGCGCGCAGCATGCTGAAGGCTTGCGGAGTGGTCACTTCATGAATGAGGTGCAGGTCGATATACAGCACGGCGGGCGTGTCCGGCGTCTCCGCGACCACCTCGTGCGCGGACCAAACCTTGTCGAATAGCGTGCTCGCCATCGTGCGCGTCAGGCTTTCAGCCGGCTTGCAACCAGGGCATGCGCGCGCGCAGTTGCGCGCCCACCTTTTCAATGGAGTGCGTCAGATCCGCCTTCAGCAGTTTGGCGTATTTGCGCCGTCCGGCCTTGTTTTCCGCGATCCATTGCCGCGCAAACTTTCCTTGCTGAATTTCCGCGAGGATCTTGCGCATTTCTCGCTTGGTTGCCTTGTTGACGACCCGGGGTCCACGCGTCAGGTCGCCGTACTTCGCGGTTTCGCTGATGAAACGGTGCATTTTCGTGATGCCGCCTTCATGCAACAGATCCACGATCAATTTGAGTTCGTGCAGGCACTCGTAATAGGCCACTGCAGGCTGGTACCCGGCTTCCACCAGCGTCTCATAGCCCTTCACGACCAGCTCCGTCGCACCGCCGCAAAGCACCGCCTGCTCGCCAAACAGATCGGTTTCGGTCTCCTCGGCAAAAGTTGTTTCAAGAACGCCGCCGCGCGTTCCGCCGATGCCGTCGGCATAGGCCAGAGCCTTGGGCTTGGCATGCTTGGAAGGATTTTGCGCCACGGCCATGAGGCAGGGCACGCCGCGGCCCTGTTGGTACTGGCGCCTCACCAGATCCCCCGGCCCCTTCGGGGCAATCAAAACCACATCGAGATCCTTGCGCGGTTTGATCTGCTTGAAATGAATGTTGAAGCCGTGCGCGAACAGCAGCGTGGCGCCTGTTTCGATGTGCTCGCGCAGCTCGGCGTACAGGGATTTTTGCGTCAGATCGGGGACCAGCATGGCGACCAATTGCGCGCCTTTGACGGCGGTGGCCGGCGCGCCGACCCGCAGTCCATCCTTCTTGGCCTGGGTCCAGCTGCGGCCCTTGCGCACACCCACCACCATGTCGTAGCCGCTATCGCGCAGATTGAGCGCGTGCGCGCGCCCCTGGCTGCCGTAGCCGAGAACGGCAATGCGCGCGCCGCGCAGAGCCTTCTTGTCGACGTCCTTTTGCGAGTACAAACGCATCCACAATCTCCTGATCCGGTCGTGATCGAAACGCTGCGCATAAAATGCGAAACCTGCCCGTTTGCGCCAGAATACGGCGCCGCAGTTCGCGCGGAGTTAAAATATAGCATGCGCAGAGTTACGCAAAGCTTCGGATTCGCCGGCACCGGTGCGCGGCGGTGAGGACTACCTTGTCATGAATCTTGGCGACGATTACCCGATTCCCTTGTGGTTGTTCTACGAGGATGAGATCGAGGCCTGGCGCCACGCCTTGGCGCCGCCCGCGCGGCAATGGCTCATCGAGCAGAACTTCAAGGCCGAGAAGCATCGCGTGGTGCTGCTGCCGGCTGCGGACGGCACCGTCGCCTGCGCCGCAGCAGGCCTCGGCAAACGCGTCGGCGAATTGTCTCTTTGGCATGCGGCAGGACTGGTGGAAAGATTGCCGGCGCGCCGGTTTCGTCTCGCGCAGGAATTTCGCGCACCGGAAGCCACACAGTTGGCCTTGGGCTTTGCCTACGGCGCATATCGTTTCGAGCGATACCGCTCTTGCAAGATCGACAGCGCGAGCCTGGATCCGCCGGCGAACGCCGACATGCAGTACGTCGCCAATGCCGCCGAGTCGCTGCGCATGGCGCGCGACTGGATCAACACGCCGGCGGGCGATTTCGGCCCGTCGCAATTGGCGGCCGCGGCGCGACAGGTTGCGGATCGCCATCAGGCTGCCTTCACGGAATGGGTCGGTGAGGAATTGCTGGCGGCGAACTTTCCGGCGATTCACGCCGTCGGACGGGCCAGCAGCGCCGCGCCGCGCCTGCTTGAATTGCGCTGGGTGCCGCGCGGCGGGGACGCCTATCCGCGCGTAACGCTGGTCGGGAAGGGGGTGTGTTTCGACAGCGGTGGCTTGGATATCAAACCGAGCTCGGGCATGGCTCTCATGAAAAAGGACATGGGGGGCGCCGCGGTAGCGCTGTCTCTGGGACACTGGTTGATGAGCGCCAAGATCCGTGCACGGCTGCGCGTGCTGGTGCCGGCAGTGGAGAATGCCATCAGCGGCAACGCCTACCGGCCCGGCGATGTGCTCGCGACGCGCAAGGGTCTCACGGTCGAGGTCGGCAACACCGATGCGGAAGGCCGGCTGGTTTTATGCGACGCTCTGGCGCTTGCCGATGCGGAACATCCCGATTTGATCATCGACTTCGCCACGCTCACCGGCGCGGCGCGAGTGGCGCTGGGGCCCGAGCTTCCGGCTCTGTTCGGCAACGACGATCGGGTGGTAGGCGATCTCGCGCGGGTGGCCGCTGCCGAACATGATCCGCTTTGGCCCATGCCGTTGTGGGCCGGTTATGAAGATGAGCTGGCCAGCAAAGTTGCCGATTTGAACAACGTCGCGTCGTCGACTTTTGCGGGTGCGATATTCGGCGCATTGTTCCTGAAGCGCTTTGTCACCGAGTCGCCATGGGTACATATCGATCTGTACGCCTGGAATGCCAAGGACCGGCCCGGCCGCGGGGTTGGCGGCGAGGCTCAGGCACTTCGCGGCGTCTATCGTTACTTGGTCGAACGCTACGGCATTGCGTAAGCTTGGCGGCATGCCCAAGAAAACCATCGAGCTCGATATCCGCCGCCATTCGCGCCTGGTGGTCGATGGGCTGAAGCAGGCACCGAGCCGCTCGATGCTGCGTGCCGTGGGCTTCGGCGACGCCGACTTCGAGAAGCCTCAGGTGGGAATTGCGTCGACCTGGAGCAACTTAACGCCCTGCAATATGCACCTTGACGAGCTTGCACGCCGGGTGGCGGCAGGAGCGGATCGGGCCGGCGCCAAAGCCGTCACCTTCAACACGATCACGGTATCCGACGGGATTTCCATGGGCACGCCCGGCATGCGCTATTCGCTGGTGTCGCGCGAGGTCATTGCGGACTCGATCGAGACGGTGGTGGGCGCGCAGGGCTTTGACGGCGTCGTGGCCCTGGGCGGCTGCGACAAGAACATGCCCGGCTGCATGATGGCGCTCGCGCGGCTCGACCGCCCGGCGGTGTTCGTGTACGGCGGCACGATCCGCCCCGGGACGGACAAACGCGACATTGTTTCCGTTTTCGAGGCCGTGGGAGGCCATGCTCAGGGAACCGTAACGGAGCAGCAGCTCAAATTCGTCGAGCGTACGGCGATCCCCGGACCCGGCGCTTGTGCGGGGATGTACACCGCCAATACGATGGCATCGGCCATCGAAGCCATGGGGATGAGCTTGCCGAATAGCTCGGCGCAAGAAGCGGTATCGAATCAGAAGCGCGATGATTGCGAGCGAGCCGGCGCCGCCGCGGTCAATCTGATCCGCCGGGGCATCACACCCCGTCAAATCGTGACGCGCAAGTCCCTGGAAAACGCCATTACCGTGGTGATCGCGCTCGGCGGCTCAACCAATGCTGTGCTGCACCTATTGGCGATCGCATCGTCGGCGAACGTCAAATTGACGCTTGGCGATTTCACGCGTATCGGCAAGCGCGTGCCGGTATTGGCGGATTTGCGGCCGAGCGGCCGGTATTCGATGTCGGAACTGGTGGCCATCGGCGGGATCCAACCTTTAATGAAAACTTTGCTGGATGCCGGCTTGCTGCATGGCGATTGCCTGACGGTGACAGGCGCCACGCTGGCTGAAAATCTCAAAGAAGTGAGCGCGTACCCCGATGGCCAGCCGATCGTGCGGCCGATGAGCGATCCGATCAAAAAGGATAGCCACTTGGTGGTCCTGTACGGAAATCTTGCCCCCGAGGGCGCGGTTGCAAAGATTACCGGCCAGGAGGGCTTGATTTTTGAGGGCAGGGCGCGCGTCTTTAATTCCGAGGAGCGGTCGCTGCAGGGAATCTTGAACGGCACAGTGCAGGCCGGCGACGTGGTGGTGATTCGTTATGAGGGGCCCAAAGGCGGCCCCGGCATGCGCGAAATGTTAAGTCCGACCAGCGCCATCATGGGAAAAGGCTTGGGACGAAAGGTTGCGCTCATCACGGACGGGCGATTCTCGGGCGGCAGTCACGGCTTCGTGGTGGGGCATGTTTCGCCGGAGGCGGCGCTCGGCGGCCCGTTGGCCCTGGTGAAGACCGGGGATGCAATCACGATTGACTCGCGACGCCGTGCAATCACCCTGCACATCAGCGCGGCGGAGCTCAAACGCCGCCTGAAATCTTGGATCGCACCGAAACCCTACGCGCGCCGGGGTGCCTTGGCGAAGTACTCCCGGCAAGTCAGCAGCGCTTCGTTGGGAGCGGTTACGGATCTGCCGCAAATGACGCCAAGAATCGCCAAGAGTTCGTAAAGTCCGATGTGCAATGGGGTGACATTGGACTTACATCGCGCTTGCAGTTCGGGCGGGATATGTGTCAGTCTTATTTACTTGCCGAAGGGAACTTGCTGGGAAGCTGCTGGGAAAACCAGCCGCAAGTTGACGGCGTGCGCGATGCGCAAGATCAAGATTCAGGGGTAGGGCCGCATAGACTTATGTATTACGAACAGCCTTCGCTATTCTCCGGCAGACGGGGCGCCGCCCTGGTTGTCGTCATCCTCATACACGTGGTCATGGTGTGGGGATTCTATTCCGGGTTGGCCGGTCAGCTGGTGCAGAAGATTATTCCTCCCGTTGAAATTGCCCAGATCGAAAAGGCCAAAGACGTCGACAAGCCGCCCCCGCCTCCGCCCAAGCTCGAAGAAATAAAACCGTATGTTCCCCCGCCCGAGTTTGTCGACATCCAGGCGGCACCGCCGGAGACCAACGCGATTTCGGTGGTGACGCAGGTCAAGACGCCGCCGCCGCCCGTCGCGGTCGCACCCGTGCAGCACACGGTGACTCCACCGAAATACGACAATAAGCGCCCCTTCAAGATTGGCGACGATAACTACCCTGATGCCTCCAGGCGCGCGGGCGAGGAAGGCAGCTGCATTCTGATGATGAAGGTGGCGGCCACCGGGCAGATTTTGGACGCCACAATTCAAACCAGTTCGGGCTTCCCGCGGTTGGACGATGCCTGTTTGAAAGGCGTCAAAGGACAAAAGATGGGCCCCGCCATGGAAGACGGCAAGCCTATCGAGGGGACTTTCCCATTCAAGATCACCTGGAAGTTGAAGGGCAATTAGCCGTCAACTGATTGGCGACTTTAGTTTTAGCTCACTCCATTATTAATAAACTTTTCTAAGTAGAGGGAATCGGTCAATGCAAGAGACAGTTGTTGAAAATCCATATGGCCTAGGTGCGCTGCTTGCCAATGGCAATATCGTCAGCAGATCGATCCTCGCCGTGTTGCTGATCATGTCGCTGATGACGTGGTTCATCATGATCACCAAGTTTTTTGACCAACGCCGGCTGCGGCTTCAGGCCATCGAGGCGGAAAAGGAATTCTGGACCTCCACCACCCTCTCCGATGCGATCAGCAAGCTGAAGGGCGGTGCCAATCCGTTTCGCGCGCTCGCCGAGACGGGCAAGCAAGCGTACGAGTATCACGAGGTCAACAAGACGCGCCTCTCGGGAGCGATAGGCACCAGCGAATGGATCACCGAGTCGCTGCAGCGGACGGCGGATGCCATCATCAGCCGCCTGCAAACCGGCTTGCCGGTGCTGGCATCGGTCGGCGCGACGGCGCCCTTCGTCGGCTTGCTGGGCACCGTGATCGGTATCTATAACGCGCTCATCGCGATCGGCGTCTCCGGACAGGGTTCGATCGACAAGGTGGCCGGCCCGGTCGGTGAAGCCTTGATCATGACCGCCATCGGCTTGGTCGTCGCAGTGCCGGCGGTGCTGGGTTACAACGTCCTATTGCGCCGCAATAAGACGGTGCAGGAACGGGTGAGCCACTTTACCCACGAACTTCATGCTTACCTGATCTCGGGCGTCAAGATGGGCCTGGGTATGGATAAGCCGCCGCCGTCGGCCGGCGCGAAGCCGTCCGCCGCCGCGATCGCCCGCTAGGAATAGACCCTATGGCGTTGCACGTCGGAGGACCGGAGGAAGAAGGCACGGCAATGTCGGACATCAATGTCACGCCGTTGGTGGACGTGATGCTGGTGCTGCTGATCATTTTCATCATCACCATCCGGGTCATTTTGCATCAAGTGCCCTTGACGCTGCCGAAGGCGACCAACCTGGTCACGCAGACACGCCCGGAAAACATCACCATCGCCGTGGATAAGCAGGGTGCCATTTACTGGAACACCAAGCTGCTGTCGGGCCAGGATGAATTGCTGCAGCAACTGCGTGGCATTGCGCGTCAAGAACCGCAGCCGGAAGTGCACATTCAGGGCGACTCGAATGTCAGGTATCAATTTGTGGGCCAGGTGCTGGTGGCGACACAGAAGATCGGTATCCGCAAGGTTGCGTTCATTACCGAACCCGATCGCCCCACCTTCAATCGGTAGGAGAGACAACACATGGCCATGAGTGTAGGCGGGAGCGGCGAGGGCCAATCCTATTCCGAGATCAACATGACGCCGCTCATCGACGTCATGCTGGTGCTGCTGATTATTTTCATCATCACGCTTCCCAACCAAACCCACGCGGTGAAGATCGACAACCCGCTGCCGCCGCCGAAAGATTGGGTGCCGCCGCCGCCGCCGGAGGTGATCGACCTGTCGATCGACTTCGACGGCACGTTGCTGTGGAACAAAACTCCGGTCGATCGCAGGACTTTGCAGGGCTACATAGAGACCGAAGCGCAGAAAAGCCCGCAGCCGGAAGTACATATCACAGTCGACAAGTTCGCCAAATATGAAATTGTGGCGCAGACGCTGGCTGATTTGCAGCACCGTGGCTTGAAGAAAATAGGATTTGTCAATAACGATTTCTTCTAAGACGGTACCATGAGTGGTTTTGCGGCGCGTCAGGCCCCCGGTGGTACGCGCCGTTTGCGTGACCGACTCAAGATACCCCCGGCGCGCACTGGATGCCGAACCAACTACATTCGATACAGAGCGAGGTCTGCTAATGAGTCATTCGATATTCGAAATCCGCCGTCATCCGCTGGTACTGTGCATGTGCGCATTGGTCGGTTTTGCGGCCATCTCACCGGCGGCGTTCGCAGCCGATAAGCCCAAGCAGGAGCTCAGCCGCGTCGTTGCCAAGGAAATGACGGCCGCGCAGAAGGCCATGGCGGCCAGCCAATGGTCCGAGGCGCTGAAGAATTTGGAAGCAGCGGAAACGAAGAGTCCGCTGTCCACCTACGATAAGAAGACCATCGCCGAGTTCAAGGGCATCTGCTACGTGCGCTTGAATAATCTCAAGTCGGCGCAGGCCGCCTATGAGCAAGCTCTGGCAACCGGAGGCTACACCGCGGACGAGTTGCCGAAGACCTATCGGCTATTGTTCCAATTGGCCGCGACCAATAAGCAAGATACCAAGGCCATCGAATATGGCAAACAGGCAGCCGAGGCGGGGTCCGCGACCGACGAGGATTTGCTGATCATGGCCCAGCTCTATTACCAGCAGAAAGATTGCAAGAATTCGGCAGTATGGGGTGACAAATCCATTGCCTCCTTCAAGCGAGCCGGCCAGCCGCCGAAGGAAGTGCTCTACCAGCTCAAATTGCAATGCGCCAGCGACGGCAACGATACCAACGGCATGAAAACGGCGCTGTACGATCTGATCCGGCTCACCAACAAGACAAACTATTGGAACAACTTGATCCGCCTCGAGCGCCAGGACGAGCGCGACGACAACAACACCCGGATGATTTACCGTGTGATGTTCGACACCAATTCCATGAATGCGGACACCGATTACATCGAGATGGCGCAATTGCTCGGCGATGCAGGTCTACCGGGCGAGGCTCAAGTGGTCCTGGAAAAGGCGGTGAGTTCGGGCATCCTGAAGGATGAGCACAAGGAGCGCACCACCCGCCTCCTGAATGCCTTGAAAACACGCGCGGACGCCGACAAGAAGGGTCTGCCCGCGCTCGAGGCCGAGGCCGGCAAGAATCCGGCCGGCCAGCTCGATGTGAAGCTCGGCGAGGTTTATTTCGGCGCCGGCGACTCGCAGAACGCGGCGGCCGCCATCAGCCGCGGCATCGGCAAAGCACAAGTCAAAGACTTGGACCAAGCCTATGTGTATCTCGGCCGCGCGCAAGTGGCGCTGAAGAGCACCGCCGAGGCGAAGAAGACGTTTGAAAAACTCAAGTCCGTTCCGAACATCAGCCCGCGCGTGCTCAAATTGTGGGAGCTGTATGCGGACAAGCTCGGCTCTTGAACCTGGGATCAAAGGAAGCAATTTATGACCATCAAGGCCGGCGATACCATGCCCGAGGGCGCCTTTACGCGCATGACCAAGGATGGCCCGCAAAAGATGACGACGCAGCAGCTGTTCGGCGGCAAGACCGTGGTGTTGTTCTCCGTGCCGGGTGCGTTCACGCCGACCTGCGATGCCAAGCATCTGCCGGGGTTCGTCGAATTGGCGGATCAAATAAAGGCCAAGGGCGTCGATACCATCGCCTGCACCGCGGTGAACGATGTGTTCGTCATGAATGCATGGGGCAAGCACGGCGGAGTGGGCGACAAAATTCTAATGCTCGCCGACGGTAATGGCGCTTACGTCAAGGCATTGGGTCTGGAACTGGACGGCAGCAAGTTCGGAATGGGAATGCGCGGCCAGCGCTTTGCCGTGATCGTCAAAAACGGGGTGGCCACTCACGTGAATATCGAGGCGCCGGGCGAATTCAAAGTCTCCGCCGCCGATTACGTGCTCAAGCAGATTTAGGCTCCTTGGCCGAAGCTCGGGCGCGGTGTGGCGGCTGCGCAGGTTACTGGGCGAGCAGCTTGTCCAATTCAGATACCGCCTGAAAAAGATCGGCCACCAGTCCGATGTCGGCCACGTCGAAAATCGGCGCCTCGCCGTCCTTATTGATTGCGACGATGGTGCGCGCATCCTTGATTCCCGTCAGGTGCTGAATGGCGCCGGAAATCCCGATCGCAATGTACAATTCCGGAGAAATGATCTTGCCGGTCTGGCCCACCTGCATCTCATTGGGCGCATACCCCGCATCGACCGCTGCGCGCGAGGCGCCGACGGCAGCACCGAGCTTGTCAGCCAGGCTGAACAGCAGCTTGAAGTTCTCGGCGCTGCCGAGCGCGCGGCCGCCGGATACCACCCGCGCGGCAGTCTGCAGGTCCGGCCGGTCGGTCGAACCTGTCTTGGCCCCTAGGTAGCGGGTGTGCGAGGGCAAAGAAACGCTCAAAGCTTTCGATTCGACCGCGGCGCTCCCGCCCGTGGGCGCGGCTTGAAAGGACGCCACGCGCACCGTCGCAACCAGCTTGCGCGCGGCGTCCGCTTCTATGGTCACTATCGCGTTACCGGCGTAGATCGGGCGGCGGAAGCGGTACGCGCTCTCGACTGCCATCAAGTCGCTGACTTGCGGGACGCCGAGCAGCGCCGCGAGGCGCGGCATCAAGTCCTTGCCGAAGCTCGTCGAGGGACCTAAGACATGCGAATAGTCGGCCGCCAGCACGGCGAGTTGCGGCGCGAACACCGCGGCGAGCGGATGCAGATTCTCCGGCCGATCGATACGCAACACCGATTGTACCCCGGCGAGCGCGGCGGCCTGCGCAGCGACGGCGGCAGTATTCGCGCCCAACAGGGCGATGCTGATTTCCGCCTCAGGAATCCCTGTTGCGCACGTCACGCATTTCGCGGTGGCGGGATTCAAGGATTTTCCGTCGTGTTCGCCGACGATGAGTATCTTGTGCATCAGAGCAATCCTTTTTTCTTCAGAGCATCGAGCAGCTCGGGCACATCCTTGACCATGACGCCTTTTTGGCGCTGCGCCGGCGGCTCGGTTCTGACGCTCTTGAGCCATGCGTCCGGGCTGATTCCGAGGGCCTCGAGCGAGGTGACATCCAAGGGCTTTTTCTTGGCTTTCATGATATCCGGCAGCTTCACGTAGCGCGGCTCGTTCAACCGCAGATCCACCGTCACCACGGCAGGCAAATCGACCTCGATGGTCTCCAATCCCGCATCGACTTCGCGCGTAACGGTGGCCGTGCCGGCCGCGATGTCGATCTTCGAGGCATAGGTTGCCTGGGGCCGGTCCCAGATCGCCGCCAGCATCTGCCCGGTCTGGTTGGCGTCATCATCGATCGCCTGTTTGCCGAGCAGTATCAAGTTGGGATTTTCTTTTTTCGCCAAAGCAAGCAAGACTTTTGCGGCGGTCAGCGGTTCAACGGCGGCGTCGGTTTGCACGAGGATCGCCCGGTCGGCACCCATGGCCAGCGCCGTGCGCAATTGTTGCTGGGCGTCGGCGACGCCGATGCTCGCCGCAACGACCTCGATATTGGCACCGCGCTCCTTGATGCGCAGCGCCTCCTCGAGGGCAATCTCGTCGAACGGGTTCACGCTCATCTTGACGCCATCGAGCATGACGCCGCTGCCGTCCGGCTTCACCCGGATACGGACGTTGAAGTCGACGACGCGTTTGATACAGACCATGATCTTCTGCACGTAAACTCCTTAGGCGGTTGCTCGAGGAACCGTCTGCGCACGGGCCTCGGCTTGTTGTGCCGCGAATAATGTGCTGATTTTAGCAGCGCATTGGCGCAACTTCGGCAGAAATCGCTCGAGTCCCGTCTTCAGAGGCAGCGCAGAAGCAATGAAGCGCACCGTCAGGGCAGCCAACATGCGGTCGTTCAAGGGCACTGGTACGCTGATCGTGCACTCGTCCAGGAGGCGGCGTGCGCGCGTCGCGGTCGCGTGGCCGAGCGATTTGATTTCGGCGAGCGTACGCAGCAGCTCGCTGCGATCGCGCGCCGGCCTGTCTTCTTCCTTATTGGAGCGCGCCAGAATGTCGATGAGCGCATCGCGCTGCGCGTGCGGACAGTTCGCCAGGTACACGCGGCCGGTCGCGCTGGCGAGCAGCGGTAATTGAAAGCCGGCCGAATAGCGTTCAATCGCCAGCGGCGTGCTGTGATCGGTCGACTCGCGCAACATCATTTTGGTGCCGGACAGAGTCGCGATGCTTACCGGCCAGACGATTTCGGCGCACAAGCCGGAAATCATCGGCTTGGCGATCTGGTTGACCCATGTTTCATCGTCGAACCCGCCGCTCAGGCCTCGAACGAGAATGGTCAGCCGATAGCGCTCATCGACGCTGTCTCGATACACGAAGCCTGAGCTGCACAATGTTTCCAATATCCGATAGACGGTGGTGCGCGGCAGGCGGATTTCATGAGCCACTTCTGAGACGGTCGCGCCGTCACACAAATTGAGGACAGTCAGTGCATCAAGACCGCGCGTCAGCGCGCGGATCGGGCGAGTGGAATCCATGAAGCCTCGAGGGGTTGGTCAACTCGTTAGTTTAAGCAGCCATACTTCGCTTGTCCACCTCGCGGTCAGTCAGTAGACTTGAGCGCAGATGACGCGCTATTTCTTCACGCGGCTTGCCGGCGCTATCCCCACGCTGTTTATCATCATCACGTTTAGCTTTTTTTTGATGCGCGCCGCACCCGGCGGCCCCTTCGATCGAGAGCAAGCGCTGCCGCCGGAAATCGCGGCGAATATTCAGAGTGCGTACGGCCTGGATCAACCGGTGTGGGTGCAGTATGGCCGTTATCTGCGCGCTGTATTGCATGGAGATTTCGGCCCGTCGTTCAAATACCAGGATTTCACGGTCACTGAACTGATCGGCCAGGGCTTCCCCATCACCTTGCAGTTGGGGCTGCTGGCACTGGCGCTGGCCTTGTTCCTGGGCGTACCGCTCGGAACTTTTGCCGCTCTCCATCACAACTCAGCCGCCGATTTTGCGACGATGTCCCTGGCGGTGCTGGGGATCGCGATTCCCGCATTTGTCGTGCTGCCGTTTCTCGGGCTTCTGTTCGGCGTCCATCTTCACTGGCTGCCGGTCGCCGGTTGGGAGCCGGGGTCCATTAAACATCTGGTGCTGCCGGTGTTCGCACTGGCGTTGCCGCCCTTGGCCTACGTTGCGCGCCTCACCCGGGGCAGCATGCTGGAAGTATTGCGCAGTCACTACATCCGTACCGCGTTCGCCAAAGGATTACCGCTGCGAACCGTGATAGTGCGGCACGCGCTGCGCCCCGCGCTCACACCGGTGGCGAGCTACTTGGTTCCCGCCGCGGCATCGATCCTGACCGGCTCGCTGGTCGTGGAATCGATCGCGGGGTTGCCGGGCATCGGCAGGTACCTCGTGCAGGGCGCCATCAATCGCGACTACACGCTGGTGCTCGGCATGGTGATCATTTACTCCACGCTGCTCATCGGCATGGGACTGCTTGTCGACCTTTTGTACGCCTGGCTCGATCCTCGCGTCAGGTTTGCCAAGTGAGAGGATTTGCCGGCGGCGCGCTTGAACGCCTGCGGGCAAATCCCGCCGCGGTTCTCGCCCTGGGCGTGATCTTCGCGGTCGTCGTCACCGCATTGCTTGGGCCCTGGCTGAATCCCAACGACACCCACACGATCGACTGGCTGCATGTCGCCGCCCGGCCGGGCCTGCAAAGCGCGCACTGGTTCGGCACGGATCGGCTCGGCCGGGATCTTTACGCCCGGACGCTCGCCGGCGCGCGGGTCAGCATGGCGATCGGATTGGTGGCGAGCATCCTCAGCGTCGTGGTCGGTGTGAGCTACGGCGCCATCTCCGGCTACCTTGGCGGGCGGATTGATCAGGCGATGATGCGCGTCATCGAAATCTTCAGCGGCCTGCCGCTGATTTTTTTCGTCATTTTATTGACCGTCATCTTCGGGCGCAGCGAATCCTTGCTGTTCATTTCAATCGGTGCGGTCGGTTGGCTCACCATGGCGCGCATCGTGCGCGGCCAAGCCTTGAGTATTCGCCGGCAAGATTTCATTGCCGCGGCCGTCGCCTCCGGCGCCGGCGCAGGCCGTATCATTGCAAGACACGTGGTCCCGAACGTCATCGGGCCGGTTATCGTGTATGCCACGCTCACCGTGCCGCAGATCATGTTGTTCGAGAGTTTCCTGAGCTTTCTCGGATTGGGCATTCAAGAGCCCGGTGCGAGCTTGGGTACGCTGATTGCCGAGGGCGTCGGCGAGATGGAAGCGGCGCCATGGATGCTGGCCGTGCCCGGCAGCCTCTTGGCGGTGCTGCTGCTGTGCTTGAACATCCTAGGCGACGGATTGCGCGACGCGCTCGACGTCAGAGAGGGCTGAGCATGGTTGCAACTCTGCGCATCGATGAGCTGAGTGTCAGTTTTGCGCATCGAACCGGGACAGCCGCGGCGGTCGACGGCGTGTCGCTGTGCATCGCGCCTGCCGAATGCGTCGGCGTGGTCGGCGAGTCCGGATCCGGGAAGACTCAGCTGTTTCTGGCGGTCATGGGACTGGCCGGCAACGCCAAGGTGAGCGGCAGCATCCGATTCCAGGGCGAGGAATTACTGGGCGCCGCGGCCCCGGCGATCAATCGCGTCCGTGGTTCAAAGCTCACCATGATGTTTCAAGATCCGATGACCTCGCTGACGCCGCACTTGAGCATCGGCACGCAGCTCGCAGAGGTTGTGGTTTGCCACCTTGGGCGGTCCTGGGGTGAGGCGCGCATCGCCGCGGGCCGAATGCTCGAACGCGTGCGAATTCCCGAGCCGCAGCGCCGCCTGAATCAGTACCCGCATGAGCTGTCCGGCGGGATGCGCCAGCGCGTCATGCTGGCGATGAGCCTGCTGTGCGAACCGGCCTTGGTGATTGCCGATGAGCCCACCTCGGCGCTCGACGTGACCATTCAGGCGCAGATCATCGGGCTGCTGCGTGCCGTGCGCGGCGAAGCGGGCACGGCCCTCGCGCTCATCAGCCACGATCTGGCCGTGGTCGCGGGTCTCGCCGATAGAATACTGGTGATGTACGCCGGCAGGATCGTTGAGCATGGCGCGGCCGCGGAGCTTTTCCGCCAGCCGCGCCACCCCTATACCGCAGGATTGCTGGAGTGCGTACCGAGCCTATCCGGGCCGCGCCTGGCGCGCTTGCCGACGCTCGCGGGGCAGCCGCCGCGGCCGGGCGAGGCCCTTCAGGGTTGCTCTTTCGCGCCGCGCTGCCCGCGGGCGGCCGACCGTTGTCGTAGCGAGCGCCCGGTTCTAACCGGTGCATCCACAAGGCAGGTTGCCTGCCATTTTCCGCTGGCATGAACCATCCGCTGCTGCAGGTACGAGATTTGCGCGTGGACTTTGGCCGGCACACGGCCTTGCGCGATGTGAGCTTCGATTTATTTCGCAGTGAGACCATGGCGCTGGTCGGAGAATCCGGATCGGGAAAATCGACTTTGGCGCGCGCCATTTTGCGCTTGGTCGGTGCGGCGCAGGGACGCGTGGAGTTCATGGGCCTGGATTTACTGAGGATTCCGGCGTCCCAGCTGCGCGCACAGCGCCGCAACCTGCAAATCGTCTTCCAGGATCCGCTTGCCAGTCTCGATCCACGCATGAGCGTGGGGGAGGCCATCGCCGAACCCTTGAGGATATTCGAGCCTACATTGACAGCGGCCGAACGAAGCCGGCGGGTTGCAGCGATGCTGGAACGCGTCGGCTTGAGTGCCGGCTTGGCGGGACGGTACCCGCATGAATTCAGCGGCGGCCAGTGTCAGCGGATCGGCATCGCCCGCGCCATGGTGCTGCATCCCTCGCTGTTGATTTGCGATGAAGCGGTCAGTTCTCTTGACGTGTCGATCCAAGGTCAAATACTCAATCTGTTGCTGGATTTGCAGCGTGAAGCGGGCATGACCATGCTGTTCATCACGCACAATCTGGCCGTCGCGAGGCAACTCAGCCATCGCGTGATGGTCATGTATTTGGGTAGGCTGGTTGAAATCGCATCATGCGATGCGCTGTTCGCCGCGCCGGTTCATCCCTATACCCGTGCGCTGCTGGCCGCCGTGCCGCAAATCCCGCCGCTCGCGGCCGCAGCACCGGCGGCGCGCGGCGAGCGGGCGGTGCCGGATGTGACGGCATCCGGATGTGCTTTTCGCGACCGCTGTCCCTATGCGCTGCGCGTGTGCGAGACCACCGATCCGCCGCTGCTCGAGGTTGCCCCGGGACAGTGGGCCGCTTGCCACCGTTCGCACGAGACCCTTAATCCGCTATCCTAAGCTGCCATGACACAACGAAAACCGGTTCGGTCGAGCGATGGCCTCGCGAATGTGCGCTACGAGATTCGCGGCAAGTTGGCGCGGCGTGCCTTGGCGCTGGAGCGCATGGGTTACGATATCGTGTCCTTGAACATCGGCAATCCGTTTGCTTTTGGATTCCGCACCCCCGAGACGATGCGCCTGGCCATGATTGAGAATCTGCGCAACAGCGAGGGATATGTGCATGAGAAGGGCATCTTTCCCGCCCGCGAAGCAGTCGTCATGCAGCAGCAGGAGCGCGGCGTGCGCGGGGTTACCTGCGAAGAGGTATTCATCGGGAACGGCGTCAGCGAACTCATTGATCTTGCGCTGCGCGCGTTGCTCAATCCCGGGGATGAAGTATTGGTGCCGAGTCCGGACTATCCCTTGTGGACCGCGGCGGTGAATTTGAATGCGGGGCGCGCGGTGCACTACCCGTGTCACCCCGCCGCAGCCTTTGTCCCCGATCCCGAGGAAATGGCAGCCCTGATCACGAAGCGCACGCGCGCCATCGTTGTCGTCAATCCGAACAACCCCACCGGCGCGGTCTACCCGAGGGAAATCCTGGCAGCGATCGCGCGGCTGGCCGAAAAACATCGCCTGGTCGTGTTATGCGATGAAATCTACGACCACATTCTCTACGATGGTGCCGAGTTCGTGCCCATGGCGACGTTGGTGCACAACACGTTGTGCTGCACGATGAGTGGCCTGTCCAAGGTCTATCGAGCTTGCGGGTATCGGGTCGGTTGGGCATCTTTTTCCGGCGACGTCGAAGCTGCGGGCGAATACCTGAGCGGCCTGGAGCTGCTGTCATCGCTGCGACTTTGCAGCAATGTTCCGGGCCAGTGGGCGGTACAGACCGCTCTCGGCGGCTATCAGAGCATTTTGGAACTGACGCGTCCGGGCGGGCGGCTGTACGAATCGCGCCAGGCAATCCTCGACGGCGTCGCGCGCAGCAAGTACTTGAAATTGGTGCGGCCGATGGGCGCCTTGTACGCCTTTGTGCAAGTGCGCAGCGACGTGTTGCCGGATTTCGACGACCGGGCGTTTGCGCTCGATCTGCTGGAAAAGAAGCACGTACTGGTCGCGCCGGGCGTGAGCTTCAACGTGCCCTATCGCAACGCCTTTCGTATCACCAATTTACCGGAGCCCAAGGTGCTCGCGACGGTGTTCTCGCGCATCGATGAACTGCTCGATGCCCAGGCTGCAGAGGGGCCTGAGCTCAAAGTGGTCGCCGCCTCGCCCCAGGTCCGGCAGCACTGAGCAAGGAACGAGTTTCTCCTGCGTTGCTGGCGGCCGTGGAGGCCGGCCGTACAATCCTTGCACCCAACACCGAATTGGCCGCGGCGTTGTTCGACGCCGTCGAGCGCGTTCACCGCGATGCCGGCGATCAAGTCTGGGCAACTCCGCGGGTGCGCGACTTGTCGAGCTGGCTGCGCGAGCAGCACCTGCAGCGCCAGCTTACCGACGAGCGCTCGCCTCGACTGTTGAGCGAGTTGGAAGAGCGCGAACTCTGGCGAATGGTCATCGAGACTGCGGCGGAACGCGACTTTCTCGATCCGGCGGGGGCGGCGCGCGCCGCACGGCGCGCCCGCCGCACGCTGGGTGACTACGCCATTCCCCTGCATGCTCTGAATGGTGCAGAGTCCGACGAGGTCGCGGCCTTTCTCGATTGGAACGGCGCATTTGAGCAGCGCTGCCGCGCGCTCGGCTGTGTGAGCGCGGACAGCTTGCTCAGCGGCACCGGCGCGCCGCGAGCTCCTATCGATTGGATCGAGAGCCCGCAATGGCGGCCCGCGGCGCGTCAATGGCTCGAACAACATGGCCGCATGCTGAAGCCGCGAGACATCGCGGCTGCGGCCACATCGGTGCGGACGGCGCCTTCGCCTGCGGCGGAACTGGCGGCCATGGCGGACTGGGCGCGAAATGGATTGGCGGAGGAGGGCTTTCGCGCCTGGATTTGCGTGCCGGATCTGGGCCGCCGCCGGGCGGAGGTCACCGATGCCTTCGATGCGGCATTGGCACCGCAGCGATTCGGGCTGCACGGCGCGTCAGGCGCGGCGCCCTATGCCATCGCGGGCGGCACGCCGCTCGCCGACTATGCCCCGGTGCGCGCCGCGCTGGAATTGCTGGCCGCGAGCGTGGACAAGGTTGCGTTCGTTCAATTCAGCGCGCTGCTGCGCGCATCTGAATTCCAGGAGAGCGGCTCCGAGGCCGGCGGCGCGGCGCGGCTGGACGTTGCGCTGCGACGCCGTGCATCGAACATTGCGGACCTGTCGACATGGCTGGAGTTGGCGGATCGCGTGGCGCAAAGCGAACAAATGCCGCCGCCGGCGGCCGTGCGGCGGCTGCGCGCGGCCCATCAGGTGCTGTCGGAAGCACGAGGCGCGCGACTCTTCAGCGAGTGGGTGGCCGTCTGGCTGGACGCGCTGCAGGCCGGCCCCTGGGTCTTTCGCCGGCGATGGTCGAGCATCGAATACCAAGCAGCGGAGCGCTTCCGGGAGTTGCTTGCCAGTTTGGCCACGGGCGATGCTGTGTTTGGGACGCATTCACGCGATTCAGCGCAGCGAATCCTCGCACGAGCGGCTCGTGAAACGGCCTTCCAAGCGCAGACGGGCGTGCCAGCCGTTTGGGTGAGCGGCCAACTTCTTGACCCCTGGCTGGACTACGGCGGCCTTTGGGTGAGCGGCTGCAACGATGAACAGTGGCCGCCGCCCGTGGCCCCGGTGGCCTTGCTGCCCATCGGGGTGCAGCGGCGCTACGGAGTGATCCCGGCGAGTGCGGAATCGACGCTGGCGCTTGCAATCGATCTACAGGGGCGCTGGCAGCGGCGCGCGAGTCAGTGCGTGTTCAGCCTTGCCGATGCGGGCGAGGGCAGTTCCAGCATGCCCAGTCCGTTGCTGCCGAAGATCATGGACTTGCCGTTGACCGCCCAGCCTCAACCTCACTGGCGCAGCATGTTGGAGAGGGCGCCGGGATTGGAATCGGTGTGGGATGAGCAGGCTCCACCGCATGCGGGGAGCGAGCGCACACGAGGCGTTGCCACCTTGAGAGCCCAATCGCGCTGCGCCTTCCGGGGGTTCGCGGAGAGCCGGTTGGAGGCTCAACCGCTGGAGCAGCCGCTCCCAGGATTCAACGAACGGGAGCGCGGCGAGCTTGTGCACCATGCCCTGCAGCATGTGTGGACGGCCTTGGGCGATTCGAGCGCTCTGCAGACAGTGGCGCCCGACGCGGAGCAACGGCTGCTCGATGAGGCTGGCGCCCGTGCCATCGAGTCGGTGTGCCGGCGTCGCGATCCGGGGCGAATTTGGCGTTTGCGTGAGGGGGTGCGGCTGCGCAATTTGCTGAAAAAATGGCTGCAGCTCGAGCGGGCACGTGCACCCTTCAGCGTCGAATCCCTCGAAGGGAACGATCAAAGCGCCCGTTTTGGCGGGCTCGAATTCCGAGTGCGCATTGATCGCGTCGATCGACTGCTGGACGGCACGCGTGTCTTGATTGACTACAAGACCGGCGCTGCCGATCCGGATTGGCGCGGCGAAAGGCCTGACAATCCGCAGTTGCCGGTTTATGCACTGCTGTCGCCGCGCGCCCTGGTCGCGGTCGCCTACGCCAAGGTGAATGCTGCGGAATCCGGCTTCGTTGCCGAATCCGAGCGGCGCGACATTTTCCCGCGAACACGCCGCAGCGATTTGGAAGGGATGGCGACTCTCGCCGAGCTCATTCCGGTTTGGTCGCGGCGCATCGAGCGGATCGCCGGCGAGTTCGCCGCCGGGCGCGCGGAGGTGGCTCCGACCATCGAGGCATGCAAAAGCTGCAAGCTGCAGGGCCTGTGCCGCGTGCCGGCGGCACTCGAAGAGGCGGATGAGTTCCATGAATGAGACCGCGAGACCCGCACCCGACGCGTCCGCCCGCGAGCGCGCAATCACGGCGGATGGTTCGATGCTGGTCCAAGCGCCTGCCGGCTCGGGCAAGACCACTTTGCTGGCGCAACGGTATCTGCGTCTGCTGGCAGTCGTCGACTCGCCTGAGCGCATTTTAGCCCTGACCTTTACGCGCCGCGCTGCTCAAGAAATGCGGAATCGAGTGCTCGGGGCACTCCTGGCCGCACGGCTTGCCGAATGCCCGCAGGGGATGAATCGGCTCACCTGGAGCCTGGCTGCGGCGGCGAAACAGCGCATGGACTCTTTGAATTACGATTTGCAATCGCAGCCTTCGAGACTGCGCATCGAGACCATCGATGCATTCAATTCCTGGCTTGCCAACCAATTGCCGATTGCGGCGGGTGCCGGCGCGGGCTTGAGGGTCCAGACGGATGCCGCGCCCAGCTACCAAGAGGCAGCGCGCCGCGCTTTGGCGCACCCGGGCGCTGATCAATTCGGACTCGCCGTCGATCGGGTGCTCGAGCTCGACGATCAGCGCTGGCGCAAGCTGGTGAAGCTCATCGCCGAGATGCTGCCGAGTCGCGACCGCTGGCTGCCGTTGCTCGCAGGGCGCTTGCGGGCTGCGAGCGCGATCGACGAGGTGCAGCTGGCGAGCATGCGCCGGCATTTCGACGAAGACTTGCGGCTGCTGGTCCACCGGGTCTTGCTGCGGGCGTGCGAAGTCTTGGGCCGGGAAGACATGACGGTGCTGTCGTCGCTCATGCACGGCGCGGCGCGGCGCCTCGACGACCCGACGCCGATGGCTGTGTGGCATCAAGATGCAAGCCCGCTGCGCGCCGGCCCCGAGGATGCCGCGCGCTGGCGCTGCATGGCGGCTCAGTTGCTGCGAGCGGACGGGCGCGGATTGCGCAAGACGGTCGATAAAAGGCAGGGCTTCCCGCGCGGTTGTGCGGACAAGGCAACGATCTTGGGCCTCCTGGAGAAATTCGCCGAAGATTCGCGCATTGTGGACGCCTTGGTCGAGTTGCGGACGCTGCCGGATCCTTGCTACAGCGATGCTGCGTGGGAGCGAGTCCGTGAAGTGGCGCAGGTATTGGTGTTGGCGGCCGCTGAATTGGACGGAGTTTTTCGCGAGCAAGGGGCCGTGGATTTTGCGGCGGTGTCGATTGCGGCGTTGCGCGCGCTAGGCGGCGCGGGCGCGCCAACCGATTTGAGCTTGCGCCTCGATTACCGGCTGCAGCACATTCTCATCGACGAATTTCAAGACACCTCCAGCTCGCAGTTGGAGTTGGTGCGCCTCCTGACCGCAGGATGGCAACAGGGCGATGGCCGCAGCGTATTTTGCGTGGGCGATCCGATGCAATCCATCTACGGCTTTCGTCAAGCGGAAGTCAGAGCTTTTCTGGAACTCGCCGAGGAGGGTATTGGCGAAGTGCGTTTCGACGTGCAGCGCCTGCGCAGCAACTTTCGTTCCGCGCCGCCGCTGGTGGACTGGACCAATCGCTGTTTCGGCCGTCTGTTGCCGGAGATTGATGATCGTAACCGCGGCGCCATTGCCTATCGTGCCAGCGAGGCCGCGGTGCCCGAGTCCGACGCGGCTGAATGCGGCGTCCAGTGCCGCGGATTCGCGAGCCGCAGCGCCGAATCGAATGCGATCGCCACGATGATTGCCGGCGAAATCAAGCGGCATCCCGACTGGCGGATCGCCGTGTTGGTGCGCGCCAGAACTCATGCACGCGGGATTGCCGCCAGTTTGCGCGCGTTGCATGTCGCCTTTCGGGCGGTCGATATCGAACCCTTGCAAGATCGTGCCGCGGTTCGCGACATCATGATGCTGACTCGCGCATTGCTGCATTGGGGCGACCGCATCGCCTGGTTCGCCGTGTTGCGCGCGCCTTGGGCGGGGCTCATGCTGGCCGATTTGCTGACGATCTCCGCCGCCGGTTCTCTGGTATGGGATGCGATTCGAGATGAGGCACTGCTGCTTGCGCTGAGCGAGGATGGGCGCGCTCGCTGTGCGCGCCTGCGCCGCGTGCTGGAGGCCGCCTTCGCGGTGCGCAACGATACGGGAGTGGCGCGCTGGATCGAAAGAACCTGGCTTGGCTTGGGGGGCCCGGGCTGCATGGCCTCCGCAGCAGAGCTGCAACTGGCGAGCGCCGCATTCGCCCGCATACGGGTCCTCGAGGAGCGCGGCATGCCGGACGCTGCGGAGCTGCCGGAGATTTTTGCGGACCTGTTCGCCGATCACGGCGAGGCGAGCGCCGTTGAAATCATGACCATTCACAAGGCCAAAGGTCTGGAATTCGACCTGGTCGTGCTGCCGGCGCTCGATCGTGCCGTGCCCCCCGATCGCAACCAATTATTGCTGTCGCACCAGTTCGCGCGCGCCGGGCGCGACGGCATGGTGATGGCGGCCCGTCCGCCGGTGGGCACCGAGGCCGATCTGTTGTTCGACTTCCTGCGCTACCAGCGGCGCGACGCCGCTGCTCTTGAAGCGCAGCGCCTCCTGTATGTGGCCTGCACCCGTGCGAGGTGCCAATTGCGTCTGACCGCCGTCATCGACGCCGACAAGGCCGACGATCCGGACGAGGCGGTGCCACGCCGGGTTTACCGGCCGCCTGCGGCAAGCTTGCTGTGCACGCTCTGGCCGGTGCTGGCCGACGAATTCGAGCTGCCGACCGGGCCGCCAAGCCACGCGGAGGCCATCGACGACGCGCCGCGCGGCGGCCCCCTCAAGCGGCTGCCGTTGGAATGGTCTCAGGACCGTCACTTTGCGCCGCCGGCGGGCGCGGCGCTCGTCATCCCGGCAGCGAGGGACGAGACGCCGATATTCGACTGGGCCGGTGAGACCGCACGGCGAGTCGGCAGCCTGGTGCACGCCGAGCTGCAGTCCATGGACCTGACCGGCCTCGATGAGTCTACGATCCGCCGGCGTGAAGGCCGTTATCGCCGTTGGCTCAGCATTCATGGGGTGCCCGAGGATAGGCTGCAACCGGCAACCGCGCGCGTCGTGGAAGCTCTGCTGGCCGTGCTGCGCGATCCTCGCGGCCGGTGGATACTGAAATCGGGCTATCGCGAGGATAGGCGCGAATTTGCGCTGTCCGGGTATTGGCAAGGGGAAGTGTCAAGGGTGGTTTTCGATCGAAGTTTCATCGACGACGCCGGTGTGCGCTGGGTGATCGATTACAAGACCAGCCAGCATCTTGGCGGCGGAGTCGATCTGTTTCTGGATCAAGAGCGCAGGCGCTATCGGAACCAGCTGGAACGCTATGCGGGAATGGCGCGTAGGCTGGGTCCCCAGCCTGTCCGGCTGGGACTGTACTTTCCATTGATGGCAGGTTGGCGGGAATGGTCGCCCGGGGACACGGTTGACTGAACAGACGTTGAGATATGCGGCGGCGGCGCGGGAGAGTGATCCCGATGCCCGATGTCGGGCTAGAAGGAAAATTCGAGTTCCAGCGGAAGTCGTCCGAACGAGTCCCGCCGGCGCAATTGCGCCAGGTTGCTGAGTTGAATTAAAAGGGCCGGCGAGGCCTCGGGGCGCTCTTTGATAGTGCCTGTTAGCATGCCGGTACGCGTCGCAGGAGAGAACCGAACCTGCGCCTGCGCTTCCACCGGTCCGCCCTCGTCGCTGAGCGTGGCGTTTATGCTGCCGTCGGGAGAAATGCTGGCCGGCGCCAGCTGCAGCACATAGTTGCCGAGGTCCGATCCTGCCGCAATCTCCGCGGAGGAGACCTCGGCGATGGCGATCCTTCCCTCGGCCGACTCGAGCTGGCGAAAACTGGCCGCGATCTCCGTAAACATCACATTGGCTGTGCCTTTCCACCCCGCGGCAACGCCGAGGGACTGAAGGTTGCCGATGGGGCCACCGCCCTTGATGCCATGCGCCGCAATGCCCCGTGGGCCGATTTCCGCCGTGCCGTCGAGCACGAAGCTTACTTTCACCCAATGAACGTCCGCGACCACCGCGAGCCGCAACAACGAGAGCGGATGAATCTGCCATTCAACCGCGCCGGCATCGCGCCCGTTGATGAGCAGCTTGCTTGCGGCGCCGTGCAGCAGGCTCCCCGAAAAATCTTCGGCGTGGACTTGGGCCGGCAAGAATCGCGCGATGAGGGAGGCGGGCAGGGCAAAGACCAGCGCGGCGGCGAAAACAACGAGGCCGAGGAAGAACAGCGGCCAGCGCCTGGCCGGCCGCGCTCGCTCAATGTCGCGGCGGGCTGAACGAGATGCTGGCATTGACCAGTCCCGGCGAAGGCGTGCGATCCACGGTGATCGATTCGATCGCAAGACCGTAGCGCCGGTCCAAGGCATCGAGCCAGGCGACCAAGGTGTCGAATGGCGCGGCCTCCAGTTGCACGCGTACTCCGCCTGTGGCATTGGGCTGTGTGCCGCGCAGGGCGCCGGCCAGGCCGACCTCACGCCCGATTCTATCGACCAGCACGACGGGAGCCTCGCCGGTATCGGCAGGGATATCGCCGCCGCGCGCGCGGATCTCGGGCGCATTCAGGCGCATCCAAGCCAGGTCCTCACGCCGGGTTTCGCTTCTCATGATCGCCCTCGTAACGGCCGACTGCAGGGGCATCAGAACACCGCCGACCAGGAGCATGAGTCCGAGCGCAACCGCACCCGCCGCCACCCACCGCTGTTCACGCGGCTGCAGGCTCGCATACCAGGCCGTCAGCTTGTTCATCGCGTCGCCCGTGAGGATTGGTCGTGAACGTGCACATGCGCCTCGACGCCCGCAGCCACCGGATTCGAGGACTGAATCTCAGCCGCAAGACCTTGCTTGCCGACGAATTGCGTCAATTGCGACAGCGCGGCGAGACTGGGTGCATTGACCGTCATGTCCAGCGAGCTCTCGCGGTAGCTCAAGGCGCTGATCGTGGTCTTCGGCGCCACTGCCAAGGCGCCGCTCAATGTTTGCAAGGCGCGCAGAAAATATTGCGGCCCGGCGCCCGACTTATGAATTCGCTCGAGCCGGATCTGCATTTGCCGGCGCGGATCCGACGGCGTATCGCCCGGCATGGCCGCTGAAAAAATCTGCGAGATTTCGCTGTCCAGCGCCGCCGACTCATGTCTGGCTTGGCGAATCTGCAGCGCTTGCGCGCCGATGTGAACCAGGAGCAAGGCGCCTGCCAGCACCGCGGCGAGGCGCCATCTCTGCCACCGCTCGCCGTAGTCCGTGGTTCGCGAAAACTCGCCCTGCAACAAGTTGACCGCATCAGCTGCATTCGTCCCGCGAGCCAGCCACGGCAGAGGACCATCCGTCAGCAGTTGAACTTTGAGCGAGTCGAACTGTTCCAGAAGATCCTCGAATTCTCCTTGAACCCGCGCCCAGTCATCGCGCGTAAGGTAAAGAATGGCGCTCTCCTTGGGCTTGGGTTCTTCCGTTGCTTGCAACGGGTCGGCGATCAGGCCCGCAATGGCGAGCGCCTCCTTGACCGGTGCGAGTTCCACGGCGAAGGGTATGGCCCCTGGCCGGCGCACCGCGAGCCGGTGGTGCTCGAGCCATAAAACGGTCTGACCGGGATTCTCAGGCATCGCTGAGATATCCGCGTAAATGGCCTGCGGATCCAGTCCCGCGGCGCTCAGGTCCGCAATCCACCCCTGCAATACCGAGCGCGACACCACGGCCACGGCGGTGCGGCCGTTGCTGAGCCGGCGGCCGATCGCGAAGCTCAATTGATCCACGTCCTCCGTCAGCTGCTCCTCGAGCGCAAAGGGAACCGCGCGCGCAATCTTGGCGCCGCCGCCGGGGGGCAGTGCCGGGTCCGCCAATACAATCTGGGTTGCCGGGGCGAGCACCACGACTCGCCCGGTGCGCCATACGGCTGCCGCAAGGCTCAGGTTTCCGCGCTGGCGGGTCGGCGTCGGCACGCCGGCCTCATCCAGGATCAGCCACTCGGTGTCCTCTTGGCCGGGCGCGGGCAGACGTAATAGCAGTGATTGCGGCATGCGGTTTTAGGGAGTCCCAAATGAGCGCAGCAGCGGCGTGACTTTCGCGCCGGCGCCGCCGCGGAACAAAAGACTGTACAAGGTGAACTCCGTAGTGCCAAGGGTCACGCGCGTGGTGAGTTGGAAGTATTGGCTTTTCGTATCGATGGGATTGCCTTTTTTTGCCATGGCGGTCGGCCCCGCAAAACTCGTCGCGACATTGGTGAAGGTCTGTACGTCGGGGAAACAGCCGGTCTTGCGGCTGCTCGTGAGCACCGCCGGATTGTTCGACCACTCGCCGCTCAAGCCTTCCACCAAGCTCTCGAGCACGAGCGCGGGGGCCGTGCACAGATTGATCGCGGAATTGGCATTGGGCAAGGCCGTGACATAGGGTGCGATCTTCCGATAGCGATCGGCGCCGAACCCGGGCAGGTTCATGAGCTCGCTGGGCGACATCATGGGCCAGTTTCCCGCGCGGTAGGGCGGCGTCTGCGCGGTATAGACCGCATCCTCGGCGCCGTCCGGATTGCCCACGACATCGTCTTGATCGAGCCAATCGCGCGCCAAGCCCGCCCATCTGGGCTCCACGCCCACCGAGGCCAGCAAGCGCTGGAATTGCTGCAGCGGTAAGGGATCCTCGCTGACCCCGTCGGCACCCAGGCGCGCGAGACTGTTGAGGTTGAAACGCCCCTGCATGTCCTCGAGCGATCCTTGCAGGGTGCCGATGGGCTCACCCTCCGGATTGTTATCCGGCGTAATGGGCAGAGGTTGCGTCGCCCGCGCCCAGGGACCCGCCAAGGTGGTGAATTGCCCGTTGGTTTGCGCATCCTGAACGAGTACGTCCGCGGCCAGCGCCTCGGCGCCCAGACCGAAATGCAGCGCCTGCTCAGCGGCCAGCATGCCGGTCGTACGGCGCAGTTCGAGAAAGCCGTCGTAGCTCAATTTCGTCGCCAGGATGGTTGCCAGAGCGACCAAGATGAGCGCAATGATCAGCGCGACGCCGCGCTGACGGTGTCGAGCTCCCCCGAAGGCCTTCATCCCGACACCTCGACGAGGCGGCGTATCGCTCCCCAATCCTTGAATTGGACGATGATTTCCACCGCCACCGGCCGCGATTGCAGGTCGGCGGTCGAGCCGTTTTGAATGGCAGTCCCTTCCGGCCATTGGGTTTGCCACGCTTGATTGCCATCCAGATAGCGAAGTTGCACTCCCGCCACGCCGGTCAGCAAGTCCTGCACGACTGGCTTATTTCCCTGCACGGTGTCCAGGTTGATTTGATAGCTGCGCTTGAGCACATCGCCGACCAGGGCATAAGAAACCCGCTGCAGGGTGCTGCGTTGCTGACCTGCCGTGTTCGACCATCCGCTGCGTGTCAGGTCGACCATCGAAACCGCGCCAGGATCGGCCGATCCGAAGCTCGAGGCAGAATTGAAGCTCTGGCCGGGGCGCGGCGCGGCGCCGGCCCCCAAATTGGCGCCCAAGCTCGCCGAGGTCGCGGTCACGCTGCCCGCACCGGCACTACCGCGCAACGCGGGGATCCTACTTTGCCCCAGAATATCGCGCACCGGCCGTGGCGCCATTTGCGCAAAGTCGGCAACCATGATGCGCATGCCGAATTCGATTTCGCGGGTGCGTTGCAGCGAATCCTCGGCGCGCTCTGCCGAAATTCGCGCGGCGCGATAGGTCGAATAGCCGAGCGACGCCATGATCGCCAAAATCAGCAGTGCCACCAAGATCTCGACCAGGGTGAATCCCGCGGCGCCGTGGCGCAGTGTCTCGGATCGGGCGCTCATTGATTGGGGGGGATGGCGGGCGGAACCGTGGGCGTCGGTTTGATCGGCGTGCCGGTGTTCGGCGCGCTGGGATTCGGCGCGCCGGTGCCGGCTACGGGCGTGGTGACGACGCCTTGAGTCCAATCAGCAATGGTGGAGCCCGGCGCGGACAACGAACCGCCGAGAAATCCGACGGCCTGCGCGCTGGGATTGCCCTTGGTTTTGGCATCGCCCAGGTACACGCGCACCACCACGCGTTTCATGCTGGCGATGCTGGTCTCGAAGTAGCGCGTATCGTAGTGCCATGTGCGGCTGCCGAAGGTAAGTTCCCCGGTATCGGTGTTTTGACCAAATTTGACGACGTTGAGGCGCACTTCCGCAAGACGATTGAGGGCAATCCATTGCGCCAGAGTCTTGTCGCGAAGCAAGCCGCTGGTGCGCGCCGTGCCGTTGACCGCGACCATCAGCGCGGTCAAGCCGAGCGCCACCACCACCAGCGCAACCAGCACCTCGACCAGCGTAAAGCCGCGAATTTGCCGGGGCTGCATCAACTGCGCTTTTCCACCTTGTTCGAACCCTGCCGCGAAATCTTGCCCAGCGCATCGCCATCGACGGCGGCCTTGGCTTGTGTGGCTTCGCGCAGCAGAATCAAGCGAAAAGGCGTGCCCTCGCCGCTGGCGGCGATCGCTACTTGGGGATTGGGCTGCTGGCCGCCGGAGAGGTTCCGGTCAATGGGTTGGATGACGACGGTCTGAGCGTCGAGCTGCAGCTGAAAGCGGATGCCCTTGGGCAATTCGCGATGCCGGAATTCGCGCTCCTGGTCCAGCATCATCCAGCGATCGCGGCGCGGATCGTAAACGACGAATTCGTACGCCGCAGGCTCGATTCGCAGACCGAAGTCGCGGCCTTCCAGCAGTGCGCGCTCGTGCAGCAGCCCGACCAGCCCCTCGATGCGGCGACTCTCCTCATCGAGCTGGCTGTCGCGCCCGGTTGAACCGACCGTCAGCACGGTCAGCGAAATGATGACGGCGATGATCAACATCACCACCAAGATTTCGACGAGAGTAAAGCCCTTGCTGCGCATGGCCGGCCATCGCCTTGGTTGGGCAGGCCCCGTGGCCTATTTCTGGTCGAGCGAGTAGCTGGCAATGTCTGCGTCCGGCCCCTCGCCGCCGGGTTTGCCGTCGCGCCCGTACGAGACGATGTCGTATTCGCGCCCATCGGCACCGGGGCTGGTGTACAAATAGGGATTGCCCCACGGATCCTTCGGAATGCTTTTCAAGTAGCCGCTGGCCGGGTAGTTGGTGATGGTCGGGTCCGCGGGCTGCTTGACCAACGCCTGCAGCCCTTGCTCGGTCGTCGGGTATTTGAAGTTATCGAGACGGTAAAGATCCAGGGCGGTGCTGATCGAGCGGATATCGGTCTTTGCGGCGGTAATGCGCGCCGTATCGACCTTGCCCAAGATATTTGGCACCACGAGTGCGCCGAGCACTGCCAGAATGACCACGACGACCATGATCTCAATCAGGGTAAAACCGCTTTGCCGATAACGCATAGTGACCTCGATAATTCAGCGGATAATAGCAAAATAGCGCTCATCGATGCCCCGTAAGGCCGCAAACCGCTTCGCGCTGATCGCCGCGGCACTACAGTGGGATCGCGGCCGCTGGATTTGGTTGCTTTTGATTTTGGCGCTGCTGGGCGCCGTGTTGGGTCTCGGCGACAGTGTGAGCACAGGGTTGCGTTATGATCGCGGCGCCATTGCCGCGGGAGGCTGGTGGCGGTTGCTTACCGCCCACATCGTGCATCTGGATGCTCACCACCTGATTCTCAATGAATTAGGGCTGGTGCTGATGTGGTCCTTGTTTGCCCAGGATTACCCGGCGGAGGAATGGTGCGCCATCGTCATGAGCGGTGCATTGGCGATCAGCTCGGGCCTGTGGTGGCTGAGTCCGCACGTTGCCTGGTATGTGGGTGCCTCCGGCGTGCTGCACACGGTGATGGGTGCTGGGACCGCCAGCCATCTGGCGGCTCGCGCCTGGGATCGAGGGATACTGCTTTTGGGGCTGTGCGCTAAATTGGCGTGGGAGCAGTGGGGCGGACATCCCGCGCCCATGGTGGTCGTTGACGCGCACTTGTATGGGGCCGCCTGCGGACTTACGGTAGGCGCCGCACTGTCGTGGCGGGCCGCTATAATTCAGCGGCGCTCTTAAGGGCTCAAGGATAAAAAAATACATGTCGCTCGCCTTTGTGTTTCCCGGCCAAGCTTCTCAATCCGTGGGTATGATGAGTGCTTTGGCAAGGATTTCTCCGGTCATCACGGCTACTTTTGCCGAGGCGAGCGCCGTACTCGGATACGATCTGTGGCAGCGCTGTCAGGACGGGCCGGCGGAGCTGCTCAATTCCACCGAATGCACCCAGCCGGCGATGCTGACCGCGGGTGTTGCCACCTATCGGCTGTGGCGCGAACGCGGCGGCGCACTGCCCAGGATGATGGCCGGGCACAGCCTTGGGGAATGGAGCGCGCTGGTGGCCGCCGAGTATTTGGAATTCAAGAGCGCGGTGGACTTGGTGAGGCATCGGGGCGAGCTGATGCAGGAGGCCGTGCCGAGCGGCGCGGGCGGCATCGCGGCCATTTTGGGGCTCGAGGACGCGGACGTTGAAGCGGCCTGCCAGGAGGCATCGCAGGGTGAGGTCGTTGAAGCGGTGAATTTCAACGCACCGGGACAGGTGGTGATTGCGGGACTCGCCACGGCAGTGGCACGCGCCATTGAAATCGCCATGGCGAAGGGCGCGCGCCGCGCGATGGCGCTGCCCATGAGCATTCCCGCGCATTGCTCGCTCATGAAGCCCGCGGCCGACAAGCTGCGAATTCGACTGCAGCGCACGCCCGTGGCGGAGCAATCCGCGGTGAAGGTTTACGGTGTGGATTGCAAGATCCATGCTGGCGCGCAGGACATTCGCGAAGGTTTGGTGAAACAGCTGCCGACGCCGGTGTATTGGGCGGCGACGGTGCGCACCATGATAGCGGCGGGCGCCACGCAGATTTTTGAGTGCGGCCCCGGCAAAGTGCTGACGGCACTGAATCGGCGCGTGGACAAAAACCGGGATCTAAAAATGCTGGCGCTGGATGATCCTCAGGCATTCGACGAGGCGCTGGCCGGGGTGACTTGAGCTGTGTTGAACCGAAAAATTGCATTGGTAAGCGGCGCCTCGCGCGGTATCGGCGCGGCGATTGCGGAGCGATTGGCGGCGGAGGGCGCGCGGGTGATCGGCACGGCCACCACGGCCGAGGGGGCCGCCCGCATCACCCAAAACCTCGAGGGCCGCGGCGGCCGCGGCGCCGTGCTCGATGTGACCAGCCAGGAGTCGATCGATGCGCTGATGTCGGACATCGAGGGCAGGGAGGGCGCCGTCGGCATTCTCTGCAACAATGCCGGAATCACCCGCGACACGCTGCTGCTGCGGATGAAACAGGATGATTGGGAGGCCGTCATGCAAACCAATCTCGCCTCGGTATACCGGCTGTCCAAAGCCGTACTGCGCGGCATGATGAAGGCCCGTGAAGGCCGCATAATCAGTATCACCTCGGTGGTTGGGCTGACGGGCAATCCCGGTCAGACCAACTATGCCGCCGCCAAGGCGGGCATCATCGGTTTCACCAAGTCGCTGGCCAGGGAGGTGGGCTCGCGCGGCATCACGGCCAACGCAATTGCTCCCGGGTTCATCGATACGGACATGACCCGCGCGCTCAACGAGGCGCAGCATGCGGCGCTCAATGCCCAGATTCCCCTGGGAAGATTGGGCCAGCCGGCCGATATTGCCGCCGCGGTGGCGTTTTTGTGCTCCGCCGACGGGGCCTATATCACCGGCGAGACCTTGCATGTGAACGGCGGCATGTACATGCCATGAGCGCTTTTAGGCCCTCACATGAGCGCTTTTAGGCCCTCAGTTGCAGTGTTTTGTCAAGGCAGACGCGCTGGGGCGGCGATCAAATATGCGGCGAAGGTAGCCGCCGTCGCCGCGTTCACATAAAATACGCGCCCGGTCGATGCCACTGGTCGCGGGGTTGAAAATACCGCATGAATAGCCATTCCGAGAGGACACCATAACGATGAGTACTGTTGAGCAGCAGGTTAAAAAGATCGTGGCCGAACAGTTGGGTGTGAAAGAAGAAGAAGTGACCAATGACGCCTCGTTCGTCGATGACTTGGGGGCCGACTCGCTGGACACCGTGGAACTGGTGATGGCGCTCGAGGAAGAATTCGAGACGGAAATTCCGGATGAAGACGCCGAAAAGATCACGACGGTGCAGCAGGCAATCGACTATATCAATTCGCACAAGGGCAAGGCCTGAAGCTCTGTCGATCCCGCGGTCGTCCTTTGTTCAAGTCCTGAGGGGTTGGTATTGAGCAAACGGCGTGTCGTCATTACGGGTCTTGGCATCGTCTCGCCGGTCGGCAACGACGTCGCGACTGCCTGGGCCGCCATCCTGGCGGGGCGCAGCGGCATCGCGGCCATCGAGCGATTCGATACCAGCAATTTTCCAACGCACTTCGGCGGTGAAATCCGCAAGTTGGACCTGGAACCCTACATATCGACGAAGGATGCGCGCCGCATGGACGCCTTCATGCAATACGGTGTCGTGGCGGGCATGCAGGCGATGCGCGACTCCGGATTTCAAGTTACCGAAGCCAATACCCAGCGGGTCGGGATCATGATGGGGTCGGGCATGGGCGGCCTGGAGTCCATCGAGGACACGTACGACAAGTATTTGGAAACGCACTCTCCGAAAAAAGTATCGCCGTTTTTCATCCCCGCCAGCATCATCAACTTGGTCGGTGGACACCTCTCGATCATCTTCAAGATCACCGGCCCGAATCTCGCCGTCGCCACGGCCTGCACGACCTCGACCCACGCACTGGGACTGGCGATGCGCATGATCCAATGGGGCGAGGTCGATGCGATGTTGGCGGGCGGTTCCGAGATGGCAACCTGCGTGACCGGCATGAGCGGTTTCGCGCAGGCGCGGGCGCTCTCGCAACGCAACGATGATCCGCAGGCAGCCAGCCGGCCATGGGACAAGGATCGCGATGGCTTTGTCATGGGGGACGGTGCCGGTGCGATGATGCTCGAGGAATACGCGAGCGCCAAGGCACGGGGCGCGAGAATTTACGCGGAAATCGTCGGATTCGGCATGAGCGGCGATGCTTTCCATGTGACGGCGCCGCCGGCGGATGGCGAAGGCGCGCGCAAAGCGATGTCGCACGCGCTCGCCGATGCGCAATTGAATCCCGAGCAAGTTCAGTATGTCAATGCACACGCCACGTCCACGGAACTGGGGGACCGTGCCGAAACATTGGCGATACGGCGTGCGTTTGGCGCTGCCGCGGATAAGCTGGCGGTCAGCTCGACAAAATCCATGACCGGACATTTGCTCGGTGCCGCCGGGGCGGTCGAGGCGATATTTTCGGTGCTGGCGCTGCGCGACCAAGTGGCGCCGCCCACCATCAATCTGCATCAGCCGGGCGAGGGCTGCGACCTTGACTATGTGCCGAACACGGCGCGTCCCATGCCGCTCACTTTCACCTTGTCCAATTCATTTGGGTTCGGTGGCACCAACGGTTCGCTCATTTTCCGCCGGGTTTGAGCCCCTCGATCTCGTCGAACAGTTTCCGGGGGACTATCCGGGGCTGCTCGAGAGCGGCGCGGCAATGGCGGTGGCGGCCGGGCCTCGGTACGATATCCTGCCGTTTGCGACGGGAGAACATTTGCGGCTCGATGCCACGGGTGCGCTCGCAGGACCTTACGCCGGCAAGCAAGGATTCCTGGACGCCTTTGACACGTGGTGGCGCGCATTGCGGCGCAACGTCCGCGCCGCTGCGCCGCCGACGCGGGCGCAGGCCTTGCCCTTCCACGGCGGTTGGCTCGTGTACCTCGGCTACGAACTGGCCGGCGAGATCGAGCCTTGTTTGGCCATGCCGCAGAGCCCTGATCCTCTCGTTGCCTTGGCCGTGCGCGCACCGGCCGCGTGGCTCAAAGACCGCATCACCGGTGAAGCTTGGCTGATCGCGGAGCCCGGTTGCGAGGCATTGCTCGACCAGTTTGAGCGCCGCGTGGCCGACCTGCGCCATGCCGCGGCGTCGCCAGCAGTGCATTTTCGCATCGAGGAAGAAGATCCTGCGACATTTCTCGCTGCCGTGTCGGCTGCGCTCGAGCACACCGCGGCCGGCAACGTCTACCAAACCAATTTATCGCGGCAATGGCGGGCACTCGCGCCGCACCGGGTCAGCGCCACCGCGCTTTATCGGCGCCTGCGCTCGACGAATCCCAGCCCCTTCGCGGCGATCCTGCGATGGGGAGACTTTGCCGTGTTGAGTTCCTCTCCTGAACGGCTGGTCCAGGTGCGCGGCGAGCACGTTGCGACCCGCCCCATTGCCGGCACCAGGCCGCGGGGCGCCGGCGCGGAGGAGGACGCAAGGTTGATTCGTGCCTTGCTGGATAGTGAAAAGGAGCGCGCGGAGCATGTGATGTTGATCGATTTGGAACGCAATGACCTGGGCCGCATCTGCCTTGGCGGAACCGTGCGAGTCGACGAGTTCATGAGCGTGGAAACATACGCCCACGTTCACCACATCGTCTCCAATGTGAGCGGCCGGCTGCGACCGGACGCAACGCCGGTCGATGTCATACGCGCGTTGTTTCCCGGCGGCACGATCACCGGCTGTCCGAAGGTTCGAACCATGCGAGTCATTGCCGAGTTGGAGGGGTGCGGCCGGGGTGCTTATACCGGATCGATCGGCTATGTGAATCGCGACGGCAGCTGCGATTTCAATATTCTCATTCGCACTCTTACCACGCAGGGCGCGTCGGTCAGGTTTCGCGCCGGCGCGGGCATCGTGGCGGACTCCATACCCGCCCAGGAATTGGCTGAGACGCGCGCCAAGGCCGAGGGGTTGCTGCGCGCCTTGGAGGCTTGAGCGGTGAGCGTCTGGATCAATGGCCGGCTGCGCTCGACCGTGGATTATCGCGATCGAGGCCTCAGCTACGGCGACGGTCTTTTCGAAACCATGCGGGTGCTGGACCGGCGCATTCGGCTGCTGGATTACCATCTCGACAGGTTATATGCCGGTTGCCGGCGCTTGAGGATTGCGGCCCCGCACGCCGCCAAGCTGCGGCGAGAACTCGAGCGCATCGCATCGCTCCAAAAGGATGCGATATTGAAGCTCATCGTGACGCGCGGCAGCGCAGAGAGGGGCTATCGACCGAGCGGACGCGAGCGCGCAACGCGCATAATACAGCTGCAGGCATCGCGCCCGGATAGCGCATCGCAGGCGGCAAGGCCGGTACGCGTGCGGCTTTGTGCAACGCCGCTCAGCGTCAATGCCCGGCTCGCCGGTCTCAAAACCTTGAACCGGCTCGATGCGGTGCTGGGGCGCGCGGAGTGGCGGGATGCGCGAATCTGGGAAGGATTGATGGGTGACGGTGCGGGTGGTTGGGTCTGCGGTACGATGTCCAATCTATTCCTCGTGCGCGGTCGCACGTTGGCGACGCCGCTGCTGGATCGATGCGGCGTGGCCGGGGTCATGCGCCGCTGGATTTTGGCCAATGCCGCCGGCTTGCGCTTGCGACCCGTGGAGCGCCGTATACGCTGGCAGGATTTGGCGGCCGCCGATGAGGTTTTTATGAGCAATGCTGTTGTCGGGATACGCTCGGTGCGCACCATAGAGCGCTCGGCGGGCCAAGCTCTGCGCTTCGCCGGCGTCGGAACAGCCGCCCGTTTGCGAGCCCTCCTGGACGTGCAGTGAGCCGTGTACTGCGAATGGCCGTTGCCTCGGCGCTGCTGCTGTTGATCGGGGCCGCGGCGGCGGCGCTCTGGGTCGGTCGCAGCGTGGATGTACCGCTGCGAGTCACGGCGCCCGTGCGCTTCAAGGTGACCCCCGGGGCAAGCTTTGCTCATGTGGCCGGCGAACTGGCCGCGCAGGGCGTGCTCGTGGAGCCGAAAGCCTGGGTTTTGTATGCCCGCTGGAAGGGCCTCGCCCCCGCGGTCAAGGCCGGCGAATACGAGATCCAGCCCGGCACCACGCCGCGCGCCCTGCTGAGCAAAATGGTGAACGGCCAGGTGTTGCTGCATTCCTTCACAATCGTGGACGGCTGGCGGATTCAGGATTTGCTCGAGGCGTTGCGGCGCAATCCGGACATCGTTTCGACGGTGCCGGCGCAGGAGAGCGTCCCGGCACGGGCCGTCCAGATCATGGCCAAACTGGGCAGCGCCGGCAGCGACGCCGAAGGGCAATTTTTGCCCGAGACGTATCGTTTTATCGGCGGGACCACCGATGTCGAGCTGCTGCGTCAGGCGCATGCCGCGCTGTTACGTGAATTGGATGTTGCGTGGCAGGATCGCGACCCCGATCTGCCGCTGCACACGCCGAACGAGCTGTTGATCATGGCCTCGATTGTCGAAAAGGAAAGCGGCTTGCCGCAGGAACTGGGGAAGATTGCCGGCTTGTATCTGCATCGCCTGCGGGTGGGCATGCGGCTGCAAGCCGATCCCACGGTCATCTACGGCTTGGGGCAGGACTATGATGGCGATATCCACACGGTGGATTTACGCACCGACGGACCGTTCAACACCTACACGCGCGCCGGCCTGCCGCCCACACCCATCGCCCTGCCCAGCGCAGCGGTGATTCGCGCAACCGCCCGTCCCGAGAAGACCGATGCCCTCTATTTCGTGGCATCGGCTAAGGGCGACGGCAGCCACGTGTTCTCGGCCACGCTCGATCAGCACAACGCAGCGGTGGCCGCCTATGTCGCGCACCAACGAAGAGCCGCGCGGGAATCGGCGCGATGACGGCGCGATTCGTGACCTTGGAGGGGATCGAAGGGGTGGGCAAGAGCACGCAGGTTGAGCGCCTGTCGGCGGCATTGAAAACGCGCGCCATCGCCCATGTGATGACGCGGGAACCCGGCGGCACGCCTCTTGCCGAAAGCATCCGCCGCTTGGTGCTGACCGTTCGCGAGGAGTCGTTGCCGCCCACCGCGGAGTTGTTGTTGATGTTCGCCGCGCGTGCGGTGCATCTTGCCAATCATATCGAACCCCATCTTGCGGCCGGCCGGTGGGTGATCTGCGATCGGTTCACGGATGCGACCTACGCGTACCAGGGCGGCGGACGTCAATTGAGCGTGGCGACCATCCGCGAACTGGAAAACATGGTGCAGGGAGCGCGCCGCCCGGATTTCACCATCCTGTTGGATGCGCCTGTGGAGCGCGCTTTGGCACGCGCGGCCGCGCGCAATGCCGGATCGGATCAGGATCGCTTCGAGCGGGAACGGGGCGAATTCTTCGAAAGAGTCAGGAGCGCATACCGGGCGCGCGCCGCGGCGGAGCCGGACAGAATCGTCGTCATCGATGCGGCTCTACCGCTGGAAGAAGTCGGCGCGCAAATTCTCGAGCAGCTCAAGGCGCGATCATGGATTTCTTGAGCGCCGATACGCTGCCGTGGCTTCAGGAGCCCCAGCAACGCATGCGAGCGGCGTTCGGCGCGGGCCGGTTGCCGCATTCCCTGTTGCTGCTGAGCGTACCCGGGTTGGGCGCCGAACAGCTGGCGCTGTGGCTGACCGCCTTGGCGTTGTGCGAGTCGCCGGGCGCGGGTCCTTGCGACACTTGCGCGTCCTGCCGACTGCTGCGTTCCGACACGCATCCCGATGTGCATGCCGTACGCCTCGAGGAGGATGCGCAGCAGATCAAGGTCGACCAGGTACGCGAGCTGATCGAATCCTTGACCCTGAAGAGCTATCGCGGCGGCTACAAGGTCGGGATCATCGAAGGCGCGGAGGCCCTGAACGCCAACGGCGCCAATGCCTTTTTGAAGACCTTGGAAGAACCCGCCGCGGACACCATGCTCATCATGATCGCGCATCCCAACCATCGCTTGCCCGCAACGATTGCCAGCCGCTGCCTGCGCCTGCGCCTCTGGCCGCCGCCGGCCGCGGCGGCAATGGCGTGGCTCGAGGCGCACTGCGCGGCCGCTCACCCTTCGGCAGCGGCACTGGCGCTCGCGGGCGGAGCACCGCTTTTGGCGATGCAAATGGACGCCGCCGGATTGTCCGACCTCGACACGGATATGCGCCGGAGCATGCTGGAGTTGGCGGAAGGGTCGGTGGATATCACGCTGCTGAGCGAGAGATGGCTGCGATCCAATCCGGGCATGCGCATCGTTTGGCTTGAGAACTGGATCACACAGCGGGTAGAAGCAGCGCTCGTACCTAAGGCTTCGCATCAAACTGCGGAACCGATCCGCTTGCCTGCCGCTTTACTTAAGCCCAAGATAAGAGCCTTATTCGGGCTGCTGGACGCCGCGCGCGAAGTCAGGCGTCTGGCATCGACCGGCATGAACCAGCAATTGGCGCTCGAGGCTCTGTTGATCAGCGGCCGAACGGCGCTGGGGACGTGAGAGTCAGCGTGGAATCGTAGGAATTGAGAAGTCCAAGCAATAAACCAGGTCTCCTGACGCTTACCATCAAGGACAAGAGCGCGCTGTATCTCGCCTATATGCCGTTCGTCAAGAATGGCGGCTTGTTCATTCCAACCAACAGCAATTACCGGTTGGGCGATGAAGTTTTCATGCTGCTGAACCTCATGGGGGAGGAGGAGAAGCTGCCGGTTGCCGGGCGCGTGATATGGATGACCCCGAAGGGCGCGCAGGGCAAACGCACCGCCGGCATCGGCGTTCAATTCAGCGATCAGGACCGCGGCAACACGCAAAAGAAAATCGAAAATTATCTTGCCGGCGCACTCGGCGGAGACAAGCCTACACACACCATGTGAGGCTCAGCGGCCCTGCTCGGGCAGACTCCTTACCTTAGCGGGCGCTCGAAGCAGGGCGCTCCGGAATCGGTTCCACATAGACAGCCGAGGGCGGCGGGATGGTCAACCCCCGGTATGGTCGATGCGGCGCCTGGAACAGCAATACGGTCGCGACGAGGATCACGACCACAAAAACCATCAACAGGTAGCGGTGCTCCCAAAGTATCGATGGGGCGCGGTACTCGAACCGGGGCTTGGGTGCGTAACTGCTTGGCCCCCCATCTGCGCGCGGGCCCGGCGTCGGCTCATCCACTGCGCGAGCGCGCGGCTTCGCTTGCGGCGAGTCCACCCTTCAAAACGTAGGCTTCGAATCCGCGCTCACTCAAAATATACGCCGCCGCGGAACTGCGCCGACCGGTGTCGCAGCACACGACGTATTGGGTGTTCTTGTCCAAGGCATTGAGCTTCAAGCGTATGAAATACAGCGGGATATTGACCGCATCATCGATGCGAAAATTCTGAAATTCGCTCGGCAGGCGCACATCCAGCCATTTGCCGCCGCGCGCGACGATCTCCCGCGCCTTCTGTTGGTCGACCCATTGCAGCAAGGGCTCATTGAGCAGCGTCTGAAAATCGTACTTGCCAAGACGCATCAGCGTGCCATCCGTGAACATGGTTACGGTGGCGTTGCGCTTGGCCTCGGCAATCAAGGCTTCCTCGCCAAAGCTGTCGCCGGGTCCCAATTCGGCCAACTTGATGCCTTCCTTGTTGAGGGGCGTCTCGCGATTCACGATGCATTTGCCGGCAACGACGACGTAGAAAAAATCGCCTTCGGTGCCTTGTTTGATGACGATATCGCCCGCGCGGTAGTTGATGCGCTGCATGCGCATGAAGATGGCTTGAATGTTGGCCGGCGGGATGCGATGAAACGCCTTGGTTTGCAGCAACGTGGTCATCCAATCCCCGGTGACGTCCAGGCCGTCGCCGCGCAGCTCCGCCACCTCGTATTGGCCGGTTTGGTCCCAGGTCAGCAGCACATCGAGCAGATCGCTGTCGATCATGATGTATTCGATGTTCATCGAGGCGCGCGCGGTAAATTTTCGCGGCAGGCCCGGCGCCAGAGCCGTGCGCGCCTCCACGGTCCCGGACTTGATCACGCCCATGATCCGGTCTTCGGCTCGCAACTCGACTTGGCCGCTCACCAGGTAATAGGTGCGTTTATCGGAGTCGCCTTCCTTGAACAACAACCGGCCGGCGCCCAATTCACGGATCACGGTTTTCCGGGCGAGCGCGTGCAGATTTTCGGCCTTCAGGCCGTCAAGAGGCGAAAAGGTCTTCAAGACCCCAAGGTCAACCGGTCGCTCGTCCATGGAAAGATTCGTTCGCCCCTGGGCATTCAACCCTATGATTTTGCCTGCGAATGCTACCATAGGCCGGGGCGGCTCCGGCCACGCAGTGGTTCACATCGAGTGGATATTAAGTGATGGCGGCCCACCCGGCGTCCGGGCGAAACCGCTCGCCGTAACGCTCGGCTAGCTCATTGAGACGCTGTACGACATCCGCAAGGCCGCGGTCCTTGGCGTAGTGGAGCGGGCCGCCGCGAAAAGGGGCGAATCCGGTCGCAAATACCGCGCCGGCATCCAGCAAATCGCTGTCCTGCACCGTCGCCTCGCGAATCACGGCAACCGCTTCGTTGAGCATGGGCAAAATGAGCCGATCTTGCAGATCGGCAGGCGTGGCGGTGTTGGGTGTTGCATGCTTCTGCGCCTTGCCGTCCTGCCAGCGGTAGAAGCCTTCACCGCTTTTGCGGCCGAGTTTTTTCTGCTCCACCAATTTGCGCAAGATCTGCGGAATGTCACGCTGCAAGGCTGCGCCCAGCACGCGGCCGACATGCAGGGAAACATCCAGTCCGACCACGTCGGTCATTTCGATCGGCCCCAGCGGCATCCCAAATTCAACGGCGGCACGATCAATGACCTCGGCGGGTATGCCGGCTTCGAGCGCGAACAAGGCCTCGTTGATGTACGGGGTGAGAATTCGGTTCACGACGAAGCCCGGCGCACTCTTGCAGGGCAGCGGCAATTTGTCGAGCTTACGCACGAACTTGAGCGCATCGTGCACCACCTGCGCACGGGTATCGGCCCCGGCCACCACCTCCACCAGCTGCAACTGTGCCACGGGATTGAAGAAATGAATTCCAATCAAACGGCTGCGGTCGGCGAGTTTTTCGCTCAAGGTCTCGATTTTGATGCTGGAGGTGTTGGTCGCCAGGATCGCGGTCGCTTTGAGCCTGGGTTCAAGATCCGCGTACAGCGCTTGTTTCGCCGCGACATCTTCGAAGATGGCCTCGATGACGACATCGGCCTGCGCCGCGCCGTCGCCCCTGACGTCCATCCGCAGCCGTGCTGCCGCTGCCGCGGCAGCGGCAGGATCCTTGAGGCGCTTGTCGAAGAATGCCTTGGCGCGGTTCAACGCCGGTTGAATCAATTCTTCGCTGCGATCCTGCAGCGTGACCGTCATGCCGCGAAATGCCGACCACGCCGCAATGTCGCCGCCCATGACCCCCGCGCCGATGACATGCACGTGCTTGAATACGGCGCGCGAATCGCCGCCCAATCCTTTGAGCCGATCTTGCAGCAGGAACACCCGCACCAGGTTGCGCGATGTGGGCCCGCACATCAATTCGCTGATCGAGCGCGCCTCAGCCTCATAGGCGGCGGCGCCGGCCGCGCCGTGGCGTTCCCAGAGATCCACCATGGCATACGGGGCCGGATAATGATCGCGTCGCACGCCGTGCCGCAAGGTCGCGACTGTCCGCCTCGCAACCAGTGGACGCGCCGCAGCCAGGCTCATGAGTTTGTCGACGAATGGCGGCCTCTTCCGCGGCGGGCGCCGCAGCAACAGGGATTTGGCGCGCGCCGCGAGATCCGCGGGCTGCGCCAGCTCATCCAACAGTCCGGCGCGCAACGCGCGTACGCCTCGAAACGGGCGGCCCTTCAGCATTAATTCCAGGGCAGGCCGCACGCCGATGAGCTGTACGCTTCTGACCGTCCCGCCGAATCCCGGGTGAATGCCGAGCAGTACCTCAGGCAGCCCCAAAGACAGCGAAGCATCGTGTGCGCCGATTCGATAGGTGCAGGCGAGTGCCAGCTCCAGTCCGCCGCCCAAGGCGAAGCCGCTGATCGCCGCCACGGTCGGGCAGGGCAGGTTCGCGAGCTGCTGCATCACGGCCTGGCCGGCGCGTACCAGTTCGTAGCCTTCCGCGGGTGTGCGGATCTTGACGAATTCCTTGATGTCGGCGCCGGCGATGAATCCGCTTGCCTTGCCCGACCGCACGATCATGCCCTGGGGCTTGAGCGCTGCGACCTCGGTCAATGCCGCCGACAATTCGCGCACCATGTCGCCCGACAATACATTGGCAGAGCTACCGGCCATATCGCAGGTAAGCCATGCGACCCGATCGGCGTCGATCTGCAATGACCAATTGCTCATGCGGCTTGCCGGGCTCCGCTTAAAATCGTGAAATCGCAGACCAACGGCAGATGATCCGACAGCTGCACGTCCGGAATTGCGAAGCGATTCACGCGAATCTGCGCGCTATGCAGGATGAAATCCAGCTCCTTGCGTGGGCTGCGGCTGGGGTAGGAGAACAGCCCCTCCGTGTTGGCGCTGCGCAGGCCTGCTGCCTGCGTGAACAAATACAGCTCGTGCTCGCCCCAATAGGTATTGAAGTCGCCGGCGACGATCACCGGCTTGGCGGTCTTGCGCAACAAATCATAGAGATAGCGCAGTTGATATTGCCGGTGCCGGAACTTCAAGGACAAATGCACCAGGAAGATGGCGACATCGTCGAGTTCCAGTTCGATAATGAGGCGTTTGATGCCCGTGTCGAAATAATGGAATCGCTCGCCGCGGACCCGGGGCGCCGCCAGGAAAGCGTTGGCCTGCTTGCGCACGATGGGCACCAGGTGATTGACGGATGCAACGCCGTACTTGCACTCGTAGGTCGAATAATGGCCCAGGGAGCGCGCGATAAAATCCGCCTGATTGACCATTCCGGTGCGAATGGAGCCGGTATCGACTTCGATCAGACCGACCACATCGGGGTCCTGCTCCTTGATGAAGTCGGTAATGCGCGACAGCACCTGCCGGCTGGAACGAAGATAGCCGGCGCCCGGCACCGGCAGGTGGAAGGCGGGCCCGGTCCCGGTGGCGTAACGAATATTGTAGATCAGCAATCTCACCAGGCATTGTATCCGGCGAGGGACGCTTCGCGCATGCCCATCGTCAAGTTACACTATCCCCATGTCGGCCAATCCCATCCGCCTGTTCGTGACCCATGCGTGGCTGGAAAATGACGACTACACGCGGGTGTTCGAGTACCTCGAAGCGTCGGGTACCTTTTACTATTTCAACACCAGCCAGCCCCAGGCCAAACAGCCGATCGACAAGGAATCGCAGCGCGAGGATCTGCGCCGGCAAATCGCGCCTTGCGAGGTAATCGTCGTGCTGCCGGCCGTATATCGCATCGCCCCGGAGCTGGTTTTGTTTCAAATGAATTTCGCGAAAGCGGCCGACAAGCCGATCGTGGCCATGGAAAATTTCGGCTCCACGGCGCCATTATCCAAGGCAATCAAGGATCTTGCGGATGAAGTGAGCGCTTGGAATGAACGGAGCCTGATCGACGCGCTGCGCCGCCAGGCGCGCCACCAGGAAACGACGCGCTGGGACACGATCGATTTCAAGCTCGACTGAGCCGGCCGGCTTTGAGAGAAGCGCGCTAGTTGCTGGCGATCAAGGCGGGCGCGGCGAATGCATCCGCCGGGCAATCTACCGGATGCAATTGCACGACGGTGCCGGCGCGCGTCGCGCTATGCTGCGTCTTACACATGAGACCGAAAATCTCGACGATCTGCGCCGCGCACTCGTCCGCTTCCTGATTCGACATCTTGCGCACCGACGCGGCCACCGCGTCCTCGCCGCGCAAGGGCTGAACTCCGCACAGACTGCGCATGACCTGTTCGTAGGGCTCGCGCGCTTCAATTGGAATTTCATCGGCGGACAGTGAAGCAAGATAGCGGCGATAGGCACAGATCAGACGCTGTTTGATCGGTGTCGATCGCACCAGTTCAAGAGTGGCAAAATGAAAACATTCCCAAGGAGTGATCATAAAACCCCGCGCTGAGCAAAGACGGAAACCTAAGGTGGTTTCGAGGATGCTACCTCCCAGGTAGTCTTGTTAAATCAAGAGTCTGCGACAGGAATATACAAGACAATCGCGAAAACGCAACGCGGATTTTGTCAAAGATTTGAACTGCTTCCCGGCAGCGATTGCACCACTAATGTGGAGTTGTCTCTAGAAATGTATTGATATAATTTATCTATGTATATGAATTTAAGAGATAAATGCCCCGTGTAGCGCGGCCCGGCTTAGCCGCCTCGCTCATACCAGCCGCCGCCGAGTGCCTTGTACAAGATGACCAGGTTTTGCAGACGCGCCAGTTTGACGCTCACCAAGCTTTGCTGGGCGGTATAAAGCAAGCGCTGTGAGTCCAGCACTCCCAGGTAGCTGTCGACGCCGCCGGTGAAACGCATGTTGGACAGCCGAAAACTCTCGCTGCTCGCCTGCACCAGGGCGGTGTCCGCGGCCACCTGCGAGTCCAGCGTCGCGCGTCCCGCCAACGCATCCGCGACCTCGCGGAACCCGCTTTGAATAGCTTGCTCGTACCGCACCACCAAGATGTTTTTTTGCACCTTGGCCAAGTCGAGCGACGCGACATTCGCGCCGCCGGCGAAGATCGGCAAGCTGATCTGGGGCGAGAAGGTCCAGGCAGTGGAGCCTTGCTTGAACAGCCCCGACAGCTGGGTACTCGCGGTGCCGTAGGAACCGGTCAATAAAATGCTGGGAAAAAATGCGGCCCGTGCGGCGCCGATGTTGGCGTTCGCCGCAATCAAATTATGCTCGGCCGCGAGGATGTCGGGCCGCTGCACCAGAACCTCCGAGGGCAGGCCGGCGGGCAAATCCGTGAGCAGGCTCTCCTCATCGAGTTCGACGTCCGCCACGAATTCGGCGGGCAGCGGCGCCCCGAGCAGCACGACCAAGGCGTTTTGATCCTGCGCCACCTGACGCCGGTATTGCGCAAGATTCGCCTGTGCCGTCGCCACGGTGGTTTCCACCCGGTACAAATCGAGCGCGGTCCCGACGCCGCCCTCGAAGCTCAGCCGAATTAGTTTGAGAGACTCTTGTTGGCTGTTGAGCGTATCTGCAGTGATCCGCAAAAGCTTACTGTCGGCGAGCCAGGTCAGATAGGCATTGGCCACCTCCGCGATGACGCTGATCTGGGTGCTGCGGCGTGTCTCCACATAGCCCAAATACTGCTGCAATTTCGCGTGATTCAAGCTGCGGATGCGGCCGAAGAGGTCCAGCTCGTATGAGGTAAAGCCGATGCCGACATCGAAGAAGCGCAACACGCCCGGGGCGGATGCGGCGCCAATCCCTCCCGCGCCGGTGCCGCCCGCCCCTGCAGCAAGGGGTGCAAGCGCGGCGGGGAACTTCTCCACTGTTTCAGCGGCACTTGCGGATATCTTGGGAAAAAGTGGCGCGCGCTGGATTTGGTACTGCGCGCGCGCGGCGGCAATGTTCAGCGTGGCGATCTGCGCGTCCGGGTTGTGCAGCAGCGCCTGTGCGATGAGGGTCTGCAGTTTGGGATCGGTAAAGAATTCACGCCAACCGATCTGCGCGGCACGGCGCCCGGTGCCGTCCGGCGCAGATTGAGCAGGCGAGCCCGCGGAGTCCCCCGCCGTCGACGCCGGCAACGGCGCAATCGCCGGCCACTGCGGCGTGACGGGCGGCTGCGGGCGTTGGTAGTGAGGTTCCAGCGTACAGCCTGCGAGATACAGGATCAGGCACGCGCCCAGCAAGGTTTGATTCTTCACGGCGAGCCCCGCGGTGTTGCCTCATCCGGCTCTGCGCTCGTGGCATGGTGCGGCGTGGCACCCTCGAGCCACGTCAATGTAGCAACGAAAAATACCGGCACAAAGAAGATCGCCAGGACCGTTGCCGAGAGCATGCCCCCGATCACCCCCGTGCCGATGGCATTTTGGCCCCCCGAGCCGGCGCCGCTCGATATGGCCAAGGGCATGACTCCGAGCATGAATGCCAGCGAGGTCATGAGTATGGGCCGCAGGCGTTGCCGGGCGGCATGCACGGTCGCCTCCACCAGCTCCATGCCTCTGTCGTGATTTTCCTTGGCGAATTCGACGATCAGAATCGCGTTTTTGGCGGACAAGCCGACCGTCGTGAGCAACCCGACTTGAAAGAACACGTCGTTCTCGAGGCCGCGCAGCAGGGTCAAGAGGATGGCGCCAAAGACTCCCAACGGCACCACCAGCATCACCGCCACCGGAATCGACCAGCTCTCGTAGAGCGCGGCCAGGCACAAAAACACGACAATGAGCGAGATGGCGTAGAGCGCTGGAGCCTGCGAGCCGGATAGCCGCTCTTCGAAGGACAGGCCCGTCCATTGGATATCAAAACCCGGCGGCAACTCTTTCGCGTGCCTCTGGATGGCATCGAGCGACGTGCCGGTGGAAACCCCGGCGACGGGCGCCCCGAGTATTTCGACCGACGGTATGCCGTTGAACCGCTCCAGCTTGGGCGAACCGAAGCCCCAAACAGCATCCGAGAAAGCCGAGAAGGGCACCATTTGTTGCCGCGAATTGCGCACATACCAGTTGGTCAGCTGCTGCGGCAGCATGCGCGAGGGCGCGTCACCCTGGATGAATACCCGCTTCACCCGGCCGCGGTCGACGAAGTCGTTCACGTAAAGCGATCCCCACGCCGCGGACAGCGTATTGTTGATGTCCGCAACGGTCAGTCCGAGCGCGCTGGCCTTCTCCCAATCGATGTTGAACAGATACTGCGGCTCATCGTCCAAGCCGTTGGCCCGCACCTGTGTCAGCTGCGGATCCTTGCGCGCAAGGTCCAAGAGTTGGTTGCGGGCGGCCATGAGTTTGTCGTGACCTTGATTTGCAAGGTCCACGAGTTGCAAGTCGAAGCCCGTCGCGTTGCCCAGCTCGAGCGCAGCGGGCGGCGCGAATGCGAAGGCTTGCGCATCGGAAATCTTGCCGAGCGCCGCATTGGCACGCGCGGCCACCGCTTGCACGCGATTCTTTTTGCCGGGCCGCTCGCGCCAGTCCTTCATGCGGATGAAGACCAGGCCGGATGCCTGGCCGCGGGCCGCGAAGCTGAAGCCCGGCACGGTGAACACGCCCATGACCGCGTCTTTTTCCTGCGTCAAAAAATAATCGCGCACCTGCCTGAGCGATTTTTGGGTGCGTTCCAGCGTCGCACCGGGCGGCGAAGTGACCTGGGCAAAAATAATTCCTTGGTCCTCATCCGGCAGAAACGATTTGGGAATTCGAACGAATAGCACTCCCATCAGGACGACTATGAGCGCAAAGACCAGCAAGTAGCGCCCGGTACGATGCACCACGTGCACGACGCCGCGCTCGTATTTCCGATTGGCGCGGTCGAAGTTTCGGTTGAACCAACCGAATAAGCCCTGTTGAGTACGGGCTTGCTTCTTGGGCCGCAGCAGGGTGGCGCAAAGGGCCGGCGTAAAAATCAGGGCCACCAGCACCGACAGGGTCATGGCCGATACCATGGTGACGGAGAACTGCCGATAGATCACGCCGGTCGAACCGCCAAAAAATGCCATGGGCAGGAATACCGCCGACAAGACCAGTGCGATTCCGACCAAGGCGCCCGTGATCTGATGCATCGAATTGCGGGTCGCCTCCTTGGGAGACAGGTTCTCCTCCTCCATCACGCGCTCGACGTTTTCCACCACGACGATGGCGTCATCGACCAACAGTCCGATCGCCAGCACCATGGCAAACATGGTCAGCACATTGATCGAGTAGCCGAAGGCCTTGAGCACGCCGAAGGTGCCGAGCAGCACCACGGGCACGGCGATGGTGGGGATCAAGGTCGCACGCAGGTTCTGCAAAAACAGCAGCATGACCAGAAACACCAGGCCGATCGCTTCGAACAGGGTTTTCACGACGTCTTCGATCGAGATTCGAATGAAAGGTGTGCTGTCGTTGGGATAGATCACCTGCAATCCCGGCGGAAGGGTCGGCTTGAGTTTGTCCATGGTGGCCCGGATGGCGGCGGCGGCGTCGAGCGCGTTGGCGCCGGTGGCCAGACGCACCGCGATGCCGGAGGCCGGATGTCCATTCCACTGCACATTGCTGAACTGATAATTTTCGCTGCCGAGTTCGATTCGGGCCACATCGCGCAGGCGGACTTGCGAGGCATCCGGATTCACCTTGAGCAGGATGGCACCGAACTGCGCGGGCGTACTCAGGCGGCGCGGGCCGATGATGGTTGCGTTGAGCTGCTGTCCCGCCACTTGCGGAAGGCCTCCCAGTTCGCCCGACGCAATTTGTATGTTTTGCGCCTGAATCGCGCCGGCGACGTCAACCGGCGTCAGGTAGAAATTGTTGAGTTTGGCCGGATCGAGCCAAATTCGCATGGAATATTGGGCGCCGAATACTTGATAGTCGCCGACCCCGGCGGTGCGGCTCAGAGGATCCTGCACGTTCGACGCGATGAAATCGCCGATGTCGCCGCTCGACAGGGAGCCGTCTTCAGAGAAAAAGCCGATGACCAGCAGGAAATTGCGCGTCGACTTCGCGACGCGGATGCCTTGCAGCTGCACTTCCGGCGGCAATAACGGCGCCGCCAGCTGCAGCTTGTTCTGCACCTGAACCTGGGCGATGTCAGGATTGGTGCCCTGCTCGAAGCTGAGCGTGATCGTCATGCTGCCGTCTTTGTCGCTCTCCGATGAGAAATACAGCAGATGGTCGATGCCCGACAGCTGTTGTTCGATCACTTGCACGACGGTGCTTTGCACCGTGGCCGCCGAGGCGCCCGGATAGATCACGCTGATGGCAATGGCGGGCGGAGCGATGCTCGGGTACTGCGCGATCGGCAGGGTTTTGATCGCGAGCCCGCCGCCGAGCATGATGACGATGGCAAGAACCCAGGCAAATATCGGCCGTTCGATGAAAAAATCAGACATGGCCGATTACTTCTGCGGCTGCGGGGGAGCAGGCGCCGCAGCGGCAGGATTGAGTTCATCCGGCGTCACTTCATGAGCGTGCACCACGCTGCCCGGGCGCGCCGCCTGGATGCCCACCACGATGACTTTATCCCCCGGCGCCACGCCCTCGCTCACCAACCATTGATCGCCGATGGCACGGTCGGTTTTGACGACGCGCACCACCGCCTTGTTATCTTCGCCGACGGCCGTGACCGTTGCCTCGCCGCGGTTGTTGTGGGCGACGGCGCGCTGCGGGACAAGGACGCCTTTCTCGTTGACTCCTTCTTCCAATCGCTCGCGCACGAACATCCCGGGCAACAAGATATTTTGCGGATTGGGAAAGACCGCCCGCAACGTCACCGATCCCGTGCCCGGGTCTACCGTGACTTCGGTAAATTGCAGCTTGCCGGTGAGCGGATACGGCGAGCTGTCCTCTAAAGTCAATTTGGCCTCCGTTTGCGCGTCGCCGACCTTTTTCAGTTGCCCCTCCGCGAACGCACGCTGCAAATGCAGGAGCACCGTGCTCGCTTGTGTTGCATCGACGTAGATCGGATCAAGCTGTTGTATCACCACCAATGCGTTTGCCTGATTCGCGCTGACCAACGCGCCTTCGGTGACCGAGGAACGTCCGGTCCGGCCGGAAATCGGCGCAAACATCCTGGTATAAGCCAGATTGATGCGGGCAGTCTCCAGCGCGGCGTGGGCCGAAGCCACATCGGCGGCAGCCTGGTCTTGCGCGGCCACCGCGTTGTCGTAGTCCTGCTGACTGACGGCGCGCGCCTCGCTCAAGGGCTTGTAGCGCTGTGCCAGCAACCGGCTCGATGTGGCGGCAGCCCGTGCGCGCTCGAGCGCGGCCTGGGCACTTTCATAGCTGGCCTGAAACGGCGCCGGATCGATCTGGTAGAGCTGTTGACCTGCTTTGACCTGGCTGCCTTCGACGAACAGCCGTTTCACGATGACACCGTTGACCTGCGGACGAACTTCCGCGACCCGAAATGCCGTCGTGCGGGCCGGGAGCTCGGTGACGATGACCACCGGCTGGCTTCGCAAGGTGAGGACCGCGACTTCAGGGGACGGCGGAGGCGGCGGCGCGCTCTTGTGGGAGCACGCTGCGGTCAAGACGAAACTGGCGAGAATGAATTTTCGCATAGGGTCCGTTTTGGCTGATTGCTCAGCCATGACAAAAGAGGGGGTCGTTGAATAGTAAGGCTTTCGCGCCGTTCCTGGCCCTAACCGATATTTGCGCAATGGATATTCACTTGTTAAAATATATATTATATAATAGTTAGTATACAAATGAATAATTTCGTATCCCAATTCGAACTTGTCGAGGCAAATCTCCAAAACCTCAAAACCCGTGTGCCCGATCTGCCTGCCTCGGGCATTCTGCTGTGCCGGTTGTTGCAGCACGTCGGACGTGAGATGGCGGTGATGTTCGAGCAGCAAATCAGGCCCTTCGGCCTTGCCGAAGCGGAGTTTCGCGTGCTCACCACACTGTTCTCGCAGCCAAAAGGGGTCGCGCATCCCAGCGACCTATGCGTTCGCGCTTCGCAAAGTCCCGCCAATATGTCGCGCATCAGCGATACGCTGGTGCGCCGGGGTTTGATTACGCGTGTCTCGAGCCTTCACGATCGGCGCCGCATGGTTCTGCGCATCACGGCGGAGGGCGAGGCGTTCGTGCGCCAAATGCTGCCGAAGTTGTTGGCTCCTTTGCATGAGATGTTGAAGGATTTTCCGAAAACCGATCAACTTCAGATGATTTCTCTGCTCAAGCGCCTCGGCGTGGAATTGGACAAACCGGCCGCGCCGCAGATTGCGGAACAGGGTGGACTATGAACGCCTTGCGAGTTGCGGCGGCGGCGCTGGTCGCATTGGCAGCGGGTTGCGCAGGGTTGCCCGCGAAGCATGAGCCCGTGCACCTCATCGATTCTGCGCCGCTCGAGGGCTTCGAGCCGACAGGCGGCGGCGATTGGCCTGCGCCGGAATGGTGGAAGCGTTATCAGGATCCGACGCTGGATCATCTCATCGAACTCGGCGGCGCCCACTCACCCAGCTTGGCAACGGCGCATGCCCGCTATGATTCGGCGCGCCAATCGGTGCGCCTCGCGGCAGCGCAGTCCGGCGCGCACCTCGAGGCGAGTGCGGACGCCGATCGGCAACGGCTCAGCGACAACGGTGTATTTCCGCCGCGGCTGCTGGGATTCACGTGGTACAACCAGTTTGACCTGGGGCTGCAGGCAAGCTACACCTTCGATTGGTGGGGTAAACAGCGCTCTGCCGTGGAAGCGGCGATGGACCAGGCGCATGCGGCGCAAGCCGACCGCAGCGCAGCCGCGCTCTTGCTCGCCAGTTCCATCGCCGATACCTACTTTGGCTGGCAGTCCGACCAAAATCGCCTGAGTCTCGCACGGGAAAAAGAGGCGGCAGTCGTGTCGCACGCGAAAATCACCGATGCGCGGGTGCGCGCAGATTTGGATTCCGCCGATGAACTCAACCATTCCGATCTTGCGCAGGCAGCGGCACGCGCGCAGATCGCGGCATTGGAAGGATCTGCGACGCTGCGCGTCGTTGCCTTGGCGGCGTTGGTGGGGCGTTCGGCCGCCGATTTGCCGCCGCTGTCGCCGAGGCCATTGCCGTCCTTCCCCACCGCCTTGCCGGACAGCGTCAAAATAGACCTGATCGCACGCCGCGCCGATATCACCGCAAGCCGTTGGCGCGTGGAGTCGGCGGAGCGCAGCCTCGCTTCCGCACGGGCGGACTTTTTCCCGGACGTCACGGTCAACGCGCTGCTCGGTCTTTCCAGTCTCGACGTGGGCAAGTTGCTCGAGTACGGCAGCCGAGTTCCCCAAGCCAGCGCCGCCATTCATTTGCCGATATTCGACGCAGGCAGGCTCAAGGCGCGGTACGGCGGGGCGCAGGCCGCGATCGATGCGGCTGTCTCAAGCTATCAGGATACCGTGATCGGCGCCGCGCGCGACGTCGCAACGCAGGCGGCGACGCTCGCCCAAATCGACGCACAGCGCGCGCAACGCCTGAAACAAGTCGAGGCGGCGCTGCGGCTGAAAGATACCGCTGCCGCCCGGGTCCGCCAGGGCTTGAGCGATTCTCGCGGCGAATTGACGGCGACCCAATCCTGGATCGATCAGCGCGACAACTTGATGCAGCTCGATTCCGCGGCGCTCTCGGCGGACATCGCGCTGCAGAGGGCCCTTGGCGGCGGGTATGAACAGAAGCTCGCGCGCTCCTCCTCGACCACGGCGACACCATGAACGCAAACCTAGGCTCACCGGTGACCAATGCTGCGAACGGCAGGCGGGGCAGGATTTTGTCGCTCATCGCGTTGCTCTTCATCGTGATAGGGACGTTGTGGGCGGCCTACTGGGTGTTGGTGCTGGCGAAGCGCGAAAAGACCGACGATGCCTATGTCAACGGCAACCGGGTCGTCATTTCAGCGCAGGTGTCCGGTACGGTCATTGCCGTGCTCACGGACGACACGCAGCTCGTCAACGCCGGTCAGGTATTGGTGAAGCTCGATCCCATCGACGCGCAAACCGCCCTGAGCCGCGCCGCCGGGGCTCTGGCGCAGAGCGTGCGGCAAGTCCGCCAGCAGAAGGCAACCGCGACGCAATACGACTCGGAAATAGCGACACGCAAGCTGGAACTGGCCCGCGCGATAAATGACCTGGCGAAACGTGAGCCGCTGGTGGCCGAGCATGCCATCGCCGCAGAAGAAGTGCGTCATGCGCAAGAGAGCGTGCAACTGGCGCGCGCCGCGCTGACCCAGGCCGAGCGACAATCGCTTGCGGCGCATGCACTGGTCGACGGCACTCCGGTGGAAGGCAACCCGGCGGTTCTGCAGGCCAAGGATGCGTATCGCGGCGCGTGGATTGCCGTGCGGCGCAACGCGGTGGTGGCGCCGGTTTCCGGCTACGTTGCCGAACGGAGCGTGCAATTGGGACAGCACATTCAGGCGGGAGAAGCGCTCATGACCGTGATACCGCTGCACGCGCTCTGGGTCGACGCAAACTTCAAGGAGGGGCAACTGCGCAATCTGCGCATCGGCCAAAAGGCCGAGGTGCGCAGCGACTTGTACGGCGGGTCCTTTATTTTTCACGGTCACGTGGAGGGCATGTCGGCCGGAACGGGGGCCGCATTTTCGTTGCTGCCGCCGCAAAACGCCTCCGGCAATTGGATCAAAGTAGTGCAGCGGGTGCCCGTGCGCATCCTCATTGACGACAACGATCTGATCAAATCGCCGTTGCGAGTCGGGCTTTCCGCCACGGTAACGGTCGACACCACTTCTTGGGACGGACCGGTATTGGCCACGCAGACCGGCGATCGGCCGGTGGGCGACACTCAGGTCTATACGCAGGATCTGGAGCAGGCCAATACGGAAGCCGACGCGGTCGTGCGCAGCAACCTTGGCGCAGATCGCTAGCGCAAGCTCATGGCAGAACCGGCGCAATCGGCGCAATCGGTGCTAGCCGGCGAATACCCGCCATTGCACGGCGGCAAGCTGTTCTTCCTCACCGTCGCGATTGCCACCGCCTCGTTCATGGAAATCCTTGACATGACCATTGTCAATGTTTCCGTGCCCTCGATTTCCGGCAGTTTGGGCGTCACGCCGTCGGAGGGGACCTGGGCGGTCAGTTCGTACATGCTCGCCGCCGCCATCATGCAGCCGCTCTCCGGATGGATCGCCCGGCGCTTCGGCGAAGTCAGAACCTTCGTCACGTCGATTCTTTTGTTCATGGTCTTCTCGGCGGTGTGCGGCGTCGCCAACAGCCTGCCCATGCTCGTCGGCGCGCGTCTTGTCCAAGGATTCGTCTCGGGCCCCATGATGTCGGTCGCGCAGGCAATTTTGCTGCGCAATTACCCGCTTGAGAGGCGCGGCATGGCGCTTGGGTTGTGGTCGATGGTCATCATGATTGCCCCGATATTCGGCCCGATAATCGGCGGCTGGATTACCGATAACTTCTCGTGGCCGTGGTTGTTCTATATCAATTTGCCGGTGGGCGCGTTCTCGGCGATCGCGAGTTGGTCGATCCTGCGCCACCGCGAGTCGACCACCGTCAAGCTGCCCATCGATGTCGTGGGTCTCGCGCTTCTGGTCGTCGGCGTAGGCAGTCTGCAATTCATGCTGGACAACGGCAACGAAAAGGATTGGTTCAACTCACCCGTCATTCTCGCTGCGGCCGTCACCTCCGCCGTGGCCGTCGCGTTCCTCATCCCATGGGAACTTACCGACAAGCATCCGGTCGTCGACCTGCATCTGTTTGCGAAGCGCAATTTTCGTGTCGGCACGTGCACCCTGGCACTGGCCTTTTTTGCATTTTCAGGCGTCAACATCATTTTTCCGTTGTGGCTGCAAACGACCGTCGGTTACACGGCGACTTGGGCGGGGTTGGCAGTGGCGCCGGTCGGGCTCCTGGGTCTGGTGATCGCACCCATCGTCGGCCGCCATATGATGCGCTTGAATCTGCGGCTCGCCGCCAGTTTCGCCTTCTGCATTTTCGGCTTCGCGGTGTTTTGGACCGCGACGTTGAACGAGAGCGCCAGTTTCCTGCAGTTTGCGACGCCGCGCTTCATGCAAGGCTTGGGCATGGCTTTCTTTTTCCTACCCCTGAATCAAATCCTGATGTCCGGCGTTGCTGCGAATGAGCTGGCCTCGGCCTCGGGGGTCAGCAACTTCACGCGCACGATGGCAGGCAGCTTTTCGACCGCCATCACGGTTTGGATCTGGAACCGCCGCAGCGACTATCATCACGCGGTACTGACCGAACACATCAACAACGCCTCGCATTCATGGAGCCAATACCAGGCCCAGCTCGGTACCCGTCACATCGGCGGCGCGGGCGCGACCGAATTCGTGAATCAAGTCATTTCCAGCCAATCGGCGACCTTGGGCGTCAACGACGTATTCAACATGATGGGGCTGATTTTTCTGATGTTGATCCCCCTCATCTGGTTTGCGAAGCCGCCGTTCGGTGCGCGTGCGGCGAATCCGGCGCGCTGAATCAAGCGGCAAATACCTGTAGGATCATTGCCGTGACCTCACCGTATATCGTTGCCGTCGGCGGAACGCTGCGTCCCCATTCCACCACGGAGTGGGCGATGAGCCATGCGTTGCACGCGGCCCAGCGAATCGGCGCCCGCATCAAGCTCATCAGCGGTCCAGCTCTGCAGTTGCCGTTGTATCAGCCGGAAAATCCGCAGCGCTGCGAGGGCGCGCGCTTCTTGGTGGCCGAACTCGCCCTGGCGGACGGCATCATCATCGGCTCGCCGGGATACCACGGCAGCATTTCGGGGCTGGTGAAGAATGCTCTCGACTATGCCGAGGACCTGCGCACCGATCCGCGGCCCTATTTCAGCGGACGGGCCGTCGGTTGCATCGCCACGGCGGGCGGCTGGCCGGGCGCCATCAACACCTTGAGCGCATTGCGCGACATCGTGCATGCGTTGCGGGGCTGGCCGACGCCGTTGGGAGCCGCGATCAATTCCGCCGAGAGTGTCTTCGATGACAAGGGCAGGTGCTTGGTGCCGAGGGTCGGCCAGGTACTCGACCTGATGGCCGAGGAAGTGATGAGCTTTACGCGTTAGGACCGGCGGCGCGTCATGATCATGGCGCGGCCGCAGTCGAAAAGCGCCGCGCAGCTCCTCACGTTATGTAAATTCAAGAGACCTGGCCGGCATCCGGATCGCCGTGGACGGCATCGCTCCTTAGACGACGAACGTCACACTCCCGACTTGAACTGCGTCGCAGATTACACAGGCAGACGCCCGGTCCTGCGCGGCGCCGGTGTTTCGCCATAGTCGCGCGCCGGATGACCTGCTAAAAGCCATCTGCTATGACGCTCAAAACCGCACAGGAGAGTGACAAACTCAGCGGCAGCGCGGCGGAAGCGGCGCAAATGGCCATCGAAGCGGGTCTGGTTTACGTGTCGGATACCGAGCCCGGAATCCGCCGCTTGCGCGCGGGCCGGGGCTTTCGCTATATGACGCCGGAAAATCGCCGCCTTGCCGCCGCGGAGGATTTGAAGCGCATCGCCAATCTGGCGATTCCGCCCGCTTATCGGGACGTCTGGATCACGATGAAGCCCCGCGGGCATTTGCAGGCGACCGGCCGGGATGCGCGCGGGCGAAAACAATATCGGTACCACACGGAATGGCGCGAGCTTCGCGACAGCGCGAAATTCGGAAGGATGGTGGCGTTCGGTGATCAACTCTCGAAGCTGCGCCGCGTTCTCAAGCGCGACATGGCGTTGCCGGGATTGCCGCGCGAGAAGGTGTTGGCCGTGGTCGTGAGCCTGCTCGATGCGACTCGCATCCGGATCGGCAACACCGAGTACGCGCGCGACAACAAGAGTTTCGGTCTCACCACCCTTCGCAACCGCCATGTCAGCTTTATTCGCGACGGGCGGGCGGTGCTGAACTTCCGCGGTAAGGGCGGAGTGCCCCATGAAATACTCATTGATGATAAGCGCATCGCGAAGATCGTGCGCCGCTGTCAAGAGATTCCGGGACAGCACCTCTTCCAATTCATCAACGACGAGGGACAGCGCTGCCCCATCGATTCCGGTCAGGTCAACGACTACCTTCGCGAAGCGATGGGCAACGACTTTACGGCCAAGGATTTTCGTACCTGGGGCGCAACACTGTACGCCATCACGCTGCTGGCGCGCGCGCCGCTTCCTGAGGCGGACGGCGAAAGGCCGTTCAAGAAGACGATTGCCGAAGTCGTCAAGCAAGTCGCCGCGCAATTGCGCAATACGCCTGCCGTCTGCCGCAAGTCCTATATCAATCCGGCGATATTCGACAGCTGGCGATCCGGCAGCATTCACGAGAAGATAGACGGGAAGCTATCGGCGGCCTCCGCGCGCAAGGCGGAGGCGCTGGTACTTGCGTTTCTGCGTCAGGAGAGCGGCGCGGGCACCTCGGCCACGGGTTGCCGCCCGCCGTTCGCCGATCATTGAGGCCTATTCCGGGGTCGCGATTCGCCTTAGCGCTATACTGAGCTCCGACTCATGAGTGTCGTACTACGCCATCTATGAAGAGAGACGAAATCAGGGAAGCGCTCAAACGGCAAGCCCTCGACTATCATGAGTTCCCCACACCGGGGAAATTATCGGTCACCGCCACCAAACAATTGCTGAACCAAAGCGATTTGGCGCTCGCGTACTCGCCGGGGGTGGCCGCCGCCTGCGAGGCGATTGTCGAAGACCCGCTCAATGTGTTTCGCTTCACGGCGCGCGGCAATTTGGTCGGCGTGATAAGCAACGGCACCGCCGTGCTGGGGCTTGGGGCCATCGGACCCTTGGCAGCCAAGCCGGTGATGGAAGGCAAGGCCGTCTTGTTCAAGAAGTTCGCGGGCATTGATGTTTTCGATATCGAGATCGAACAGCGCGATCCGCAGAAGCTGATTGACACGATTGCGGCGCTGGAGCCGACCTTCGGGGCGATCAATTTGGAGGATATCAAAGCCCCGGAGTGCTTCATCGTCGAGCGCGAACTGCGCCGCCGCATGAAAATCCCGGTGTTCCACGACGATCAACATGGAACGGCCATTATCGTGGGTGCGGCCTGCCTCAACGGCCTGCAAGTGGTCGGCAAGAGCATCGGGCAGGTCAAGATGGTGGTGAGCGGCGCCGGGGCAGCGGCCCTGGCCTGCGTCGACCTGCTGTTGGATCTGGGGCTTACGCGCGAGAATGTGTGGTTGGCCGACCTCGCCGGGGTCGTCTACCAGGGACGGGCGGAACTCATGGATCCGGATAAGGCGCGCTTCGCGCAAGCCACGGCGGCGCGCACTCTGGCGCAGATCATCGGCGGCACGGATGTCTTCTTGGGACTGAGCGCAGGCGGGGTGTTGACGCAGGACATGGTGAGGTTGATGGCACCAAGGCCGCTGATCCTCGCGCTCGCGAATCCGACGCCGGAAATTCTGCCGGAAGAGGTCCGCGCCGTGCGCGATGATGCGGTTATCGCGACCGGGCGCAGCGATTATCCGAATCAGGTCAATAACGTGCTGTGCTTCCCGTTCATCTTTCGCGGCGCGCTGGACGTGGGCGCGACGACCATCACGCGGCAAATGGAAATTGCGACCGTGCACGCCATCGCGGAATTGGCGCGCCAGGAACAAAGCGATGTGGTGGCCGCCGCCTACGGTGGCATCAAGGATCTGGCCTTCGGCCCTGAATACTTGATCCCCAAACCCTTCGACCCGCGCCTCATCGTCAAAATCGCCCCGGCGGTCGCCAAGGCTGCGATGGAATCCGGCGTGGCGACCAGGCCGATCCAAGATCTGGATGCGTACGGGCAGCGCTTGCTGCAGTTTGTCTATCACAGCGGGACGCTGATGCAGCCGATCTTCGCCGCAGCTCGCCAGGTGGCCTTGGAGCGCAGCCGCGTGGTCTACGCGGAAGGCGAGGATGAACGCGTGCTGCGGGCGGCGCAAATCGTGGTGGACGAAAAGCTTGCCATGCCCATATTGGTCGGCCGTCCCGCGGTGATTGAGCGCGCGCTGACGCGGCACGGGCTGCGGCTGCGGATCGGGGCGAATGTCACGATCGTCAACCCTGAACGGGACGAGCGCTTCCGCGAGTACTGGCTGGCGTACCATGCGCTGACCGAGCGCGGTGGCGTGACCGCGCAATATGCGCGGCTGGAAATGCGCCGGCGCACGACGCTGATTGCCGCCATGCTTTTGAAAAAGGGTGAGGCCGACGGAATGATCTGCGGCACCATCAGCACGACGGCGCGACATTTGCACTACATCGATCAGGTGATCGGCCATCGGGTGGGTGCCACCGTGTACGGGGCGATGACAGGACTGATTCTGCCCGGACGTCAGGTCTTTTTGATCGACACGCATGTAAACCTCGACCCAACCGCGACGCAGCTGGCGGAACTGACCCGGCTCGCGGCGGATCAACTGTCGGCTTTCGGACTTGTGCCGAAGGTGGCGCTGCTCTCGCATTCGAATTTTGGATCCAGCAATGCTGCCTCGGCCGTCAAGATGCGCGATGCCCTCGCGCTGCTTCGGGCTGACATGCCGGAACTCGAGGTGGATGGAGAAATGCACGGCGACGCCGCGCTCGACGAAGCGGCCCGGCGGGCTGTGCTCGAGCGCAGCACGCTGCACGGCACTGCGAATCTGCTGGTATGCCCCAATCTGGACAGCGCCAGCATCGCCTATAACCTGCTCAAGTCCGCCGCCGGCCAGAACGTCTCGGTAGGGCCGATTCTGCTCGGCTGCGCGGCGGCGGCCCACATTCTCACGCCCGCGGCCACGGTGCGGCGGCTGGTCAATATGACCGCGATTACCGTCGTCGGTGCGAACAAGGCGCTCAAGCTCGCCGCGAGAGGATCCCGCTAAACCGCAAGCCCGGAGGACAATGTCATGCAACGCAACAAAGTAATGTCGGTTGCCGCCGCGATCGTCATGCTCGGCGTCTCGGCGGTCGGCACGGTTGCCGCTGTCGCGGCCGATTCATCGGCCGGTCAGGTCACCGGCAGGTGGGAACATCACCATGCTCACTTCAGCTATTACGGGATCACGGCCCTGTACAGCTGCGATGGATTGGAGACCAATATTCGGTCGCTGCTGCTGCACTTCGGCGCACGCAAGGATGCGACCGTCAGCGCGCGAGGATGTCCGAATGGGAGCAGCGTTCCCGGCTACAACGCCATAGTCGACCTCGACTTTTATTCTCTCTCGCCCAGCACCGACCCCACCGGCAGCGATGCCGTGCAAGCTCGCTGGGTGCCGGTGCGCGTGAGTCCAACGCACCCGTATTTCATGGGCCGTGGGGATTGCGAGCTCATTGGCGAGCTGAAAGATATTCTGCTGAAGAATTTCAGCTTGCGCGAGCTGAGCTATCGCGCCGACTGTGTGCCGCACCAGGTGAACATCGACGACTTTGGCATCAAGGCCGACGCGCTGAAGCCGCTGCCGGCCGCTCCCCCGGGCGCTGGGCGAGGTTAGCCCGCTCGCGGCCGCGCGGCATGCTCGGACCGTGTCTTAGTGCGGGTAGGCCCGATTCTTCCAGCTTGCACCTTTGCCGCGCCAGTAATCCACGGCGGAGGCGCTCGTGGCGGCCATGTAGAACAGCGCCGTCAACGGCAACGCAAACACCCACAACACATTGCGCTGATAGCGCATCAGAGTGGGGATGTAGCTGAGCGCGGCAAGCAGACACGCAGCCAGGCCGCAGCCGGAAACCCAGCCGCGGCCGAAGACTGCTTCCCACGGGGGTACCAGCCATACAATGCTGAGCGCGGCAATCGTCAGCAGCAGCAGCAGCGTCGAATGGCGCAGCTGGGTGAAGGCGGTGCGCGAAATCATGTGCCACATGTCGGACGCCTTCGCATAGCGCCGGATCGATACAGCCAGTTGGGAGTGTCCCAGAAAAATCGCGCCGCCTCGCTTGACCGCCTTCGCCAAGGCCACATCGTCGATCAAGGCCTCCCTGATCGCCTCGACGCCGCCCATGCGTGCAAGCGCGTCGCGACGCAGTAGAACGGTGCCGCCGGCAGCCGCGGCGACGGCAGAGCGCGGATCGTTGACCCGGGCGAAGGGGTAGAGCATCTGAAAAAAATACACAAACGCCGGGACCAGCATGCGCTCCGCAAGGCTGGTGCAACGCAGCCGTACCATTTCACTGACCATATCCAGCTGCGAATCCATTAGCTTCGCCACCAACGAGGCCAGATGCGCGGGCTGGTGCACGATATCGGCATCGGTCAGCAGCACGATTGGGGAATGGCCCGCCGCAATGCCCTCGTGCAAGGCCCAAAGCTTTCCCGACCAGCCCGCCGGCTTCGAGTTCAAGCGAATGATCCGAAGGTTTGGCGCCTCTCCGGCCAGCGAGGCGGTGCCGTCGGTCGAGTTGTCGTCCACCAAAAAGACGCGCACGCCACCCGCATAGTCCTGCGCCAGCAGCGATCCGATGGCTGCTTGAATCGTCTCGGCTTCGTCGCGGGCAGGTACGATGATATCGACGTCCGGAATATCGCGCGGCACTGCCGGCGACAATTGCGGACGCGAGCGCCAGAATTCGCCGTGCGCAAAGACCAGGTATAGCCACGCGCCCAACGACAACACTGCGATCATCGCCGCTTCGCCCGCGTCAGATCGGTTGTTCCAAGGATTTCGCCAAGGGAGTAAACAGCTTGGGCCCCGAAGCGGTCATGTACCAGCAGTCCTCCAAGCGGACGCCGAATTCGCCGGGTATATAGATCCCGGGTTCGTCCGAAAAGCACATGCCTGCTTGCAGCGGCGTGGCGTCGCCGTGCACGAGGTAGGGAGGTTCGTGGCCATCCACGCCGATGCCGTGGCCGGTGCGGTGCGAGAGGCCGGGCAGTTTGTAGCCTGGGCCCCAGCCTTCGCTTTCATAGTACTTGCGCACCGCGTCGTCGATGGCGCCGACAGGAGTAGCGATTTTGGCCGTTTCCAAGGCGAGTTCCTGGCCGCGTTTGACCGTATTCCACACCTGGCGCTGCCGCGCAGTGGCCCGGCCGACCACCCATGTTCGCGAGATGTCGGATACGTAACCGTGCACGGTGCAACCGCAGTCCATGAGAACCACGGAGCCCTCGCGTATTTGTTGCGGCTGCACCGAGCCGTGAGGATAGGCGGAGGCTTCGTTGAGGAGCACGAGTGAAAAATCGGGGACACCCCCGAGCGCAATCGTCGCTTTCTCCATGAGCGCCCCGATGTCGGGCCCGCTCATCCCCACGGTGACCTGCGCATGCACTTGGCGAAGCGCTGCAATCGTTACGTTGTTTGCCATCTGCAGCAACGCTACTTCAGCCGGGGACTTGATCAGTCTGCACGCCCGTACGATCTGATCCGCCGGAACGATTTCGTAGTCGCTCGATGCCTGCCGGATGCCGGCCACGATGAAAAATCGAATCGTCGATTCGGCGGCCAGAAGGCCGGATTTGATGCCGCGGCCTTTCAGCCCCTGCACGACTTTCTCAAACGGATTCTCATGCTCGTCCCAGGGCCTGACATCGCCGCCGACCTGCAAGCTCTCGCGAACCGAGGGTTCCTCGAAGGCGGGAGTCACGACGAGTACCTCGCCGGCGGCGGGGATGATCGCCAGCGTCGTGCGCTCGGATCGGCGCCAGTGAATGCCGGTGAAGTATTCCAGGCTCGAGCCCGATTCGACCAACAGCGCCGCGACATTGCGCTGCGCCATGAGGGCTTGAGCCTTATCGATGCGCGCGCGGCGCTCTTGCGCGCTGATCGGCTTCGCGCCGCCGGTCAGCGATCCTGGCATCGGCGCGGCGGCTTTGCCGGCACTGGCGCCGGCGGCGAGCAGAGGCGAGGCGGCCGCACCCTGCAAAAAGACTCGTCTGGACAGCATGGGAATCCTCATTTGAGCGGCACTCCATCCAGGATACTGCAAATCGCTTTCGTGGTATTCGAAGCGCCGGTGTTTCTTCAGATTTCCGCGGCGAGTCGATCGGCCAACAGTGCGATACAGGCGCTGAGCGCCGCGGCGACGTCTGCGTAACTCTGCGGCTGGTCCCCGCTGACAAAAACATCGCGGCCGAGTTTTTCCTTGCCGGTGCGCGCGTCGCTCACGCGCCAGTGAGTCTCGATGCTCAGGTGATCTCCCAGCCGCGCGGTCACCCGGTCTACCTCGACCGCGACCCTCACGATGGGTAGGCCCGCATTGTGGGAACTCTTCGGCAACACAACGACATCGCTGCGCCGCCGCTCGATGTCCCGGCTCAAGGAGGCCGTCACCAAGTCGGCGAGCGGTGCAGCCCAGCGTTCATGATCCATGACGAGCACACCGTTAGGTGCGGCAATCACCATTTCGCCGCGGTCAACCAGCGACGGGAGCGTGACGCTCACGGTGACCTGGCGGTCAAACTGCGAGCGCGACTCCGCCGTCGCCGCCGGCTGGGGGTCCAGGACGTAGAAGCGATCTCGCTGACGCGTGACGCAACCTGACAGCAGGAGCAGGGCGCAAAGGACCAGGTTGAGCGATTTCAAGGCGAGGCTGCCGGTTTGCCGCGTAGCAGGGATTCGGGATGACGTTCGAGATAGTCGGCCAGGGAGCCGATGGCTTTCGCGGCGCGGGACACCTGCAGCAGGGTCGAACCCAGATCGTTCTCCAGCGGTGCATCCTGTCCCAGCAATTCCTTGGCATTCTTCAACGCCGCTTGCGCTTCGGCCAGGGTAGCTTGCACTTGGGGTGCGAGATTGGCGTCGACGTTGTGCAAGAGCTGATCCGCGCTCTTCAGCGTCTGATCAAGCGAGTTCATCGCACCCATCAGCCGCGCCGATAGCTGATCGAAAGGCACCTTGCTGAGTTTCTTCGCAATCACGCCGACGGAGTCCTGGATGTCCTCGAGACTGCCGGAAATGGTCGGAAAAATCGCCGGCTGCTGGGTCCAGGCGACTTTCTCGACGGCGACATCGCGATGCATATCCAGTGAGACGAACTTCTGACCGGTCAACAGATTGCCGGTTTTCAGTTCCGCGCGCAGGCCATGCGCAACCAAGTTGTCGATCAGCGCGCGGCTGTCGATTTGAGCGTCCCCGGCGCGTCCGCTGTGCTGCGTGCGTCCGCGCAGCCTTTGAGGATACAGATCGATCACTACCGGAAATGCGAGCAACCCCAAGCGCTGGTCGTACTCCACATCGACGCTTTTTACTTCGCCCACGGTGATTCCTTGCAGATCTACCGGCGCGCCGGCGGAAAGACCGCGCAGCGTGCCGCCGAAATACAGGACGAAGGGCCTGACTTCGGTCTCAGCGGGCCGCATCGCGCGGTCTTGATCGTTGAAGAGACTAAATGACGTATCCGCCGCGACGCGCGCGGCCGGGGCACCCGGCACGGTTCCAAAGGCAACGCCGCCCTCGAGTATCGATGCGAGCGATTCGGTGCGCAACTTGACGCCGTCCGCGTTGACGGACATGTCGATTCCGCTGGCTTGCCAAAAGCGCGTCCGGTCGGTCACGTACACATCAAAGGGCGAGTTGATGAACACCTTGATGGTGACACCGGTGCCGCCCGAATCCAGCGTATAAGCAACAACCTGGCCGGCGCTGATGTGCCGATAGAATACCGACGAGCCGATGCCCAGGGATCCCAGATCATCGGCATGCAGGATGAATTCGCGTCCCGGCAGATCCGCCGTCACGATGGGTGGAACATCCAATCCCACGAAATGGTCGCGCCTCGCGCTCGATTGACCGACGTCCACGCTGATGTAAGCGCCGGATACCAAGGTGGCCAACCCCGAGACGCCGGCACCGGACACCCGGGGGCGCACCACCCAAAAGCGGGTATCCTCGACCAGATACGAGCGCGCGTTGCGATGGATGTCGGCCGTCACAATCACTTCCTTACGGTCATCGCCGACGCGAATGTCGCGAACCTCGCCGATTTCAACGTCTTTGTAGCGTACCTTGGTCTTGTTCGCCTCCAACCCTTCGGCGTTCTCAAAGCGTATTTCGATCGATGTGCCTTGGGCGAGCTTTTCTCGAACGACCACGAAGCCGCCGGCAACGACCACCACCGCGGGAAGAATCCACACCAACGGCAGCCGTCCCCAGACAGATCGCGCCGGCACCGCTGCGGGCAGATCCTCGAGGTCTGCATGCGGTCCGGCGCTCACGGCGGCGCTTCCCACAACAAGCGCTCATCGAATGTGCGCGCCGCGAACATGGTCAAGATCACGACGGCGCCGAATGCCAATGCACCCCAGCCGACGGCGACGAACGCGAGGGATTGAATTTGCACCAGCGCGACCAGCAGCGAGATGGCGTAGACATCGAGCATCGACCAGCGTCCTATATATTCGACCATACGAAATAGCTCGCTGCGTTGCCTTCGATAGCGCGGCGAGCGGCGCCAGGCTGAAAAGAGTACCACGCTCAGTGCAATGATCTTCAAGAGCGGTACGACGATGCTGGCAATGAACACCAGAACCGCAATGGGCCACGATCCGGAGTGCAGCAACACCAGCACGCCGCTCATGATCGTGTCCTTTTCCTCATCGAAAATCGTGCGGGTATACATCACCGGCAAGAGGTTCGCCGGTATGTACAACAGGGCGGCGCACAGCAACAGGGCGGCCGTCAGCGCCAGGCTATGCGGCTTGCGTTGATGAAGATGGGCGTAGCATCTGGGGCAGCGTGGGTACGCCACCGGCGAGGCGCGCAGCGTGGCGCGGCACTGCAGGCATACCAGCAGCCCCAGGCTCTTTCCCGTCGCGGGTGCCCTCACGTGCGGCACCGGTCGACCCAATGCCAGAATTGGCCCGGGGTCGTGCGGCTGGTCAGAGCGGCCAGCGCCAGCATGAGCACTGCACATGACCACAGCGCCACGCCGGGAATGACGCGCGCGTAAGCCGACAGCCGCACCAGGGCTACCAGGGCGCCCAACATGAATACTTCCACGAAGATCCACGGACGTACCTGCGTGAGCAGCCTGAACACGGCGTCCTGGCCCGGTGCCCGGCGCGCGCGCCGTAACGGAATGAGCTGATACAGCAGACCTGCAATCTGCAAAATCGGCCCGAGCACGGTGGTGATGAATACCAGCAGTGCCAGGCCGATATGGCCTTGTGAGTAAAACGCACCGGCGGCGCCCAGGAGCGTCGTTGCGCGAGTCGCGCCATTGGCGTGAATGACGACCAGGGGGTAGGCATTGCTCAGGAAAAACAACACGAGTGCACACAGTGCGAGGGCGATCGCGGCATCAATGCTGCCGTTTTCCGCACGCTGCAACGGTGCCCGGCAGCGGGCGCAGCGCGTGCTCTCGGACGCCGGCGCCATGGCGGCGCGGTGTGCCAAATCACACGAGGGACAGACGATAACCGACGACATTCTACGTGTTCTCGGACGGACGGGCGCAGGATCTCAGTGCGGTTTTGCGCCGGTCTCCATGAGCAGTCGCGTGAAAAGATACAACCTCGGCGTGATGCTGTTGAGGTCGATCCATTCGTGGTCGGTATGAAAATCGCCGCCGACATACCCCAGGCCATCGAGCGCCGGCGTTCCCACGGACATGGCGAGGGCCGACTCCGACGCGCCGCCATTGCCGGACAGCTCGAGGGTTTTGCCGATCTCCGCATAAATGGCGCGCGCGCGCGCCGCCAGAGCATCGATTTGCGCGTTCTCGGTCAAGGGCGGGAAGTTTGGATCGTGTGAAATCGTCACGGTCGTGTCGGGGACTTGGGTGTTGCGCGTGCCGGCTTCGATTTTCGCAAGAATCATCGCGAACTCTTCCGGTTTGCGGTAGCGGACATTGAGCGTCGCTTCAGCCTGGTCGGGAATGATATTGGCGCGCTCTCCGGCGCGCAAAACCGTGAGGTTCGCCGTGATACCGCTGCCGGAGAGGGGAAAGGCGCCCTGCAGGGCGCTCAGCTGATGCAGCAGTTCGACGGCGGCATTGCGCCCGTCCTGCGGCGCCACGCCGGCGTGCGCGGCGCGGCCTTTGACCTGGATGCGGATGTTGGCCGAACCTTTGCGCCATACCGTCAATGCATCCGGCGGATCGGCGGGCTCCATGTTGAATTCCACGTCGTGTTCGCGGGCGAGGCGCTTGATCAATTGGGTCGAGCCCGGCGAGCCGCGTTCCTCGCTGTCGTCCAGCAGGAAGGTAATCGTTGCGAAATTCCTGAATCCCATGTCATGCAGGATTTTCAGCGCCGTGAAGGCGTTCACCACGCCCGCTTTTTCATCACCCACGCCCGGGCCGTACGCGCGCTCCCGGTCCATGCTGAACGGCCTCGCGGCTGCCGTGCCCGGGCCGAAGACCGTGTCGATGTGCGCGATGATGAGGATCTTGCCCTTGCCGGTGCCGTGAAAAACGGCAACCAAGTTGTCGGGTAACCCCGGCGCCTCGGCCGGTTCGGTGCGCACCTCGGCGCCCAGCTGCACCAGCCGCGCGCGCAGCACGGACTCGACCTTCGTGCCGCCCTCGACATCGCCGGTTCCGGAATCGATATCGACGATCTCCTGCAGCAGCTCCAGCGCCACGGCGCGGTTGGCTGCCGCTGCCTGATATACCCTGTCGTTGCGAGGCGGGGCAGCCAGGGCGCCGTCCACGAGCATTGCGATCAGGACGGCGGGTGCGAGGCCCGCCAGGACTCTTATTGCGTTCACGGTGTGCTCCCCAGTAGCTTGCAGCGAAATTAGCACGTGCCGCGGTTGCGGTACCGCAATTTCGGCGCGCAGCCGATATTGCCGTTTACAATTTGCGGCAATTGCCGCTTTTAAACCATTGGGGCGGCGGGTTGCTCTAATTGGGCATGATGCATATGCTGCAGCCGGATTTATCCATGGATTTGAGCAGTGAGCCGTCGGATACGATCGCCGCGGCCGCCGCCGGCGACAGGGCTGCCTTTGAACGCCTCTATCGGCAGTTTTCGCCGCGTATTTACGGCCTGTGTCTGCGGCTCACCGGGCAGCGGGAGGCGGCCGAAGATTGCACGCAGGAATCGTTCGTTGCCGCCTGGCGTGCCTTGGGCCGTTTTGAACGGCGCAGCCGCTTCTCCACGTGGCTGCACAAAATAGCGGTCAATTGCGTGCTGTCGCGCCGTAAGGGATTGCGCGCTGCATACGAGGTTGCCGAGCCCTGGGCGGGCTTGCCCGAGCGGGCCGATCCGGCCGGCGCCGCACCGCCGCTCGATATCGAGCGCGCCATTGCGGCGCTGCCCGACGGTGCCCGGCACGTGCTGGTGCTGGTGGGTATCTACGGCTTCAGCCATGCGGAGGCGGCCGGCGCGTTGGGCGTCGCCGAGGGAACCAGCAAAGCGCAATTGCATCGTGCTCGCCAGCTGCTGACCTCGACGCTCGGACTGGAGGAATCATGAACGATCGCCGACAAGAATCTCTGGATAAGCTGATCGAGAGTTTGCCGAGGGAGGTAGTACCGCCCGGTCATGTGTGGCCGGGTGTCGCGGCCCGCCTGTCCGGCCGGCCACGGCGGATGCCGCCGATGGCCTTGGCCGCCGCCGTCGCGATCGCCGCCGCAGGCCTGGCCAGCTTCTTCACCTGGACAGTGCTGCAGAGCCCGTCGGTGCCGCGTGTCATTCAAGGCTTGACGGCTACTGCCTCGTTCGACGAGCCGCGCGATCCGAAATACGTGCTGGCGCGCGACTCGATGGAAAAGACTTTTCGCGAGCGGCTCGCGCTGCTCGAGCCGGCGACTCGGGCAAAAATTGAATCCAGTTTGGCGGTCATTCAATCGGCGCACGAAGACATCCGCAAAGCACTGGCCGCCGATCCGCAAAGCCCGGTGCTCGAACGGCTTTGGGAAAGCACCTGGCACGAAGAGTTTGACCTCTACGACCGCGTCGTACAGGCCACCCAACCCTCCATGACAAGGATTTGACCATGACACAGTTTCAATTCGCTCATCGGCTCGCAAACCCCACCCTCGTCTGCGGACTGGCGCTGCTCGGCTCGCCGTGGTCGCTTGCGTTCGCTGCGACGGCCATCGACGAGCATCGCCCGGCAAACCCTCGAGGCGCCGTGGAGATCGACAATGTCGCCGGATCGATCGACGTGCAAGGCTGGGACAAATCCGAAGTCGCCGTGACCGGAACGGTCGGCAAGGATGTCGAGCGCGTCGATGTGACGGACGATGGCAACCTCACGTCCATCCGCGTGGTGCTGCCCAATGGCCGTCACTGGGGTGGGCGGGACGGGGAAGCGCATCTGACCATTCGCGTACCGGCCAACAGTTCGGTCTCCACCTCCATGGTGAGTTCCGATCAGAAAATTACGGCTGTTCGCGGTGCTCTGGAGCTGCGGGCGGTCAGCGGCAATATCAGCGGCGAAGGCGGCGGGGACCTGCGCGCCAACGACGTGAGCGGCAACATTCACTTCACCGCGACCGCTGCCAAGAGAATCGAAGTAAAAGCAATCAGCGGCGACATCATCCTGAGCGGTGGCAACGCCGACGTGGAAGCCTCGACCGTGAGCGGCGATGCGCATCTGACGCTGGGGACGGTGTCTCGTGCCCGGTTCAAGACGGTGTCCGGCAGCGTTTCCGCGACGCTCGCGGCGGCTGCCGACGCCCAAATCGACGGTGAGTCGGTGAGCGGGAACATCACCTTGAACTTCGCTGGCGAGCCCGCGGCGGACTACGATGTGCGAACGCTGAGCGGTGCCATCGATAATTGCTTTGGTCCAAAGCCGGTTGCAGCGCGAGTCGGACCCGGCACGCGCTTGACATTCAAGACCGGCGAAGGCTCGGCTCGCGTGCATCTTTCCAGCAATAGCGGCGATGTAAAGCTTTGCACGAAAAAATGAACGCGAGGGCAGGTCAGCACCGCGCCGGGCGGAGTTTGGATCAGGCTGCTTGCTGCAGCGACTGAGCGGCGACGGGCTGCCGGCGCTCGATGGTCTCAACGGAAATGTCCCAAAGGCGGCCGGCGAGTGCCGCGTCATCGAGCAACGCGCTGCCCTTGGAGACCTGACAATCGTGCCAGTACTCGCCGGTCGTGCCCGCCACGCATGGATTGGCCGCCAGCAGCGTTGGTGTCGCGGCCGCCTGGCGCGCAGTCTTCGCGAACAGTCGCGCGGCAAATCCTGGCGTGAGCCGGGTACGGGCGACACCGGGGTCCGCCGAGTTGACCGCGATGCCGCGGTTGCCGAGACGACGCGAGAGTTCCTTGGCGTACAGCGCGTTCGCCAGCTTGGATTGCGCATAGAATGTCGCCGGCCGATAGAAGCGCCTGCCATCGAGATTATCGAACATGATGCCTTCGCGGGGCGCCAGGCCGATGCTCGCGCTGCTGCTGACGATCACGATGCGTCCGCTGCCATCGCGCACCCGGTCCGTGAGACCGTTCACCAGCATGAAGTGACCGATATGATTGGTCAGGAACTGCAATTCGACGCCATAGCGAGTCTGCAACGACGGCAGATTTGCGATGCCGGCATTGGCGACGATTGAGTCGAGCGGAACCGACAGCGCGCGAATCGCACGCACGGCGGCAGCGATCGAATCCAAGTCCATCAGATCGCAGGCCACCGGAAGACACGCCGGACTCGCTTGAGCGCATGCGCGAGACGCCGATTCCAGCGTTCTTGCCAAACCAATCACTGCTGCGCCGTTGGCGGCGAGTGCGTTCATCGTTTCGAGCCCAAGTCCGGAACTGCACCCGGTGACGATGACGCGTTTGCCGGTCAGGTCGATTCCGGCCAGGACCTGGTCTGCAGTGGAGCGTCGGCCGAATGGAATGGATGTCGTCATGGAGCAAAACCTTCAGGTCGGCGGCGTGCGCCGAGGTGCCTATTGAATCAAATATGTCAAGCCGGCTGATTGAGTAAATATTTATCTTTCAATCAGATACATAATATTACTACGAGACAACATCACATGTAAATCGCCGCCGAATCACCTGTCAATCACCATGGAGGTTGAATACATCTGCAAGCGGCAGCCGCGTTGGCATAATGAAGCTTCATGCTCACGGTCCCCAAGCTGCACCTACCCACCCTTGCTATCTGCGGTTCGGAGCAGCGCTTCCCGGTCCGCCGCATCTACTGCGTGGGGCGCAATTACGCCGATCACGCGCGCGAAATGGGCAGCGATCCGAGTCGCGATCTGCCATTTTTCTTCGGCAAACCGGCCGATGCAGTTGTCGGCGGCGGTCGGCTGCCGTTTCCCAGCCGCACGGCTGAGCTGCATCACGAGGTTGAAATGGTGGTGGCCCTGCATGGGGGCGGCGCCGATGTGGCCGTCGCCGATGCCGCAGCGTTGATTTTCGGGTCTGCCGTGGGAATCGATCTCACGCGGCGCGACTTGCAGGCCGATGCCAAGAAAAACGGACGCCCGTGGGACATGGCCAAGGGATTCGATCGTTCCGCGCCCATCGGACCTCTAAGGCGGGGAATGGCGCCTGCGTCCGGCTCGATTTCCTTGAGCATCAACGGGCAAATGCGTCAGAACGGCAACCTCAAGGACATGATCTGGAGCGTCGCGGAAATCATCGCGGCGCTTTCCGGCTATGTGGAGCTCGCGCCGGGCGATTTGATTTTTACCGGCACGCCCGCGGGTGTCGGCCCGATCAAGCGCGGTGAAGCACTGCGCGGGATGATCGCGGGCCTCGAACCTATCGAAATAACTTTTCAAGAGTGACCATCGCCATGCCCATGCTCCGCATTCTTTGTCTCATGCTCTGTTTTCCGCTCACCACGTGGGCGGCCGAGGACTATCAGCATCGCATCGCGCACGTCTTGTCGCAGACGCCGCTGATCGACGGCCACAACGATTTGCCATGGGAAATCAGGGAGCGCTACAAAAGCGATGTCGCCGCGATAGATCTGAGCGCCGATACCCGGCGTCTACCGCTGCAAGCCGGGCAGGCCGCATTCATGACGGACATTCCGCGATTGCGGGCAGGACATGTCGGCGCACAATTCTGGTCGGTATGGATTCCGGTGAGCGTGCAGGGTTTTGAGGCCGTGCAAATGACCCTGGAACAGATCGATCTGGTGAAGCGAATGTCGGCGCAGTACCCGGCGGACTTCGCCATGGCCTACACGGCCTCGGACATTCGCCGCATCCACAAGAGCCATAAGATTGCATCGCTGATCGGCATCGAAGGAGGCCATCAGATCAACAATTCCCTGGCGGTGCTGCGCCAGATGTACGACGCCGGCGCCCGCTACATGACACTGACACACACGACCAATACCCCCTGGGCGGATTCGGCCACCGATTCCCCCGCGCACCATGGTTTGACGACTTTTGGAATCGAGGTCGTCAGGGAAATGAACCGATTGGGCATGCTCGTGGACTTAAGCCACGTTTCACCGGATACCATGCAAGCGGCGCTCGCCGTGAGCCAGGCCCCCATCATGTTCTCCCACTCCTCGGCGCGCGCCCTGGACGATCATCCGCGCAACGTTCCTGACGAGGTGCTGCGCGCCGTGGCCGCGAATGGCGGGATCGTGATGGTCAATTTCGCACCGCCGTATGTCTCCGCGGCCCGCAATCGCTGGGAGGCAGACCGCGCCGCCGAGAGAACACGCTACGACAGTCCGCCCTTTGCCGGGCTATATATCGGGCAGCCCGAGCGCGCCAAGGCGGCGCTGGACGCATGGGAGGCGCAGCATCCGAGGCCGGCGACGACACTTGCTCAAGTTGCGGACCACGTCGAGCACATTCGGCAGGTCGCAGGCATAGATCACGTGGGATTGGGGTCCGATTTCGACGGAATACCCGATGCACCGGTCGGGCTCGAGGGCGTGGATCGCTACCCGGCGCTGCTCGAGGAGTTGATGCGCCGAGGCTGGAGCGATGCTGACATCGCGAAACTGGCGGGGGAAAATCTGTTGCGCGTCATGGCCGCGGCGGAACAAGTCAGCTCAAGACTGCAGAGCGGGACAAGAAGCGCGGCGAATGCGCCTTCGCGTTGAGGACTGAGCCTGCGGACTTTGGGTGATATATCAATCACCACGAGTCGGTCGCGCGGCGCCAGGCGGCCTGGTACGTTGCTCGGCCGCGGCTGGCTAAGCTGAGATATGGAAAACGCGGCTTTACATCGTCGTGGCGTTTACGCTACGCACGGACAGCATTTCTTCACGCGCTATTGACATTACGATATCAACTAGTCGAATAATGCGTGCTGCGAGGCGCCTTTGAAAATATAAGCGCACCGAAATGGGGCCGCGACCAGCATCTGAAAGCGCTACGGCTATGGGGTTGCACGCGCTAGCATCGTGACGGCGGAATTGCCGGGTGTACGTATCGGATGGGGATGATTTCCAATGGACAAACGGTCTACCAGCCGTTTCAGGGGGATTGAAAAATGACGACCAGAACTGTGGCACTGTTGCTTTCAAGCGCAGTGTCCGTGGCATTTTCACTAGCCGCTTTTGCGGAACCCGCGCCGGCGCCGGCGCCTGCCGCCGCGGCCGCGACATCGCCCAGCGACGAAAATGCGATTGCGGAAATCGTCGTCACGGCGGAAAAACGCAACGAAAGCCTGGAGACGGTACCCGTCGCCATTTCAGCCTACACCTCCAAAACCCGCGATCTGATCGGGATCGAATCCATTCAGGACATGACGAACTTCACGCCTGGCCTGGCGTACACGACATCGCTGGACCGCGCTTTCATCCGCGGCGTCGGTCGGGAAACCAACAATCTGTCAACGAACCCCGGTGTCGCGACTTACTCCGACGGCGTCTACAATTCCAGCGTCGTCGCCGCGTCCGGCGACGCGATGTTCGAAGATCGAATCGAAGTACTGCGCGGCCCGCAAGGCACCTTGTACGGCCGTAATGCCATCGCGGGCACGATCAATTCCATTTCGAAGCGCCCGACCCCGGATTGGACCGCCGAGGTGCGGGCCAGGCTGGGTAATTTTCAAAAGCGCGACGTCGAGGGCTATGTGTCGGGCCCCATCAGCGACACCATGCGGTTCAAATTCGGCGGGTATCGCAATTATCAGGGCGATGGCTACTACCGCAACCTCCTGAATGGCCAGTCGGAAAGCAGCAATTTAGGCAGCGGAAATTTCTTTTATTGGGAAGGTCAGATCGAGTGGGACATCAGTCCCGATGTCGAATTCTGGATGAGGTTCGACCAATTGGGGTACACCGACGCCTATCGTACGCCCACCCAAATTATCGGTTCGTACGACTATGCCGCCTACCCAGCCTCAGCGCTTTCGCCGGGCGCCGCGTTCGGCGCGGCCAGCCAGGCCGGAGTGCAGCCGTCGGCCTCAAATCCGATATTGCCGAGGGGATTCTTACCGAATGTTCCGATATGCGCCACGAATCCGACCAACAACAACATCAATACCTACTGCCAGGACGATGGCAACACTGCCAAGCTGAGCAGGACGTACCAGGTCACTCCGCAACTAACCTGGCATACGCCGTGGGCGGCCGATCTCAAATACTTGGGCGCCTACACGACGTACTACTACAGTCTGTATAACGACTATGACAACACGGCGATCAGCTCTTACGTGTTTCCGGTCATTCCCGGCACGAGAGGCTGCGTGGTGGCTGATTGCCCGCCGCTCACCGTGTTTCCGCGAGTCTATTCGCACTACGTAGAGACGAAGAAATATTTCAGCAACGAAATCAACGTCACCTCGCACAGCGATTCGGCGCTGCAGTGGATCTTCGGTCTGTTCCAGTACAACGAACGCAATTACCAAACCCCCGGAACGTTGTACGAGCCGGGCCAGGCACAGCTCGCCACGCCGTTCAATTTCAACTTTACCGCGCGGGCGGCGCCGAATCCGAGCCGCGAGATCTATTTCCAGCAGCAGCAAATGCACAACAATTCCTATGCGGCTTTTGCGCAGACCGACTGGAAATTCCTGCCGACCTGGAAGCTCACCACGGGATTGCGCTATACCTACGATATCCTCAAAGGCGGCGAGCAATTTCGCGAACTCTGCTTCGGGTTGCCGGCTTGTCTCGGCAATATTTTTGGCGCCCTTCCGCCTCCCTATATCTTGGGCGCCTTTACGCCTGCCAACGACATCACCGCCGTCGCGGATCCGGCCATCCGTAATTGCTTCAATGGTATCGGTTGCAAGTACCCCGGCGTCCGGGGCACCCCCTATCTTCTGCCCAACGGCAATTGGGCCCGAGACTTGGCCGCCGACTGGCACGCGCCCACCGGCACACTGGGTCTTGAATGGACGCCCGATCCCAACACACTCGCTTATTTGAGGTACAGCCGTGGCTATAAGTCCGGCGGCTTCAACGCCAGCACGATCTCCGTGAACCCGGAGTCGCAGGCGGAACATCTCGATGCCATCGAATTGGGCGGCAAGGAAGTGTTCAACCGCTCGTTGCAAATCAACGGTGCACTGTTCTACTACAACTACAAGGACAAGCAGATCCCGTTGACGCTCGAGGGTAACAACGGTGGCCCGAACATTTCGTCCATCGTCAACATACCGAAGGTAACCTCGTACGGCGCGGAACTCGAGACGGTCTGGCAGCCGTGGGCGAATATGCAATTTCTCGTGGATTATGCTTACTTGAGTGCAACCATCAAGGGTCAAGCCGGATCCTGCGCGCCCCCGGTACCCGCCACTTCGTGCTATCAAAACGTCGTCAGCGGCGTATTCGAGAACACCAACGGCAACACCGTGCCGGAATCGCCCCGCAGCAAGATCGCGGTCAATGCCAACTACACCTGGCATTTCACGCCCGGTTCCTTGAACTATTCGGTCAGCTATATCTGGAAGGACAAGACGCACGACAGCATCTTCAACGAGCAGTATTTCACGGCACCGGAGTACAACCAGGTCGATATGCGCCTGTCCTGGAACGATTCGGCCGATCGCTTCACGATCTTCGGCTATATCAAGAACCTGCAGAGTAGACTGGGGTATGACGGTGTCGGCGCCTCTGCCGTGCTGAGTCCGGCGCCAGGCACCAAAGCCTGCGGCTTCAACGGTCCGTCCCCCTATTATTGCGACCAGGATTTGAGATTGACGCCGCCGCGCACCTACGGCGTCGAAGTGCAGTACCGGCTAAAGTAAAAGCGCATCTAAGGGATCGGCAGAATCCCGGATTGTCGATGTTGTAAAGGCCCTCTCACCGAGAGGGCCTTTTTTCTAGGCGCGCTAGGATCTATAGGATGGGTCGATTCGATCCAAGCGGCGCAGCAGCCCCGGCCAGACCAGCGCATGCGGACCTTGGTTGTTCGTCACCATGCGCGCCTGTTCCATGGCCGTATCGATAATACCTTGCTGAATCGGAATGAGCTCACCGCCGCCGGCCTGGGCCCGCACTTGGATGGCGCAAGCGGCCTCGAATGTGTACATCAGTTGCAAGGCCTCTGCGACGGTTCCGCCGACGGTCAGCAGGCCGTGATTGCGCAGCATGAGGTAACTCTTCTCGCCCATGTCCGCCACCAGCCGCGGCTTCTCATCATTGCGAAGCGCGAGGCCCTCATAATCGTGGTATGCCAAGCTCTGCAGCACGAAAATGGATTGCTGCGACAGGGGCAGCACCCCATGCTTTTGCGCCGACACGGCGACACCGTTCAACGTATGGGTATGCAGCACACAGCCGACATCGTGACGCGCGCCGTGGATTGCGCTGTGAATGGTGAAGCCCGCCGGATTGATCGGCCAGGGGCTGTCGCTCACCTTGTTTCCCTGCATGTCGATCTTGATCAGGCTGGACGCGCTGATCTCGTCGAACATCATGCCGTAGGGATTGATGAGGAAATGATGTTCGGGCCCCGGCACCCGCGCGGTAATATGGGTAAACACCAGGTCATCCCAGCGGAAGTGCGCGACCAGCCGATAGGCGGCGGCCAGGTCCACGCGAATTGCCCACTCTTCCGGCGAGAAACGCGCCGCGGCATCCGCGGCTGCGGGGACGGATTTCAGCATGGCTTGCTCCGATGATGAACTTAAGACCGATTCTACCGTAGCCGGCTGGCATAATGTTGAGAGCCCCGTGGACGCTGGAGGTATCCGGTTTGAGTTCTGCAGAGACCCGATCGCCCGTCGCCGACGACTGGGTGCAGCGAATGATCGACACACCAGGGCGATCGAGCCGCCTGAACAGCAGCGGCCATGTGACGCATTATCTGGAGTGGGGAGACCCGTCGAACACGCGGGTCATGCTGTTGCTGCACGGCTTTCGCGGTCATGCGCATTGGTGGGACTTTGTCGCGCCGTGGTTTGCGCAGGACTATCGCGTCATTGCCATCGATTTTGGCGGCATGGGAGATAGCAGTTCGAGGCTCGAGTACAGCCGCCGCGATTTCGTGGGCGAGGTGCACGCGACCTTGCAGATGGTAGGTCCACGGGACGTGACTCTGGTGGGCCACAGCTTCGGCGGCCGCATCGCCGTTTTTGTCGCCCACGAGTATCCGCACCTTCTCAAGAGGGCGCTCGTCATCGATACCAACATCGGATTTGCGGATCGACCGCTGCGCACCCGCTTTGAGCAGCGCCCCAAAAAGATCTATCCGGATCTCGCGACTGCCTGCGCGCGATTTCGCTTTGTGCCCGACGAGCCGCCCATCCTGCCGCGCATCATGCGGCACTTGGCGCAGCACTCGGTCAAACACCAGGCGGATGGCTTCACGTGGAAATTCGACGAGAAGCCGGTCGGCAGCGTCGGCTCGGAGCAAGTCGCCGAAGGCGAGTTGCTCAAGGACATCGAGGTGCCGATGGATTTTATCTCCGGAGAGTTCAGCGCGGTCGTGCCGCCGGCACTCGCGGATCGCATCGGCAAGGCATTGCGCAACGGCCGCGGACCCGTGGTCATACCGTGTGCCTATCATCACGTCCCGGTGGATCAGCCTTTGGCGCTGGTCGCGGCGATGCGCGCCCTGCTGATCTAGGCGCGGCCGGCGGCTACAGCGCCCGCAGGGCCGTCGCCACGGGCAGCCTGGCGGCACGAATGGCGGGAAACAGTCCACCGATCACGCCGATGACGCAGGCCCAGATGATCCCCAGCACCACCAGGGCGGGGGTCACCGCGAGATCGAATATCAACTGTCCGCCGAAGCCACCGCCTACCGAGTTGACCGAATAGCCGTTGAAGAGCACCCAGGCGATCAGCGCGCCGATCGAACCGCCGATGAACGCCAAGAGCAGCGCTTCGACGAAGACCGAGACGACCACCGGCACAGGACCAAAGCCGATGGCTCGAAGCGTGGCAATTTCGCGCGAACGGGTGCTGACGGCAGAGTACATGGTATTGAGGGCGCCGAAGATGGCGCCGATGGCCATGATTCCGCCGACGACGTAAGCCACGATCCTGAGAATCGCACTGATTACGGAAGACTGTTGTGCGGTGAAGTCCTGTTCGGTGGAAACATCCACTTGCAGTTGGGGATTGGTGGTAATTGCATCCTTGAAGACTTGGAAACCGCCCTGCGAGTCAAGCACGACCCATACGCTTTGTTCCCCGTTACCGCGCTGATACGCGGAATTCAAGGTCTGCTTGTCTGCGATGAGCTCCGAATCGTGCGAGGTGCCGCTACCGTCAAAGACGCCGACCACCGTCCACGTGGCGCCGCGCAGTCTGACCTGTGCGCCGAGATCAAGCCCCGAGTAGAGGCGTTGCGCGGACTTCCCCACGATCATTTCCGTCACGCCGGGGCGAAAGGCGCGGCCGCTGATCATCTTGATCTCGGGATGCACTGCGAAGCCATCCTGCGTAAAGCCGCGAAATGGCGCGGTCGCATCTTCTCCATCTTTCTTGGTCAAATTCACGATCAATAGAGTTTCCGGGGAGACCTGCGGGCGGCCGTCGCTGCCTTTCTTGATGCCGGCCGCATTCGCAATCGTCAATGCCGCGTCATTGGTCAAGACACTGACAATTTCCGCGCTGGCACCGGTTCGCACGACGATGGCGCGCGGCTCCGGCCCGCTCCTTTGCAGCGTCTTGATGAAGCCGGTGGACATGGCGAGCACTGATATCAACACCGCAACGACACCGGCAATGCCGATGACGACGACCGAGGAGGTGCCGATTCGTTGCGGCAAGCTGCGTATATTTATCGCAGAGACAGCGGCAATTTGCCTGAATGCGCTCATAGTCGTTCGCTATCGTCCTGCGAGTGCATCGACGATGTTGAGCCGCCGGGCCCGCAAGGCGGGCGGCAGGCCACTGACGAATGCCAGCCCGACTGCGATCAGCAGCCCGAAAATAACCACAACCGGCAGCAGCGTGGCAGGACCGAGCACGGAGCCTACGATCTTCATTGCACCCGCAGAAAGGATCAGTCCCACGACTGCGGCGAACACGCAGAGCATGAGGGACTCGATGAGGACGAGCACGGAGACCTTGCCGGCGGTGAATCCCAGCGTTTTCAATACCGCCAACTCCGGAATGCGCTCGCGCACGGATTGCATCATCGTGTTGGCGGTGAGAAACAGCAACGTGAACATCACCGCGCCGACGATCGAGTTGGCGATGAAATCGATGTCGGCAAGTTGCTTGAGTCGCGATTGCAACGCGGCGTTCTCGGTCTGCGTCCGAGTCTCATCGAAAGAATTCTCCGACAGCTTGTCTATTTGCGATGAAATCACCGCAGAATGCGCCGGGTCGTCTACCTGAACGATGAATTGATGCACCCGATGCCTGTCGAATTGCCGCGCCTCGTCCCAGTAGTCGTAATTGATCCAGAAAGCGGAGGCGAGGGGCGAGCCGTTTGAGCCCGGCAAGGGGTCGAAGATCCCGACGATATCGAAGGCCCAGTTGTTGCTGCCGTCATTGTTGGTCCAAATTGTCGTCCCCAAGGGAACCTTATCGCCGGGTTTCCAGGCGTATTTTTTTGCCAGCGGGCGCCCGATGAGCGCGCCGGGCCGAGTCGCTTTCATGGCCGCGACCTGCGCCGGGGTGATATTGAGTTCCGGATAGATGATTGCGAGCCTGTCTATGTTGGTGGCAAAGGCTGGAATGGAATTCTTTGCGTCCTGAAAGTATCCGCCGAAGAAACTCAGGTGTGCGATGTTGCGTACACCCTTCACGGTCGACATGCGGTCCATGAGGCTGGCCGGAATTGAATTGATGGCGCTCATGCGGCTGGTGGTCCACAGACGATTGTTGCGTGTGTCGCTGAGACCGGCCTTGATTCCCTGATTGATACCCTGCAGCAGACCAAACAGTAGAAAGGCGACGACAATGGACAGCATGGTCAGGATGGTGCGCGTTTTCTTGCGCCACAAGCCGGCCCAAACAAGCACGAAATACTTCATGCTGCGCTGTTGGCCGGGGTGTCGGCCAGGCGGCCCTTGTCGACATGCAGTATCCGCGAGGCGTGATCGGCGGCAAGCGGATCGTGCGTCACCATGATGATGGTCTTGCCCTGCTGGCGATTCAACGTTTGCAGAAGCCCGAGAATTTCTTCCGCGTTCTCGCGGTCAAGATCGCCCGTCGGCTCATCGCACACCAGCAACGTAGGATCGGCGACAAGCGCGCGTGCGATGGATACCCGCTGTTGTTGTCCGCCGGACAACTCGCTCGGCTTGTGCGTCGCGCGATCGGCGAGTCCGACGAGTTCGAGAACTGCCCGCACATTCTGCTTGCGCTGCGCCGATGAAAGATTGGTCAGCAGCAGCGGTACCTCGACATTGCGTGCCGCGGTCAGCACCGGCAGCAGGTTATAGAACTGAAATACGAACCCGATATGGCGCGCGCGCCACTTGGCGAGGTTGCCGCCGGACAGTTGATCGATGCGCTCGCCCGCAACCGTGACCTCGCCCCCGGTGGGCTGGTCCAAGCCGGCAATCAGATTGAGAAGCGTGGTCTTACCGGAGCCGGACGGCCCCATGAGCGCGAGGAACTCGCCCTGTTCCATCGAAAGATTCACGCCATGCAGCACCTCAACCGACTGTTTACCGCGTTGATAGCGTTTCACGACATTTTTCAGGGAAACCAGGGTGCTCATCGCTGCTCCTTACTGTTTATCGACGCGAACGCGCGCACCGTCGCTCAGCTTGCTCAAATCACCCAGCGCCACGGTGCTCCCGGGCTCGAGCCCGGCGGTGACTATTTGACCGGAATTCGCCTTCCCGCCGAGGCGCACGGCGCGCCGTTCAACCGTCGATCCATGCACCACAAAGACGATGCTCGCGCTGCCGTCGGTGATGATGGCATCGGCCGGGATGCTCACTCCCGGCACCGGATTTCTCTGGCCGCCCGCAGGACTCGGGTTGGTGTCGCTCAAAAACGCGACACGGGCACCCATCTCAGGGATGATGCGCGGATCCCTATGCTGGATGGCGATGCGAACCTTTACCGTCGCCTTGGCACGGTCGGCGGTGGGAATCATCGCAATGACCGACCCGGGTATATCCCAATCCGGATAAGCGTTCAGCTTGATGGTAACGGGCTGCTGCGGACGCACCCGATTGATGAAATTCTCGCTGACGTCCACCTCGACTTCGAGCGATTCCATATCGACGATGGTGCCGATGCCGGTGCGCGTGAAGCCACCGCCCGCCGATATCGGCGATACCATTTCGCCCGGCTGCGCAGCCTTCTCGGTGACGATTCCGGCAAACGGCGCGCGGATGACGGTATCTTCCAGGTTGCGCTCTGCCACCTCGACCGCGGCGCGCGCCGCATCGAGCCCGCGCTGCGCAATCAGGAGATTGTTGTGTGCCACGTTGAATTGCGCGTGCGACTCATCGAAGCTTTGCGCGCTGATGACGGCGGCCGCCTTCTGCTTTTCGCTGCGCTCGAAAATCGGCTTTGCGTCGTCGAATGCCGTCTGCGCGGAGCCGACGCCGGCCTCGGCCTGCCGCAGCTGGGCTCTGCTCTGTGCGAGCGCCGCCCGCCAATTGGCGTCGTCCAGCAGCGCGATGACCTGTCCGGCCTCGACGCGCTGTCCCTCCTCGAGCATGACCTTCATCACCTTGCCGGTGACCTTGGAAGACACGGTGGCGCGCCGCCGAGCCACGACGTAACCGGAGGCATCCAGCAGCGACGGTCCGGCGCCGGGCCCAGATCCGCTACCCGGCGCAGCTTGCGCCACGGCCGTCGTGATCGGCACGCCCGTAGGGCGCATCAGGTACCAGATCCCGGAGGCGGCGATGATGATGATGGCGGCGATGCCGGTCGCCCACCACTTGCCCTTGCCGCTCGAGGACGGCGGCTCGCTGCGATCGATGCGCAATTGATTGAGCAGCGCGGCCCTGTCCGTACCCAATCTTTGGTCGGTTGAATCGCTCATCGTCCAGTCGCTGCCCCCTGAAATGCGGTTTACCGCCTGCGCCCCATCGCCGCATGACCGGCAGTAATCCCAACAAACATCCCGGTGGTGGTTTTTTTGCCCTCGGATGACAGGCCGCGCGCCATTCTAGACGAATGCGCCCATTGTGGCGAAGGCGGGGCCCTCCGTGCCACTGATATATCCTGTCGCTCGAGCTAGCCTCATGGCATCATCGGAGCGCCAGAAGAAGGGGGAGTCACATGCTCAAGCGAAAGTACTTTGGGGCAATGGTGCTGGTGCTGCTCACCGCGCACCAAGTTGGCGCGCAGGCGGCGACGCCGTCGCACCCGCCGATCGCCGACGGCGAGATTCCGGAAGTCAAGCCTGAATCGGTGGGGTTTTCTTCCGAGCGGCTCGCGAGACTCGACGGTTCGATGCAAGCGCTCGTCGATGCCAGGAAGGTGGCTGGCCTAGTCACCATTCTCGCGCGGCACGGCAAGATAGTCGAAGCAAAGACCTACGGCTATGCGGATGTCGCCGGCCAGAAACCGATGCACAAGGACACGATCGTTCGCATCTATTCGATGACGAAGCCTATTACCGGCGTCGCCATGATGATGCTGTACGAGGAAGGGAAGTGGAAACCCAGCGATCCGATCGCGCGCTATATACCGGACTTCCGCGACCTGAAGGTTTACACGGGAGTGGACAAGGACGGCAAACCCACGTTTGACAAGCCGGGACATGCCCCGACGATGGGCGAGTTGATGTCGCACAGCGCCGGTTTTACCTATGGCTATTTCGGCGCGACACCCGTCGACAAAATGTACCAGGAGGCGGATCTCCTGAATTCACCGACGCTGCAGGAGTTTATCGGACGCGTCGCCAAATTGCCGCTGCTCTATCAGCCGGGCGAAGGCTGGGTCTACAGCGTTTCGGTCGACATTCAAGGCTACTTGGTCGAAAAACTCTCGGGCAAGACGTTCCCTAATTTTCTGCGCGAGCGGATCTTCTTGCCCCTGGGAATGAAGGACACCGCATTCTACGTTCCTGCGGAAAAGCTTGATCGCGTCGCGAGCATCTATCAAGGCGACGCCAATCCGGGCGTAAGCCCGATGCCGCGGGATCCTGGCATCAGCCAAGCGCCCGGAATGCCCTCCGGCGGCGGCGGCTTGTATTCCACGGCAAGCGACTATTTGCGCTTTGCCCAGATGGTGCTGAATGGCGGAGAGTTGAATGGCGTTCGGTTGGTGGCGCCGAGTTCGATCGAACTGATGCGCACGAATCACCTATCGGACGAGGTGAAGAATGCGAGGAAGTTCGGCATCGGACTGTACCAAATGCAGCCGGGTCTGGGCTTCGGCTATGACTTCGCGATTCTCGAAGATCCGCTCAAACTCGGCAGCGCGGCCGGCAAGGGAAGCTTCCTGTGGGATGGCATTGCCGGAACCTGGTTTTGGATCGATCCGACCAATGATGTGATGTTCGTCGGCATCGTGCAGCGCTGGTTGACGGCGCCGGGTGCACCCGATCTCGAGAACTTGTCGCGCGCTTTGACGTATCAAGCGCTGGTCAATCCGGCGAAGTGAATAGATCGAACGTGGAATCATCATGAAAACGATATTACTTTCTACACTTGCGGCCGGAATCATGTTCGCAGCCACTGGTTCGGCGGCAAGCGGATTGAGCGCGCAGGACTATGTTGAAATTCAACAACTCTACGCGCGATACAACATCGCAATCGACAATGGCGATGCCGAGGGATGGGCCGCGACCTTTACGCCGGACGGTGTTTTCAATACTTTCAGCGGACACGATGCGTTGGTCGGTTTCGTCAAGACTTGGCGTGAAAAACTCAACGGCGCCACGCGCAGGCATTGGAACAACAATCTACAGATTACCGGAACTTCAAGGGAAGCCAGCGCGTCGGTGTACTTGATATTGGTCGATTTCAGCACCAAGCCGCCTACCATACTCACTACGGCAACCTACACCGATAGCCTGATAAAGACGAAGGATGGCTGGCGATTCACCAAGCGCACAACCAAGGGCGATAGCGCGCCGCCTGCGCCCGGCTAGTTGAATCGTTTCATTTTCACTCCTTTGCGCCGGTGCGCGCCTTAGGCGGAAGCATGCTTGTATCGGTCACGCCTCACTCCCGCCTTCCCGCCGACCGCAACATGGCAGAGTTTTTCATTCTAAGAAAGCACCGGGGCAGGGGAGGCAGTCGAATCGCCGCGGAAATCATTTTTTCAATGAATCCCGGTTCATGGGAAGTCGCTGTGACGCGGAAGAATGCGCGCGCCCTGCAATTCTGGCGCAAGACCGTTCTACAATCCGCGAAAGCCTCGAATCTTCAGGAGCTGGATCTGCAAAATGACCACTGGAACGGGCCGGTGCTGCGATTTGACTGGGGTCAATCCGCGAGTGGGAGCCTTTTCTAAGCGAATGTGTCGATGCTGGTGCGCTTCCGTTGAACAGGTCGCACTGATGTCTTGCAACCGAAAATTGCATCAAAGGTAATATCGCTTCGTGGATGCCATCGACTGGCTGCTCGATTCGGATCCGGCAATTCGCTGGCAAGCGATGCGCGACCTCGCGGACGCCCCTCCGAATGCTGTCGCTGCGGAGCGTGCGCGCGTGCCGCATGAGGGGGTTGCCGGCCAAATCCTCGCCTGCCAGGGATCGGACGGTTCGTGGCACCGCGCCGGCGCCTCCGACTGGTTGCCGACACTTTTCACGATGATCTTCCCGACGATGAGCCTCGCGCAACGTCTGGTCGGCGAGCAGCTCAGCGACGGCGGTTGGAACTGCGAAGCGCCGAAGAGCGCACGCTCATCGTTCCACACCACGATCTGCGTGCTTGAAGGGTTGCTTGAGCATGAGCGTGCAGTCGGGTCCGCGCCAGAAGTCGTTGCGGCCAGGAGGCGAGGGCAGGAATACCTGCTCGAGCGGGGTCTGTTCCGACGGCGCTCGACGGGCGAGGTGGCGAATCCCGCGTTCCTCAAATTCGCGTTTCCGCCCCGTTATCACTATGACGTCCTGCGCGCGCTCGACTACCTCAGGAGCGCCGGCGTGCAACCCGACGCGCGGCTCGAAGGCGCCCTGCAAGTCGTGGAAAGCCTGCAACAGGCCGACGGTCGATGGATTCTTGATCGCGCGCACCACGAGACGCTCGCCTTCCCCTTCAGTGAGTCGGTGGGCGAGCCGAGTCGGTGGAACACGCTACGGGCGCTGCGTGTGCTGCGGTGGTACGAGCGGGCAGGGTCACCTCACGATCAGGGCCAATGCGCATAGGCCGGGTTGTGGCCTGGATTCTCAGGCCGCGAACCCGTGCTGCCGAGGCAAGATAGGTGACGGTAATTCAGTTTGGTTACTTGAGTCCGAGCGCCTGGCGCAGCTGCGGCGCGGTCATCAGGCGCGTATACACGGGCGTACCGACGTCGAACTCACGCGCGCGCGACAGGTTCCCCACCACCACCGGCTCAAAGCCGGCGTCCCTCACCAGCCGCTGCGCCACGGACAGCGCTTCGGGGTCGTCCCCGGCCAGGGGGATCGCGATTGGCTGCCCCTGGCGATGTGCCTCGTTCGCCAGTTCGCTGGAACCGATCGCGTTGAACGCGCGCACCAGCCGCACGCCGGGCAGGTAACGCGGCGAGGCCACGCCGGTGCCGACGCGGCGCGCCTCGAGCGCCATGTCGCCGTCGCGCTGCGGATAGGGATTGCCGGTATCGAGCACAATCTTGCCGGCGAGTTCCGCCTGGAGGTCCCGGCCGACCTGGGGCAGCGCGCCGTACGGCACCGACACCAACACCACTTCGCCATATAGCGCCGCCTCGCGCGGCGTACCGACCCTGGCCTTCGGCCCCAGCGATTGGGCCAGCGGGCGCAACTCCTCAGGATGGCGCGAGGAAATCAGCACCTCGTGTCCAGCCTCGACCCACAACCTCGCGAGCGTCCCGCCGATATGACCTGAACCGATGATGCCGATCTTCAGGGGCGCACCGCCCGCCGGCGCCGTCCCGGCCATCCCCGCGTGGGCTGCCAGCGCCACGGCCGCCGCGGTGGCGAGGCACTTTGCGAACAATTCTCGTAACATTGAAAAACTCCACTGTCAGTGCCGCTCGCCTCGGTTGTCGATATCGATGACCGGTGCCGTGCGCTCGTTGCGCTAAGGATAAACCGCGCATTCCGCGATAGCCATATTTTTGCCTATCCTGTCGTTCGGCGGCCCGCTGATCCGGCCCCCTGATGGAAGGCCGGATCAGTCATTTCTTGAGCAGGGCAAGGGTCTTACTCGTGATCCTCGGCATTGAGCTGAGGCTTGGTGGGCGTCAGCGTCCCAAATAGGCCGTCGGCATAGTCATTGATGCCTGCGGCAAAAAAGAGCGCGGGCCCGGTCGAGGCGTTGGTCGCGGTGCCGGCTTCGTTGTTGCCACGATTGTCGAATTCAATTCCCCACAGACCGTCGATGGCGATGGGCGAGCCTTTCGCATCCAGCAAGTTGCCGAGAAACTTGCCGCTCACGACGTTGAAGGCGGCGATGGTCCCGCCGAAGCGATTTCCGATCAACAAAGCATGACTGAAAAAACCAAAATCCTGAGGTGCGAGCGCGACTCCCCAAGGGGCTCTTAGCCACGGGCCATGCTCCAAGCGTTGAAGCAATCTACCCTGCGCCGTGAATACGTCGACCCAACCACAATCCTCGTCGCAATCGTCGTCAGTCCCATTCTTGGCGGCGTTTCGCTTGGCGTATGTCACGACCACGTTGGCGCCGACCGATTGCACGTTATAGGGAGCGAAGTCATGCGGAATCCGGTCGTCGTCAAATGCGTCCTCATCGAGAGGCACGCGCTTGAAATGCTTGTCGAACTTCTCAATGCGATTCTGGCCGAAATTCGCGGCGAGAAGGAAGTGGCTGCCCTGTGATTCGATCCAGGTCAGTCCCATGAAGACCGCGCCATTCTTCGATTCATCAACTTCGTTCAGAGCCGTCGAGCGGCCCGCTGAGACAGGAGTAGCCGGCGGGCCCCACCCCGAAATCGTGCCGTTTTTGGTTGCAAAGATGAAAACGGCTGGATTGCCAGGCGCCAAGGCGAAATCGCCGGTCCCGTTGAAGACCATTCCCGTCGGGCTGGAGGGGCGCGACACGCCCGCGGCGTTAGGGATCGTCACGACCAAAGGCACGATGCCGCCTCCGCCGGTGTACAGAGTAGAAGTGCCGGTTCCCTCGTTGTTTGGCCACCAAGGACTTGATGCACCACGCGCCAGCCCCCAAGGATTCTTCAGGTGCTGATCGATAGCGACCAGCGTGCCGTTGGCGTTGGCCGGCTGAGGAATATCAGAGACGAGGTTTGTCTGCACGTAATTTTGAGCGAATGAGGTAAGCGGAAAAATCGACAACACACAACTGGCCGCGACATATTTGATTGTGCCGGGAAATGCGAGCATCTTCGGTCCCTCCTGGATGAGCCTTTGGTTGATTCGTGCATGGCGGTTGCCGTGAGTGACTATATGCGCCTTCATTTCACGCAGCATTCGATTTAAGTTTTCTGCGGCCGCAAACTTTTGCGCTGCTGTGAGGTACGTACGCGCAAATCGGCCAATGATTACGAGTGGCCGCTACGCGGACGGCGACTCAACCAGTGTAAAGTCGCCTTTGCGATCTGCGGGAACCAGCAGCGCAGAGCTGCAGCAAGGGCTCGCCAGTCCAATTGCAACCGGTATCTGTCTAACAATAATTGTCACGATTGCCTACAGCATCGTTCCGGTCGCCTTGTTAGGCTCCCACGAGGCGCAAAATCATTCTCTCACGGAAAAAGTGAGAGGATCGAGAGTGTCGGCGTCATCACGGTGGAAGCGGCAGGCGCGAGAGGCCTCCTATCACGCATTTGCGCCCGCCCCACCCTGTAGTTATTTCGGCGACAGCGTCACGGGTACCTCAGTAATGGAGTCGACAGGCAGTTTGTTGAGTTCGGCCGCCTTGCGGACCGCGGCCTCGCTAGGCCCCTCATAGACACAGAATGTCTTGGTCTCATCGGCATTTGCGTAGGACTGGATCCAGCGAACGCCGACCGAGGCGTTGTTCGCGTTTACCTTTTTCTTGGTGGCGGCGTCGAGTCCTTTAAGCGCACCTGCCGGAAAAGTCCGCTCGATGAGGTAGCGGTGCACCGAAACCTTCGCCGGGGAGGCCGCGGGCGGCGCAGCGACATCCGCAGCGAACGCAGGAGTAAGAAGCAAGCAATACAATACCGGAATCAGCTTTTTCACGAATTTCTCCCATAGTCTATTGGGCAGATCAACTTGGCAACTCAAGGCTGGTGGTCGCAGGTAACGCGCGCGTTCCAGATGGTGCTCACCTTATTACTTGTAAAAATACGGATCGAGGACCCGAACCTCGGTGATTCGCGAGATAGGCAGTTTGTTTCGGGCCGCGGCGCGGCGAACCGCCTCAGGCGTGGGTCCGTCGTAGATGCAGAATGTATGCTTGCGATCGGGTGTGACGTAGGAATGGACCCAGGTAACGCCGTCCTCGGCGTTGTTGTCGATGACCTTGCGGCAAAGACTGGCGCCGCCGTCGTCCTGCGGGATACTGAGGCCGTCTGGAAACTCTCGTTCGATCAGGTAGCGGGACATCGCGAGACTCCAATGACGCCAGGGGGTGCCGGCGCGAAAAATGATGCCACGCAGGCGATGGAATCAAATCGGTAAAGTCATCCAATTTGGAGGGAAGGCTTACCCATATTGGGCATAGGGGCTACCCAGATTTGAATTCGGTCACGATGACGGCTTGGCATGGTGAGCGGCCGAGATCGCCGGCAATTTCCGATCTTTGCGCGATTATCGCGGATGGGATACAACTAGCGCCAACCAAGGTTCTTTTGGGTACGCATTCGATGGAACCGCTCGAGCGTGAACGATGTCTTGCGGATTTAACGGAATGGTGCCGTGCCGCTGCCCAGCGGGGCGGCTGTATTGCGCTCGTGGCGGGCGAAGCTGGCATCGGCAAAACTACACTGGTGCGGGAATTCTCCCGGCGGCAGCGCGCGACGCGGGTACTTTGGGGGGCATGCGATGCGCTCTTCACTCCCCGACCTCTCGCTCCGCTGCACGATATCGCGCGGCAGACGAAAGGTGCGTTGTTGAGGGCGCTCAATTCCGACGCGAACCGCGACGCAATCTTCACCGCGACGCTGGACGAGCTGGAGCGCGAACACACGCTGGTCGTATTCGAAGACATGCATTGGGCGGACGAGGCCACGCTTGATCTGCTGAAGTTTCTGGGCCGCCGCATCGATCGCACTCACGCCATGCTCACGGTTACCTATCGTGATGACGAGGTCGACCCGCGACATCCCCTGCGCTACGTGATTGGCGACTTGCCGCGCGCGAGCGTGAACAGAATGTCGATCCCGCCGCTTTCAGAATCCGCCGTCGCACAGCTGGCAAAACGGGCCGAGCGGCCCGCGCAAGGATTGCACGGCATCACGGGCGGCAATCCGCTGTTCGTGACCGAAGTATTGGCTGCGGCCGTCGACACCGTACCGCCGACAGTGCGCGACGCCGTGCTCGCGCGGGCGGCCTGGCTTCCGCCGCAAGCGCGCGATATTGCAGAACTGGTCTGCGTTGTCCCCGGAAAGGCGGAAATCTGGGTGCTGGAACAGGCCGCCCCGCTGAATGATGAGGCTATCGAAGGTTGCCTCCGCATCGGCATGGTGCGTTTTGAAGACGGCTCTCTTGCCTATCGGCATGAACTTGTCCGGCGCGCAATTGAAAGCTCGCTTTCCCTGCCGCGTCTTCAGGCTTTGCATGAAAGAGTGCTCGCTGCGTTGCAAGCTCGGCCGACCCTATCCGTCGCCCGCCTTGCATACCACGCCGATGGCGCGCGCAATGCAGCTGAAGTACTGCGTCTCGCGCCCCTGGCCGCCATGCAGGCGGCGCTGGTGGGAGCGCATCGTGAGGCGGCATCGCACTACCAAATTGCGCTCAAGTATGCGGACGGACTCGTCCCCGCTGAGCGTGCTCGCCTGCAGGAGCACCTGTCGTACGAGTACTATCTGACGAGTCAACATGAGCGCGCAATCGAGGTCCAACGCCTTGCGCTGGAGATTTGGCGCGCCTCCGGAGAGCGCATAAAGGAAGGAAGCGCGCTGCGCTGGCTGTCGAGGCTGAGCTGGTTTGCGGGCCGGCGCGAAGCGGCTGACCATTACGCCATCGAGGCGGTCGCGACGCTCCAATCGTTGCCGGCGGGCCCAGAATTGGCGATGGCCTACAGTAATCGAGCGCAACTGGACATGGAGGCGCACGATATTGATTCCGCCATCAGCTGGGCGCAGCGAACCATCGCCCTTGCGGAACCGTGGGCGAATCACGAGATTCTGAGTGATGCATTGACGACGCTCGGCACTGTTCGACTCATTGCCGGCGACACGTCAGGTTGGGCCGATCTCGATCGTAGTCTGCAGCTCGCCCTGGCCGGTGGCTTTCAGGGCCCGATCGCGCGCGCCTATACCAACCTCTGCGCCATGGCCGTGTCATGCCGCCATTACGGGCCGGCGTCCCGCTATCTTCGGCAAGGTCTGGAATACTGCGAACGGCACGAACTGGACTCCTGGTGGCTTTACCTGATGGCATACAGTGCACGGATGAAATTCGAGCAAGGCGACTGGAACGGAGCGGGTGACGACGCGGAGGCCGTACTTCGTCATTCACGCACCACACCCGTTACCCGCATTCCAGCGCTGCGGGTTCTCGGACAGTTGCGAATTCGACGCGGCGATCCCGGCGCAGGAGAATCGCTGGGGGAGGCGCGGGCGCTGGCAGGCACGATTCCGCAACTGCAGTGCATCGGCACGCTGGCTGCGGCGTATGCTGAAGCTGCATGGCTTGCGGGCGACCGGGCGGGCGTCCTGCACGCGGTGCAACCGGCGTATGAGATGGTGCGCCAGCGATTCGATCCGCGGATGAAAGGCGAGCTAGCGACTTGGCTATGGCGCGTGGATGGCCTAGACCAGCTTCCAGCGGATATCTCTGAACCCTACGCACTGGAAATCTCAGGGGACTGGCGGGGTGCGGCCCAGGCCTGGATGCAACTGGGATGTCCTTATGAGCTGGCGCTCCTGCTCGGGTGGCACGGAACCGAAGCCGAACAGCGCGAAGCCCTCGCGATCTTCGACCGGCTGGGCGCGGCGCCGGCGGCGCAGTCTCTTCGCCGCCAGATGCGCGCGCGCGGGGTGCGCGCAGTTCCGCGCGGCTGCCGGACATCGACGCGCTGCAATTCTCTCGGCCTGACGCGACGTCAAGCGGAGATTCTTGCACTGTTGTCCGAGGGGTTGCGCAATGCGGCTATCGCCAAGCGCCTGTTTGTTTCGACCAAAACTGTCGACCATCACGTGTCGGCGATTCTTACCAAGCTCGGTGTGCCATCGCGCGCTGAGGCGGTCGCCATGACACGCAACCCGCACGTTAAGGACGCGTGAGCATCTTGAAGCGCAGTTCATCGATTACCGTTGTATTCGCGCTGTTGTTGGTGCTGGTCACAGCGGTGGGGCTGGCGCGTGACCTCAAGCCGGGTGTCGAACGGTGGCCGATAAAAACTGCCGCTCCGACGACAAGCAGCGCCAAGACCGTGCCGCTAGAGAAGCTGCTTAGCTTGCAGGACGTGCCAGGTGTTCGGAAGAACGATCCGCGGTACCAATCCGCCCGAATTCCACAGTTCATCGAGGATCTTCGGGAAGGCGAACTAATCGCGACCGCCGGCTGGCTGCATCTGGTCGCCGCCGAGTCGGATGGTGACTATCACATTCAGATTTCTACCAGTGCGACGGACGGAAGCAACTGTTTCATCGTCGAGGTGCCGATCGATGATCCGACGTTCGTTACCGACGCGGCCGTACGTCAGGCCGCGAACACGGTCCGTGAGTGGTTCAAGCAGAAAGTCCTGAGCGGTCGCGACCCCAGCCCAGCCGGATCGGCGATGCAGCACCCCGTTTATATAGAGGTCGTCGGTGCACTGTTCTACGACGACGCCCATGTCGGCGACCCGCCGCGCGGCAAGAAGGGCATGAAAGCGGCGACGCTGTGGGAGCTTCATCCGCTGACATCCATTCGTTTTGTTCCGATTCCATAGTGTGAACCGGCGAGCTGATCGGACGCCGACCGGCGCCGCAACCTATTGATTCGACGGACACGGTGTCCGAAATTCCTGGTCACTAATCAGCGCCGGTTCACACTCAGGACTCGGGATGCGCGCTGTGAAGCGCGTTGTACCATGCCCGATACTCTGAAAGATGAAGTCGGTATCGAGCGATGTTGAACTCATTCAGCCGCTGGAATTCCTGCATCGCCAGCTTCACGAAGCTCGACAGGTCGCGGAATTCGACGTTGCGCTGCGCGAGAACGCGGATATCCTCGTCAGTAGGCCGCTTCTTCTCAAGCACGATCTGCCTCATCACATCCGTAAGCGCTTCTCGATATCGCATGCGGAACCGATCCGGCTCCGCAACCGAGTCCCGAACGACGACGTATCGCTGGCAGGACCGCTCATATGCCCACACAAACACGTCCAGCAGGAGATCTACACGGGTCATCTCGTACACGCCGAGTGTTCCAGCGATGTACGCGCGTTCCGGCACGTCGACGAATGACAATGGACAGAGATCGGCCCGAATGAGCGGAATATTGGCGGCCAGGCGTGAGACTCGCTTGTTGACATCCTCGAAGGGCTGCAAGTACGGCAGATGCACCATCAGGAAGAACGCCTTTTCAAATGGATCGCCAATCGAGCCGGCTTTCGAAAGGATGAGCGAGAAGTACTCCTCGATCACCTGCGGTATCGCGGGGGGTATGTAGACGCTGCCCGTGATATCTACAGGCCTGCGGCGCAGACGGCCTGACGCCTCAGGATCGGCCATCAGATTTTCTGACAGTAATGCATGCAAGTTGAGCAGAGTGAAGCGATTGATCCCAATGTTGTCCGCGCTGTCCTCCACAAGCAGCTCAATGGCTTTCTTGTGATTCAGGATCATCTGCGTTTCTTTCGCGTCCTTGCCTTCGGCTTCCTGACCAAACTGAATGAGGCGCTCGGTATCGAGTCGGCTATAGGTATTGCCTTCGAGACGGCTCGAGGCCCAGGAAAGATCGATCAGGAAGCGGCTGAGGATGTCGTGAGCGAACGTTCCGGCCGCCCTTTGAGCCTCGATCGGTTTGCCGATCTTGTGAAGATGGACTTTGATCTTGTCTCGAATGTATGCATTCTTGTTGGGCACGTAGTCATCGAGCAGATTTCGTTCGTAGCCTCGCGGTGTTCGAGCCGCCACCGGCCTGGAAACGTATGCGAGAATTTCGCGCGCGATCGAAGAAAGCTCTATTGTGACGACGCCTTCGGGCGTTTCGAACTGTCCAGCTGACTCCGCGGCCTTACGCGGCGGAGCGATGGTGGCGGGCGGAGCACCGCTCGCTCGCCCTTTGCCCTGGAGGGGCTTGAGTCCCAGGGCCGTCGGCGCCGGTCCGTGCACATATCGAGTCGACCTCGCCTCGCCGCAACGATGAATGCGGTCTGCCGCAAGCAAGTCCGAGATCCGGCGACTGAGAGTGCGGCGAGTGATGGACCCGCGAAGCTCCCTCTGCAGCTGCAGGAGGGACAGGCCGGCCGTGTGCCGAAGCAGGACGTCCGCAATCCGCTGAAGTTCGGTTTCAGTGACTCGCTTGGGCATGAGTTACTTTATTTGGCACGATACTGGTATATTTGGCAAGATATAAGTTAACTTGCTGTTTTAACGGATATTGTATGTGGCAGGAAACTAAATTATCTAGCCAGAAAACGCTAAAATCATTGCTTCTTATATGTTTCCAGATGGTCAGAGGGTGACGGCAACATGCCGCTCGATATGCCGGAAGCCGCGCCGTGCTTCCGGTCCATGAAATTGGCATGACGAGAAACAGCGTGTCGAGGCGCGAATCCTCAAATCCTTCGCCGAGATAGCGCCCGGTTGCGAGCACCAATCGCTCCCCACTTCCGCCGGGCTGTAGGCCAGCTTGCGCGCTACGAAGTTCCCCGGCCGCCATTCCTCCATGTAGGACGACGAGATTCCGAGTAAATCGCCCAAAGCGTACTCGAAGAGTTTCCAGATGATCGCGCCGCTCAGTCAGGATCAGCGGACACCGTCCCGCTTCCAGTGCCGTCAGGACGTCATCAAATATCACCGAGTTGCGCGCCTCATCGCGACCGAGCGCGGAATAGATGGCTGGCATGGACATGAAGATCCTTCCAGCTCCGGCGGCAACCAGAAGTCAGTGCTTCGAATGCGGACCTTGTGATGGAACCCCCGCCGCAAGGCTTGGGATTTCGCGTCCACGCGATGACGCACCGGTCCGCACTGCATGAAAATAATCGGATGGTGCCCATCCTTGCGAGTCACTGTCGCGGACAGTCCCAACACATACCGCGCCTTAGAGCGCCGCGCGACCAATTCGAAGCTAAACGCGGACAGATGATGACACTCATCCACGATGAGATGACCGTAACCAGCGATCTGGTCCGACACCTCCGCGTTGCGGACGAGACTTTGGATCAACGCAACGTCGATTCGACCCGTGGGCTTACGGCGACCGCCACCGATCGTACCGACATCAGCAGTGTCCACGGACAAAAACTGCTGGAGGCGCTGGACCCACTGCTTCAGCAACTCCTTGCGATGCACCAGTACCAGCGTGTTGATTCGTCGGTGGGCGACTAGTGCCGCGGCGACCACGGTTTTGCCGAAGGCGGTCGTCGCCGCCAGAACACCACAGTCGTGCCGCGACAATGCATCAAGCGCGCTTCGTTGGTCATCCCGAAGGGTGCCCAGAAAGCGGTAGTCGAGCTTCGCGCCGCTCTCCCGTAAATCTTCTATGTCAACCTCAATGCCGTGCGATCGCACCAATTCGAGCGTCTCTTCGAGGCAGCCGCGCGGCAACGCCACGTGATTTCTATGCAGCGACGCGCAGGAGATGATTCGTGGCTTGCCGAATGTCGGCAAGCGCATCGCCTGTGCTTGGTAGAACTCAGGATTTTGAAAAGCCGCCAATCGAACGAGCGCTGCGACCATGGAAGGCGGAAGCGCCGCGCGATCTATGTAGATGTCATCCGACAAGACAATCTTGACGCGCTCTGGTAGTGGCTCCGTCACACGATAGGTCGAGTGCCGCAGCGATGGAGCCTGCCGCCATGGCTCATCACTATTCTCCTCGGCGACAAGCATCCGAACGCCCAGGACACGATCACGTGCTTCCGCCTGGCGAATGAAGTCGTGAACTGCCTGCGGCGCGAGATGGGAAAGCGAGCTAAGAAATGCCCATTGATCCCGGTGAGGAAGAAGATTCTCATCGACGAAGACGCTGTTGCTGTAATCGCGTGCACGCCGCTGAAGTGGCAGTGCGATGAGATTGCCAAAACCACCTTTAGGCAAGGTGTCCTGGCTGGGGAACATTCGATCGTAGGACGCGAATCCCACTTCTGGTCGACGTTGCAGCGTTTCCGTCAATAAGGTGGCACCGAACTGGCGTGCATCTCTGGCTGGAATCGGCTGCGAAAAAAAGATCCAGACGTGGCCACCCTTGCCAGATCGAGACCGCTCGAGCGCAGCGGGAACCGAGCTTAGACGACAGGTCTCTATATAGGTTGAAGGCCTGGTTTGGGCACTCGCCGCATTTCACCTGTGGTTTGCCGCAAACGCCGCGTACCCATTCATTTGCGCAGGCCGGCGCATAGCCTGACTTCCCGGTATTGCGATTTTCCCATCGCACCGGAAACACTTCCGTCCGACCGGCAAACAGTCGACGAAACAGTGTGATCTTTTCCGCGGCCGCAGACGCCACAGTCACCGACGCATCAGGCTTGGAGTTCGCGTCCGGACCAGGTTGTGACGTCATACGTTCGAGGCGGGCTGTCAGCGAGTCGCGCTCCGCATCGAGTTCCTCGAGTCGCGCCCGTATCGAGGCAATTTCAGTCGCGTTGTTCAGCGCCATATGGCTTGATCTTCTCGCGCACTTCCCTTCACTGCGTTTCCACGCCGCTCCAGCTCGGCAATCTAGCGGGAAGGTTCGGCGGCTGGCGGCAACATTCTCAGGGGCGAACCGCAGGCGGAATGGGCGTCAGTAAATCCAGTTTTTCTGCCACACTCCGGCACGCAACTACTAGATCTGCCACAAGGCGCTCATCCACAGATCGCCTTCATATTCTCCAAGGTTGCGAACCGAATGGCATTTATCCAGCACGCGCCAAACCTCCGGACCCAATCCGAGCGTGTGGGGCAATGTTTGAAAGACGATGTATCGATTGGCCGGCCGGTATCCATGCCAACGCAGGGCGGCGAGACAAAGCGCGTGCGCTGCGTTGTAGGCAAGGTCAAAGCGGCTTTCTAGCGAGTTCGAACGCTTTGCGGAATCAGTCAAACGGGCTATTGCAGATCGCCTTAAGCCCGCGATTTCCTTCGCGTCGGGCGCTTCCTTTTGAAGCGGTCTGCCGGGGCCACTCAAATTCTCAAGCGGCGAGGTCACGACCTTCTCCGATCACCCACAATTTTGGTTGCGCCATCACACGCTTGACGAAGGCGTTGTCATCCAGAATTCGTTTATTGATTTCGATTGGTGAATACAAGGTTGGGTTTACGGTACGCTGCAGCCGGTTCGTCGCAGGTTCAAGAGCTGCGAACAGATCGGCATACGCGACCTTCTCGCTTATAACCATGAGATCGATATCGCTTTTCGCGGTGTCTTTACCCTTCGCGACGGAACCGTATATGAACGCCTGATCGATCTGCGCCGCCAGCGGCGCGAGAGCTGCTCGCAAAACATCCACGAGGCCCGATGTCTTCAATATCAGTCCACGCAGTTCCTCGAATATGGGCGCCGATGCATTGGCTTGATAGTGTTTCTGATTGCCCACGCGCCTGACTGTCACTAGCTCAGCGGCCTCTAGCTGGGCGAGTTCACGCTGAACTGCACCAGACCCGGAGCATGCCAAAGCGATCAGCTCATTTGCGTAGAAACTACGTGCATGATTTCCAAACAATACAGCCAAGACCCGCTGCTGTACCTTCGTAAATAGTGCGTCGGCGACGCCGGAGCTTACCGGTGCGTGACTAGTGGGTTCCCGTTTCTTCATGCCCATTGTGGGTATCTTACTACCCAATTTGGGTATTGGCTGGATGTTGAAATGGTGGCCAGGGAGGGAATTGAACCCCCGACACGCGGATTTTCAGTCGGTAGCTGTACTCTTGGCAAACAGGTCGTTGCGATCGAACCCTAGGCTACTCATGGACTTAAGGGGAAGCAAGCGGAAACTAGCGGAAGCTCGCGGAAGCACAAGACCTCGTTTTTTGGTCCGCTGGTGGTCCAGCAACACTCCTCGCGACACCGTCGGGTCCGCGCAGTCGGTACAAATGTGCGACCCTTACTCCTACGCACCAACTCGTGGCGATGGAAGATTTCCTGGACAAAAATGCCCCGCCACGACGACGTATACCGCGGGCACCAACGTGTCCCGCTCATCGACGTTCTTCTACCCACTTAATATCGTGCCGCGTAGTTCCATCAGCAACGCGTTTCCTTCTGCTGCTAGCCTCTCCGCCCTACCTCTCACCCATGTGTCAAAGTTGTCCAATGGTACCTGAGTGAACTCCGGCTCAATTAGCTGCTGCTGGAGTCGGTCTGCCGATATCTTATATCGGGACACGTAATCTAGTGGGGCCCGCGCACTTATCCGAATGTTAATCGAAGGGCCGATAACCGCGATGTTGCCCAGAGCATCAGTCTGCGCGGCATGCGCATGTCCGTCCAAATACTTTTTCGGGAAAATGTGGTGCCACTGTGGACTGAAGTCGGCAAGGACATCCATGCCCTCGAAACCAATGCGGTGGGAGTGCTCATCCCAATCCAGCGCTTTGCGTCTATATACGATTAAATACAAAAGGAATCTGCCGAATCGGCTATCCCCATAGTCTCTTAAAAAGTCCTCTGTGGTGATCGGATCATCATGGCGGAACCGCGACAGAAGTTTTTGAATAGCCTCAGCAAGGTTCGCCGATGAGCTAATGTCTGTCAGATCTTCATCAAGAGAGGTCGTTCCGGAACCGCTGTAACGTCCGAATCTTGACGCTTGTAGAAACCAATACATGGTAAGACCAAAATTCGGGTCATCATGGAACTTGTCCACCAAACTAACCATTGTTACAAGCGCAGCCTCGGTCGGCATAATTGCGTTGCTAAGCACTCCGTGTTCACGAAATCTTGCAACCAGGCGCTTCCAGGCGTTCACCGTTTTGTCCCAAGCGGGAAGAATATTCTCGCTGTCCCAGAATCCGTCCGGAATTTCCCTAAAACGGGTCTTTTTCTCGCCAACACCGGTGATTGTGCGAAACAAGAGATTGGGATTGAGATCGAACCCGGCTTCCTTAAGTGTATTAAGATAAGGGAGGAACGTGTCCCGCACCCAGCCGGGATTACGAGCGGCTACAACACCGAGGTAAATATCAGCCTCTGTAACGCGAGTACCTCTGCTATTGAGTCGGGAGAATATCTCAACGACGTCCTCCAACTCATGGTCAACAGTGACTGTTACAACTTCCTTTTCTCGTATCTTTCGAACCCTGTCTAATCGTGTAAAGACCTCCATCGCATCCAGACCCTTGCACAGATCCTGCGCCTTGATTTCCCTCGCGATATCTGTCAATCGTTTCTGATCGTCAGCCTTTTGTGTATCCAGAACCAGAAGATCCGAAAGGGGAACATAGCGGCTTCCCTTGGTCCTTCTTATGATCGCATTCGCGACCCAAAAGTATGGAGGTTCGATGGCGTTCACATCAAAGCGTATATCGTACCGCTTCAGCGTTCTGTTCCACTCCTCAGCAGAGGACCACCAATAGGGTTTCCTTCCGAATAGTACGCACAAAGCCGTGGTTCGCTGCTGTCCATCGACCAACCACTGCGTTGGCCTTTGTGCATCGAGCGCTATTCGGGCCTCCGTCTGACCGGCGCTGTTCCAAACAAGTAGCGACCCAATTGGGTAGTCCAACCATAGCGACTCGGCCAGATCTCTCACTTGGGTTGGCTTCCACACAAAGCCCCGCTGAAACTCGGGGATGCTCCAACGGTGTGCAACCGCCCGATCTACCAATTCCATTAGTTTTGTTTGTTCGTACGCCACCGTAAATTCCCTCCACTGGACTCGTTAGTGAACGATAAGTAGCTTTGGCCGCTGACCTGCGCGGCGTGATGATCGCATAGGATACCCCCTACTTCTTCTCAATCGTCGGGATAATAGGGTTTGTTATTGCTTGGCTTCCAAATAATCTTTCTCTCCGGCCAAACGGCGGGTTAAATTACTGCTTGCCTTGATCCCTATAACGAAGTCCGACTTCGCGAGAACTGAAAGTCCTACGTTTCACTTTAAGTATCGAAGGGGCGTAGGTAATACCCTACGTTCCAAGTAATTGATCACTGTGAGGAGTGTTGGATGAAGAGCGATCGCCCGCCGCCCATTCATGTTTGGCAAGACAACGAAACCGAGATTGATCTTCTTGGTTTCGATGTGCATGCTGATCTCATCCGTTCAGTCATCACCGATCCGTCTATTCTGCCCGTGACAGTCGGAGTGTTCGGTGACTGGGGCGGGGGCAAGTCAAGCATCATGAAGATGCTGCAAAAAAATCTTTCAAACGAAGAGGCCTATCCTGACGTCGTTTGCCTCTACTTTAACGGATGGACCTTTGAAGGTTACGAAGACGCCAAGTCTGCCCTTCTTAGCTCAATTCTAATTCAAATAGGAGAGCACAAGAAATTTGGGTCCAAGGCAAAGGACTGGGTCGTGAAGCTGCTTAAGCGACTCAAATGGATGGAATTGGGAAAGCTGGCAGTCAAACATGTTGGGATTCCTGTAGTGGCTGCGGCGATGACTGGCGGAGTAGCGGCGGTTCCCGTAGCGGCGGCGGCGATTGCTAGCGCGATCGCGAGCGGTACTTTGGGGGAAACGGAGAGTGGACACAAAGGCGATTCAAGGGACATCGACTGGTCCTCTCTGGTGGAGGCTAGCCCGGAAAAAGCAGACCTGATGGGTGTACGGAAATTCCGGGAAGAGTTTGCAACGATGCTCGAGAAAACCAATATCTCTGTCCTGGTCGTTCTGATCGATGATCTCGATCGCTGTCTGCCCGAGCGCCTTATTGAAACCTTGGAAGCGATTAAGCTCTTCGTTTCCGTGCCGAGGACGGCGTTTGTTATTGGCGCTGACCCTAGAATTGTTCGCCACGCAATCTCGACCCGGTATGTCAAGCGACAGCTCGAACACTCTGAAAGTCCCGGAGACGCGCGGAAGGAGGAACAAGGGCTCATTCAGGACTATCTGGAAAAGCTCATTCAGGTGCCCTATCAACTGCCACGGCTCTCCCCGAGCGAAATCGAAACTTATGTGAATCTTCTGGCCTGCGAAAAGCTCTTGGCCCCAGCGCATGTGCCCGCCGTGCTGACCTCATGGAGAAGCACGCGCGCCCAAAACATTTACGCTCCGTTCACGGCCGATTCAATACACAAAGCACTTCCGCCGGGCACGGCGCTTCCGGCGGCGCTGAAAGATCAGTTGGACTGGAGTAGAGCTGTTGCCCCGGTGATTACCGAAGGCTTGAAGGGAAATCCACGACAGGTAAAGCGCATGCTCAACGCGCTGTCGCTTCGGAAGCAGTTGGCAACAGTCGCAAAAATATCGATCAAGGAGGAGATTCTCGCCAAACTGATGGTGTTGGAATACTCGAACCTCCCGCTATTTCATGAGATTAACCAGTGGCAGGCGGCGGAGAAGGGCATTCCGTCGAAACTCAAATCTCTTGAAGAAGAGGCGCTCAAAGAGGAAGGCGGCCTCGATCCGACGCAACCGGATGATGGGCTAGGAAAGTGGCGTACTCCATCAATGCTTTCCTGGCTGCGCATGATGCCCGCTCTCGGCGGCGCGGATCTCCGGGATTACTTTTGGCTCGCGCGAGACAAAACAGGATCCACCTTGGCCGGCGTCACAATGGTTCCCCCGAATGTTCAGCTGGCTCTGCGCAAACTACTCTCGGACAACCCCGGAGAAAATACACAGGGTGTCAAGCTGGCCCCTGGTCTACCAGCTCATGAGCTGCCCACCCTACTGGATCTGCTGAAACAGGAGGCGGAACGCCACCCGGATCGCAAGACGGCGGCAGGAGCTCTGTACAAGCTCGGCATACAGAAAACCTCAGGAGCCGCCGCAAAACTTATCGAAGTCGCTCGTAGCGTACCGGTGGAGTCACTGCTTCCATCTGTTCCGCAGAACATCGCGGAACTTGCCCAACATGAGCAGCTGCTGCGAACGCCTGCTATTGAAGTTTTAAATGAAATTTCAGCCCACGATAAAACCATGGCGGGAAAAGCCGCAGTGAAGGCATTAGAGAGCCTGCAAAAGAAGGTATAGAAATGGGCACTTCGAAGGGATATCAAATGCCGACCGGCGGTAATTGGACGCCGCTGAAGCACGATGCGACGGATTTCGTCCAGGGTACGGGCAGCAAGGACATTGGTCCGGGCGATCTAGTTACCGACTTTATTCGCGCAACCGGTGGCGTCAAGGGGTTAAGGCGTGGACACGGCGGTAGCGCGCCCTCGGTCAGTGGGGGAGCGACCGGTAGAAGTTCGGCCAACCGCGGCGGCGGCGGAGGTGGTGGTGGTAGTGGCGGCGGTGGCGGAGGGAAAACATCGGCTGCAGTAGGTACTGCCCGGAACCTGGGTGGCTTCCTCTCAAGTGTCCGGACTGTTGGGCTGGAGCAGGCACTCCGACAGCGAGGCCTCGACGACGTTGTTGGTAAATCCGCGTCGGACGTCGCTGACGCGCTGCTCGATGAATTCGCCGGTCCCGCGAGCACGCTCGACAACGCATTGGCGAGAGAATCCTTGGCTGAAATCAGAGACGAAATTCTGAGTGATGCTGAAACTTTTAAAGATGTCGAAGAGCGACTGAATGCTGCCATCGATGAGGTCGGCATATTCGGCATCCTCGTTAGTTTCTTTGGCCATTATATATTCAAGATGTTTGTTCGCAATTTTTATGAAGAATGGGTGAAGAAGGTTGGTGACACGAAAGCGGCTAAAAGCCTCGACCAAATCAAGGACTATGTAACCTCATCCCTGCGCACGAAGCTGACCGGGCGGAAAGTGGCGATAGTTGATTGGCAGAAGAAAGAGGGAAAGAGATTCGTGGAAGATGTCTTGAAAGAGACCGTTGAGGTCTTCGGGGTGACGGGATGACCATCTCTGTAGATTTAGATAGCGGCACCCGACTGCGCGATGGACTCGCATTGATCACTCTGAGTGGACCGCAGTTAAAACGCGTAGAAGTTGATTTACCCTTCCGGAGTCTTTTCAACTCGCTCGGCCCCCCAGATCCAACAGCCTTGGATTTTCTTATGATAGCGGGGGCCTGCTACGTGATCGACAAGGCTACGGCACGCAGGTCGGCGTCGGACGCATGGACACGGGATTTCCAGGTTAGTTTTCCAGTTTCCAACCCGAAACGCTGGAGAAAAGCGGCTGGTCGTCTCGATGCAGCTCTGACTTTCCTCTCCGGTGACGTTTGGCAAACTTCGTTTCGTCAATCATCATGCAAACTCTTTGTCGCTCCGAAGATGCGCCGCAAGAAGGCCCTAATACCCGGTGAACCAGATACTTTCGACGCAGTCACGCTGTTTTCCGGCGGTTTGGACTCGCTCATTGGAACCATCGACTATCTGCGGCAGAACGCTGGCCGTCGCTTGATGCTGATTGGACATTACGATGCGGCGGGCCCGAAGAGCCAACAGCAAAACTTACATGAGCAGATACGCGCACGCTTTCCTGGTCGGACCAAGCTCGTACAGGTGCGTGTTTCGCAGAGACCTTCGAAGAACACGGAGGCATCCCTTCGCTCGCGGTCGATTGTTTTTCTCGGGCTCGGCATTTACGCCGCGTCCGAAATAGGGACGAGCATACCCCTGTTCGCTCCAGAGAACGGAATGATCGCCCTGAATCTCCCGCTTACACCGTCTCGTGGTGGATCGTGCAGCACCAGAACTATGCATCCAGTTTATTTGGATACGCTTCGTTCTGTGCTCAAGCAACTTGGGCTAAAAACCGAGCTGGTCAACCCGTTGGATCTCAAGACTAAAGGTGAATGCGTGATTGGGTGCCGCGATCTTAAGCTTCTCAGTGGCCTGGTATCCCGTACGGTGTCCTGCTCGCATGGTAGCCGTCGGCAGGATTGGAATCGGAAGGACGCCACAAATTGCGGATATTGTGTTCCGTGCCTCTTCCGCCGCGCCTCACTACACGTCGCGAAGCTCGATTCTGGAAAGGACTACGGCATCGATGTGTGTTCGGACGAGCTTACAGTCAATTCGGACGGTATGAGCGCAGACGACCTCAGGGCTGTCGCCAGTGGGCTTCGCCGATTTCATGACGAGAAGAGCATCCGAAAGGCGATCACGAGTGTTGCCTCGGTGCAGCCTATTGATGACTATGTCGATCTAGTTCGCCGAGGACTTGCCGAGCTGCGCAACTGGATTGCGGAGAAAGGATCGATTTCATTGCGAACAGCGGCAGGGATATCCGACGCCACCCATGCTTGATGCACATTGCCACCTCGACCTTTATCCTCACCCCTCGCAAACCGCACTTGAAGCGGAGAGCGCCGGAATCTTTGTTGTCTGCGTAACGAATAATCCATCGGCCTTTCTGGCGGCAGAGCCTCACACGCGCAGATTCAAAAAGCTCCGCCTAGCTCTCGGATTGCATCCCCTAAGTGTGGAATTGCATACCGATCAGGAGTTGAGTCGATTCAAAGATCTCGTTAGCAGGACATCATTTATCGGCGAGTTGGGGCTGGATTTTTCGCGTGAAGGGAAAGCGACTCGGGGCAAGCAACTCGTGTCATTTAAGTACGCTTTGCAGTGTCTTCGGAAGCAGCCGAAATTCGTTACCATTCATTCACGCGGGGCCGAGAGTGCCGTATTGGAAGTGCTCGATCAGGAGTACCCACACCCAGTTGTGTTTCATTGGTATTCAGGCGCCCTAAAAAACATGGGTGCCGCGATAGAGCGTGGTCATTTCTTCTCAATCAATCCGGCGATGCTATTGAGTAAAAAGGGGCAGGCCCTAATTGAGCGCATTCCATCAGAGAGAATGTTGACGGAGTCAGACGGTCCCTTTATCAAAGTTCGAAATAGAACGATAATTCCCGCAGATATTCAACTGGTAGAAGATGGCTTGGCGAGTATCTGGGGCCGTCCGGCATCAGAAGTGAGGACTGTGGTAGCGCAAAACTTTCGCCGATTAATGCAGCCCGTCAAAGAACAGATGGCGCTAGACAGTGCTGTTCGGCAGCCGTGACGCGTGACAAAATCATTGAGAGACGAGCAGCGCGCGCCGCCGCGCCGTTTGAACATTAGATCCTGATCGTGCAAACACCACCAATAACCCACCGTCACTGTGAGGCTATCTTTGGCGTACCCTGGAGAACGTGCACCTGGGAGGTAGCGGCGCCCGCCGAAAGGCGCCCGTCGGAAAGGCCTGCTTGGGTATTGCTGGCCATCTAGGGCCATGAGCCTCCGAAGATTCTTTTTTCTCAACCCCAACGACGGGTAACATTTCGGTATGACCGATCGAGTCTTAATTCCACTTCCCGGCATTGGCACGTTATCGCTGACTCGTGCCGAATATGAGAACGCCTTGATCCCTATAGCGAAGTCCGACTTCGCAAGAACTGCGCCGAAACTTCAGCCAATTGCGGACCGACACCGCGATTTGGCGCCTCCGGTGCCGCCAGACGCAATGAAACGGCCGCGCCATTTGCGATACATTCGGCTCCGTGAAGTGTGTCAACGAGTTGGGCTCCGGCAGTCCACGATCTACCGATTGATAGGGCTGGGTAAATTCCCAAAGCAAGTGAAGTTATCTGAGCATGCGTCGGCCTGGGTTGAAACCGAGGTAGAGAAATTTATGGCTGCACGCATTGCGGAACGCGACGAACAATCTCAATCCCTAGAATCGACGCCGGCGCTCTATATGCGAATGGGAGAAGTGATGAAACGCACCGGGTTTGACTCGTCAACCATCTACGAATTAATCAGGGAAGGCAATTTCCCGAAATGGGCGGATTTACCCAAAATCGCTTCTGGCTGGCTGCGATCCGACGTCGAGGCTTGGCTTGAGTCACGTACCGATCCGTTGGTGCTTAAGCCATAACTATTAGCGCTGGCTACACAAGTGGTTCTGCGAACTCAAGGCACTTACTATAGTCAACGGGACAAGCCAATCGCGTTTCCACCACTCGTGTTTCGGCTCCGCCCCTCCCCACCGCATCCGAAGTTCCGTGGGGCGCGCTTTTTAGGCAAGACCACACTGGACCCTGGCGGCGTGGCCGGCAAGCGAAACAGTAGTGGAACTGAAACGACCGCGAGCCGCAAAGCATGGGACTTTTTTTTGCCTCCGCCAATGCTCCGACGATGCTCCCCGCGACACGGTCGAATCCGTACATGACCGATGGCAGTTAGAGCTGCCGGACGGAAGAAGCAGTTGACGCCGGCCACCGCGCAGGCGGTATAAACGAGCGACCTTTACTCCGAGCCACCAACCGGTGGCGGTGGAGAATTTTATGGACAAGATGGCCTGTCACGACGACATACTCAGCCCGGCAGCTGTCGCTGAATACTTTGGCGTATCAACGCGAACAATTAGAAATTGGGTGAAAGATCGCGTCCTACTACCCCCTATCGGTATGCAGCGAAAACAATATTGGCTCCGCACGACCTTAACGGCGTGGCTAGCTGACCGTGCGCAACAGACTGTGCCGTTCCGGGGCGCCGCGCCGAAGACTCCGGCGCGACGAGTAGGACGCCCGCGCCTGTCTACGTGACAGGGCATCCGTGATGCATGAGCAGGCTGCTTGATTAAGCGATTACAATTTAAATGGAGTTGCGGTTACGGTTCCGGCGTGCTGTAGAGCGAGTGGCGCTGCCCCACGGCATCTCCACCCCCCCCAAACCACTATTCTGGTAGGTGGGATTGTGGACGGTGGCGATGACAAACTTCGCAACTAGGCACTGCCTTCCCACATTGCGTCTCGGACCCGAACTGATTGGTTGGCAACCCACGTCGAGAGAGGCACCGCCACGACGGCGAGTCGCGAAAGGTAGAGCAACCTATTTGGCATCCGGGGCATCGCTTGGGACGGACGTCGGCGACGGAACTCTGCGCGCAAAAGCTGGACGCAATGACCAACCTGTTGACGAATCCCGAAGAACCCTGGTGACCGCCACAGGGAGACTATAAGCCGACGCATCTCCAGTGGGCTACCGCGACGCACGGTATCGATGATCGCCTCCCTGCGCGCTTCGTAGGCGTCCGCCGTCATCCTCCAACTCAGAACGGGAATGCCGGCGACACCTTTTTTTGTCAGATGACAAAGTTCGTAGCCGGTGATTTGTATACGTGATCGACTGTCGAATGCGTTCTTGAGGGGCTCTAGTTGATGGGCTGGGTGGGAGCGACTCGGAGGCGTCACCATAAGAATCCACCACAATTTTCCACAATTTTCGATTTCATGCAGAAGTAAAATTGCACAGCCCTCTCCCAGACGCTTCGCCCGGGCACGTCGGTTCCGGTCCAGCGAAACCGCGTAATAACGATCCGCTTTACGAGCCCATGAAAGCGCCGCTTTAGGCGAAACGACCCCCGTATGGTAGAAATGGTAGCCGACGCGCGCGTAATTTTGAATCTGTTGCATCAGAACTGTTTTGTGTGTGATGACGGAAATGGACAACGCCGGGTGCATGGAATTTCTCTCAGTGGGTGAGCACGGATCTCGTGCGGCCTTTTCCTGTAGCGAATCGACAAAAATACGACAGTCATAAGCACGGATTAAAGAGATTCCTGTTGAGCGTAGAGCCATCGCTACATTATGGGCTCGAGTGCTATCGCACGGGTTGAGCAACCCCGCCATTGTTAGGTCATTGCGGGGCGCCAACCCCAGCAATATCGATTGAGGTCTCGGACGAGACCGACAACGAAAGCTAATCGTTGACCATCGGAGAAGCGTGGTGCACTAATCATGCCTGCCACTGCTACTTCCCGGCGCTGCACCCTGCAATGGGTGCTTCGACCGGATTCTTCATGAAAGGGACTGGGCGACGGGGGCAAATGGGAACGTGGTGACACGAAAAACCCGGATTCAATGTACGTAGGTCGAAACCCTACTCGGCGGTGGTTCGCGAGAATCAAAACCGAAGGTAAGTGTGACTGATGTGGCGCGTGAAAGCGCGCAGGCCGCGGAGGGAGAACTAGAAGCGGCGACACTGCTACAGCGTTGGGACATCCCGGCGTTTCGGGGCAACCTGGGCAGGTCTCTGATAGCTCAAACACTGAACTGCAACTCTCGAAGTTGCTTACTGACCTGACTAGCTATTATCCAGGGGAACCCTGGACAGGCTTGAAGTGGACGACCGTCAAATGCAAGCAATCACCGACTTAGGAGTCTCACGGGATTGTAAGCCGATTCAATCGGGGAGACGCACAGCGTCTAGTAAATCATTTGACGTGACACTGGTAGCGAGTTTAGGTTTTTACATTGAGTCGAACCCGGAAATCGCTGAACCGTGGAAGCATTGGCAATGCTTGCAGATCAACGGAAGCGAGGCAGAAAGGTGAGTAGGGCGTGAGCGATTGAGCTCACATAACGAGAGGGGAGACTGGCCGTTATTCTCCTTCGAAACCGAAAGCTGTAACCGATGAAACAATCAATCGCGAAGGCCCTTGGCGGGGCGTATTGCGGAAACTACGACCAATTACAAAATGCAAACGTGCATGGTCGAAGTCGATCCCCAGCTTCTTGGCGGAAGCTGGTGCAGAGGTCTTGGCGGATCTCTTAGATCGGCGTAGAGCAGATCGAATAGAAGGGAGAGATGGAAATCTCAAACGGTGATTCGACGAAGAGCCCTTTTCGGGGCTCTTTGTTTTTTGGCGAGGCATGACCCGACATTTTGGTTTGCACATTGCTACACGCAAGGTAGGCCCCCATACGCCATGCTAATGCGCGTTCCGGGCCATGACGGACAGGATTCCGAACTGAAGGCGGACAGCATTCCGGAGTGATGCCGGACAGTGTTCCGCTGGGATGGCGGACGATTTCGCTGTTGGAGCGGAATGCTGTCCGGCAT